>Ga0335078_10013427_pt1 | contig 12138 bp, 6 predicted proteins | sample Lox_Sample_32_FD_206711 | JGI IMG/M metagenome (GOLD analysis project Ga0335078, IMG submission 206711) | Soil microbial communities from Loxahatchee National Wildlife Refuge, Florida, United States - Lox_Sample_3.2 | ecosystem: Environmental > Terrestrial > Soil > Wetlands | place: USA: Florida... | reverse complement strand
GGCGCACATGCAAAAAGCGCGCGGCTATCTCGATCAAAAGCACCCCGCGCTGGCGATTCCAGAGTTTCTCGCCGCTGTAGCCATCGATCCCACGAACGTGGATGCGCAGGCCAACCTGGGTGTTCTTCTGTTCTTTCAAGGAAAGGCAGCCGATTCGATCCCTCACTTTCGCGCCGCGCTCGCCATGAACACGGCCGCGAATAAGGAAGAAGGGCGGCCCGGCCTGGCGAAGATTCAAGGGCTGCTGGGAATGGCCGAGAGCCGCACCCTGGACTTCGCCAACGCGCGCAAAGATATGGAAGCTGCTTTCCCTCTGATCCAGGAGCCTCGCTTTCAGGCGCAGCTTGGTCTCGAGCTGGTTGAACTCGACACGGGGAGCGGCGACCTGGAAGCGGCCGCGGCTGTCATCGCCCAGCTGCGGAAGGCTGTCCCCGACAACCCGGAAGTACTCTACGCCGCCTATCGCACCTACGCCGATCTGGCGGGGGAGTCCATGCTGGCACTGTCGCTGGCTGCGCCCGACTCCGCCCAAATGCATCAGATGCTGGCGCACGAAGAGACCAGGCAGGGAAATAACGACGCCGCCGTCGCTCAGTACCGCCAGGCGATCGCCATCAATCCACATCTTCCGGGTGTCCATTTCGAACTGGCCGAACTGCTTCACACTTCGGAGGACGAGACAATAAAGAAGAATGCGGAGCAGGAATATCGGGCCGCTCTCCGGGAGAATCCTCAGGATGAGAAGTCGATCCTCAGGCTGGCAGAGATCGAGACGCAAAAAGGAAACACCGAGCAGTCGCTGAAGGGATACACAAAAGCCGTCGAACTGCAGCCGTCCGATGCCGATGCCAAGCTGGGGTTGGCCAAGGCCCTGATCGAGATGAATCAGCCAGATAAGGCGCTGCCGCTGCTCGAAGAGACCGTTCAACTGGAGCCCACCAATGCCATTGCGCACTACCGCTTGGCAGCTCTCTACCGGAAACTGGGGCGCGCCGACGATGCCAAGCACCAGGCCGAGCTCTACCAGAAGTATAAGGAGATGAAGGAGAAACTCCGCGCCCTATACAAAGACCTGCAGACTCAGCCCAAAGAAATAAGGGCGGAAGAGCCGGACGAAAAAAGCGAGAAGAATGAACATTAGGAATGGAAAGCGCGGTGCTGCCACGCTCGCGCGGATGACGTCAGCCGCGTCCCTGCGATGGGGCATTGCGTTTTTCGTGTTCTGCATGAGCATAGGCGCGACGGGCCAGATGGGAACGCCAACCCCGCTTTCGCCCGCAGAGCGCAAGAAGGCGGAGGAAGAGAGCAAGGCGACCGGTGCGCTCGCCAACTATCCGCATCTGGTCGACATCACCGATTCCACCGGTATTCACTTCGAGCATCTGTCGAGTCCTGAGGCGAAATTCATTGCCGAATCGATGAGCGGAGGCGTGGCGCTGATCGACTACGACGGCGATGGCTGGCCGGACATTTATTTCACGAACGCCCAGAGCGTCGATATGGCTCTGCATGGCGTCAAAGCGCGCAGCGCCTTGTTTCACAACAACCACGACGGAACTTTCACCGATGTTACCGACAAAGCTGGCGTGGGCTATCCCTGCTGGGCGATGGGCGCCGTAGTTGGCGACTACAACAACGACGGTCGGCCTGATTTGCTAGTGACCTGTCTGAACGGAGTGGTGCTCTATCGCAACAACGGCGATGGGACCTTTACCGATGTCACCAAGGCCGCCGGACTGGGCAGCGATTCCGGATGGGCCACGGGAGCGACCTTCGGAGACTATGACGGCGATGGATGGCCCGATCTCTTCATTTCACACTACGTCGACTTCCACCTGGACGATCTGCCCGTATTCGGTTCCGGCAAATCGTGTAAATACATGGGAATCGATGTACAGTGCGGCCCGCGCGGGCTGAAGGGACTGCCCGACAATCTCTATCACAACAATCGGGACGGAACCTTTACCGATGTTTCGAAGAAATCCGGCGTGGACGATCCCCAGCATCGCTATGGCCTCACCGCAATCTGGTCAGACTTCGACAACGACGGAAAGCTTGATCTGTTTGTGACCAACGACGGCCAGGCGAACTATCTCTATCGCGGCGACGGCACTGGGAAATTCGAAGATGTCGCGCTCACTTCCGGCGTAGCGGCCAACGAAGACGGATTTGAACAGGCCAACATGGGAGTCGCCCTGGGCGACTATCTGCACACCGGGCGCATGTCTCTGCTGTTATCGCACTTTGACATCGAGTATGCCGCGCTCTATCGCAACGACGGCGAGATGAACTTCACCGACATGTCGATCGTTTCTGGCATTGCGAGGGGTACACAAGGCTACGTTGGATGGGGAGACGCGTTTGTCGACTTCGACAACGATGGCTGGCAAGACTTCTTCCTGGTCAACGGGCACGTGTACCCGCAAGTGGATCAGGTCCCTACCGCTAGCCGGTACCTGGAGCCGAAGTTTTTGTTTGTCAATCAACGAAACGGGACCTTCCGCAACGCGAGCAAGCTGCTTGGGGATGCGATTCAAATCAAGCAGGTGAGCCGCGGACTCGCCGTCGGCGATCTCTTCAACGACGGCAGGATGGAGGCCGTCGTCGAGAACCTTGTCGGGAACCCCATGATTCTGCGCCCCGAGGGTGGCCCTCCGAACCATTGGGTCAGCTTCCAACTCGTAGATGGAAAGAACAATTGCCTCGCCTTGAATGCGCGCGTACGCGCCACCGCCGGAGATCTGGTGCAGATGAGCGAAGTCGTGAGCGGCGGAAGCTACCTCTCGCAGCACGATCTGCGGATACACTTCGGACTGGGCAGCCACGAGCGTCTCGATCAGGTTGAGGTCTCGTGGCCGGACGGAAAGAAAGAGACGCTCACCAATCTCGCCGCCGATCATTTTTACGTGGTGCGCAAAGGGCAGGGAGTCGTTTCCAGCAAACCACCCGAGCACAGCGTCAAACTTCCCTAGTATGGCCACTGGCGCAGCAAATCGTCTCCGTGCAGTGCGGTTCCTGGCGGCTTTATTTATTGCTGCGTGCATCAACGTTGGGGCGCAGAATGCTGGCCGTCCTGTGGAGTCTGCCATGATGCGCCAGGTTCACGAAGCGCTTAGTCTGGCAGAACACGGCGACGGACAGGGTGCGATGAATCTTGTCCAGCGCTTGCTCGAGCAGCATCCCGATTTTGAGCCGGCGGTAAAACTGAAGGGCCTGTTGCTCGAGGAGGCAGGCCGCACCACCGAAGCGGCAGCGGCCTATGAACAGGCTCTGAAGTTGGCTCCGAACGACGCCGACGTTTTGTTGAAAACAGGCTTCTACAAACTGGCTTCAGGTCAGAAAGAAGAAGCACTCAAGCTGTTGCAGCATTGTGTGCAGATCATTCCTGCTGACGGAGACGCTCAGTTTTATCTCGCGCAGGCGTATCACTTGAATGGACAGGATGACCTGGCGCTACACGCCATACGGCTGAGTTTGAAAGCCGCGCCCGACAACGCATCGGTGTGGCAGAAATATGGAGAGTTGTCGTGCGGCACCGGCGACTGTGAGGCCGGGTTGAAGTGGTTGCTCAAGGCACAGCACGCTGATGGTACGCTGCCGCGGATTGACTACGACATTGCCGCGGCGAATTACAAATTGATGGATATCGCTGGTGCCGCACAGTATGCCGCGCGGGCAGTTTCGTCCCAGCCCAACGACGTGACCGCCTGGCAACTGTTGGGAACTGTCGACGTCAAACTAGCCAAATGGCAGGACGCAAGAAATGCGTTTGAGCGCATCCTCGCATTCAAGCCGGACGACATCGACTCCCTGTTAGGATTCGGGCAATGCGAGCTGGAGCTCAAGAACTATCCAACAGCCATCGACACGTTGCAGTCGGTCTTACGTCTCGACCCCACACGGCTCGTGGCGCATTTCTACCTGTCGCGTGCCTTTGCTGGTATGGGCAAAACAGCCGACTCTGAGCACGAGGCAGCTCTGCATCAGTTGATGATGGAACAGGCAACCTTCGTCCGTTCCGCTTCAAGCGATGAACGCGAGAGGCCGATCAAGGCTCAAACCCAGGAATTGCTGGCAGCACATCGCGAAGAAGAAGCCGTGAGGCTTTATCAGAAGCATTTCAAGGGAACCCCCGCCACGACTGCGGACGCGTATGTGTTTATTGGCAAGCTCTATTTATTCATGAGTCGGACCGATGACGGCCTGCGCAATTTGCATCACGCGCTGAAGATTCAGCCGACGGTTCGTGGGGCGCACACTTACGAGGGAATTCTGGCGCTTAAACTCGGCGACTTGACGCGGGCCGAAAGCGAATTTCAGGCGGACCTCGCCAACGACCCGAACTATCAATTAGCAATTGCCGAGATCGGGGAAGTTCGCTATCGCCAAGGGCGCTGGTCTGATGCGGCGGAACAACTGGCGAGATCCCGGACGACGACTCCAGAATTGCTGTATATGCTGTGCGATTCCTATTTCCATTTGAACAAAGTGCCCGAAGCAACCTTGAATGCCGAAGCCATCGCCGCTTACGCAAAGAACAGACCGGAAGTCATGCAGGAGTTGATTGAACTTCTCAATCGCAATCAGCAATCGGACCTGGCGCGACGTTTAGGAGGCCAGCCATGAATCGAAGAGAATTCCTGAATGGTGCGGCTTCTGCAGCCGTGCTCTCGAGTGCGTTGCCGAGTGCGTTTGCTGCGACGTTACACCATGCGCATCCGGCACCACACAATGCCATACCGGTTTTGACCAAGCATCCGCGCGCCATCACGATGTGGGAATTCTCCTGGATCGAGCGCCGGTGGCCCGGCGCGGGCTATGAGGACTGGGACCGTGCGCTCGATGAGTTATCTGAGCGTGGCTATAACGCGGTTCGAATCGATCCATTTCCCCACCTCCTCGCTTCCGATCCTCATAAGACATGGATGCTCTGGCCGGAGTGGAACACGCAGTTGTGGGGATCGCCCGATGTGAACCGCATCGTGCTCCTGCCCGCGCTCTTTGACTTTCTCAACAAGTGCCGCGCTCGCGGGATCATGGTTGGGCTGTCGACCTGGTACAGAAAGGATGACGCCGACACCCGCATGACCATCACTGGCCCCGAGGTCATGGCCGCGAATTGGATCAAGACCCTCGACCTCATTTCGCAGGCGGGATACATCGACTCCATCCTCTACACCGACCTCTGCAATGAGTGGCCCGGCGACGACTGGGCGCCATTCGTCAAGCCGCACTTAACCTACGGCGACTGGGATAAGCCCGCGTCGCTCGAGTACATGCACAAAGCGATTGCTCTGGTCCGGGCGCATTATCCGCAAATGCCGCTTCTGTTCTCCTGCGCAGAGGACCGCCCGGAAAGCTATCTCGAGCACGATCTGCGTGACTTCGACCTGTTCGATCCTCACATCTGGATGGTTCAACAGAATGGCGGCGAGTTCTATATTCTCGCCGGCTATGCTTACGAGCGCTTCGATGCCAAGGGATACACGAACCTGAGCCTCAAAGCCGAAGACGTGTATCGCGCGCGCCCGGAATACTGGCAGAAAGCGTTGGTTCAGGCGATCGACCGGCACGCCGCGGTTTCCGGCAAGCTCAGGATGCCCCTCATCACTACAGAATGCTGGGGCATCGTCGACTACAAAGATTGGCCTCTTCTGAAGTGGGATTGGGTAAAGGATCTCTGTGCGCTCGGTGCTCAGCGCGCGGCCTCATCCGGGCAGTGGCTCGCGATCGCGAGCAGCAACTTTTGTGGCCCGCAGTTCGTGGGAATGTGGCGCGACAAGGCCTGGCACCAGCAACTGACACACACGATCAAGTCAGCAGAGATTTCCGCCGACCTCCGTCAAGGCCGGTTGTATGAACGGCTGTGAAATGTGCGGCCGACTGTGCGGTGAATGGATTTCACTTGGCGTTCTCGGTAACGGTGAGGATCTGGTCGGCTTTCACCTTTTTCAAAACCTGCATGATCCCGCTCGGCCATGTCAGCTCCACGGTTTCGACCACATCAGCCGGGCCCAGTCCGAAGTGCACCCGTTTGTCGCTCGAAGAGTTGTAGCCAACCGCGGTCGTCGCCTGGCTATATTGGGCGCCTAACGAGGTCGTGATCTTGATCTTTGTTCCCAGCCCATCGCGATTGGATTTCACGCCAACCAGCTTCAGAATGAGCCAATGGTTCCCGGCATTCGAGCGGTTCATCCATATCTCTGGTGGGCCGTTCAGAGCCGTCACGACGGCATCGATCTTGCCGTCATTGTTGAGATCGCCAAAGGCCGCGCCGCGATGGGGAGCCGGTGTCTGAAACGATGCTCCCGCTTTCGAACTCAGATCTTCGAATTTCAGGTCTCCCTGGTTGCGGAACACTCGATTGGGAAGCGGAAACGGCCGGTGCGCCAGTTCCATGGAGTTGTCCAGAATGTCGGAGTTGGCGGTGAACAGGTCCTTGTTCCCATCGTTGTCGAAATCGAAAACACCTACTCCCCATGCGGTGGAGCGGCTGGTCAGCGCGCTCAGTCCTGCCGTGGCGGTGACATCCTGAAATTGGCCTTTGCCTAAATTCTTGTAGAGCGGAAAACCTTCCCCGAACATCGCGGTCTCGAAAATGTCGGGCCTTCCATCGTTATCAATATCTTTGAAATCCGCGCCCATGCCAGCGATGGCATTCCCGAACGAGTTGTACGCAACCCCGGAGAGCAGCGCGACGTTCGAAAAGGTTCCGTCCCCGTTGTTGTGAAGAAGATAATTCTCGAAGGTATCGTTGGAGACAAATATGTCGGTGAAGCCATCGCCGTCATAATCGGCAAACGCCAAACCCATCCCTTTCCCCACATACTTGGAAATGTGGGATTGTTCGGAGACATCCGTAAAAGTACCGTCACCGTTGTTGCGATAAAGTATGTTCGGCATCCCAAGAAAATCCACCGGCGAGCAGTAGGCCGGAACACCTTGCTGCACGCACGGAGTTGCAGTCTTGATGCTGTAGTTGAGGTAATTCACGACAAAAAGGTCGAGCAGCCCATCGTTGTTGTAGTCGAACCATCCCGCCGCAACCGACCATGCCTTGCCGAGCTTGGGCAGGATGCCACCAACGCCTGCTTTCTCGGTGACGTCGGTGAAGGTGCCGTCTCCATTGTTATGAAATAGTTGATTGCGATTGACGCCGGTCACATAGAGATCAACAAATCCGTCGTTGTCGTAGTCGCCGGCGGCCACTCCCATCGAATAGCCGATGCCCTGCAGCCGGGCCTTCTCAGTGACATCGGTGAAGGTGCCGTCTCCGTTATTGCGGAAGAGCCGGTTGTCGTAACTGGGATCGCTCTTTTCCAGCGACGGAATGGCTGCTCCATTGGTAAAGAAAATGTCCAACAAACCATCGTTGTCGTAATCGAAGAGCGCCACTCCGCCCGTCATGGTTTCAAACGTGTATCGCTGCGGACTGACACTGTTCTTCAGCTTGAACTTGATCTTCGACGCTTCGATGACGTCCTCAAATCGGATCGCTGACGCGGCCGGTGCTGCTGGTTTCGCAGGCTGTTTGCCGGGAGCGGAGCGGTGGGACTGCCCTGACTGTTGCGAAGGCGGAGGTGCCGGAGTTGCGGACGGTGATTGAGCCGATAACGCTAGAACGCTGCTCAATATGAAAATCGTCAGGTGAGCGCCATACTTACGTCGGCGATTCTTCAGCAATCGGCGTGAGCCAAGGTCCGTCCCGCATCCCGGACGGGGCGTTGAGCATGTCTGCGCCGCTGCGGCTTCATGCCGAAACAAATTTGAAGGCCCTGGATCCACGGGGGGTCTGAAGAAGAAGCCGCGTCTGTCCCTTGCTTGTCAGGGACTCACGCAAGCGTACAGGCACAGAAGCCCGGCGCGCAAGGCGCGACTCCCGCGCTTGCAAGGCATAGCCCCCGTCTGCGACAAAGACCCGCATTTGGCAGGTCCGCCTGAACCTCTATGGTTTCACGGTCCGTTTTACCGCACGACCGACAGGCATCGACCTCGCCGACAAGGCGGGTGGGATCATCTTCCTGACCTCAACCCGCTGAGGCGTCCCAGCCCGCTTTCGAATCATCCTGGTCGGACTCGGATCGTTCGTGTGGTCAGCCAGGCGGATATTCTCGAAATTCCTGCGCAGCGCCGTGATGCGGTAGTCAAAGGTCACATTGGAGGTACCGCCACCCAGTTCCCGCACTTCGAATGAATTCGCTGTCTTGTGCGTGACATAGAGTCCCTTGCAGTCGCCGTTCGGGACCGGGAAAACTTTGTAATCCATCACGGTATTGACGGTCTGTACAAAGCCCGAGTCCAGCCTTACGATCGCTACGCCGTTTACCAGTTGTGCCGATCCGAAATCTTCAAACCAGTTCTGGGGAGACTCGATGGCGGTGAGCGCGACCTTGCGGCCACTGTCAATCGCAACCAGCGTGTTCTTCATGCCAGTGCAGGTGAGGTTACCCGTCGGGTCGATGTTGCAGCCTTGCTGCGTCGCAACGTTGTACGCGTCGAACGGGTATCCGTTGGGGTCCCAATTGACGCTGGTGAGGGTAGCGAAGTTGAAGCTTGTGTTCATAGCGATCACGCCGTAGTTGTCATCGGCCGTACCGAGTACGCCAGCCTCCGACGGGCTGCCTCCATCGCCCCAGATTCCCGCGCCAGCTGCCAGCCCGGTGTCAGCTCCCGTGGAGCTTTCCGTGCCTCCGATAATGCCAAAGACTCCGGCGCCATATGTGCTCTCTGAAGCGCCAAAGACTCCAAATGTCGTTTGAGTCGTGCCGAATTCAACTCCGTAGATGCCAGAAGCCTGAAACTGATCGGTCGCCGAGTCGCCGTAGATGCCCGGTCCGGTGCCGGAAGTACCTACGACCGGATAGTAGGCGCTTTGGGCATACACGCCGTATGTACCGCCGGAGGTTAAGACCTCGACGTTGGAATCGGGAGAGATAACGTAGATCCCGTCGCCAATCCCGTTTGAGACCGAGAGCGCCGGAATAGAAGGGTTGTTCGCTGCAAAAGTATTGGCCCCGATAAAGGAATTGTCGGCGCCAAGCTGAGGCACGACGGCGGTGTTAATGGAGAGAGTTCCATTGTTCGTGATGGGGCCGCCGGTTAAGCCCGTGCCGGTCGCGACGCTCTTGACCGTACCGCCGCTATTGGCGTCTGCAGAGCAAGTCCACGAGCCGGTCCACTTCAGAATCTGGCCGCTAGCGCAACTGGCGAGCCCAATGCTCGTGCTCCCTCCTAGAGCGACAGATCCGCCACCCGTCAGCGGGCTGCTGGCATTCACCGTCAGCGACGGATTCTGGAGCATGGCGTTGCTCACTCCGCCGCTGGCGATGCTGAGCGATCCACCGCCGGTGATCGGTCCACCAGTCAACCCCGCGCCGCTGCCGACGCTGGTCACGGTTCCGCTGCCCGTGCCCGGAAACGTCTGCCCGGACGCGAACGTGATCTGGCCGTTGCTGGCGATCTTCAGGCCGGTCTCGGTAGCCGTGCCCGCGCCGATGGCATAAAGCAGGTTCAGGGTGGCGTTGGCCGAGGTCGTGTTGTTGCCCAACGGCTCCGCCTGAAAGCGGAAGCTCTGATTGACCGGTGTCTGGGTGCCGCTGTTGAACGCCGAGGCAATCAGGTTCAGCGGTTGCGAGTTCTTTCCCGCGGCGGCGGTCGCCGGAGCGGTCGAAGGCAGCGTCAGGGCCCCGCGGAACGTTCCGGCGCCTTTGACGTCGAGTGTGGCGGCGGGAGTGGTGGTGTTGATGCCGATGCGGGCGGTGGCACCAGAACCGGATTGAAACAAGATGGAATTCAGTATGTCGCTGGTGGTATCCCAGAGAGGAATGAAGTTAAGGGCCCCGGCGCCGGTAACGGCGGGGTTCGGTGGTGACACAGAGCTCGAGACTGGAACTGAGGGAGTGGCAGCGGTGGAATTTCCCGCTTGCGAAGTAGCCAGCACGAACGCCGACGGTGGCAGGCCTCCGATGGTCTGTGCGTCGCCGGCCTTGATGGCATAGGGGACGCTGAGCAGCAGAGTGCGCGGCTGTTCGGCTAGCCCCGCAGGCTGTACTCCGAGCCAGCGGGCTTCACCGGAGACAAACAGGTCCTGTGGAAGTCCGCCGGGCAGAGTGGCGCCGAGGGAGACGGTGTAGCGACCCTGCGAGTCGGCTTGCACACTTTGGGTTTCCAGCCAGAGCGGAGCGCCCCCCTGTTCGTCCTTGTACAGTGCGAAAGTGACTCCGACGATACCGCTGTGCGCCTTCCCTTGAACATCCTTCACAATCCCACTGAACCGCACCAACCCCGGTACCACGGTGGCTTGAGACTGAGCCAAGGTTGGGTTCTTAAGAGATGGGAGAAGCAGAATCTGGCAGGCTAGAAACAAAACCGCGCGTCGGGAGCGGACATCGCGCAACCTGAACATAATTTCCTCCACATTCCTGGTTTCACAGCGGTCGTGATTTGCTTTACGCTTCCAAGCCAACTGCGAGGTCGTGCCGTCCGGCAAGGCTCGGTCCATCGGCCTTTACTTGCTACAACGCAAGATCCAGAAGAATCAGCTCATCGCGCCTTCCGCCAAAGCAAGGCTCGAGCTCTCTACCTCGAGGTATGGTCTTTGTTTTCAGTACTTAAGGCTCATTGACTTTCCACCGGAACCGGGATACCTTCTAGCCACCTTGGGGGATGAGCCTCCTAACTGAGATTGCTCGTGCGGACTTTGTCGGCCTACCCTGTAACCAACTTGCTGGCCCGCTGGCGTGGTGGAGATGCCGCGGCCCGAGAAGCTTTGGTCCCGCTCGTTTACGATGAACTTCGCCGCATCGCCCGCCGCTGTTTGGCGGGACAGAAGACCAATCACACACTCCAACCGACTGCTCTCGTGCACGAGGCATATTTGCGCCTGGCGGGCCACGACTCCGTGTCCTGGCAGAATCGAGCCCATTTTTTTGCCGTGGCCACCCAGATGATGCGGCAAATCCTGGTGGATCATGCCCGCCGTCGGGCCGCGGCAAAACGCGGGGGCGGAGCCGTCACCGTCGCCCTCGACGAAGAAGTAGCGTCCAAGTCCAGTGTGGTGCTTGATCTCATTGCTCTCGACGACGCCATGCGCCAGCTCGCCGAACTCGACCCACGCCAATCGCAGATCGTTGAGTTGCGATTCTTTGGCGGTCTTTCCATCGAAGAGACGGCACACGTGGTCGATATCTCCCCGGCGACAGCTAAGCGCGAGTGGGCTACAGCGCGACTCTGGCTCCATCAGGCGATGAGCCGGAGCGCTGGAACATGACTCCCGAGCGCTGGCAGCAAGTGAAAGACGTGCTCGCTGCCGCTTTGGATTTACCAGCCGACCAGCGCGCGCCGTATCTGGACCGCTCGTGCGCCGGCGATCCCTCACTTCGCAAAGAAGTGGAACTCCTGCTCGACAACGAGAAAGAAGTCAGTCCCCGGTTTTTGGGATCTGAAGCCCTGGCGGAAACTGCGGCCGCGATTCTTCCCGACGAGAAGAACCCATGGATCGGGCGGTTGGTCGGCGTGTACCGGATTGTCGAGCAGATCGGCAGCGGAGGGATGGGTGAGGTCTATCGCGCGGTCCGCGACGACGATCAGTTTCGCAAAGAGGTAGCCCTGAAAGTCATTCCTTCCGGCCACGAATCCGGATTTGTCATCAGCCGGTTTCGAAATGAGCGCCAGATCCTGGCCAGCCTCGATCACCCGAACATCGCTCGGCTTCTGGACGGCGGCACCACTGACGAAGGTGTGCCCTACTTCGTAATGGAACTGATCGACGGCCAGCTCATCACCGATTATTGCGATCAGCACAGCCTTTCCATCACTGAGCGCTTACGCCTCTTCTCCAGCGTATGTGCTGCGGTTCACTATGCCCATCAGCGTTTGATCATTCACCGCGACATCAAGCCGGGAAACATCTTGGTCACCGCGGATGGAACGCCCAAGCTGCTCGACTTCGGCATCTCGAAAATCCTGGGCTATGATGCCGGCGCGGGCACGCCGGATGCGACTCTCACTGCATTCCGCGCGTTTACTCCTCGGTACGCAAGTCCGGAACAAATCAACGCCGAGCCCATGACGACGGCCAGCGATGTCTATTCGCTGGGAATGGTTCTCTACGAATTGTTGACTGGCCGCAGCCCGTAT
>Ga0335078_10013426_pt1 | contig 12138 bp, 7 predicted proteins | sample Lox_Sample_32_FD_206711 | JGI IMG/M metagenome (GOLD analysis project Ga0335078, IMG submission 206711) | Soil microbial communities from Loxahatchee National Wildlife Refuge, Florida, United States - Lox_Sample_3.2 | ecosystem: Environmental > Terrestrial > Soil > Wetlands | place: USA: Florida... | reverse complement strand
GCTGTACCCAGTCAGGTGGTTGAACAGATCGGTCACGTCCTCGCCGACCGTCTTGTTCGCGGTCAGCAGGCCGAAGTCCTCGTACAGCCGCGCGGTCTTCGGGTGGTAGTTGCCGGTGCCGAGGTGGCAGAACCGGCGCAGCGACCCGTCGGCCTCCTCGCGTACCACGAGCGCCATCTTGCAGTGGGTCTTCAGCCCGAGCATGCCGTACACGACGTGGCAGCCGGCCTGCTCCAGCTTGTGCACCCAGCCGATGTTCGCGCGCTCGTCGCCGCGGGCCTTGATCTCCACCACGACCACGACCTGCTTGCCCGCCTCGGCCGCGTCGATCAGCGCGTCGACGATCTCGGAGTCGCCGCTGGTCCGGTACAGCGTCTGCTTGATCGCCAGCACCCGCGGATCGGCGGCCGCGGACACCACCAGGCGCTGCACGCTGGCGGTGAAGGAGTCATATGGGTGGTGCACCAGCACGTCCTGCTCGGCGATCGCCGCGAACACGCTGCCGTCGCTGGTCTCCAGCGGCAGCGCGTTCTCCGACGGCACGAACCGCGGGTACTTCAGCTGCCGGAAGTCCAGGTCGGCGATGGACGACAGGCCGGACAGGTCGAGCGGGCCAGGCAGCCGGTACACCGCCCGCCTGTCGACGTCCAGCTCCTTGACCAGCTTGTCGAGGACGTCCTCGGGCATCGACTCCTCGACCTCGAGCCGGACGGCAGGCTCGAAGCGCCGCTTCTGCAGCTCCCGTTCCAGCGACTTCAGCAGGTCCTCGGTCACGTCCTCGTCGATCTCGAGGTCGGTGATCCTCGTGACGCGGAACGCGTGGTGCTCGAGAATGTCCAGCCCGACGAACAGCTCTCCCAGGTGCGACGCGATCACGTCCTCGAGCGGGACGAACCGGTTAGGCGCCACCGTCAGGAACCGGGGCAGCAGCGGCGGGACCTTGACCCTGGCGAACATTGTCGCGCCGGTGCGCGGATCGGCGATCGTGAGGGCGAGGCTCAGCGTCAGGCCGGAGATGAACGGGAACGGATGCGCCGGGTCCACCGCGAGCGGTGTCAGCACCGGGAAGATGCGCTCCTTGAAATACGCCTTCAGCTGCTCCTGCTCGTCGGGCACCAGCTCCTTCCAGCGCAGGATCTCGATGCCCTCGTCGGCAAGGTCGGGCAGCAGCGACTCGGTGAAGCACCGGGCGTGCCTGGACTGCAGCTCGCCCGCCATCTCCAGCACGTGCGCCAGCACCTCCTCGGCGGGCTTGCCGGACGCGCTCTCGACCGGCAGCCCGGTCGCCATCCGCCGCATCCTGCCTGCCACCCGGACGCCGAAGAACTCGTCGAGGCCGCTAGCGAAGATCGCCGCGAACCTGACCCGCTCGAGCAGCGGGATCCGCTGATCCTCCGAGAGCTCGAGCACCCGCTGGGCGAACCTCAGCCAGCTGTCCTCGCGGTCGAGGTAGCGATCGGCGGGCAGCAGGTCGGCCTGGGCGGCCAGCTGGGCGGCGGCCTCCTCGTCGACCGCCTTCGCCGCCGCCCGCGACCGTGCCCTGGCCGCAGCCTGCTGATGCTTGCGCGCGCGCTCGCGGGCAGCCTGGAGCTCGCGCTCCGCCCTGACGGCACGGGCGGCCGGCTTCGGGGGGCGCGGAGCTGACTGGGTCATGTCCCTATTGTCCCCACGCGGGCCGCCAGGCAAAGATGCCGGGTGGCCGAATTCGGCCGCGACCGCCCGGATCTTGCGCTGGCCGGTCGAGATAGACAGGATCAGACCCAGCCGCCACGCCCGAATGGAGACGTACATGCGAATCGGTACCGCGGTGAACGAGCCCGGCGGCCCCGACGCCCTGGCGCGCATCGCCGACCAGCTGCGAGCCGCGGCCGATGATGGCTTCGCCGCCGCCTGGATGTCGAACATCTTCGGGCTGGAGGCGCTCACGGCACTCGCGGTCGCGGGCAGTCAGGTGCCCGGCATCGAGGTCGGCACCGCGGTCATACCCACCTATCCGCGGCACCCGGCCGTGCTGGCCCAGCAGGCGCTCACAGCCGCCCTCGCGCTGGGTCCCGGACGGCTGACGCTGGGCATCGGCCTGTCGCACCAGATCGTCATCGAGAGCATGTACGGCTACAGCTTCGACCGGCCTGCCAGGCATATGCGCGAGTACCTGTCGGTGCTGCTGCCGCTGCTGGACGGCAGTCCGGTCAGCGTGGACGGCAGCACACTCAGCGCCCACATCGGGCTGTCTACCCCGAGGGCGCAGCGGGTGCCCGTCGTGCTCGCGGCAATGGCACCGCAGATGCTGAAACTGGCCGCGGAGCAGACCGACGGAACCATCTTGTGGATGACCGGCCCGGCGACGGTACGGGACTACGTGGTCCCGGCGATCACGGCAGCCGCCAGCGCAGCGGGCCGCGGCAGCCCGCGGGTGGTGTGCATGCTGCCGGTATTCGTCACCGACGACCCCGCGGCCGCACGGGCGAGCGCGGCCGAGGAGTTCGCCATCTACGGCCAGCTGCCTTCCTACCGCGCGATGCTGGACAGGGAAGGCGCCGCAGGCCCGGCCGACGTGGCGATCGTCGGCGATGAGGACGCGGTGGCCGCGCAGATCGCTGCCCTCGCCGACGGCGGCGTGACCGACTTCGTCGCGATCGAGTACGCGCGCGGGGACGGCCGGCGCCGAACCCGCCAGCTGCTGAAGCAGGTCATCGGCGCCGGCTAGCTCGCGCGGGCAGCCAGATCGCCGAGCAGGCCGGGCAGCATCCGGTCCTCGGCGACACACCGGCCCGCCCGCCGCATGAACTCCGTCAGCCGGGGATCCCACGCGCTCGGTTCCGCCCGGCCGCGCAGCGGATCCCCGCCGGCACCGAGGGCCTCCTGGTAGTCGCTGGCCGCCATCCGCCACGGGCTGGCACCCAGGCGCCGCACCGCGAGGGCGGTACTGCGCAGGCCCGGCCAGCTGAAGTCGGCGTGCCAGTGCACGACCGAGCCGCTGCCCGCGGCCGCCTGCAGCAGCCGGGAGCACGCCACCGACGGCTCTCCCTCGGTGCAGACCAGAGCCGGGCAGCCCGGGCCGAGCTGATCGGCGGCGGACCGGACCAGCGCCGAGCTGGCGCACACGAAGATATCGAGCGGCCAGGGCAGGACCGGGCTCCTGATCAGCTGGCGGAGCGTGAGCCGGAACGGCTCGCCCGCCGCCGCGGCCTCGGTCAGCCAGCGCCCGGCCAGCTCGCCGCCGGAGCGGACGTTCAGCACCAGAACCTGACTGGTCAGGTCGTCGGCGACCATTCCCGCGGCGCTCCAGAGCGCGTCCGCTGCCTCGGCCGTGGCCGGGACCTGCACGCCTTCCTTGATGGCCAGCGCGTGCAGGACGAGAGCCGCCAGCGGGCCGCCCGCCAGCGCGCGCTCGTCGCCGGCTACCTCGCCTGCCAGCGCCGAGAGCACGACGACCGAGGCGTCGGGGCCGCCGGGCAGCCGCTCGAGTACCGCGGCGGCCTGACCGAGCACCTCGCTGTGGCCCTGGCGGATGAGCCTGGTCAGCGTGCCGTCCCGGCGGATGGCGTCGAGCCAGTCCAGGTACCACTGGCGGCCGGCCAGGCTGCTCGCCTGCACCGGGCCGAGCGCGTCGTCCCAGCGCGCGAGGTCCGCTGCGCGCTCGGCCGCGAGATCCCGGACGGGACCGCCCAGCTCCTCGACGGCCGCGCGCAGGCTCGGCGCCGCGGCCGCGCGGTACAGCTCCGTGGCCACGGCCGGCAGCGGCACGCTCAGCGACGACCCGCGGCCAGGACTGTGGCCGAGCAGCCTGGCAACCGCCCGGCGCTGCGCGGGCGTGGCGCCCACCAGCGTCACGGTCCCGTCCAGCCGCTCGCCGCGCTCCAGCTTGGCGCGGATGCGTGCGACAAGCCAAGCCAGCTCCGGCGGCCCGAGCATTCGCCGGAGTTTGGCCGGATCTACCGCCACCTGACCCGCTGGTACGGACTTGCCCACCGCGGAATCGTAGCCACCACGCCGTGGCCGGCGGAAGACCGCGGCCGGCCGGCGTCCGCGATGTCAGCCGGCCTGACGCAGGTAGAGGTCGCGGAGCAGGGCGACCTCTGCCCCGTGGTGGATGACCTCGCGGTGGATGTGCAGCACGAGGGCGGCCATCGGGTACTCGGCGAACGGACCCTCGGCCGGGCCGCACGGGCGCGCGAGACCCGCCGCGCCGAGGGACTGCACGCCCTTGATCCAGACGGCGTAGCCGGCGTCGAGCTGGTCGAGCGCGGCCGCGGCCGAGCCAGCGTACTCGAACGTGGAGTAGTCGGCCGGCGGCCCGCCGAAGTGCGACGCATTCCGCATGCCGAAGACGCCGACGGCGATGTGCGCGAGCCGCCAGGCGATCGTGGTGACGGGCTCGGTCTCGTGTGGCGGCATGGCGTAGTCCATCGCCCACTCGCCACCGCCGACCGAGACCGGCGCGGCAGAATCGCCATGCCGCCGGATGCTCCAGCAGTCAGCCGCCGGCTCCCAGAAGTACTCGTCGTCGGTCAGCCCGGCCAGCCGCGGCCGCAGCTGGTTATCCCAGTGCCAGTTCAGCTGGCTCGTCAGCGCGTCGTTCCAGTCGATGTCGATGCCCATGGCTGTCACGTTAGCCCGCAATGCGGACAGAAGCGGTCCTCGATTTGCTGCACACTGGGATCCGTGCTGGAAACGTCCGCGCGCCTGCTAAGGCTGCTGACACTGCTGGAGATCCGGCCCGAATGGGCCGGCGCCGACCTGGCGGCCCGGCTTGCGGTGACGACGCGCACGCTGCGGCGGGATGTGGCGAAGCTGCGGTCCCTCGGCTACCCGGTCTCGGCCACGCCGGGCGCGGCGGGCGGCTACCGGCTCGGCGCGGGAGCCGCCCTGCCGCCGCTGCTGCTCGATGACGACGAGGCCGTCGCTGTTGCACTCAGCCTGCGCACTGCCGCGAGCCACGCGGTGACCGGCGTCGCGGAGGCCTCGGCGCGCGCACTGGCCAAGCTCGAGCAGGTGCTCCCGGCCCGGCTCCGGGTGCAGGCCGCCGCGATCAGTCAGGCAACCGTGCCGCTGACGGGCGGGCCGGTTGTCGACGCGGACGCGCTGGCCACGATCGCGCGCTCCTGCCGGAGCCGGGAGCGGCTCCGGTTCGGCTACCGCGGCCGCGACAGCGAGCCGGGCGAGCGCCTAGTCGAGCCGCACCGGCTGGTGCAGGCCGGCTACCGCTGGTACCTCGTCGCGCGCGACACCGCCCGCGACGAATGGCGGACTTACCGGGTGGACCGGATTGACTCCCCCGCGCCGACCGGCACGCGATTCGCGCCCCGCGATCCGCCCGACGCCGCGGCGTTCGTGGCGAACGCGGTGACCACCGCGCCGTACCGGTACCGCGCACGCGTGCTGCTGCACGCCCCGCCGGCCGCGATCGCCGCCGACCTGCCGCCGACGGTGGGCATCCTCGAGGCCGCGGGCGACGGCGACTGCCTGCTGACGACGGGATCGGACTCGCTGGACGGCCTGGCATTCCACCTCGGTCACCTGGACTGTGACTTCACGGTGCTCGAGCCGCCCGAGCTGGTCGAGCGGGTGCGCGTGCTCGCCGCTCGCTGGCACCGGGCCGCCGGCTCGGCTCAGTCCAGGCCGCACGCCTTGTGAATCTCGGCCCGGCTCGCCAGCTTCACTCGCGCGCCGCGGCCGAGGGCGACGCCCAGCTCTTTCTCCGCGCTCTCTATCCCGAGCCAGTCGTCGTAGGTGACGTGCCGCACGCCGCGCTCGGCCAGCACGGCCCGCAGCGGGGACTCACCCTGCGGCGAGCCGTCGGGCAGCTTCAGCAGCCCGGCGCGTGGCAGCTGGACGTCGTCCGGGCCGGGGCCGCCGGCCAGGTCGGCGAGCAGCGAGCGGACGGTCTCGGCGGCGTCCGACTTGTTCGTGCCGATGACCCCGGTCGGGCCGCGCTTGAGCCAGCCGGCGACGTACTCGCCGGGCAGCGGCCGGCCGTCGGGACCGAGTACCCGGCCCGCCTCGTTCGGCACTACGAAGCGCCGCTCGTCGAACGGGACGCCCGGCAGCGGCACGCTCTGGTAGCCGACCGATCGCAGCACCATCTGCACGGGCACGGTCTCCAGCTCCCCGCTGCCCTGCAGCCTTCCCGCCTCGTCCAGCCTGGTGCGCTCGAGCGTGATCCCTGACACCTCGGTGTCACCGTGGATCTCGGCGGGCCGCAGCCAGAAGCGCACGGTAAGCCTGCGGGCCGCGCCGGAAGCGGTCCGCTCGGCCCAGTCCCTGATCACGGTGTAGTTGCCGCGCACGTGCCGGTCCTTCTCCGCGAGCTGAGCGCTCTCGCCGGTGGCGTCGAACGCGTCCAGGTCAGCCTCGCCCTCCCCGACCACCACGTCGACGCCCTCGAGCTCGCCGAGTTCCCGCAGTTCCTTGGTGGTGAACTTGGCCTGCGCCGGCCCGCGCCGGCCGATCATGTGCACCTCGCGCACCTTGCTGGCCATGAGCGCCTCCAGCACCGGCTGGGACACGTCGGTCTCGCGGAGCTCGGCGGGATCGCGGACCAGGATGCGGGCCACGTCGACGGCCACGTTGCCCACGCCGATCACGGCCACGGACTCGGCCTCCAGCGTGAACGCGCCCGGATCCATGTCCGGGTGACCGCAGTACCAGTTCACGAAGTCGGTTGCCGCGATGCTGCCTGGCAGGTCCTCACCCGGGATGCCCAGCTGCCGGTCGCGCATCGCGCCCGTCGCATAGACGACGGCGTCGTAGCTGCTCAGGAGGTCTTCCCTGGTTACGTCCTCGCCCAGGTGCACGTTGCCGACAAAGTGCACGCCCTCGTGCTCCAGGACGCCGCGCAGGTACTCGGCGATCGACTTGATCGACTTGTGGTCGGGCGCGACTCCGTACCGGACGAGCCCGTAGGGAGTGGGCAGCCGGTCGATGACGTCCACGCGGATCGCCCGCGGCGGTTCAAGGGCGGCCGCCTGCTTGATGAGCGCTTCGGCGGTGTACAGGCCCGCAGGGCCGGAGCCCACGACGGCAACGTGAAGAGTCTCCATGGTGCGATTCTGCCGTGCCCGAGCGGGTGCTGCGTCCCGCGCCGGGCAGCAGCGCGGCCGGCGACGGTTCGCATGAATAACTCATATCCGTCCGAGCGGAGCAGAACGGACGGCGCCGTCCGCGCGTTCAGTTCAGGAAGTCCGGCCCGGCCGCGGCGCGATCGTCCGGTTTCCGGGCGAGCTTCAGGTCGCCAGCCAGGACCCGGGACCGGGCTGGCGGCCGGCACTGCGGCCGCCGCGCGGCGGCTTGCCCGGACTTAGCCGGAGGTAACGGACCGCGGGCTCGCGCTTTTACCTCTCAGTGGGATTTCACGCCGCGTCCCTTTAGCCGGCCTCGGGTATCACCTGCCGCGTATGAGTCGGGGGCAAATCGGATCGCGGGCACAGTGCGCTGCCCGCCGAGGTTCACATTGACATCCGCTGATAACCAGCCGCAGCAGCGCGCCGTGCTGCGGATCGTCGCTGCCATCGCGGGCATCGCCGTGGCCGCCGGGCTGCTGGTAGCGGCCATCGCGCTGCCGCTCGTGGGCGGCGTCGGCATGGTCACCCGGCAGGCCGCGGACACATTCAACGGCCTGCAGGTACCGGCGCTCGCGCAACTGCCGTCGCGGTCGGAGATCCTGGACTCAAGCGGCAGGGTGATCGCGGACTACTACCCGAACCACATCTACCGGGTGCCGGTCAGCTACCGCCAGATCTCTCCGTACATGCGCGACGCGATAGTTGCCATCGAGGACGACCGGTTCTATCAGCACGGCGCGCTGGACTTCCGCGGCTCGCTGCGCGCGTTCGCGGCCGACCTCGCCGGCGGCCAGGTGCAGGGCGGCTCGACGCTCGCGCAGCAGTACGTCAAGAACGCGCTCGTGCTGACCGCGCCCAACCCGCAGGAGCAGCGCGCGGCGACCGCCGAGAGCGCGGCGCGGAAGATCCGCGAGCTCCGGATTGCCGCCAGCGTCGAGCACCAGCTGACCCAGGACCAGCTGCTCGCCGCGTATCTCAACGTCGCCTACTTCGAGAACGAGGCCTACGGCGTGGAGGTCGCGGCGCAGCGCTACTTCTCCACCACCGCCGCGCGGCTCACCCTGCCGGAGTCCGCCCTGCTCGCGGGCCTGGTGCAGAATCCGGCCAGGTTCGACCCGATGACACGGCCGAATGCGGCCCTGACCCGGCGCAACGTCGTGCTGACCCGGATGGCGCAACTGCACTACATCTCCGGCGCCGCCGCCGCGTCGGCAAAGAAGCAGAAGCTCGGCCTGCACTACTCGGTGCAGTCGCTGGAGCAGGGCTGCAACGGCACCAGGGCGCCCGACGCCGCCTGGTACTGCGACTACGTGATCGCCGAGATGCGCGCCAATCCCGTCTACCGGGCTGCATACCAGCAGCTGACCACCGTGGGCGGCCTCAGGGTCTACACCACGATGAACGAGCAGGACCAGCGGGCGGCACAGGAAGCGGTCAGCTACATGGTGCCGGGACCGCCGTCGGGCTGGAATCCCGGCCGGAACGCCGCCGCCGAGGTGCTGATCGAGCCGGGTACCGGCCGGATCCGCGCCATCGCCGTCGACCGGCCCTACGGCACCGGCAGCCACCAGGACAGCGTCGACTACGCGGTGGACACCGCGGAGAACGGCGGGGTCGGCGTGCAGACGGGCTCGTCGTCCAAGCTGTTCACCCTGCTGACGGCCCTCAAGGAAGGCGTGCCGTTCGGCTTCAAGATGACGGTTTCCTCGCCGGCCACGCTCGGCGGCTTCTACAACTGCAAAAACCAGCCGACCGGGCCGTTCCCCGTCGCGAACGCCGAGGGCGCCGGCAAGGGCACCTACTCGCTCTACACCGGGACGACCAAGTCGATCAACGTGTTCTACGCGCACCTGGAGCAGCGCGTCGGGCTCTGCAACGTGGTGAAGACGGCCGTCAGCCTAGGCGTGCACCGGGCGGACGGCCGCTCCCTGCTGAGGGCCGTCGGCAAGCCAGGCTCCGCGGGTTACCAGCTGCCGGCCGACGACCTGCCGTCGTTCACGCTCGGCTCGGTGAACGTCTCGCCGATGAGCATGGCCGACGCGTACGCGACGGTCGCCGCCGGCGGCGTCTACTGCAAGCCGGTCGCGATCCGCGCCATCTCCGGGATCGGCGGCGTGCGGTACCCGGTCATGCCGGCCGGCTGCCGCCGGGTCCTGCCGGCCAGCGTCGCCGAGGCCGCGACATACATCCTGCAGGGCGTCCTGACCAGCGGCACAGCCGAGGGCGATGGCATCAGCCGGGCCGGCGTCGCCATCCCGGCAGCCGGCAAGACCGGGACCGCCAACAACTTCGAGTTCGCCGCGTTCGGCGGCTTCACGCCCCGCCTGGCCGGCTACGTGTCGATGTTCAATCCGGCCGGGCCGGTGGACCATCCGATGGTCGGGTACGCGTCCTGCTTCCGGTCCGCCGGCGGCAGCCAGGACTGCCCGGGCTCGGTCTTCGGCGCGAACGCCGGCCAGATCTGGCAGCTGACCTTCGACCACGCGGACCTCGGCAGCACCGTGGCGTCGTTCCGCTATCCGGCGGGCGGCGACTTCTTCCGCCAGGGCACCGGCCAGTCGGTCGGCAACCCGCCAAAGCATCACTGAGCGCCGGCCGGCCACCGCCGGCGGATCCGGCCGGACTCAGGCCTGCTGGTGGTCGGCCAGCGTGGGAGTCCGGCGGGCGACAAGCTCGGTGACCACCCGCGCGATGTGCTGCGGCGCCAGGCCGAGGTCGTCCAGCAGGTCGCCCCGCTCGCCGTGCTCCAGGAACTCCTGCGGCAGGCCGAAGGTGCGTACCGGCGTGTCCACGTCCGCGTCGCGCAGCAGCCTGGCTACCGCATCGCCGAACCCGCCGACCCTGCCGTTGTCCTCCACCGTCACGACGAGCCCGTGCTCGCGGGCGGCCGGCGCCAGCGCGGCATCGAGCGGCTTGACCCAGCGCGGGTCGACGACGGTCACGCCGATCCCCTGGTCCGCCAGCCGCTCGGCGGCTGTAACGCACACCCCTGCCATCGGGCCCGCGCCCAGCAGCAGCACGTCCCCGGCCGCCGCTCCCGGCGACCGCAGCACGTCCATGCCGCCGAGCGTGGCCACGGCGGGCACGTCCGGCAGGGACAGCCGGCCGGGGAAGCGCAGCGCCGTCGGCCCGTCGTCAATCGCGACCGCCTCGCGCAGCAGCTCGACGATCCGCGTGCCGTCCCTGGGCACCGCGACCCGCAGGCCCGGCACCAGCTGCAGGATCGAGCCGTCCCACATGCCGTGATGGCTGGCCCCGTCCGGTCCGGTCACCCCGGCCCGGTCCAGCACGAACGTCACCGGCAGCCGGTGCAGGGCGACGTCCATGATCACCTGATCGAAGGCCCGGTTCAGGAACGTGGCGTAGATCGCCACCACCGGGTGCAGCCCGCCCATGGCCAGGCCTGCCGAGCTGGTCACCGCGTGCTGCTCGGCGATACCCACGTCGAACACCCGGTCGGGGAAGGCAGCGGCGAACTTCGCCAGCCCGGTCGGGTGCAGCATCGCGGCCGTGATCGCGACGATGTCCGGCCGGCTCGCCCCGATCTCGGCGAGCTCCTCGCCGAAGACCTGGGTCCACGGCCGCGGCCGCGGCGTCACGGCCGCGCTGGCCTGCTTGCCGCCCGCCGGGCTGACCTGATGCAGGCAGTCCTCGTCGTTCTCCTCAGCCAGCGGATAGCCGAAGCCCTTCCTGGTGATCACGTGGACCAGGACGGGGCCGCCGAAGTCCCGGGCTCGCCGCAGTGCGTGCTCGACCGCCTGCTCGTCATGGCCGTCGACCGGCCCGAGGTACTTCAGGCCGAGGTCCTCGAACAGCACCTGCGGCTGCAGGACGTCCTTCAGCCCCTTCTTGATCCCGTGCAGCGTTTCGAAGAGCGGCGGACCCACCAGCGGCGTGTGCGACAGCGAGGACTTGATGTACTCCAGCACCTGCTCGTAACGCTGCGACACCCGGACCGAGGCCAGGTGCTCGGCCAGCCCGCCGATCGTCGGCTGGTAGGACCTGCCGTTGTCGTTCACGACGATCACGAGCCTGCGATCGCGCGCCGCGGCGATATTGTTCAGCGCCTCCCAAGCCATCCCGCCGGTCAGGGCGCCGTCGCCGATGACAGCCACGACGCACCGGTGCGACTCGCCGCGCAGCTGGTACGCCTTCGCCAGACCGTCCGCATAGGACAGGCTGGTCGACGCGTGCGAGTTCTCGACGACGTCATGCTCGGACTCGGCCTGGTTCGGGTAGCCCGAGACCCCGCCGCGCTGGCGCAGACCGGGAAAGCCCTCGTGGCGGCCGGTGAGCAGCTTGTGCACGTAGGACTGGTGGCCGGTATCGAACACGACCCGGTCGACGGGCGAGTCGAAGACCCGGTGCAGGGCGATCGTCAGCTCGACGACGCCCAGGTTCGGGCCGAGGTGACCGCCGTTGGCGGTCACTACCTTGATCAGGTAGTCCCGGATCTCGGCGGCTAGCTGGGGCAGGTCCTCGGCACCGAGGGACTTGAGATCGCGCGGACTCCGGATGCTCTCCAACAAGCTCACTTAGTCTGCTCCTCGTGCTCGGCAGGAAGCTTCCGCTGCCCGCTGGCTGGCACGGCGGTGCCCGCCGGGTCAGTCGAGTCTATTTCCGCTGTGCCCGCGCCACGCACTGCGGCACGGCACTGCGCCGGTGTCCCGACCCGAGACCGGCGCGGGGCTGCAAATCATGCTAATCAGCTTCTTTCCATCGTATGGCGCTGATTACCGGCCAGCGCTGCAGCCCCCCGAGCCGGCCGCAGGCGTCTAAGGTGGTGTCCCATGACTGGCGAACTGTCCCCCGCTGGTGGCGCGGGCGAGCTGCGGGCCTCGCACGCCGACCGGGACCGGGTCGTCGAGGTGCTCAGGATCGCGGCGGGGGACGGCAGGATCACCGCCGACGAGCTTGACCAGCGACTCGATGCGGCGCTGACGGCCACGACACTGGGCGAACTCGCCGTCCTCACCACCGACCTGCCCCGCGTGCCCGTCAGCCCGGCCGGCCTGCCAGCACAGTCGCCCAAGGACCTGATCCGCATCGACTGCGGCGGCGGGGTGGCCCGGCG
>Ga0335078_10013425_pt1 | contig 12138 bp, 11 predicted proteins | sample Lox_Sample_32_FD_206711 | JGI IMG/M metagenome (GOLD analysis project Ga0335078, IMG submission 206711) | Soil microbial communities from Loxahatchee National Wildlife Refuge, Florida, United States - Lox_Sample_3.2 | ecosystem: Environmental > Terrestrial > Soil > Wetlands | place: USA... | reverse complement strand
TGCTCGCCGAGGTGGACTATTTCCTCACAGACAATCGAGCGGCCATGCGCAAGTTGATAGCCGAGATTTTCGATCCAGCGACCCGGTATGAGTACCAACTGCCGCTGCCTTCCGACCTTGTTCGTGCGCTCGAATTTGACGCCAAGTTTAAGGAGCTCGATCTTGGATTGGTAGACGGCACGGTAGCCGCCCTCGCCGAGCGCCGCAAAGTCTACCGGGTGCTGACCACCGATCATCGCGACTTCGGCGCGATTCGCGTAGGGCCGCGCTTCTTACGCCCCCTCGAACTCCTGCCATAGCGGCGCTGGCCCAAGGCTTAAAGCGATAAGAGCGCTGCGCCCACCTTAATTGACGCATCGGAACTCATTTGTTCCTCGAAGCGAGGTGTCGGCGACATAAGCCCCTTCCATTTTCCATTATTTTCCAATTAAGGCCATTCGAAAATTGCAAAAAAGCCGCAAAATCCAGCGTGTTTGAAGTCATTCGTCAACCTTGCCAAGGTTCAGGCGTGAGTTCGATTCTCATAGGCCGCTCCATTAAATCGTCCACTTGTATGCTCTGCACCCTTCCTCGGCACGCATCATAAGCGTGGATTTGTTGCTCTCGCTAATGAATCACCCTTGGTGGCCTGCGGCGTTTGTGGGAGCAAAGAGTCGCGCTTCGACTCTGGCGGCGCGTTGGGTTCCGTTTCGTACGGGGCGCGCTAGAAACGCAGGCTTTCCTGCGATATTTAGATGAATCGGGTCTCGCGCACACTTGGGAAACGTAAGTACTTGCCCCGGCTCAAGATTGATCAATTTCCTAATGGGGAGCGGGGTATTCGGCAGGGATAGATCGGCTTTGAAGCGGCAGTCGAGTAAATTTTCACGAATCCGACGGCGAGAATCACGAGAAGGCAGGCGCTCAGAATAAGACCACTGAGCGGACAGGCGGCGAAGCAGGGAGTTAGAAACCACAGCCGGAAAGACCATCGTAAGAGTCCCGATTGATTCCGCTACATGTACTTCGAAGTTGATGCAAAGAACCTTCTCGTTGGAGATCATGCTGCTCTGCAACTGGAGGCTTCGCTGGCGCTGCTCAAATTGAAAATCTAGATCGAGCACAGGGGCCCAAGCTGTGTGAAGATCCAAAAGAATCAACTGAACGACTGTCTCTAGAATCTGCTCCTCGATTTCGGTAAGATCCCTTGTCTCGATCTTGTCAGAGCCAGAACCCCCAAGAATAATGTCGATACTCGCGTAAGCCACAGCCATGTCAATTTGGAGCGCGGCTCGCGCATTGATGGGCATCGCGTGCACTGAAGCAACGTAGGTAAGCTCGGGCAAGCGGTCGAGAAATTCCTTGTAGGTCAGCTGCTCGGCAGAAACTACTTGCGTATCGAACGCAACCCGAAGGTGGGCCCCCATCGAGCCGCTGAGTCTGCGTGCGAACGACTGATGAAGTGTCGTAACCACGGAGATCTGATCGGCAGCCAACTGCTTCGAACGCCGCATGTCGCAAGGCAATATTTTTTTGGAGCCCCTGATGGCGTCGCCCTTTCGTACCGCCTTAGCCTTGCCAGCAAGAGCGTCGATTTCTGCTTTGTCTAGGGTTCTCTTCATCCCCCAAGCCCTCCTTGCAGTCAACTGCACGTCAACTGCCGGAGCGTACTTTGTCGCGATGTGCAAAAGGTCTGGTACCTACCTCTGTTTGTCAGCACTTAAGGCACTGGCGAGAAGCGCATCCCCATTTCTCGTAGACGATAGCCTTTTCACAAGTAAATTTTAATGAGATAACTCTGAGGTTCAAAAGCGTGCATCGAGCTTAGGTTACATGCAAGGTGGATGGCTGGAGTTCGTAGTCCTATCACAGCTGGCTTCAGGATTTCCAGAATTTAACCTTAGGTTCGATTCGCACGGGCCGCTCCATATTCACCAGCGTTTTCTTTTGACCTTCACTGCTGGCTTTATCAGGTCGTTGAGCACGCACCCTTACGGGAAATCTTCCTCACGAAGAGACTTTTGCATCTGTCGTTCGAGCCATCAATTGAGTACAATCTCGTGGCCGAAAAGTTCCGAATGAAAAAAATCATTGTTGCGGTTGGCAGTACACGAATGCCAAAGCTCAATGCTGTCAGCGAAGCGCTGCAGGCCATCGAGCCGCTCTTTTCCCCTGCCGTTGAGTTTCAAATCCTAGGCAGGGAAGTACCTAGTGGCGTTAGCCACACGCCTTCCTCGCGTGCTGAGCTGATGCTCGGTGCCCGCCAGCGGACTCAAGCACTCTCTCGCCTGGCGGTCGAAAGCGGCGAAATATGGGACTATCTCGTTGGACTCGAGGGCGGCCTCGACCTGATTGTGGATGGCGGACTCCGCCGCGTATTTCTGGAGAGCTGGGCGTACGTCACGGATGGTGCGACCGGCCATTATGGGCGTTCCGGAAGTCTCGAGATCCCCGAGGTTCTTGCGGCTGAAGTGCTGGAAAAGGGAATCGAGTTGAGCGAAGCAATTGATCGTTTCGCTGGTGAGCAGGGAATTCGCAATCTACAGGGAGCGTGGGGCGTGCTCACCTTGAACCGGATTGACCGCCAGAGTGCGTTTCGTGTTGCCGTACTCGCGGCTTTCGCTCCGTTCTATAATGCAGGGATGTACGGCGATTTGTCTGCTGCGAACGGATGAGGAATCCGCTCGAGGCGCACATCGATTTTCGAATGCACCGCGGAGGTACTGGCGTGGACATCGTGAAAGGAAATATGGGCTGGATCGAAGTGGTGGTCGGGCCAATGTTTTCGGGGAAAAGCGAAGAGTTGATCCGGAGGTTGCGCCGCGCCGAGATTGCCCGCCAGCGCGTCCAGATTTTCAAGCCCGCGATTGACGAACGCTACGCCGCGAACGAGATCGTCTCCCACTCTGGCCTTGGAATTCCATCGGACAACGTTTCCCGCGCCAGCGAAGTTTTGCAAAAGGTGCAACCGCGAACGGAAGTGGTGGGAATTGACGAAGCACAGTTTCTCGGCGAAGAAGTCGTGGATGTCTGCACCCAGCTCGCTAACTCCGGCAAGCGCGTGATCGTTGCTGGACTGGATACCGATTATCGTGGGCGCCCCTTTGAGCCGATGCCGAGGCTCTTGGCCATCGCGGAAGAAATCACAAAACTTCTCGCAATTTGCGTTCGTTGCGGAAATCCTGCCGTTCACACGCAACGTCTTGTGGAGAGCGAGGAACTCATCGTGGTCGGGGCGATGGGCACCTACGAGGCGCGTTGCCGACGTTGTTTCGAACCTAACCCCGCGCTCGCTCAGGACAAAAAGGACGGCCCGCACCTCCTCGCTCGCGCCCGATCAGCCAATTCGTCCGGATCCTAGGCACGGAACTTTCCATGGAGACCCTGGATTATCTGGCGCTTTAGACGCCGGGCACTCTGCCATCATTTTTCCATGCGGGATTTTGTCTGACCTTGTATCCTTCCGAGTGCGAACGCCATCGCTCCTCTCCCAGCTCTAAGTGAGGTACAAAACTTGCGAATTGAGTCCAAAGCCCCAACTCGCGTGGATCTTGCCGGCGGAACCCTCGACATCTGGCCGCTCTACCTCTTTCATCCTGGAGCGCTCACCATCAACGCAGCCATTACTCGCTACGCATCCTGCGTGATCGAAACTCATCCCGCGGGTAACCCGCGCATTCGGCTGGTCTCGCGAGACACCAAACGCGAGGAAAGTTTCCCTTCATTCGCCGCCATGGTGAATGCCAAACGCTACCGCTTGCCGCTTCTTGCCGAGATCGCAAAATTTTTCAAGCCGGAGGGCGGCTTTACCTTGGCGACTGACTCCGAAGCGCCCGCTGGCGCTGGTATCGGCGGGTCGAGCGCCATGGCCGTCGCGATCTGCGCAGCCCTCGACCGCTTCACCTCCGCCGGGAAAAGCAAGGTGGATTGGATCCACATCAGCCGTGACGCTGAAGGTATCGTGATCAAGGTTCCCACCGGCACGCAGGATCATTATCCCCCGGCTTTTGGCGGGGCCGCCGCCATTGAGTTGCCTCCCGGCGGAGAACGCCGCGTCGAACTCCGCGTGGACTTGACTGAGCTCGAAGAACACCTCCTCCTTTGCTATACGGGAAAGCCCCGCCAATCCGGAATCAACAATTGGGAAGTCTTCAAGGCGCATATAGATGCCAGTGCCAAAGTCGTCAGGAATCTGGAGCGCATTTCGGAAGTGGCGCAAAGCATGCGTGTTGCCCTAGAAAAGGCAGATTGGCTGGAAACAGGGCGGCTCATGCGCGAGGAATGGAACTTTCGCAAGAGAAACCTGCCTACTATCTCCACCGGCACGATTGACCACATCATCTCTGCCGCGCGTCGGAATGGCGCTCTGGCCGGCAAGGTGTGCGGAGCCGGAGGCGGAGGCTGCGTGGTGCTTTTGGTTGAACCCGACGCCAGAGAACGCGCCAGTGAGGCTATCGAAAAAGCCGGCGGACAACTGCTTCCCATGCGGATTGACCGCTCCGGAGTCCAGGTAACCGTCCTATGAGTTCTGGGGGGACTTGTTCACGGAATCCTTCGCACATCTGTTCAACTGCCTTCCCGCATCGTAGAATAAGAACACCGGCGTCGCCGGCTACCAGAAAAGCTCATGCCTACGTGGTTTGCCATCGCGGTTGCGTTGACCCTGTTTGCGGGCGCAGATGTTCCTGGCACTGACCGGTTTCGGCAACCGGCCGCGGTACCCCAACCGTTCCGCTCTGGCGAAGAGGTTCCCCTGTTTCCAAGTGCCATACCGGCCAAGCCTGATAGCCAGACTGCGTCCGCTCCCCGCCCCAAGAAAGCGACGCTGCAGGAGGATTCCAAGCTCGAATTGATCCGCTATGTCTCTGGCGAATTCGCCAAGGCCGTGCGATCACTTCCCGCCGGCAAGCAAGGTTTTCAGCAGGACGCTGGCCAGCCATTGAATGAGCAATCGCTGGATAGTGCAGTCGCTACCCATGGCGCGGCGATTCATTTGGGGGATCAGGTCCAAATTACCAAGCTCGAGTTTCACGATCACACGATTGTGGTGGATCTCAACGGTGGCGGGCGAGGAAAGCACCGCTGGCTCGACCACCTTCAGATCGGAATGGGCGGAGGTATGCCCATGCCTCAGTCCACGGTGACTACTGAAAATCCAGGTCCCCCAGGCCTTCAACCGGGCACCGGCAGCACGATTTTCCTCGAATTCCCAAAGCCTGTTCCAGACCTCACACCTGACGATCTAAAGCACCTTCTCTCTCCTTTCCTGAATTTCGCAAAAGAGCGATCCGCCGCCGTTCAGTGGTACGACACTTTGCCTCCCGCAATGAAAAAAGCCATTCAGGATCGCCGCCCTGCTGTTGGCATGGACCGGGAGATGGTCGTGGCGGCGATTGGCAAGCCGGAGCACAAAGTCCGCGAGTGGGATGCCGAGGGGAACGAAATTGAGGATTGGATCTATGGCACCCCTCCCGACAAGACCGTCTTCGTTCGTTTCAAGGGCGATCGCGTCACCGCCATCGAGCAATTTCCTAAATAGATTCCGGCTTCCACTCCTCTGGGACCCGGCCCTTCCCGGTATTGCTGCTGGAAGGCTTCCCTCGGCCATTTCTCTGTGATTTACATCACAAAAGGACTGTGACCCCAAAGGTTGACATTTTCTTCCTGTACTCTTAGGCTTTTTCTTCGCCCCGCGGTGCGTCTCGCTCCATACGCCGCACAGACCAACATCGTGACGGTCAGCCGCTACCTGGCGCCTTCATGAATGGAATCCAATCGGAGGAAGCATGCCCATCAAAGTAGGTATCAACGGCTTCGGCCGCATCGGTCGCAATCTCGTCCGCACGGCGTTGGACGATAAGGACATCCAGTTCGTGGCGGTGAATGACATCACCGACGCCAAAACGCTGGCGCATCTCTTGAAATATGACTCTATCCTCGGCAACTTGCCTCACACCATTACGCATACGGATGATTCGATCTCGGTCAACGGTAAGTCCTTCAAAGTCTTCAAGGTAAAGGACCCTGCCCAGCTCGATTGGGCCTCAGTCGGTGCCGACATCGTCGTCGAATCCACCGGTCTCTTTACCAAAGGTGAGCAAGCTCGCGTCCATCTGCGTGGACCCGTGAAAAAGGTAATCATTACCGCCCCTTCGGAGGGTCCCGACGCCACGTTTGTTTTGGGAGTGAACGATAAGAGCTACGACCCCACTAAGCACAATGTCGTCTCCAACGCCTCTTGCACCACCAATTGCCTTGCCCCCGTCGCCAAGGTCATTCAAGACAGCTTTGGCATCCACAGCGGCACGATGACTACTATCCACTCCTATACCAACGACCAACGCCTCCTCGATCTTCCTCACAAGGATCTGCGGAGAGCTCGTGCGGCTGCACTGAACATGATTCCCAGTTCAACGGGTGCCGCTAAGGCTCTTCACCTCGTTATTCCGGAGCTCAAGGGCAAGCTGGATGGTTACGCCATGCGTGTCCCCACGCCGAACGTTAGCGTTGTGGACCTCACCGTCTTCGTGGACAAGCCTGCAACAAGAGATTCCGTCAACGCTGCTTTGAAAGCCGCTGCCGAAGGACCCATGAAGGGCATTCTCGGCTACACGGAAGAAGAGCTGGTTTCCGCCGACTTTAAGGGCAATTCCAATTCTTCCATTGTGGACTCCGGTTATACCAAGGTCGTCGGAGACCGCTGCGTGAAGGTCCTCGCCTGGTATGACAATGAGTGGGGCTATTCTTGCCGTTGCCGCGACCTTATCAAGTTGATGGCGGCAAAATTCTAATTTCGAGACTCGCGATTGCATTCTGCGAGCCGAAAGAAGAAAACGATGAACAAGCTCACGATTGATGATCTGGAATTGCGCGGAAAGCGTGTTTTCATCCGCGTTGATTTTAACGTCCCCCTGAAGGATGGCGTGGTTACGGACGATACGCGAATCCGTGAGACTTTGCCGACCCTTCGATTGGCAATTCAAAAGGCTGGCCGCCTTGTGCTGGCCTCACATTTGGGTCGCCCCAAGGGTGGGCCAGACCCCAAATATTCCCTAAAACCTGCCGCGAAAAAACTTGAAGAACTCTTGGAACGGCCTGTTTCCTTTGCCAGCGACTGCGTCGGGCCGGGGGCCGAAGAACGAAGCAAAGCTTTGAACGATGGCGACGTGCTCCTCCTCGAAAACCTGCGTTTCCATCCCGAAGAAGAAAAGAACGACGAAGCTTTCTCGAAACAACTTGCCTCGCTCTGCGACGGACTCTTCATCTGCGATGCGTTTGGCTCCGCGCATCGCGCCCACGCCTCCGTTGTCGGGATCACGCGATTTGTCAAACAAGCCGCCGCAGGCAAGCTCATGGAGAAAGAGCTGGCCTACCTCGGCAATGCGGTCTCAAATCCGGCCAGGCCGTTCGTCGCCATCCTCGGTGGCGCCAAGGTGAGCGACAAGATCGAGGTGGTCGAGAATCTAATGAACATTGCCGACGCCATGCTCATCGGCGGCGGCATGGCCTACACATTCCTCAAGGCGAAGGGCCTGCCCATCGGAAAATCTCTTGTCGAAGATGACAAACTGGATCTTGCCAGGAAAATTCTCGCCGATGCCGCTGCGAAAGGTTTCAAGCTTCTCTTGCCCGCGGACCACATCACGGCGCCTGAGTTCAAAGCTGATGCCCCCGCCACAATCGGGGATGTCGCTTCGACCCCTGCAAACCAGATGGGCCTCGATATCGGGCCGAAAACACTGGCTCTCTACGCGGCGGAAATCGCCAAGGCCAAGACCATTGTTTGGAATGGTCCCATGGGCGTTTTTGAGATGCCTGCGTTTGCCAAGGGCACATTGGAAGTTGCCAAGGCCGTGGCGGCAGCAACAACCGGTGGCGCAACCTCCATCGTTGGCGGCGGTGATTCAGTCGCCGCGGTGCATCAGTCCGGCCTCGCCGGCAAGATCTCGCACATTTCCACGGGAGGCGGCGCCTCTCTGGAATTCCTCGGCGGTCGCAAACTCCCCGGCGTGGAGGCGCTCACCAACAAATGAGCATGTCTCCTCGCCGTCACGTCATCGCGGGCAACTGGAAGATGTACAAAACGCAGGCGCAGACCCGCGAGTTCTTCTCCGCTTTCATTCCACTCGTGAAGGATGTTACACATTGCGATATCGTTGTCGCTCCTCCCTTCACGGCCATTTGTGCCGCCGTTGAGGCCGTTCGCGGCACGCGCATCTCCATCAGTGGCCAGAACCTGCACTGGGAGACAGATGGCGCATTTACCGGCGAAGTCTCCGCTCCTATGCTCGTCGAGGCGGGCTGCACCCACGTAATCATCGGCCATTCGGAACGCCGTCAGTTCTTTGGCGAAACAGACGCAACTGTCGCGCAGAAGACCAAGGCTGCCGTCCTTGCTGGTCTTACACCCATCGTCTGCGTCGGCGAATCGCTCGACGAACGCGAGCACGGACGAACGGAGGAAGTTCTTTCGCGCCAGTTTATCGGCGGGCCGGGTTCGTTGACCCCAGAAGAGTTCTCCCGTATTCTGTTAGCGTACGAGCCGGTCTGGGCGATCGGCACAGGGCGGACAGCCACTCCGGAAATTGCCGCTGCAGCCCACCGATTCCTCCGCCATTGTGCGGCGGATGAGTTCACTCAGGCTCATGCTTCTTCGCTTCGGATTCTTTATGGTGGGAGCGTCAAGCCCGAGAATATTCCAGGGTTGAAGGCCCAGCAGGATGTGGATGGCGCCCTGGTGGGTGGGGCGAGTCTCACGGCGCAGTCGTTTTCCGCCATCGTAAGTTGCCCATAGAAGCGCCTGCGGTTCATGCAAAACGTTTATTTTCAGAGGTGTAGCAAATGCCAACTTGGATGAAGTGGGCCATCGCCCTATTGATCGGATTCTCGATCATTTTCGTGGGTTTTCGCTGGGCGGGATGGTTGTTGACCACATTTTTCATCGCCAATTGCTTTGTTTTGATGGTGGTCGTGCTCCTGCAAAGTGGTAAGGCTGCCGATTTGGCGGGAGCTTTCGGCGGAGCGGGAAGCCAAACGGCATTTGGCCCGCGGGGCGCTGCCTCGGTGCTTTCACTCGCTACCACCTGGTGCGCGGTAATGTTCATGGTTTGCGCCATGGTCATGGTTCTGCGTACCGACAGGGCCGTGGAGCAAGGCAGTTCCGTGCTTCAAAGCATATCGAAGCCTGCCAATCAGGAAGCGCCTAAATCGCCTGCTGCCCCGCTACCGGTACATTCAAATTCGCTTCCGCCGAGCCAGACTCCGGCTCCTGCGCAACAATCACCGCCTTCCGCTCCGGAGCGGTAATCGCTCTGGATTTCTTGCGACCCATCGCGCTTGCAGCTAAAATGTCTCGGTCTCTGAGTATTGCGGAAGTGGCGGAACTGGCAGACGCACCATCTTGAGGGGGTGGCGCCGTAAGGCGTGGGGGTTCGAATCCCCCCTTCCGCACCAGAATTCGGAATCTCTACGAATGACGCTGTGAGGGGATTCCATCGAGGCGGCCGTTCGCCGCTGGAATGAGCGCTCGCGGAGATTCCGGATCCTCCGCCTTTTCTCTTTTCTTCTTCTTAATTTCTCTGTATGAATGGTTCGCATTGGCGCGCGATTCGCAATGGTGACCCACGGCAATCCCGGACGCGGCTCGGCAGACCCTTCTCGCAGCTTCTTCTCTCGCCAACTTTTCACGACGGACCATAAGGCAGTCGGACTCCAGTACCTTTTTTTGGCCCTCTTCAGCGTCTTCCTGGGAATGGGGCTCTCTCTCCTCATGCGGGTCTTTATCTCTCCCGGCCCCGGCCACATCGGATTTTTCAGCGCTCCCGGCAATGCTTCGGAGCGCTACGCGGCTCTTATGCTACTCCACGGGTCGTTAATGGTTTTCTTCGTTCTCACTGCTGCCCCGCAATTCGGCTTTGGATATTTCTTCCTGCCTCTGCAAATTGGTGCTCGGGAGATGGCCTTTCCTTCCTTAAGCGCCCTCTCTGTGTGGTTGACCTTTGCCTCGCTTCTCGGCATCTCTACATCATTTTTTCTGAAAACCGGTCCGGGCATGTCCCTCTGGGCTTGCAGTGCCACCTGCTTTTGCGTTGCGGACTTGATCTCGGCCCTTAATTTCTGTGTCACTTGCATAGACCTTCGCACGCAGGGGATGACGCTCCCGCGGCTGCCGATGACGGTGTGGTCGTGGCTCATCACCGCGGTTCTGAGTCTTCTGATTTTTTCGATCCTTCTCGCAGCGTGCGTCCTCTTGCTGTCTGACAGATTTATTGGCACGCATTTTTTTGCCGTTCCTTTCGCTGCGTCCTCCGCTCTCCCCCTCCTGTGGCAGCGCTGGTTCTGGTTCTTCGCCCAAGCTGAGGTTTATGTCGCCGTCTTGCCCTGTTTCGGAATCGTTTCCCACCTGCTCTCCGTTTTTTCGCGCAAGCCCATCTGGGCTGAACGATGGAGCGTTTTGTCCCTCTGCGCTGTCGGTCTCTCCGGATTTTGCATCTGGGGATTTCACATGTTCTCGAGCGGTCTGAATCCCTATGCTCCTTTTGATTTCTCGATGCTTGCTTCCTCCCTAGGCATTCCGGCCGCGTTTCTCATCGCTTCATGGATCGGCACATTGTGGAATGCAAAGCCACAGCTGACCACCGCCATGCTTTTCTCCCTTGGGTTTCTCTCATTCTTCCTCTCCGGTGCTGTCACTGGATTATTTCTCTCTTGGCGAGGCGCAGCTCCTTCCGCGATCACCGATGAGCTCGTGACCGGGCATTTTCATTTGGTGCTGGGAATCGCCGCGACCTTTGCAATCCTCGGCGGCCTTTTCTTCTGGTTTCCCAAGATGTTTGGACGCAAACTCAATGAAACGCTGGGAAAAATTCATTTCTGGCTCACCTTCGTGGGAGCGTATTGCATTTTCATCCCGATGCATTGGGTTGGCCTGTTGGAATCGTCCGGAGTTCCTTCCTTCGCGGGGAGCGCCACGATCCCCCGGCTTGGCCAGAACCTTCACTCCTTCATTGCTTTCGCGGCGGCTGCGACCGTCGCCGCGCAACTTATCTTTCTGGCGAATTTCTTCTGGAGCCTCTTCCATGGAGAGAAGCTCGCAACCAAAAACCCCTGGCGCGCGACCACTCTTGAATGGTTTGTCGCGTCTCCTCCACCCAAGGGCAATTTCAGCGTTGTGGAACCCGTCGTTTATCGGGGAGCGTATTTCTTTGGCGTGCCCTTTGCCGGTGCCGATTTTCTGCCGCAACTGCTCGCTCCCGAAACGATTGTCAGACGCTCTTCTTAGGAGATTGGTGAAATGCCTCCTGCATCCATTCTGGACGACATTGAACTCATCATTGACGATATAGGCGGGGGCGGCGGTTCGCGTCCTCCCGTGCGTGGCGACGGTGGCGATGATAATGACCCCGATCGCGGACGTGACCGCTCATGGGGCAAACCTTCTCCGCGCCGCTATGCAACAGCCATCGCTCTGGCGATGATCTCGATCCTCATGTTTTTCATGGCCATGGTCGCTGCGTTCATCGTTTTGCGCGCTACCAGCGGCAAGTGGGTCACCTTTCATGTGCCCTGGATTCTCTGGCTCAATACCGCTTTGCTCCTGTTCAGCAGCCTCACTCTGGAAACTGCTCGCAAGAAACTCGCTGCATCCGACAATCGGGGCTTTCGGCAGCTTTGGTTTTTGACCACCGGCTTAGGGCTGCTCTTCGTCGCCGGCCAACTGGCGGCCTGGCGAAGCCTCGTGGATCAGGGGGTGTACGCCAGTTCCACCCTGGCGAGCGGGTTTTTCTATGTTTTCACGGCAGCCCACGCCCTGCACTTGCTCGGTGGAATTTGCGCTTTGTTCTATGTGGGGTTCCGGAATTTTGACAAGGGCGATGTAACGCGGGCTCTGGCTGCTGAGGTCACTTCGTACTACTGGCATTTCATGGATGCTTTGTGGGTCTTCTTGCTGCTGCTGCTCTATTTCGGAAGGTAGTCCTAAGCGCGTCCGGCGAACCCGGAGACAGCGCTTGCGACTCGCACAATCTGTTCTTTCGTCAGTTCCGGATACATCGGCAACGAAATCACTTCGCGCGCCGCGCTCTCCGCAGCAGGAAAGTCGCCTTCACGATATCCTAACGAAGCGTAAAGTTTCTGCAAGTGTAGCGGCACCGGATAATA
>Ga0335078_10013424_pt1 | contig 12138 bp, 16 predicted proteins | sample Lox_Sample_32_FD_206711 | JGI IMG/M metagenome (GOLD analysis project Ga0335078, IMG submission 206711) | Soil microbial communities from Loxahatchee National Wildlife Refuge, Florida, United States - Lox_Sample_3.2 | ecosystem: Environmental > Terrestrial > Soil > Wetlands | place: USA... | reverse complement strand
AGTTAGGGAACGATGCTAAGTGTTCAGCACGGCTGCGCAAAGCTGTTCGTACCACGCTTGTGGTAGCGCGGTTACCCCGTCGGGCGTTATTCGCAAAGCACTCCATCTCGGGATGGATTGCATTCCGCGATACCGTAAATTATCACTAAGGAGATGAGTCATGAGAAGAGTGGGCACGCGCGTAACCGTGTTAGTGGGATTGCTTCTGTTTTTGGCAGCAGCCGTGGCGCTGGCCGTCCAGGATAAATACACCGTGAAAGTGCCGGGCGGTCTCGCATTTTCTGAGTTTAAGGGATATGAGGCATGGCAGGTCATCTCCATCAGTCGCAACCAACGCGTGATGGCTGTGATCGTCGGCAATCCGGCGATAATCGATGCCTATCGGGCCGGTATTCCCGGCAATGGCAAGCCGTTCCCGGACGGGGCCAAAATGGCCAAGATTCATTGGACCCCGAAACCAAACACGTTTTTCCCGGATGCGTCGGTGCCGGACAGGCTGGCGGACATCGACTTCATGGTGAAGGATAGCAAGCGATTCGCAGACAGCGGCGGCTGGGGATACGCCGTGTTCGATTACGACACCGCGTCCGACACGTTCAAGCCGGGCGACTCAACCGACAAGCCCCCACAGGGAAACGACGCCAAGTGCGGATATGCCTGCCACACCAGAGCGATGACAAAAGACTACGTTTTCACTGAGTTCCCGAAGCGGTGAAGCGGTTCTCCTACCACTCATGCCACCACTGACTTTTCAAAAAGAGATCACGGGACTGGTCGTAATCGACCCCTATAACGATTTCATTTCCGAAGGCGGCAAAATATGGGATCGCATCAAAGGGGTCGCGGAAAGCAACCAGTGCGTTCCTCATATGGCGCAAGTTCTCGAAACCGCGCGCAATGCTGGTATCCGCGTATTCTATGCCCTGCATCGGCGATATCGCTCCGGCGATTACGAGACCTGGAAGTATCTCGCGCCCATTCAGAAGGCAGCCTGGTTACGGAAGAGCTTCGAATATGGCACGTGGGGTGGCGAGATTCGCGCCGAACTCGATCCTCTCCCAGGCGATGTTGTGGCCTCCGAGCATTGGTGTTCCAGTGGTTTCGCCAACACGGATCTGGATCTGCAGCTCAAGAAACATGGAATCCACCAGCTCGTCGTCATCGGCCTCATCGCGCACACCTGTGTGGAGGCGACCGTACGATATGCCGCCGAGCTGGGCTACGAGGTCACGGTAGTGAAAGACGCTACCGCTGACTACTCGGACAGGGAGATGCGCGCCGCTCTCGAGGTCAATATCCCGAACTACGCCAGCTCGATTGTGACCACAGAGGAAATCCTGGCTGCGATCTCTTCTCCCGCTGCCGCGCAAGGCTCGGCCCGGTCCTGAATCGCAACGGATACTACCCGGAAGTGTTATCGGAAAAAGCCCATTCTTGGGGATTCGATCCGCGCGTCCACGAATCAAAATGAAAATTGGAAGGTGAACCGAATAGGCAAGGAGCAATTATGACAACGAGCAGCATCGCAATCGATACCATGAGAGTGGCCAGCATTTCGAAGCCGGGGGCCGATTTCGAAATCGTCGAGCGCAAGATTCCTGCGCCGGGCCCCGGCGCCGTGCGCATCAAGGTAGAAGCCTGCGGCATCTGCCACAGCGACATGCTCACCAAAGAAGGGTCGTTGCCCGGCATCCAATATCCGCGCGTTCCTGGACATGAAGTTGTGGGCGCCGTCGACGAAGTCGGCGCGGGCGTCTCCGAATGGAAGAAGGGACAGCGCGTCGGTGTTGGCTGGCATGGTGGCCATGACGGAACATGCCCGGCTTGCCGCCGCGGTGACTTCCGCAATTGCCAAAATCTGAAGATCCCGGGGATCAGCTACGACGGCGGCTATCAGGAATTCATGGTGGCTCCGGCGGAAGCGTTGGTTTCGATCCCCGACACGCTGAGTTCGGTCGAAGCGGCGCCACTCCTGTGTGCCGGTATCACCACGTACAACGCGCTCCGGCACAGCGGCGCGCTTCCAGGCGATCTGGTTGCGGTGCAGGGAATCGGCGGGCTGGGCCACCTGGGGATCCAGTTTGCCAACAAATTCGGCTATAAAGTTGCGGCCATCGGCCGCGGACCCGCCAATGCCGAGCTCGCTAAGAAGCTCGGAGCCAGCGTGTACATCGACAGCAAGGCCGTTAAGGCGGCTGCGGCCTTACAGGAACTCGGCGGCGCGCGCGTGATTTTAGCTACAGCGCCGAGCTCCAAGGCGATGTCAGAGATCATCGACGGCCTCGGACCTAACGGAGAACTCATGGTCGTGGGCGCTGACTTTGGCGTCATTGAAGTCACGCCCCTGCAACTCATCCTCGGTAGCCGGACGATCCAAGGCTGGGCCTCGGGAACGCCCGCCGATGAGGAGGACACGCTGCACTTCGCCGAACTGAGCGGCGTGCGCGCCATGATCGAAACCTATCCCCTCGAACGGGCAGCGGAGGGATACGCCCGCATGATGAGCGGCCACGCGCAGTTCCGTGTCGTGCTGACCATGTGAGGCCACGGCGAAACCATTCTTTCGGGAGATCACCACATGACGAAACTCGAAAAAATTCTCTACACAGCGCGGGCTCACACCACCGGCGGCCGCGATGGCGGCGCGTCCCGCACGGATGACGGCCGGCTGCAGGTGACCCTTTCGCAGCCTGGCAAGCCCGGCGATGGCACCAATCCCGAACAGCTATTCGCGGCCGGCTGGTCTGCCTGCTTCCTTTCGGCGATCAAGCTCGTGGCCGGAAAAAAGAAGATCGCGCTCCCCGAAGACATCGCCATCGATGCTGAGGTGGATCTTGGGCTGGCACATGGAGTTCACAATCTGGCAGCTCGACTGAACGTCACTCTGCCCGGCATGGACCAGGAAACGGCCCAGTCCCTGGTGGAAGCCGCCAGTCACGTGTGCCCGTACTCGTTAGCCACCAGCGGCAACATCGCCGTGCAATACAATTCGATCACGGCCGCATCAGCCGATCATGCCTGAATAGCGTTGGATCGGCGCCGCGCTCTGCTCCGCGGCGCCGTCGCTTTTTGGACCGCGAGAGCACGGCTGCGCCAACTCATTCACGTCCTTCCGCTCCATTGAAAACGCGTTCGTGGGGCCGGCCCCTCCCTGGCCGCCGCCGAGCTTCCGCCCGGCGCGCCGGCTGGAAAGCCGGCGGCAGGCCGGAAGGCCTGCCCCACGAACGCTTTCATCGCTATTGGCGGCCCGCAGGGCCATAGGACACTCCCGCGACAGGTCACCGCGTCAGCGCGGGATTCCCTCGGGCCACTTCTGCGCGCCAACCCCTCCCAGCCGTGGCTGTCGCGAAGCGTTACGCCACCAATCTCAAAACTCTGTGCCTCGGCGGTGGTGAATGCGTTTTCCGGTTTGGTTCCGGCTCTGCCGGGTTAGGGAGCGGAGGTTCCGCTACACAGCTCATGGCCTGGCGTGCGGATGGTATCCAGCGTGTTGGTGGCCCGCAGGGCCATGAGTGTTGCCTCGTCATAACCGTGGTTCGTCCGCGACGCGTGCTTAGCTCTTGAAATGGCACTGTTGCCGGAACCAGGGAAATCTTCCGCGAGGACGATTCACGAAGGCCAACTTTCCGGGCACCGTGAGTTTCACCTCGGTACCCCGCTTTGGGCTGCTGCACACTTGAAGCTCGGCGCCCATCCGATTGGCCCGTTCGCTCATCGCGGAGAGTCCGCCCTCTCGGGTGCGCATGGTCTCGGGAGTGTGCTTGTCGATACCGCGGCCATCGTCGCACACCCATAGATGGAATTGGCCGAAGCCGTATTTTACGTGCGCTACGATGTGCTGCGCCTGGGAGTGGCGAAACGCATTCAGCAAAGCCTCCCGCCCGATTCGATAGATCTCATCGCGGACCAGGGGATTCAGGGCCTTCTGGTTACCGGAGACTTCAAGTCGAAATTCGACCTTCTGTCCGCTAGCCGCCACCTCCGTCGGAATCAATCGCAAGGCCTCTTCCAGGTCGAGCGAGGGGGTGTGCGACAAAGTGAGTCCCCGCACGGCGCCGCGGCCTTCTTCGACAACTTGTCTCATCAACACGAGCGCCCGGTTCAGCGTCGGCTTGATGGGAGAATCTTCGGCCAATTGGTCGGTAGCCACGTCAACCTGCATGGAAGCGCTCACAAAACCTTGCAGCATTTTCTCGTGGAGTTCCTGAGCGAGGCGGGTCTGTTCCGCCAGCCGCAATTCACAGTGCGCGGTGAGCTTTTCTGTCATTTGCCGGAGCCGCAGCCGATACAGAAGCCACGCCGCCGTTACACTGCATGCGCCGAATAGAAGCAACGACCAGCCGGCGTGCCACCCGGCAGAAACGAGAGAAAGATCGAGCGCAGAACTGATTCGAGGGCGCGCGAGCGGTACGGCGTCCGCTCGGAGCGTTGATAATGTTCCAAGAGCGGGCATTGCCGCCGGTAACAATCGGAACTTCGAGAAACATGCCATGGAAGTATAAAGCTGGCAACACGGCCAGCCTTATACTATCGATAAACCTATTGGCAAGAATCCCGCAGCGGAGGCGATTTCGAGTACTTCTTTTGAGGTATCCATGCCGCCTTGAGAAAAACGGGGCTTATCTACTCCGAAGAGGCCGCCCGCAACGGCGGGCTTCGATGTGGCCTGCTTGGCCAGGCGATTGATCATGAAGTGCGGCCTGTTTTCTTACAGTTGTATGATTCCGCGACGGACAGCCAAGGCTATGGCCTGGGTGCGATCATTGGCGCCCAGTTTGCCCATGATGTGCTTCATGTGCACCTTGACCGTTTCCTCCGCGATGAACAGCCTTTCTGCGATATCCCGGTTGCGGTTTCCGGCGGCGACGTGGCGCAGTACCTCGATTTCCCGTTCACTCAACGATTCATCACCGAGATGCTCCGCTATGCCCGCAGCAATCTCCGGGGGAATGCACTTCTTTCCGGAGTGAACTTGCCGGACGACCTCGGCTATCTGCTTGGCGGGCATGCTCTTCAGTATGTACGCCTGGGCTCCGCCCTTCAGAGCCCGCCTGACTTCGACGTCTCCCTCCGACGTCGTCAGCACCACAATCCGGGCGTTGGGAAATTCGTTGCGGATAGCGATCATGGCATCGATCCCGCTCAAGTCGGGGAGCCGAAGATCCATGAGCGTCACGTCGGGTTTCAGGGTGCGAAAGGCGGCGATCCCTTCCTGGCCGCTCGAGGCCGTCCCGACAATTTCCATATCAGTCTGCAGGTTGATGATCGTGGCGATCCCCTCTCGTACCAGCGGGTGATCGTCAACACTCAATACACGAATCCGGGTGGTAGTTGCTGTGGGGGTCATACAGAGCATTGTGAACCGAACCCTATCGCTGGAAAACCCTACATCGGGTCGGGCGGGTGACTCTCTTCAGCCGACAACGATCCCCCAAAAGAGATTGTCGGCTCACCGAATTTCAATCCGCTTCCATCCAAAGAGCCGCGCGTCTACCGACCATGCCCCCGGCCCGAGGAGGGCCAATGCCGCGCCGAGCGTTGCCAGTAGTATGAAAAACCACGGATCTCCTTGCCGGGAAAAGAGATTCCAGAGTTCCCAAACGGCCACCAGCGACCCTGCGATAGGCGTCCATAACCCCGCCATCACCAGGACTCCTGCCAGGATTTCCAATATATTAAGGATAAACGCCGCAAGCGGCAGCGCGTGGGCGACCAGGGCAATCCCACAAACCAAGCGCATCAGCAGCAGACCCGCCCCCGGCCACCCAGGGGCAAATGTGGAGAAGAGGCGTCGCAAGTGCTACTGGGAGCGTCTCAAATACAGATAAATGAAAAAAGCCTAAAATGAGGCCGACGAACGGCTCTTTCGAGCGTATACCGGCGGCGGCCCGGAAGGGCTACCCCACTCATTTTTCGATGGAGCCAGACGATAACGAAATCAGTGAGTACGGCGCATTACGGTTCGATGATTCCGCGCTTGATGCCAATGGTGGCGGCGTGGGTCCGATCGTGGGCTCCCAGCTTGGCCAGAATGTTTTTGACGCGTCCCTTCACCGTCTCTTCGGTAATCGATAATTGCGCGGCAATCTGCTTGTTGGCGTGCCCCGAGGCAATCAACCGGAGCACGTCCACTTCGGCCGGCGTCAGGGATTCGTTGGTCACGTGTTCGGCCAGTTCAAAGGAGGCCTCGGCGGAGAGCGCCTTTTTCCCGGCGTGAACGGCCCGGATGGTATCCAACAGTTCCCGATCTAGCAGGCTTTTGAGAAGGTAGGCCCGGGCGCCGGTTTGCATGGCACGCATCACCTGCACATCGCCGGTATACGTGGTGAGCATGATGATGCGCGCGTCGGGAAATTCGCCGCGAATCGCGGTCATCGCGTCCAACCCGTTCATCTCGGGCATCTGCAGGTCCATCAGCGTAATGTCCGGCCGGTGGGTGCGGTACTGCTGAATGGCTTCACGCCCGTTGGCGGCCTCTGCCACCAAATTCATATCCCGCTGCGTCGCCAGCAAGGCGGCGATCCCGTTGCGAAACAGCGGGTGGTCGTCCACCGCCAGAATGCGAATGGGGGCAGCCTTCGGGCTCATGGTTTCATCCAACCTGTCGTCGCGCAAACAGTTTTCGCCCCTCGGGCGCTTTAGCATGGGCAACCGAAGCGGGAATCGTGAGCTCGACCTCCGTACCGGAACCGGCCTCGCTCCACACCGTCAGTTTGCCTCCCACTAGTTTCGCGCGCTCGTGCCTGCCGGGCAACCCGGAGTGTCCGGAACGGCCTTTGCCGTCGTCGCGTACCCGCAGCCGCAGCACGCGCCGGTCATAGTGAATATCCATCTCGATCCGCATTGCCTGGGCGTGCCGGAAGGCGTTGCGTACCGCCTCGCCGCCGATCCGGTAAACTTCATCCCGCACCAGCGGCAGCAGATCGCGCGACTCGCCTTCACCTGTACGTGGCATACGAGGCCCGGCTCCCCTTGTCGCTCTGTAGCCAAGTGACAGACACGGTTGCGGCGGGGATGGCTCCCGCGCAGGTTCTCGTCGCGGCCACCAGGACCGCCGCGGAACTGATGAAGCTGGATCCACTCGGGACGGTCGCGGCCGGCAAGAGCGCCGATTTTCTGGTGCTCGATGCCAATCCGCTGGAAGACATCAACAACACCCGTCGGATTGCCAAGGTTTACCGGCGGGGCAGGGAACTCGGCCGGGCGGCGATGCGCGCCGCGTGGTTGAAACCGTAACTCCCGATTACACCGCGGCGTTCAGAGCGCGCCACTCGCGGCCCTGCGATGCGGCGACACCGCCGTGCGTCACATAACCGTGATACGTGTTGACGCCCGCCGAAATTGCCGCATGATTGGCGCAAGCCCGTTCCAGGCCCTGGTTCGCCAGCTCCAGCAGATAGGGGAAGGTCGCATTGGTCAGCGCAAACGTGGAGGTGTGCGGCACCGCCGCGGGCATGTTCGACACGCAATAATGCAGCACACCGTCAACTGTATATACCGGGTCGGTGTGCGTGGTGGCGTGCGACGTTTCAAAGCAGCCGCCCTGGTCGATAGCCACATCCACGATCGCCGCGCCGCGCCGCATGTTGGCGATCATTTCGCGCCGCACCAGCTTGGGAGCAGAGGCGCCCGGGATCAGCACCGAACCGATCACCAGGTCGGCGGTGCGCAAGTTCTCGCCGATGGTCCAGGAATTGGACGCCAACGTTACCACCTGGCTGTTAAAGATATCGTCCAACAGGCGCAGCCGGTTGAGGTTCTTCTCGATGATAGTGACGTGCGCGCCCATGCCGACGGCGATCTTAGCCGCATTCAGACCAACCACGCCGCCACCCAGGATCACCACATTAGCCGGGGCCACACCGGGCACGCCACCCAACAGGATGCCACGGCCGCCGTTGGGACGCTCCAAGTATTGCGCGCCCACTTGTACCGCCATGCGCCCGGCAACCTCACTCATGGGGGTCAGCAGCGGGAGAGATCCATCCGCTTCCAGGATGGTCTCGTAGGCGACTCCGTTCACCTTGGCAGTCAGCAATCGGTTTGTCAGTTCGGGAAGCGGGGCCAGGTGCAGATAGGTGAACAGCGTCAGGCCGGGCCGGAAATAGCCGTACTCCGCCGGTTGTGGTTCCTTCACCTTGACGATCAGGTCGGCCTTTCGCCAAACGTCCGCTGCCGTCTGCATGATGGCCGCGCCCGCCTGCATGTATTCGCGATCGGTGACCGAACTGCCGTCGCCGGCATGCGCCTCGACTAGAACCTCATGACCTGCCTCGCGCAGGGCCGCGACACCGCTGGGCACCAGCCCCACGCGGGTCTCGTGATCTTTGATCTCTTTTGGGACCCCGATGACCATTGCTATTCTCCCAAGATCAGATTAACACCACTGATAAGTGGGGGCAATGGTTTAGAGAGCGCTCGGTAGCGCCTGCGGTCGGTTCTTGCCCCCGGTGTCTGTGTCGTTAGCACCGACAAGATCGCCAGCGCGACGGCCGTCGACGTTTCAGAATTAGTGAACTGTCCAGCTCATTTCGATACAGTCACTCGAAGACGCAGCGTGTGGGGCCAGGCCTTCCGGCCTGCCGCCGGGCTTCCGCCCGGCGTCCTGACCCGAAGCCCAAGCCCCACACGCTGCGATCGAAGTCACCGGGACACCTCACTAGGTCACCTTATCGAAGAAATCCCGCCAGGAGCCATCTAGCGTGGTCCAGCGGTCGCGCTCCCCTTGTTCGGTTTCCGGCACGCACAGCGCGCCGTGGCCGGATTCGCAGAGAAATTCGGTAGTGGCGGGTTCCAGAACACTCGACCACGATCCCAAGCTGACCGGCAGCGCGAGCCACTCGAAGCACACCGGACACCGCCGGCGCTGATCGGCGAAGCTCCACCATAACGCGAGCGCACATGCCGCCAGGAACAGGAGAGTCACAATCGGCCGCGCGGGAATCGGCGTGAACCGCCCGGTTTCGATCCACAGCACCGACGGAATCAGCAGCAGCAGAACCGTCTTCGACGCCAGAAATCGCCAGTATCGCCAGTTGTGACGCAGGCCGAAGCCCTGTTGCCGGACGACCAGAAACGCACCAACTGCAATCGCGAAGGCAATCCCCAGCACATAACCGATCCACTGCGAGCTGGGCAAGGGAGGCCACCAGGTTTCGGGCGGACGCGGCAATACCTGATTGGCGCTCCACGCCGCGCGGAAAAGATCGCTTCGCAAGGCCTGCCAGGTTGCGCCAGGCTTCAGCCGCACCAAGGCGCCGATCAGAACCGGCAGGCCGCTATCCGGCGGCGGCCCCACATGGAATGGCGTCCACACGCCGATTTGCGGCGAAATGGCCCAGAACGTATCCGGCAGCACGCCCACTACGTCGTATTCGTTGCCCTCTAGCGTGATTTTGCGTCCGACGATACCGAGGTCGCTATGGAATGTGGTACGCCAGGCCCAGTCACTCAAAACGGCGCTGTTCCGATCGTTGGGGAGAAACAGACGGCCGCGAGCCGGCCGTGCGCCCAGCAGCTCGAAGAAGTTGGGAGTGGCATGGCCGTGGGGCGAGTTGGGGCGGCGCCAAAATCCGGCAATGCCGGTAATCAAAGAGGCCTTCCCGGCCCACACTGGTAAGAGCCGGGGCGGAATGCCCGCGGGCTGCCCCACGGAACCGGTATATCGCAGCGCCACCAGCCTGCCAGGATCCTGAATGGGCAAGGGCTCGAAAAGCGCCCGCGTTCCACGAAAACCCTCCGACACCACGCCGATCAGCGCCAGTGCCGCGAGCGCGGCCGTCAGCAGGAACCCGGGAGACCGGAACAGCGCCAGCCGAGTGCGGAATGCTTCGCGACATCCGGCCCAGCAGCAGGAAGCCAGCCAGTCACGGCCGCTGCGGTCCAGTTCGCCGCGCTCGAACAGAACCCATGCGTTGTCCAGCATCGATTCCCATTTGCGGCGCCAGGAAGGCCGCTGGTGGGCGGGAACGATCCAGCTTGCGGCTCGGATCAGGCACCGGCAGATGACGGGCGGCTGCATCCTACTTTTAGCTTAGTCGATCCGCTGGTGAGCGGCTCGAAATTTGTGCCGCGAATTACGCTCCCAGTGTGTTTTATGGCCTGGACGCAGCGGCGGCTGACTTCTTCAGCGTCAACGGAAAACTGTTGCCCGACTGCGTCCAGGTACCACTCAACTGCGTTCCGTCGGCGCTGATTTCGCCCTCATAACCACCCCCCACAGCGTCTACCTGGAGCGTCAGTTTCTTTTCTCTTTGAGTGATCCCGCTCACTGGGATTTGAGCATTGCCTTGGTCGACGCTGACGAGGGTCGCCTCCGATCCAGCTTTGCCGTTGGAAATCGTGAGCACCAGCCGAAGACCGGGACCGGCTTGCAGCGTACCTTCCCATTTCCCCAGGAATTCCAGCGCCACCGCGGGGCTCGGCTTGATCAACGCGACGTTGGGCGCCCCGGTCCAGCTCAGTTTTAAGGGTATCGTCGTGCCCATGGCCATCTGTCCGTCGAGGGTTTTGCCGTCCGCGGAAAGGGATCCTGTAAACGTGGGATCGCCCGGTGCGCCTTTGATGCGAAACGTGCCTTTCCCGTCACTGAACGAGATGGCTTCCAAGGGAAGCCCCGAAGCATTCTGCATCGGAATGGACATCGAGCCGATCCAGCCGTCCGCCGTTTTATCCAAATCGATCTCCACGCCCATCGAACCGGCCGGAGTCTCGATGGCCCCGGTCCAGTGTCCTCGCATATCGTTCTGCGCGGAAACCAAGCACGCGCCCGCCGTACACGCCATGATGATCAACGCGCACCTGAGCGAAAGATGTCTCATGTACGACTCCTCACCCCTTGGTCAGTATGACAGATTCGCCGGTAACCGCGAGGCGCGTTTCGGAGCCGCGCAGCTCATGCCAACAGGAACACCACACCCAATTTCGCGGCAATCTTTTGTAATTCCACCAGGCTCGCGGAGAGGGAAATTTTCTGGCTGGCGGTCAATAGGGGTGCGAGAGCTTCGAGCCGTCCGATGACGTCATCGAGGCGCTCTTCGATGGCCTGGAATGGGTCCTCCTCGGGCTGTTTGGTTGTCTTACGCGATTCCAGGTGTTTGCGCAGTTGGGTCACCGCGGCGCTCACGCGCTGCGCGTTCTCCGGCTCAAGCGGAATCTTTTCTCCATCGAGCTCGATCCCGTCGGGTTTCACGTGGGACGCGATGGCTCGGTAGGTTTCGGCCGAAATCCGCGTCAGTTGCGTCAGGTGAAAGAATTCCGGGCCAAACTCTTCCAGGTAGCGGATGATGCGGTTCACGTGCGTCCGGCTGGCGCCCAGGTATTGGGCGCAGAATTCGTCCCAGTTGGCGGCTTTGGAGCTGTACAGCTTGTTGTCGCGAATGCGGCGGAGGCACTCGGCGTCGGCGGCCGAAGCCCGGCCGGCCATCATGCCGAACGCGCGCCGCATGCCCAGCCAATTGCCCAGGTCGAACTCGCTGGTAACCTGCTGCGCTGCGATCTGCACTTCGATTGGAATTCTCGGTTTCATAATTTTCGCAAAGGCCGATCCGATCGGTGTCACTCGGAGGCCCGTCTAAAGGAGTTAAGGCCGAAATGGCCGATCCACCGGATCGATCTCAGTTACCATGTTCGACCCGCGGTGCGGGTGAAGACGGAAGGACAGGCGTAACGCGAACGATTGAAAGGCGCGAAAAATTTCGGTGTGGTGTGACCCGCTTCGGAGAAACGAGACGCCTAGAGCCACTTCTGCGGTTCGCGAATGGCCTCGGCGACGTCATTCAGGAACACCGCGGCTTGCGCGCCATCCACCACGCGATGATCGCTCGAAAGGGTGAGCGTCATCATGGGACGAACGCCCGGTTTGCCGTCCACCGGGACGACGCGATCGGCGATGCGTCCCACAGCCAGAATGGCGGCCTGCGGCGGGGTGATGATCGCGTTGAACGCGTCCACGTTGTACATCCCGAGGTTGCTGATGGTGAACGTGCCGCCGCTGATGTCCGCGGGGCGTAGTTTGCCGGCGCGGGCGCGATCCGCCAATTCGCGGCGCTGCGTGGCGATATCGAGTAGCGCGGTTTTGTCGGCATGGGAGATCACGGCTCCCACCACGCCATCGTCCACGGCTACGGCCATGCTGAT
>Ga0335078_10013423_pt1 | contig 12139 bp, 10 predicted proteins | sample Lox_Sample_32_FD_206711 | JGI IMG/M metagenome (GOLD analysis project Ga0335078, IMG submission 206711) | Soil microbial communities from Loxahatchee National Wildlife Refuge, Florida, United States - Lox_Sample_3.2 | ecosystem: Environmental > Terrestrial > Soil > Wetlands | place: USA... | reverse complement strand
ACACCTGCAGCGAGTGGAAGTTGCTGTTGCCGAGGTTGTTCTTATAGCCGTACTGGTCAAAGGTGGGTATGGGGCGCTCGCCCGTTGCCGGATTGATGACATTAGCCTGTAATTTGCCGAACAGGCGATGACCCTCGCTGCCGTCATACGCGATCTGGCCGATGAAGTTCCCGGGAAGCATCCGCTCGATGGTGAAGTCCCAGTTTTCGAAGTAGCCGTCCCGGCGGTTCGGATCCCACGCTTTGGGCGAGTATAATGGGGCGGGTAGCTGGGATTGGAGGACCGGCCACGCGAGATTCGGCACATCCGCAGAAGAAACACTAAATCGCAGGTCTGTACTCTCGTGCCCGTCGGTGAAGTCGTCCATCTGGTCCGGCGAAAAGTACATCCCGAACCCCGCGCGGATGACCGTTTTCCCTGCATTTCCGCCGGGGGCCCACGCCAAGCTCAACCGTGGCGCGAAGTCCTTATAGTACGGCGAATACAGCGGCGTGCCCTTCGGGCAAAAGCCTCCGCACGAAACCTTCACCACCGCCTGGCGGCCAAACGCCTCCTTCAGAACCGTGTAGTGTTCCCATCGCAAGCCGTAATTGAGCGTCAGGTTGGGGCGTACCTTAAACGTATCCTGCACGTAGGGCATAACGTAGGTGCGCCGTTCGCCGCCCAGGGTCAACGGCCCGACGTAGGAATAGCTGTCCACAACGTTGTCAAGGAAATCGTCCGTGCTGTCGTAGGAGAGGTCCCCGTTGCCGACAATTTCGTCGGAATTGTTCAGCCGGTGGCGCTCTACGCCGATCCCCATCTTGATTGTGTGCCGGCCTCGGACGACGGTCAGATCGTCGTACGCATCAATCGTGGTGCCGACTTCCTCATCGAGTTGGCTATCACTTGGAGTGTCGAAGGGGCCGCTCACGTCCGCGCAGATGGTGCCGGCCAGACCGTTGGCGGCTGCGGTTGGACACGTTCCATTCTGGTAGTGGTGCAAGGCGGAACGGTTGATTCCCCCGCGCAGCTCGTTAACGATGGTCGGCGAGAAGGTGTGCGTCAACTGGACGACATAATTGGAGGGGCGGATGAGAGGGTTATCGATGCCGCCCAGGGTGTCGAGCGGTGAGGTCGAGTTGGCGTCATCGATGTTCAGCCGGGCGAAGATGGAGGTTCTCGAAGTGAAAGTGTGATCCAAACGGAACATTCCACTATCCTCGCGGATGTTGTCACTCTGCGGTTGAACCCATTCGTTGGTGATGCCGTCACCGGTTGGGACCAACAGTCCCTTGTCCGGCCACTGGGCCAGGAAGGGGGTGAGAACGGGATTGGTTACGCTTGCCCGAAATGCATCGTTCGGCACGAACCCGATCACGGTGGTATCCAGGCGCTGCCGGATCGCCTCGTAGTCCATGTAGAAGAAAGTGCGGTCCTTCTTGATGGGCCCGCCGAAACTGGCGCCGAACTGGTTCAAGCGGAAGGGCGGGATGCTCGGAAAATCGAACGGCGAGCGCGCATCGAAGACGTTGTTACGCAGGAAATCGAAAGCCGAACCGTGGAACGCGTTCGTCCCCGTTTTCGATACGATGCTGACGATAGCCCCAGCCGACCCACCCTGATCCGCGGTATAAACCGAGGAACTGACGCGGAACTCCGCGATCGATTCCAGCGAAATCGCCAGGCGCACGCCCACCTTCTGGCTCTGCTCCTGGACGCCCGTGGCATCGAGTCCATCGTAGGTGTAGTTGCTGTCGTCGATGCCTCGCCCGACGAATCGCAGGTCGCGCTGGCCGCCGGCGCCAAGGTTGACCGCGCCCGGGGCGAGCGTCATGAGGAGGGACCAGTCGCGCCCGTTCAGGGGAATGTCCTCCACTTGTTGGGATTGAATGACGGTTGAGATCTCGGCGTTGTTCGAATCGAGCGCCTGAGCTGAGGCCTCCACCTCGACCGTGGTCGTAGTCGCGCCCACCACGAGTTGCCCGTTGACGGTGCGGGTCTGGCCAACGGAAAGCTCGATCCCCGTCACCGCGTAGGTCTCAAATCCTTGGGCAGAGATCGTGAGATCGTACATTCCTGTAGGCAGGCTGCTGAGGCTGTAGACTCCACTGTCCCCGGTGATGGTCTGTCTTTTGAAACCGGTGTCGGGCGCGACGATGTCGACTCGCGCCTTCGGAACAACGGCCCCACTCGCGTCCGTCACGGTTCCATTAAGGTTGGCTCGGTTGATTTGCGCCTTGGCGCTGACGGTCCATAGAAAAGACAATAGGTAAACCAGAAGAATACCTCTAAGACAACACGTACCCCGTCGTTGCATAGAACCCCCTTTTTTCAAAACGTCTGGTCTCAGGCGTGGCTTCATAGAAGCGCCTTTTCGGACGTAGGCTATGAGTGGTTCGAAGGCCAAGCCTCTCGAGGATCGAGACGGACTCCCTCCTGGGGCCTTGGTGTATAGATGACGCCCTCGCCAGACGCCCGGGCCGGGAAAGTCGCCACGTGGGATTGTGTTAGCGCAAGATGACGCCACTGTTAAGGCGGGGTTAATCCACGGTTAATTTTCCTCGGAGTCGGCCCTTCGGCATCCTCCATTACGAACTGTGGTTGCGAAAGATGTCAGGTCTCGTCGCGAGGCTGTCACGGATGGCCTCTACGCATGTTTATGACCTGTGCCAGTGAGGCCGCTTGTTCCTGCCGCCGTGTATATGCCGCGGCAAACCGAACGAATCGAGCGCAATTCCGTGCGCCCAAGGCGATTGTGGTTGCCCGCCGCCCGCCTGCGCCTTGATGCTATAATAAAGCCCGGGAAGCGATTGCCCTCGGAAACCACGATGCAGATTTTATTCTCCTGGTTGGCGGTCGGTCTTTATGGGATCGGGCTGGTGCTGGCCCTGCCGGCGGTGATGCGGCGGCGACCCTCGATATCGCTGGCGGCCCTCACCGCGCTCGGCTTCGGCCTGGCCGCGCACTGCGCGGCCCTGGTGTCGGTCGGCCTGCAAAGCCACCGCCTCCCAGTGACCGACGTTCGCAGCGCCCTCTCGTTTTTTGCCTTCCTCGTGACCCTGGCCTTTTTCCTGGTGTACCTGCGCTACCGGATCGCGTCATTGGGGATCTTCATGCTCCCGCTGGTCTTCGTGCTGACGCTGATATCGGCGCTGCGCCCGGAGGCGCCCTTCCAGTCGCCCACTTTTCGCAGCGGCTGGTTGTTCGTCCACATCGCCAGCATCTTCCTGGGCTACACCGGTTTCTCGCTGACTTTCGTGGCGGCGGTGATGTACCTCATCCAGGAAAGCCAGTTGAAATCGAAGAAGCTGAGGGCGATTTATTACCGGCTGCCGCCGCTGGAGGTGTGCGACGATCTTTATTACCGGTCGCTGCTCTTCGGACTGCCTTTCCTTACGCTCGGCATTCTCACCGGCTTTGTGTGGGCCAGCCGTACTTGGAAGGGGCCGTGGGAATTTGATCCCAAGATCATGGCGGCGATGATCACCTGGCTGATCTACCTCGTCCTGTTTTCGACCCGGCTGAGCGGCGCCTGGCGGGGCCGCCGGGGCGCCTACGTGGCCATCTTCGGGTTCGCGGCGATCCTGGTAACCTTCCTGGGCGTCAGCCTTCTGAGCGGACAGCACGGGTACGTGCCGAAGGTGGGGGGATAGGGGGCAGGGAATAGGGAATAGGGAATAGGGAATAGGGAAAGAAGGAACATCGGCGAGGGAACAGAGAAGAAAGGACATCTTAAGAAGGAACGTCGGGGGGTTTTCCGGTTAGCTGTTTTCCTGTTCCCTGTTCCCTGTTCCCTGTTCCCTGTTCCCTTCATCATGAAACATCTAGTCTTGGTGGGAATCAATCATCGCACGGCCCCGGTGGAAGTGCGGGAGCGGATGCTGATCGATGAGTCGCATCTACCCGCTGCCGTGGCCGACCTCGTGCATCGCGACGGTATCGAGGAGGGGATGATCCTCGCCACGTGCAACCGCGTCGAGCTGACCGTGCGCGCGCCGGGCGGCGACGAGCCCGAGCGAGCCATCCGGCAGTTCCTTGCCGATTACCATCACTGCGACCTCTCGCCCTACGAGCGGTATTTCTACTGGCGGCATGAGGAGGAGGTGGTCCGGCACCTGTTTCGCGTGGCTTCCAGCCTGGACTCGATGATCCTGGGCGAGCCGCAGATCCTGGGCCAGGTGAAACAGGCCTATGCCGTGGCGCGCGAAGCGGGCGCTTTGAACGGCGTGCTCAACGACGTGGTGAACCAGGCGCTGGCAGTGGCGCGGCGCGTGCGACGCGAGACCGCCCTGGGCGCTTCCGCCGTCTCCGTTTCTTACGCGGCCATCGAGCTGGCCAAGAAGATTTTCGGCAACCTCCACGGCAAATGCGTTTTCGTGATTGGCGCCGGCAAGATGAGCGAGCTGGCCGCCAAGCATCTGCTGCGCTCGGGCGCCAGCACCATCCTGGTGAGCAACCGAACCTACGAGCGCGCGGTGGAGCTGGCAGCGGCTTTCGGCGGCAGCCCGGTCCCTTTCGAGGCGCTGTTCGAGCACCTGGGCCGGGCCGATATTGTCATCAGCTCGACGGGCGCACCCAGTTTTATTATCCGCAAGGATCAAGCCGAGCGCCTGATGGCCGCGCGCCGTAATCGCCCCATGTTTTTCGTCGATATCGCCGTGCCGCGCGACATCGATCCGGCGGTCAACGATCTGGACAACGCCTTTGTCTACGACATCGACGATCTCGAACACGTGGTGGAGGCCAACCGCAAGCAGCGCGAGCGCGAGGCGGAATGGGCGGAGCAGATCGTCAACGAGGAACTGGCGAAGATGATGCGCCGGCTGGCGTCGCGCGAAGTGGTGCCGACGATCGTCGCCCTGGAAACGCGCCTCGATCAGATCTGCCAGACGGAAATGGGCCGGTTTCGCGGCCGCCTCAGCTCGCTGACGCCGGAACAGCGCGAGACCGTGGAGGCGCTGATCCACGGGGTGGTCAACAAGATCCTGCACGGCCCGATCACCGAACTGAAGAGCGGCGCCGGCCAGCCGGAGCAAGGAGCGCTGGTGCAAACGATTCGGAAGATCTTTGGGGTTTCCGAATGAAGTAGTGGGTTGCGAATAGTGAATTGTGAATTATGAAAGAAGAGAGGCCCAGAGGGCCGACAGAGAGTAGCCCAGGGCGTAAGCCCTGGGGGCCCTGGGGGAGGACTCATCCCTCATCTCCTTTTTTCCTCCGCCCAAGAGAAGACGAAGAAAGGTTCTTTGAGGGGTTCCTCTCCCAGGGCTTGCGCCCTGGGCTACTCTCCGTCGGCCCTCTGGGCCTGCCTCCTTATCACCATTCACTCGCCACCCTTTTTGAAGAGGGGTAAACCCCCGTATGACGCTTGTCATCGGAACTCGGGGCAGCAAGCTGGCGCTCTGGCAGGCCCACTGGGTGCGCGATCAGTTGGCGGCAGCAGGTGCAACGGTGGACATCAGAATCATCAAGACCACCGGCGACAAGCTGGCCAACGTTCCCCTTACTCAATCAGGAACCAAAGGCCTCTTCATTAAAGAGATCGAGGAAGCACTGGCGGAGGGAATCATCGACCTGGCCGTGCACAGCCTCAAGGACTTGCCCACCGATCAACCGCCCGGTCTCGCGGTGGCTGCGGTACCGCTCCGCGAGGATGCTCGCGATGTACTCATCTCTCGGCTCATCTCACGAGAGGGCGGGGGTTTGGCCGCGCTTCCCCCCGGATCGAAGGTCGGCACCAGCAGCCTGCGGCGGCAGTCACAGTTGCGCGCGCTCCGCCGCGACCTGGAAGTGGTCCCGATGCGCGGGAATCTCGATACGCGGCTGCGAAAGCTCGACGCTGGCGAGTATGACGCTGTGGTGGTGGCGGCGGCGGGCATCCATCGGCTGGGATTCCGCGAGCGCGTAACGGAGTACTTTGCCGTGGACGCCATGTGCCCGGCGGTGGGCCAGGGTGCGCTGGCCATCGAGATCCGCCAGGGCGATGATCGCATCGAGCGCGCCGTCAAGCCCCTCGACCACCGGATGACCCACCAGGCGGTCCGGGCGGAGCGGGCGGCGCTGCGCGAACTGGGAGGCGGATGCCTGGTCCCGATCGCCGCTCACGCGTGGTGTGAGGACGACCACCTGCGCGTTTTGGGAGTTGTAGCTGCTATCGACGGATCAAGAATCGTGCGCGCCGCCAACTCCGGTCCCGCTGACGAACCCGAGCATCTGGGCGCTGAAGCCGCTCGCATTCTGGTGGAACAAGGCGCGCGAGCAATCCTGGAGAACATTTGAAGGCATTTCCCCAAGGACCCATTTTGAAACGAGGGTACCTTCTAACAGGGTCGAGAATACAAAGGGGTATGACATATTGCGGAATGAGTTTCGCCCTTGAGCTGCGCGGAAAGGTTGGGAATACATATGATTTTCACACGGGGCTTGGTGGAGAGGTTTGCGGATCTTTTGGGAGGACGCATATCAAAGGAAACCGGAATGCCGTAACCTGCGAGGCCCCCGGCTCCGGGGCAAAGGCAATAAACATTTTGGGAACCGGTCAAACCGCCACTTGCGACGGCGTAGCAAGGCGGCGCACCTGAATTTTTCCCCTTCGCGCCTGTATCTGCGCCAGATCGTAGTTGAGTTGAAGCCGAAGCCAAAAGCCCGCTGAACTGCCGAGCGCCTTTTCCAGACGCACGGCCATTTCCGGGGATACACTGGCCTTGGCGTTGAGAACGCGGGAAAGCGTCGCCCGCGTCACGCCGAGCGCCTTGGCACCGTCCGTAACACTGATTTTTAGCTCATCAAGACAATCCCGGATAAGATCGCCGGGATGGTTGGGTTTTTTCATCGGCATGTTTTTGCGCTCCTGTGCTCTGGTGTTCCAGGCTCTAGTGATAATTCTCTAAATCCACGTCGCCAGCGGCTCCTTGCCGAAAGCTGAGCGTAACGCGCCATGAGTACAACTCTTCCAACTCTGGTGGCGTAAGCGCTCCTATAGCGCGTTCAATCTCTCGGACCGTATGAGTGCCTCTGGCTAATTTGGAGCCGGAGAAGAGATTAGCACGCAGGGGTAGGGGAGTTCCAACGGGACCGGCGCAACAGCGGGCTGTGGTACAGGAAAGTTACAGTGGGCTAAATATTCTTCTTGACACCGAGCGCGAGATGCCTTACAGTTCTTAGGGCTCGCGTTGCGCCTGAGATGGAAAAGTCGAGAATGGAAGGGCGAAGGTCAAGGGTTCAGCGATGATGGAACGCAGAGATTTTCCCGAACGGGGTGGTCGCCAATCTGGCTGCTTATCAGAAACCGACAGGTCGGAGAGCAGAGGCTGCCTCCTTGCAAAAGGGGCCCTAGCCGGGCAGGGGCCTTCGAGAAAACGACGAAAAAGGTCAAACGACCCTAGTAAGTATATTTTAATCAATAACTTGACCTCTGGAACGAACCTAAAACGAACCTAAAACGAACCTTGTAAGTCCTTTAGAATTGACTACGGCCCAAAAAACGAACCTAAAACGAACCTTGTAAGTCCTTTACAACGAGAAACGAGCTTGGAGCGAACCCGGCGGTTCGCGAACCGGTCTGGCCATGTACAGTCCCGCACCGGGAGGGCCTTCATCCAGCCCTTCCGCACCTCCGAGTCTCACATTGCTAGCCTATTACGCTTATGGGTGCGTTGGCGAATCCCATGCAAGGAAACGAGCTGGCCGGAAAGCGAATTGCGATCACCCGCGCGCGCGAGCAAGCGAGCGTTTTGCGCGACGCGCTGGCGGCCTGCGGCGCCGAGGTGATCGAGGTCCCGACCATCGAGATTCGCGACCCGGCTTCGTGGGAGCCGCTCGACGCGGCCGTACGGCGGTTGGATGAGTTCCATTTCCTGCTGTTGACCTCGGTGAACGGCGTCCGTAACTTCCTCGCCCGTTTGCGCGCCGGCGGTCGGGACGTGAAGGATCTGGGGTGTCTGGAGATCGGCGCGATTGGTCCTTCTACCGCAGCCGCCCTCGCCGAGGCTGGAATCAAGGTCGACTTTGTGCCGCGCGAGTATCGCGCCGAGGGGTTGCTCGCGAGTCTCGCCGATCGCGACCTGCGGGGCAAGGCCTTCCTGATACCCCGCGCTAAGGTGGCGCGCGACGTTGTCCCCCGAGTTTTGCAGGAACGCGGCGCGCGAGTGGAGGTGGTGGAGGCCTACGAAACGCTAACCCCCCGTTTGGCGCCCGATGAACTCGAACGCCTGCTGACTCCGTGCCCGGATGTCATCACGTTCACCAGCTCCTCGACGGTGTCGAACTTCGCCAAAATTCTGGATGAGGCGAAGCTGAGGGACTGTGTTCGGGAAGCCGCCATCGCATCCATCGGGCCGATCACGTCGGCCACGGCTCGCGAATTGGGATTTGAAGTCGCGGTGGAAGCCGCGGAGTTTACCATCCCGGGGCTGGTGGCTGCGATCCGGAGGTTCTTCGCCGTCGAGTGAGTCTGGCATCCGTCGCGATCGATCAAGAAGCACGTCCCGGAACGTATGCCTCGCTGGCGCTGCAATCGAGGGGACAGAACTCATGTTGAAGGAGAACCCGTCATGTCAATTTCACGTATGGTCCGGTCGGTCCTGATCACCGCCGCCCTCGTCGGCGCCCTGACCACCTTTCTCTATGCAGCCGACATCACCGGCAAGTGGGCTGATGCTCCCGATCACCCGCAGTGGACTTTCAACTTCAAGTCCGACGGCGCCACGTTGACCGGCACGATGATCGGACAGGACGGCAAGGAACGTCCCATCAAGGACGGCAAGATCGAAGGGGACGGTCTCTCGTTCTCGGTGGACTCCGAGTGGCAGGACCAGCCCATCAAGCTGGTGATGAAAGGCAAGATCGCGGGCGACACCATCGAACTGCGTCTCGACACCGCCGATGGCGCGTGGGGCACGGATGTTACGCTGAAGCGCGCGTCGGGCTCTGGAAGGAATTGACGATTGCAGATTGACGATTGAAAAAGCCATCAGCTATCAGCAAGAACCGGACTTTCGTGCTGAGAGCTGACTGCTGATCGCTGAAAGCTGTTTTAGCGTCAGAGATGGAGCAGTTCGCGCAGCTTGCGCGTCTGGGCGCGACTTACCGGGATTTCCGTCTGCTTGCGATCGTCCATCTTAAGCTGGTAAGAACTCTTGAACCAGGGAACCACTTCTTTAATGCGGTGGATGTTGACCAGATAAGACCGGTGGGCGCGCCAGAAGGCGTTCGGATCGAGGTTGGCCTGAAGGTCCTCCACGGTGCGAAAGTTCGACTCGCCCTCCATATCGCGCGTCACCAGGCTGATCACCCCGTCCTCGATGCTGGCGTAAACCAGGTCGGAGGAATCCACGAGGTACAGGCGCCCGCCGGTCTTCAAGAGGAGCTTGCCTTTCTGGGCTTCCGGGCGCTCGGTCACCATCTGGACCAGACGGTCGAGCTTCTCATAGGTTGGACCTTCGGTCTCCAGCATCTTCCGCACCTTGCCGATGGCCTTGTCGAGACGCGAACGCGCGATCGGCTTGAGCAGATAGTCGAGAGCGTTGACGTCGAAGGCGTGCACCGCGTATTGATCGTACGCCGTGGCGAAGATGAAAAAAGGGAGGCGGGCTTTCTTCTCCAGCAACTTCTTGATGACACCGAAACCGTCGAGTCCCGGCATCTGCACGTCGAGAAAAACCAGTTGGGGATTGAGCTCGCGGATCAGGGTCACGGCCTCCACACCGTTCTTGCCTTGGCCGACCACCTCCACGTCCGGGAAGCCCTTCAACAAAAAAGCGAGCTCATCGCGAGCCAGTTGCTCGTCATCAACGATCAGGGCGGACATTTTTGTGCCAGCCATAGTTCCTGTCTTTTGGTTTTCAGTCAGAACCGCGCCTGACCCCTATTGATCAGGCCCCGGCCGTCGAACTCTCCGACCGATAAACGGCAGCCGGCAACCGACGGCTGTAGTTTAGCAAAAATTTCGGTCATTGGGCGGACAGTCTGTTAGGATGAGCGCAACCGGTTCGGATCCCTTGCGGCGCGAAAACCGCAGGCGGCCCTGGTCCGAACCCGGCGGAACCGAGGGAGGCGCCAGATGATAAAGATGAGAAGACTGGGAATTGCTTTTCTGGTGGTTGCGAGCCTCGGAGCACTGACCGGCCGACGAGCGCTCTTTGGGCAGTCGTGCGACGACGACGAAGCGATGGTCAAAGATTACCAGAAGAGCCTGACGGAGCTCATTGACACGGTCAAGAAGGAGAGCCTGGCGGATTTTGAGAAGGCCTATCACCAGAAGGTTTGCATGAGCAAGCTGACCTTTTGCCTGAGCACGATCGACGGCTTGGTCGAATGCCTGGATAAAGCATCGCAAGATGCGGCAACCCCGAAAGACCAAGCGGAGGCCGCCAAGACTAAGCGTGACAGCTACGCTAAGCTCAAGGGCAAGATGCAGGACGCCAGGACTGCGCTGAAGGCCGCTGCCGACAATCCGAAAGAGGCCAAGGCCCTGATCGAGAAGTTCGACTTTTCAAACTGAGGCCTTGGACTGAGTGAGTGGGTGATTGGGTGATCGGGTGAAAAAAGGCGGTTCCGATCTTCTCAATCGCTCAATCACACCATCGCCCAATCACCCGATCTTATGAGATCGCAAGCCAAAGTTCTCCGCAGCAAGATGCTCTACGAGGGGCGTGTGGTACGTCTGAAGCTCGATCGAGTGATTGAGCCGGGCGGCCTCACCGCCGACCGCGAGGTAGTGGTGCATCCGGGTTCGGTGGTGGTGTTGCCGCACCTCGACGACGGGCGAATCGTCCTCGTGCGCCAGTTTCGCTACGCGGTGGGCAAGAGTCTGTGGGAACTCGTGGCGGGCGGCCTGGAGGCGAACGAAACGCCGCTGGAAGCGGCCGGACGGGAGCTGAGGGAGGAAACCGGGTACGAAGCCGGCAGCCTCAGGCCGCTGTTCAGCTTCTATCCCACTCCCGGGTTTGTCAGCGAGCGCATGCACCTGGTGGAGGCGTCGGACTTGGTGCGGTCGCGGGCCAGTCCAGACGCTGATGAGCGCATCCGCGTCGGCCGATTCACCCGCGAGCATCTCCTCAACATGCTTCGTCAACACCGGATCGAGGACGCCAAGACCCTGGTGGGCCTGCTATGGCTTCTCGGGTCGTCCCGGCTGAAGAAATGAGCGTCCGCCGGGTGGCGCGAAAACCCCGCCAAATATTTTCGAAAATTCTCTTGACAAGCAAGACCTCCCCAGATAGTTTTTCTCGGCAGGCTTGTTGGGCGTAATCGGAAAAGGGGCAACTGGAAAAGGGCGGCCGCAGATTTCGACGGTTGTCGGCCTTGTGACCGCCAAACACCCGCAAGCCGAAAGCACATCAAGGAGGAACGGCTGTGGAAAGACTTCAAGGCAAGGTGAAGTGGTTCAATAACACCAAAGGGTATGGTTTCATCGGCCGAGACACCGGGCCCGATGTGTTTGTTCATTACTCTGCGATCCAGATGGAGGGCTTCAAGAGTTTGCAGGAGGGGGACAGCGTCGAGTTCGAGGTCGTACAAGGACAAAAGGGGCCCCAAGCCGACAAGGTCATGAAGGTGTGACCTCGATCGAGGACAGGTTACACTACTGCGGTTCGGATGAGCCCGTCAGAACCGGGCTCCACCGTAGGTCCGTCAGAATGAGAGCGCCACCGTCCCCCGTCAGGCCTAAGGGCACGTCTGTTTTATCCACTTGCTTTTTAGTGGCAGAAGCGAGACAATCTGAGGCGCGATCGGGTTTGGTGTCTCTAAGGTGGGAGTGTATTTTTTCAGGGCCCGGTCTGCCTGGAGGGTCCACATGAGGAAGACGTTTGCAGCGCTGGTGATGGTTTTCATGCTGTCTCCCTTCCTATGGGGCCAGGAGAGTTCGTCGCCCCGCGTGCTGATGCGGCGGGCGAGCGCTCCTGAGGGTACCGCCATCGCGTCGACGGGCTCGGCCAGCGTTACGGTGCCAGCCGAAACCGAGGCTGACATCCAACTGCTGTCGGGAGTCCATACTCGGGTCAGCCACGTGAACGACCGCATCGAGGCGCGGCTGATCAAGCCGGTGGTGATCGCCGGCCAAGTCGCTTTGCCTCCCGGCAGTGTGCTGGATGGCCGCATCACTCGGGTTCGATCGGCCGGCCGTTTTCACCGGACGGGTGAGCTGGCTTTCCGTTTC
>Ga0335078_10013422_pt1 | contig 12139 bp, 6 predicted proteins | sample Lox_Sample_32_FD_206711 | JGI IMG/M metagenome (GOLD analysis project Ga0335078, IMG submission 206711) | Soil microbial communities from Loxahatchee National Wildlife Refuge, Florida, United States - Lox_Sample_3.2 | ecosystem: Environmental > Terrestrial > Soil > Wetlands | place: USA: Florida... | reverse complement strand
GCCTGTGGAGAGCCAACTCGAGCAGCTCAGCACCTTGCCCAGGTAGGCCAGCGGATGCACGTCCACCTGCATTTCTTTGAACTCCAGGTTGCCGTAGGTGACCATGGGGAACACGGAGCGCACCGGGCTCACCCTCTCCTGCACCACGTAGGGCGAACGCATGGCTTGCTTCAGCGCGCGGTCCCAGCCGGCCTCGTCCATCTCCCAGCCGAAGAAGCTATGCTGATCGCTGTAATCGTCGTTTGGCTTCAACACCAGCTTCTCGCGGTTCTTGGCGATGAACTCCAGCAGATCGATGGTCTCCTCGCGATAGGTGGTCTTGGTGGCGGACACCAGCCGCGTCCAGGGCACGTGATCGTGGATCGCCTTGCGTTCGGCTGGCGGGAATTTGGCCGTCAGCGCATCGTCCGTCAGCAGGCCGAACATGGCTTTCTTGTGCGCCAGCTCGGAGCGGAAACTGTTCACCACGCAAACGGTGCGCTCGCGGTACGCCCGCACCAGCGGATGGGTCAGGTCGAACCGCATCAGAAACTCCTGTATACTGATGCGGCGGTAGATCAGGTCGATCTCGAACGGGCCCTTGCGCAGCACCTTGTTGCGGTATTCCAACTGGTCCGGCGACACAATCTCCACCGCGTAGCCCTCCTCGCGGAAGAAGTCGCGAAACAACTGGAACTCGCTCTGTCCGGACTGGTAAGCCGGCCGGAATTCCAGGATCGCGATGTTGGGCTTCTTGTGGCCGCCAAACTGTTTGTAGGCCTTCAGCAGCGCTCCCAGCAGGTTTTTCTTGCCGCCCACGCGCGTCAGGTGGTAGCGCTTGCGGAACTCCTTCACCGGCGGCGAATCGTAGAACAGATCGCCCAGAACCTCCGTGTATGCCGAGCCGGTGGGCGAGTCGGCATTGTACTGCACGATGTTCAAAGTCCCATTGCAGACGTGCGAATCCAGGCGCGCGGCGACTTCCGGCACCTGGTAACCGGGGTCGATAGCAGCCAGCATCTTCTCGGCCGGCAGCAGTTCCATGCGGGCCAGCAGGCTGGGGCTGTCGAGCACCATGCGCTGCATGCGGTCGATCGCGCTGATGAGGGCTTCGCTCGTTTTCACCAACGTGTCGTACTGGCGGCGGGTGATGAAATTCGGGCGCAGAAACGGGCAGATTAACCGTCCACCGGTGGAGAGATGCTCCTCTTCCATCCGCTTGTGAAGATCGTCTACCCAGGCCAGGTCGCGGCAGGGGCCGTTCTCCAGTAGCCTGTTGTACCGGGATATGGCGTCGTCTAACTGGGACATGCGCAATCTTGAAATGATCTATAATCAGTATCGCACAGCGTGTGCCCCATAGTATAGCTGTAACCTTAATGAAATCCGCATAAGCCTTTGTATTTCAGCTATTTATCGATATTTTTCGAGCCTTGCAGGATCTGCTCGGCGTGATCGCAACCGGCCGGCCGAATGCGGAAACCAGGCATCCCCCGGATTGACCGCGGTGCAAGCGCGGCAGCCAGAGACGCCAGTTTCAGGCCCGATTTCGAGCCCGAATGCTGGCGCGAGCGACGGAATTGCCTTGGGCTGGTTGCTGCCCTATCGCCGTCACTGGCCAGGTCTCGGTGCCGCTGACGGCCACCTGTGTCCGCGCGCGGCCAGGCGCGGCGTACTCGGAACGCCCCGGCAATTCCAACTCGCCCTGCGGCTGGCGCTCCGAGGCAGTATCATGCCCGCTTTACCGAATATTGCGCCCTGTCATTGTCTTGTAATTCGTTTTTGACTGCGGTGAAACACACGAGTGATATCTTGAGGTTCCTTCACTTGCAGAACAAAGGAGACGATATGGCCTTAAACGAGTTCCGGACTGTGTCCGCAGCGCTCTCGATCATGCTGGCGATTCAGCCGTTTGGAATGGCCGCATCCAACAATCCGCGGTTCCTCGACAGCCACAAGCAACTGCTTCAGAAGTACCACCTGAACAGCGCCGAACCAGTGCTGCCCTACGAGCAGACGGTCAGCCTGATTCAAAAGAACATCAAGTACGTCTTTGTGCTGTATCAGGAGAACCGCTCGTTCGATTCTTATTTCGGCACTTTCCCGGGAGCCGAGGGACTTTACAGTAGTCCGGCTTCCGAAACCCCCGGCTTTACCCAGAAGATTGTGAATACCGACGGCACCGCCGGCACGATTCAACCATTCCTCATCGGGCCCAGCGAGTATGCCGCCGATACCGACGATATCGATCACTCGCACGCGCGCATCGTGTCCAAGATGGACATCCAGAATAATACCGCCCTCATGGATCAATTCGCGGTTACCGAAGAGCTGAAGTACAGCCCGACCGGCAATCCCTCTCTCCAAGCCAAGCAGATGGGCGAACTCTCCATGGCTTACGAGGATTGCGATACGATCCCGCTGCTTTGGGCCTACGCGCAGAGATTCGCCTTATTCGACCATATCTTCCAGGACATGACGGGGCCATCCACGCCCGGCAACCTGGCGATTATCGGAGCCCAATCGGGTCAGACGCAGTGGGCTTTACACCCCAGCGAATCGACTAGCGTACCGATCCTCAGCGACCCCGACCCGCTCTGGGGATCTCCGACCGACACTTCGGCGAATAAGTTACCCGTCAACCCCGGCGACTATCCGGGCTATACCACGGCAGTCAATCTTACTTTTGCGACGCTGCCGCTTTCCATGCTGTTGAGCACGGCCAAGACCGTCACCGCGGGGGACACAGACGCCGCGTCCGACCTCGCCGATGTCAACGACGATGTCGACTTTTTGGCCAAACTGACACAACCGGCGGTGACGTTTGGTTGGTACGAGGAAGGTTTCGATAAGGAGCCCACCGATCCCGACGACGGACCTACCGACGCCAACGGCACCCACGCATCCTACATCACGCACCACAACGGGCCGCAATACTTTGGCTATATCGCGAATAACCCGCAGATGCGCCAGGAACTGCATGGCTTGCAGGACTTCTATACCGCGCTCACCGACAAAACCCTTCCGCAGGCTGGCGGTGTTTTCTTCGTGAAGGGCGGTTACACTAACATCCTCAACCTGAAGCCGGTCGATCCGGATCCCACCGTGCAGAAGAACTTTCTGGGTGACGACGACCATCCGGCGTACTCCGACGCGCAAATCAGCGAGGCCATGGTCGCCGAGACCATCAACAGGATTGCCGCCAGCCCCTACTGGCCGCAATCCGCGATCATCATCACCTGGGACGATTCCGAAGGCGATTACGACCACGTTCCTCCGCCGATCGTGGCCACCGGCCCCGATCAATCCGTCATCAGCTTCGGTCCCCGCGTGCCGCTGATAATGATTTCGCCGTATGCGAAGCTGAATTACATCTCGCACGAGCAGGGCAGTCACTCTTCGGTGGTGAAGTTCATCGATACCGTATTTGGACTGCCGCCGCTGGCCACGCTCCCCGACGAGTTGCTGGGGAGGTATCTCGGCATGGCCCAATTCGGCCAACCCAATGTGGGGCCGAGTGACGCGCTGACTCCCGGCGTGAGCGACCTGCTGGATGCCTTTAGTCCCTCGCGCTTGATGGGGAGCGCCCCACCACTGCCACCGGATTACGTGCAGATTGCGGAGGACTATGTGATGACCCTGCCGCAAACCACCGGTCTCGGCTGCTTCGATCTGAACATTATCCCAACGAATGTCGCCTTGGGAATCCAGAACAGCATACCTTCGGATTTCAATCCCAGGCCGAAGACGAATCCGGGCACCTTCACCCCGGCAACCAGACACCGTCCGGTCATCCGCTACAATCAGTAGGCCGCGAGGCGCACTTGGGTGGGGCAGGCGGTTCCGCCTGCCTCACGTCAGACGAACTGGTACTTCTCGCCCTTCTCGTCCCACAGAATCTTCCGGTTGTGCTTGAACGAAAGCGTGGCCATGTGGCCCGAAATGGCCGCCTGCTGGCCGACTTCCGGGGACGCAATCACCTGCTCGTTGCCGCGGATGGCTTCCACCCAGTTGCGGAAATGGTTGATGGCGCCATCGCGCTCGCCGAAGTCCTTGGGACCGTTCAGGTGGACCGGTTGGCGCGCCTTCACGCGGTCCGGCGCTTTGCCGCCGAGCAATTGCGGCGTGAAGAACAGGTCCATGCGGTTGAGCACTTCGATGGTGCCTTCGTTGCCGCATAACTGCTCGCCGTAGCCGTACTGGTCGTTGCCGAAATAGCTGGAGTAATTGATTTGTAGCTTGCCCGGGTATTCGTAGATGGCGCTGAAGGTGTCGGGCGTGTCGCGGTCGTCATCGGCGCCGGTCCAGCGGTAGATACCGCCCGAGGCCATGCATGAAGACGGCACGGTGCGGTCCAGCATGAAGTTGACGATGTCGGTCTGGTGCACCAGGAGGTCGGTGGAGATGCCGCCCGAGTAATCCCAATAGAGGCGCCACTGATAATAGCGGTGCGGATCCCAGGGGCGCTTCGGCGCGGGGCCCAGAAACTTCGGCCAATCGGTGTTCTGCTCGTTGGCGTCCGGCGGAATGGCATAGCGCCACGCGGGATGGTCGTCGGTCGAGTTGCGGTACCAGAACGCGCGCACGAAATGCACGTCGCCGATCATGCCCTGCGTCACCATCTCCTTGGCTCTCTTGTAAAGCGACGAACTGCGGTTCTGGGTGCCCACCTGCACGATTTTGCCGGACTTCTTCCATTCGCGCACGATGTCGAAGCCCTCTTCGATGGTGTGCGCCAGGGGCTTTTCGAGATACACGTGCTTGCCGGCGCGCAGGGCGGCGATAGCCATTTCGTGATGCAGATGCTCCGGCGTCATGATGAAGACGGCATCGATGGAGGCGTTGGCCAGCAGGTCGTGAAAGTCCTCGTAGGTGGCCGGGGTGTTGCCCCAGATGGTCTGCACGCGGTCTTTGCCGCGCGCCAGGTAGCCCTGGAAGGTATCGCAGATGGCGGTGATGGTGACCGTATCCGGAGCGGCCTTCTTCAGCCACTCGATGCCCGCGTTCCCGCGCGTGCCGACGCCGATCCAGCCGATGTTGATTTTGTCGTTGGCGCCGCGCGCGCCGATGACGGCAGGCCCGGCCAGCACCGCGGCCGTAGCAGTAGTTTTCAAGAAATCACGGCGATCCATAGCGACTTAATGGTAACAGGAGTCAGGGGTGCTGGTTTGGGGACCACGACCTGGAATCGCTTGGGGTGCGCGTGTTTCAAATGCGGTGAGTGGACCGGGAATTGCTCAGGTACGCGCCGAGATGCGGCCAGGACGTAACACGGAAAACCTGGCCAAAGGAGTTCTGCATGAAGAATCAGTTGTATTTCTTGATCGGTGTTCTGCTTCCATGGAGTCTCGTCGTCTCGGTGAATCGGGCGGGTGCGCAAACCTGGTCGCAGCTCGCGACTTCGGGCGCCGGGCCAAATACCACGGTAGCCGTCAATACGACCAACTATGACGCCACAAACAACCGGCTCATCGTTTTCCTCGCCGAAGGGGGCAGCGTGCCGTCGCAGGTGTGGGTGCTGACGAACGCCAATGGGATGGGCGGGACACCCACTTGGACGCAGCTCCAACCGACCGGGCCGCCAGCCCAGAACAACGGCGGCTCCACAGCAGTCTACAACCCAACTGGCAATCAGCTCATCGTATACGGCGGCTGCACAGCGAATTGCGGATCTCCGCTGCCCGACGTGTACGTGCTCCGCAACGCGAACGGCTTAGGAGGTACTCCGGTCTGGTCGCAAAGCTCTCCAACCTCCTCGATTCCGAGGGATTATCAGACAGCCGTGTACGATCCAACCACTAGAAGCATGATCACATTTGGCGGCGGTCTGGCTTTCTACGGCACCGACCAGAACGACACAAATGTTCTCTTTCCGGCAAATGGCAGTTCGCCAACCTGGACCACGCTGACAACTTCGGGTGGCCCGCCGGGCGAGCGCGAAGGCCATTCGGCTGTCTTCGATTCGGCCCATAATCGAATGATCGTCTTCGGGGGACAGAAATTGATTAGTTGGTGTTGCCCAACCGACCAGTTGCCCTACAACGACGTCTGGGTGCTCTCCAACGCGAATGGTCATGGCGGCACGCCGGCGTGGACCCAACTGCAGCCGCAAGGTAACCCTCCGATGCCCAGGGCCTGTCACTCCGCGATCTACGATCCTGCCGGTAACAACATGTTCGTTTTTGGGGGCGCTTCCTGGTCCAATGAGACTCAGAGCTCTGCGCCGCTTGGGGACGTATGGAGGCTCAGTAACGCCAACGGGCTCGGGAGCTCGCCTCCTCAGTGGACGCAAATCGGCCAGTTCGGGACGCCTCCGGGAGGCAACCGCGATCCGGGCTTGGCGTTCGACAGGGTGAACCGGCGCATCATCTCCTATGGGGGCTACGACCGGAATTGGGCCTTGCACTTTCTGACCTTCATCCTGGACCTAAAGCAGCACTAACTGACTAATCGCGACGCCCGTGTGGACGTAATTAACTTCCGCGGTGTGTGTGACTTGTGGGCGCGTGCCCACGCGGGAACGGCCTGACTCACGTCAGCCGTGCTCACGCCGAGCATGACGGGAAATGATGGGCGGGCTCGAACTGTCCGTTTTTGGTCGCTTAGGATGGTGAACTGTACGTTTTGGTACAGCCCGATCGTGCTATTGCCCGTCGCGTCCGCAACCGGTCCGTCATCGAGTGGGAGCTCCCGAAACTGCGCGACAGTCGTCCAGCGCGTCTACTTCAGCTTCCCGCCATGCCTCGCCTCAAAAACTTAACGCCCTCAAACGCAATCGACTCCGGCGACGGCGCAATATCCCGCCAGATGGACGCCGCCGCCGATAACTCCCCCAACGCGAAGCCGAAGCTTTCGATCGTCAGCCAGCCGTCGTAGCGCACGTCGCGCAACGCCTGGAACACGCCGGGCCAATCCACGTGGCCGGTGCCCGGAATGCCACGGTCGTTCTCGCAGGTGTGCACGTGCTTCAAATGGCGCGCGGCAACGCGGCACGCTTGCGCCACGTCTTTCTCCTCGATGTTGGCGTGAAACGTGTCGAACAGAATTCCCACGTTCGGATGGCCGATCGCGTCGCACAACGCCACCGCATCGGCCGCCGTGTTCAGGAAGTAGGTCTCGAACCGGTTCAGTGGCTCGATGGCGATCGTCACGCCGTACTCGCTCAGCGTCGGTCCGATCGCCTGATAGCAATCCACCGCGCGACGCCATTCTTCACTGGTGCGGCGGCTTCCGGTCATCAGCCCCACGGGCGCGTACAGCGGCCCAGCGATGATCTTCGCGCCCACTTCGGCTGCGGCCTTCGCGCAATCCTGCAGGTGGACGCGCGTCCGCTCGCGCACCGCCGCATCGGCGGAAATCATGTTCATGCCGCCGGTCAGGATCGCGCAGGTGGTGCACTCCAGTCCGTTCTCCGCCAGACCCCTGCGGATGTCCGCCGCTGCGAACTGCGCCGGATGGAACAGCGGCACTTCCACGCCATCGAACCCCGCCGCTTTGATCCCCGCCAGCAACCCAAAATTGGAGCGGTCGAAACTCGCCGTCCAGATGAACGTATTCACGCCGAATTTCATTTCACGAAGCCTCTATTTCACCAAACAATCGGCGTCCGGATTGCCTGGGCCGAAGTGTTTCAGCATTACCAGGTTCTCCTCGTCACTGCGATTGCGCACAACCACGCCGCGCCGCGCCGCCGCCGCGCTCACGAACAATTCGTCTTTAGTCATGGCGCCATAGCGAATCAGCGATGGCGTCTCGACTTCCATCTTGCCCACCGCGCCCCAACCCTGCACCACGATCAGCCCGTACGGCGCCGCATCGTGAATCACCGCCGAGCGGCCCGGCAACACCGTCAGCTCCTTTGCGGAATAATGCGGCGTCGAGTAGCACACCCATTTCTCGGAGTAGCCGCACGCGGCCATCTCCTCCTCCGCGCGCACGGGCCGGGGATGGAACAGGCGGTGCTTCGCGAATTCCGGATCGACGTTGGCGTCCCAATCCAGCATGCCGACGATGTAATCCAGGTCGTGATGATGTTCGGGCGGCACATCCTTCACCAGCAAGTCCCAGGGCACCGCGCGCCCCTCCACCATCGATTGGAACATGCCGAAGACGTCCGAATTCACCTGCGGCTCGTAAGTCACCAGCGACCCCGGCGCGTGCAGGATGCCGGCGTCGATCTGCCATCCGGTGCCCGGCTGCAGGCGATACGCTTTCGAATGGTAGAGGATGCCGTTGTCGCCCTGGTTCCAGCGCTCCAGGCACTGGCGCACGTCGTCCGGCGTGGCGCCCGGCTCCAGTCCCATGAAGGTGTAAGGGAAACTGTTGTCCTTGAAATTATATTGCGGCGGGAAGTAATACGCTTCGGGCTTGCCCTTCTGCCCGACCTTCCGCGCATGCTCGTCCATCTGGTGCATGTGATGCGGAATGGGTCCGAGATTGTCGAAGAACTTGCAGAGCACATTCCAGCCGCCGTAGCGCGCCATCACATCGGCGCCCAGGATTTCCTCGCCGATTTCCGCGACAGCCTCCCGCAGCAACACGCGCTGGCCGTTGATAGCGATGTAACTGAGACCCTCGTCGTCCGGAGTGCCCGGACCATTGGCGGCCTGCGTGGTGGACGAGAACCACCGCTCGTCGATGCCGCCACGATGCGCGCCCAGCGCATACAGGTCGCGCGGGTCTAGTTTCAAGCGCCCGCCCGGCATCAGGAAGGAGCGCGGCACCCAGCATGGCGCAAGTCTGACGATACCCTCGCCTGCGGCGAGAGCTTCCCGTACTAACGAGATATTGGACATGACTATTTCCTGGCGGGCACCTTCAGCATGATCGGCTCGGAGGCGTACTCATTCTGCTGATCGGCCCGCGTTTCGATGTTACCAGACAGCACAATCGGCTGATCCATGGGCTCCGCGTTTGGGAGGGCCTGCAAAGTAAAACTGACGCGGTTCTCGTTCTCGTGGATCAGGACGCCGTTCAGCCCCACGTTGGCGACAATCACGGTCGGCGGCAGGTTGTATACCTCCACTGGCACGCGCCCGCCGAAATTGTTATTGCGCCGGATTTCCACTTCCACTGCGGCCGTTTTGCCCGGCTCCAGCACTACCTCGCGAGTCTTGGCCTCCATCGTAATATCCGGTTTTGGCATCAGCGCGATCAGCTTCAGCCGGTCTTCCGGACTGGCCCAATGCGCAAGCTGCCGCGCGCCGTCCGTCGCCTTGCCGCTCACGCGCAGCGGCACGGTCCGATCGAGATGCGCCGTGTCGTCCGCGCTCAACAGCACCGTCGTGCTCGCGCGCCCTGGCTCGATCACGCCGCGCGTTGCGGAAAGACCCGCGGGCAGATCTTCGATGGACACCGCGATGGGCCCGTCGAAATCGTCGAGCCGCAGCGCCGTGACGGTTACCGGGATGCGTCCGCCCACAGGCACATTGGGATTGCGCGGTTCCACGCTCAGGCGGAAATCGGGCGCGGGCGAACGCACCGTCAGCCGGTATGCATAATCCGCGCCATGCAAGCCGCGCACATCCCTCAGGCGCACAATGTATTCGCCATCGGACGGCGCGGAAAAACGCAAGCGGGAATCCTTGCCGTACCCGGGACCGCCGTCGTCGTTGCGATACGGCAGGCGCACCAGGGGCAGGCCATTGCTCACGAACTGAGCGCGGGGCGGATAGACGCGCACTTTGTAAACCGGCGTATCGATGGAATGCGCTTCGGGCGTGGTGTCGAGCAAGCCAATCCGCCGCCCCTCGAACGATTCAAAGCGGATATCATCATCCGGCCCCCGCGGCATGGCGCGCACTCGGATCAGCTCGCTCCCCACCATCAAGGTGTCGCCCACCGCCATGCCGGTCCACGACAGGATGCGCATCCCGGAGCCCGACGAACTGGGATCGTTGAGCGTAACCGCGGTGGCCAACTCGCAACGCACCGTGGCGCGCTCCACCGGATTGCCCTTCGCATCCAGAATCTCGAGCAAGGAATCGAGCGGCGAGCCCAGCCGGTTGGCGTTCACTTCCAGCACCAGCTTCTCGCCCTTGCGCGCTTTGAAACGAAAGTCGCTTTGCGGGTCCAGTAGTTTGCCGTTGACTGTGACTGGCGCTTGAATGTACTTCGCTGCGGCGGCTTCCACCTCCGGCTCGTCACCCACCGCCAGCTTCAGCTTGTTGAACGTCTTGCCCGCGGCGACTTTGGGACGCAGGATCAGCTCCGATTCGTATTCGGGCGATGCCTCGCCTGGAACCGCGATTTTGCCTGCGCCAAGGTTATAGCCGGCAAGCGCGATCTGCGTCGTCGTGCCTTTCCGCACGCCCAACGGATACGCAGCCAACGCCAATGGAAACTTGCCCATCTTGATGCGATAGAAATGCCGCGCGCTCCCGCCCTCTTCGTAGTCCGCGATCTTGACGTAGTACGAGCCGGCCTTATCGAAGCGATGCGCGAAATACTGCGCCGACCGGCCGCCTTCCAGGCCATACTGCCGTACCAGCGCCTGCTCCGCATCGTAAATGCTCACCACAGGCTGCAGTGCGGAACCCAGCATCGCCGCGCCGTTTTCGAACACAAGCTGCTCACCCGCCCTGACGGCGATCTTGTAGTAATCCACGTCGCCGGGCTTTGAAATGGCGCCCACCAGAATCGCCGGCGTGAAGACTTCCACGGCATCCTCGGGCGTGTCGTTCGGCTCGCGATCCGCACTCTCGCCATAGTACGGCTCAATTAGAAAGCGGCCTTCAGGACTGGTGCCCAGCGGCGTCTGCAAGCGAAAATCGACGGGGCCGACGTCCGCGTCGGGGCTGATATCCAGCTCTAGCGTGACTTCGTTGCGCGGCGGCAGCGGGCCCAGATCCACCGTGGAAATTCCGCCATTCGAACCCAACCGCACATCCGGCAGGTCGGGCAGTTCCTTGATGCGCAGGATGCGCGCCTGGATGCCTGGCTCGCTGAAGAACACCGCGCTGGTCTTGGCCAGGTTCAGTCCTTCGACCGTTAATTCCGTGGTGGCGCCGCGCGGTACGCCCCGCGGAGAAACGGAGTTGATGGTGGGCGGCGTGGTGCGATTGCCCGTGGGCCAGTCGGAACTGGTGCTGGCGGCAAAGGCTCCGGCGGCGCACGTCAGGGCGAGTAGGGCTTTCATAGGTGTGTCCGATAAATCTCAAGCGACCCGTCGAACCGGCCCACGGCAAAGCTTTTCCCATCCGGCGCGAATCCGACGGATAGAGCCCAATCCGGCTGGGGCCATGTCTTCACCACGCTCAGATCGTCCGCCTTGAACATCTTGACTTCCTTGTCCGCGGAGGATGAAACCAGGTACTTGCCGTCCGGCGACCAGGCCAACTGCAGAATGGCGTCCTCGTGCGCAATCAGCGAATTCAGCAGGGTGCCGCCCTTCTCACCCAACGACCACACACGGATGGTGCGGTCGAGGCCGCCCGCCGCCACGCGCTTGCCCGCAGGATCGAGCGCCAGCGTGTTCAAGCCGTCGGCCGGTTCGCTGAGCGTGTACAGCCGCTCGCCCGACGCCACATCCCAGACCTTCACGCCGCGATCCGCCGATGCCGAAACCAGCCGGCGGCCATCGGGCGTGAACGCCAGCGCATAGACCGCGTCGATGTGATCCTTCAGCGTGCGGATCTCCTGGCCGGATGCGACATCCCATAACTTGATGAGCTTGTCGTAGCTGGCCGTCGCAATAGATTTGCCATCCGGCGCGAACTCCACCGCGTAGATGCAATCGGTGTGGCCAGTAATGGTGCGCAAGGGCGCGCGCTCGTCGACGTCCCAGATCTTCACTTCGCCGCTGCGCGCGGGCAGTCCGCCGGCCGCGGCCAGTAGTTTGCCATCCGGCGAAAACGCTACGGCGCGCACGTCCTCAGCCTCGCCGGGAAGCGTCGCGACAACCTTGCCGGTCTCGGGCTCCACCAGCCGGACTTCTTTAAACGTGCCGAGCGCCAGCAGCTTGCCATCGGGACGGTATGCCAGCGCGCTGATGAGCGGCTTCACGGGCGCGCGGGGCTTGATGTCCGGAATCGCGGGCGCGGGCCGCGCGACGGTCTCGCCCGGCGCCGGCGGCTTTGCCCCCGCATCGATCCATTTGCGGATGATCTCGATTTCGCTGTCCGCCAGTTTCTTGCCATTCATCGGCATGGCAGGAGTCACC
>Ga0335078_10013421_pt1 | contig 12140 bp, 11 predicted proteins | sample Lox_Sample_32_FD_206711 | JGI IMG/M metagenome (GOLD analysis project Ga0335078, IMG submission 206711) | Soil microbial communities from Loxahatchee National Wildlife Refuge, Florida, United States - Lox_Sample_3.2 | ecosystem: Environmental > Terrestrial > Soil > Wetlands | place: USA... | reverse complement strand
GTCTCACTCGAGGCCGTTTTTTCTTTGCCTCCATATACCTCTAAAAACTCGCCTAAATACTATACTCTAAGAGACCTCAATCATAGCCGCGATATCCATTCAGAGACCGTTCCATGCCTATTCACGCTTTATAGTGGAATAAAACACTCAGTTAGACCTAAATACGGTTTTTACCATATATCTGAGATGGAAACACTAGAGTCGAGGAAGATGGCGACAGCTTATAGTGTGCGAATTCCAAGTAAAACTATCACTTATACTTCGATATCTGACCAGATATCAGTAGATTTAGAACTCGCTCCGAACCCCTACGGCGCTCTGGCCAAGAACTCACGCTGCTCTCTGAGGACGGTGAGCTTCGAGCGGAGGGACTTGAACCAGAGGCTCGTGAAGACAGAGGGATTGGCAGCTTAACAGTCCCAGCGGATGGACTCACGTACTCCAAGGCTCGGGGGGACACGAATACTGCGTGTATGGAGACCAGGCAGTCGGGAACCACGTTTAGACCTTCTGATTCGCGTGTGTCTTGGACGGACACCGCGTGCCTCGAAGAATCTAAGCTCTACATCCCGAGTTTTGGGTTCGCGTGACTCAGTTGGAGCTGGGGCTCGCACCAACGCGAATCATTGACAACCAAAGCGATAACGCTCTCACGCGAGCGCTATGTCCCGTTGGATGGCGTGGTTTCACGCCGCAGGAAGGCCAGAATCAGGCCCGTACTTCGCAAGTTTGCGAATAGGATGGAGATGGCGAACGCAGGGAAGAAGAAATACGAGGCGTCATAGATCCAGTCGTACGTCGCCCCAGTCGCTGCCGATGGGAACGCGTAAGAGACGAGAGCGGGAACGGAGATACAGCACGACGCGCCTAGCACGAGCCCAAGGACCGGCATGAGCACGTATGACGCTCGCAGCCTTCCGAGACCTGACGACCTTCTCAGCTTACGGGCCTCGCCTATGTTGGCCAGGATGAGAACGTCCACAAGCACTGCCACGGCAACAGCGTAGAAGCTGAGTGCCCCCGAAAGTACGGGAGGGAGATCGAACGAGATCGACGGGTTGAAGCCGAGATTGAAGAGCGTGCTGACCGGCGACGGTGGCGAGAAGACGTTGGTCGTCACGATCAGACTGGGGGTCAGTGGGACGGAGATCCCATAGATCGAAGCGAGTATCAGTTCAAGCAAGAATCCGTAGACAAAGAGATGAATTACCAGGTAGACACAGAATATGACCGCCCCCTGTCTCGTGTGAAGCGAGCGCAGACAGGTCTTCGCCGCGCTTCGGAGCGGGAAGGTGAGCAGGAGGATTGCAAACGCGGACCAAAACAGTAGAGGGCCGATGACCTCGTTGTAGTCGAGCGCCGCGAAGGCATCTCGAGGGGAGGGCAGGTATGAAAGGATGGCTCCCAGAACGAGGAAGACAACTCCGAGGAGGAGTGTCGAGTTGCTTCCTCTGCCGTTGCCATGGTCTCTCACGTCTGGGTCTCGCCCCCCGCATTCTGGATCCCCTGCAGCTCCACCTGCGTCGGCACGGCCGACCGTGGCATGAAAGAATCTCCGGAATCCCGACTGTGCCACATCGTCCCCAGCACGACCCCGAAACGGAAGGCGCTCCGCAGGACCATCGACGGTGCTGGGATGTGCGCGTCGCTTGGTATGAACCGTTTGAGCAACCCGTCCATCACCAGCGCTGGAGGCGGTCAAGGACGCGACGGGTCCGAGGAGCAACGCCGCCACCGTCGCTGGGTGCAAGAGTATGGCCGTCGCATCGATGCCCGTCTGGGCCGTGGCGGACCTTCCAGCGCCCAACCGTGGAACCGTGCCATCATGAAAGCCACGGGCAACAGCATCCGAAAAGGCTCGACGATGGCCAAGATCACGACGGCATCTTGTCAGCGAATCTGCTTCGATCTCGGTTCCAAAGGATCTTCATAGGGGCTCGCCATCCTCAACGGTCATTGTTCAGAATGGGACCTCCAGGGGCTTGTCTTCCATGACGATTGAAGACCATCGGTACTATACAGCATTTGTGGGGCGGTTTTGGCCCAGTTTTCTAGGACGTCCTTTGAGCCACAACGGCTTTATCGCAAGGAGCCTCGAAGCCAGATTGGGCTACGTTGGACCTCCCTCTGTTGTGGGTCGGGGCCGGGGTAATGGCTGCCTTCACGGCGTGGCTGCTGAGGCGAGGTTCTTCGATGAGGACGCTCTCGGACGCGGGCATCGTCCTCCTTCTCCTGGCGATGATGGCTTCCATGTTCGCGAGCGCGGTCGTCTACCTCTACTATCCTAGCTTCGCGACCGTCTTCGAGCTCGTGGCGCTGAACATGGTCTCGATGAGCGTCGGCCTCATCCCCATCCTGACGGCGCTCATCAAGGGCGACAGGCCACTTGAGGAGACGAGGATGGGGAGCGCAATCTCATCCAAGCACATCGTGATCGCATCCACAATACTGCTGGCTCTTCTCTCGGAGATGTTCATGGGCTGGACGTTCGCCCTCATAACGGGCGCGGCCTCGACGACAGCCCAGAGCGTGTTCTCTTCGCTCGTCGACTCGATGAGCACTTACTGGTTCATCTTCACCATGGCGGGTGAGATGGCCGTAACTCTGTACCTGGTGGGGCGGAATTTCCCGCGCACATTCCAATACCTCGTCGCAATTCAAATCGCCATAATGGTGCTCTCTCCCACCGCGATTGCGAATTCTGTCTGGTCGGTCTGGACGCTCTGGGCGAACGGCGCCGTGATGATAGTCGCGGTCATCGTCGTGCTGGAGTTCCTGTTCAGAAACCGTTCCCCCGCGGTTGGAGCCTCGAACTACGTGCTCCGGCTCATCGGTGCTTACGCACTGATGATGGCGGGCCTTTTTCTGTGGCTCATGGACGGAGATGTTCTTCTCTTCGCGATATCCATAATTGCCGAGATGACCATCTACTTCGGTATAGTGCTCAACGAGAAGAGCCTCGTCTCCCCACCCCTCGTCAACTGGCAGAGCAACTCGCTCTGGGCGTTCGCGCTGCTCGGAGGTGTCTTCGTCGCCGAGTTCTTCATGGGTGGAATATTCGACATCATGACAAACGGGACGACCTACTTCACGGGGCTCCCGTTCGCGGCGCTCAGCGGGTCTGTGCTCACGGTACTAGGTGCTGCGCTCTTCGACTTCGTGGTCGCCGTCGGGAGCGTCACGGCCTCCCTGTGGTTCCTGATAATGATGGGCGTCGAGATGGGCGCGCTGGTGGTCTTCAAGATCAGGTACGCCCGTGAGACGGAGACCAAACTCAGACTTGGGCTGATGCTCGCAGCCTACGCGGTATACGCGATCTGGCTCCCCAGCTTCGTCTTCTCGGCCAGCCTCGCGACAACCCCGTGGATAGGTTGGAGCATGGGGGTGGGCACCGCCGGTGCCGTCGTCCCCGGCATCCCTCTCCTTGCCCTGATCCTTACCTACCTCGTCTCCGGCGGGATCTCCTTCTTCTTCGGCTCGAGGAACGTCTGTTCCGTGCTCTGCACGGCCGCGCCGATGTTCCAGGGGACGACCTACGATGCCATGAGCACCTTCAACAGGACCTCGAAGATAGGGCGCCACAACCTGACCAGTCGGGCTACGGGAAGCTTCAGGGTCGTGAGCGCGCTGGTCTGGGTCTCTCTCCTTGGGAGCGCCGTGCTCTCCTACCTCACATCCGTCGGCGTCCTCAGCATATCGTTCTTCGGCGACGACATAAGCTACTTCTTCTACGCCTTCTACTTCTCCGTCCTCTGGTACCTAATCTGGATACTGACGCCGTTCGTGGGGACCTACGGCTGCGTAACAACGGGGATGTGCGGTTGGGGCACCTTCAACGGCATAATCTCCAGGTTCGGGCTGTTCAGACTGAAGGTCAAGTCGAGCGACACGTGCATCGACTGCAAGACCAAGGACTGCGCCAAGGTCTGCCCCACGGGTCAGACCGACCTTCCCGGGCAGTTCATCGACAGCGGCGAGTTCAGGAGTTTCAAGTGCATAGGGGTCGGGGACTGCGTATCGGCATGCCCGTACGAGAATATCTACTTCTTCGATGCAAGGAACTGGGTAAGGAAGAAGCTCAACAAGCCGCTGCCGCCCCTCGCCACCCCCGTCCGCACCGAGCCGATCGAAAGCCCCGTCAATTTCCGCTCTCTTGATGGAAAGAGTTAGGCTCGCGGTGCCGAGAACTGGACGAAAAGCGCCCTCGAAGGGGCCGGCTTGGTTTGCACTTCATCCCGAGGTCAGCGAGGACTGTGCGCATGCGCATTGTTTCCGGAGCCGGCGCAGGGTCGCGCTCTCCTCGCTCAGACTGCCGACTCCAGATGGCTATCCGGTCACCACGATCGTCACGAAGACCGAGCTCCGAACGAGCCCATTCGAGACGGTTACGGCTGCGGTGTACTCCCCGGGCGCGATGCTGCCAGCCGCAGAGATGGCCACCGAGACGGTCTGAGCTCCGTCCAGGGACGGGAACGTCGCGGTCGACGGCTGGAACACAATACCTTCCGTGGTACCGTTGAACGCCTCGTTGTCCGAGAAGAGGAAGGATAGATTGCCGTCGGATCGTCCTGAGAGCTGGACTTGGATCTTCTCCGATGTTCCGGCGCGCAAGTGGACCGTACTGTTCTGGGACGAGACTACGAAGGGGACCGGGTAGGACTGGTTCACGAAACCCACGGTGTTCCCCGTCCACTGTGTAAACCACGTCCTTCCGTCCGCCAAGGCCATCGACTCTGTGTTGGTGATGGCCTGCAGGCTACTTACGGGGGGATCGGAGAAGCTGTACTCGGTGAGGCGCGTTCCGTCCTCAGATATAACCCCCATCTGGTTCGCGAAGTGCTCGTTGAACCAGACGGCCGTCCCGTTGGACCCGTCGAAGTACGAGAGGGTCTCCGGAACGTACGGGACCGTGGACGTGGGGAATATCGTCCATCTCGAGCTCGTCGTGTTGAAGAAGGCCATCCCGGTCCCCGAGTGCTCGGTCAGCCAGATTCCTCCCTCCCCCACCGCGATGCTGGTAGGCGAGTAGAGGGTAGCGTTCGGGGCCGCCTGGGTGAATGTGGGGTTTGGCGACTGTGGATTGAAGGAGTAGAGCACGCTCGAGACCGCGGTCGGAGAGTTCGCCAGGGCGGCGTCTATCTCCAGCGCGTACCCGAGAGTGGTGTTAGCGAAGACGACGTATTGCGTTGACCAGCTGTCGTTGCCAGGCAGCGAGAAGTACTGGACCTGATGCGTCGCCGGCGTCACTCTCGCAAGGTCGGGTCCCCCGACGAACTGGGTGATCCAGAGGTCGCCGTCTGGCCCCGCGGCGACGGTGTACGGCTGTGTCCCGCTCCTGAGAGTCACGTTGGTGACGGCGCCCGTGGCAGGGTCGATGCCCTCCAGGACCGGCTGGTTCTCGTCGGTCGCCCAGACGCCGCCGTCCCAGAGCGCAACGCCCCAGATTTGAGCTCGGTCCCCGCAGACATTCTGGGGCAGGCCGCTCTCGAATTCGAGCTTGTACTCGGTCAGAGTCCCGTTGGGGAAGAGGTGCCCCAACCCCGGCATTCCGTTCTCCCCGAACCAGACCGAACCGTCGGGCGCGACCGTTATGGCGTTGGGACTGGTGTACCGACTCGGCAGGACGAACTCCGTGACGGCCCCGAAGGTTACGTTGGAGAGTTGTTTGTCTTTGTCGGGACCCGTCGACCCGCACCCACCCGACGCGCTCGTACTGGAGGAGGTCGTACTCACACCCGACCCCGAGGTCGTCTTGCCTCCAGAAGAGAACGAAACAAGGTAGATCCCCCCCGCACCGACTATCAGGATGAGCGCTATCGCAATCCCAACAGCTACTCGCCGCATCAACCCAATAGATGCGATTCGCGTCCCTCACTTATGAAGTATTAAGTTCATGGAACCGCGGATGGTGCGCTCCGAGGGCCGCAATCGCTCAACCGGGTTCTCATCGTCCCTGGCCAACTTCGTCTCGCTTGAGGCTAACAGAGAATGGTCTCGGCGGGGCGAGCAGGATGGGACAGGGCAACGCCGCGGCGATTGACCCGGAGCGCGGGAGGGCTCGCGTTTGTCGTCGCCATGGTCTCGATGCCGGCCGCTATCTTCCCAACGGAGCGCAAGTTGAGGGACGGGATTACGACCGCAAAGAGGGGAGGAGGGAGCAGGTTACGTCGTACGGCCACAGGAACGAAGTTACAGCTCCCAGCGAGGGCGTTCCGATTACAATCGGTATCGGTATGCTCAAGCAGCACGGAGCGCCGAGAACTATCCCCAGCGCGGGGAACGGAACCATCGCCCTAGTTCGCATCCGAGTGGAGCAGAGTCGACCCAGTTCGCAGGTCTTTCCCATGTTCGCGACTATCAGTATGGCTATGAGGAGGGCGATGTCCAAACTGTAGAAGCTAAGCGCGTCGCTGAACGACGGCGGCACCGTGATAGTCACCCAGGGGTTGAATCAGAGGGCGAGGCGTCGCCGAAAGGCCGTGCTCCACAACGGGTTCCTCTCGATGAGGCCATGAGGGAGGGAGGGAGGGAGGAAGACCGGGCCGGTCATCCACGGAGGCCAGATCAGGCTGCGAGATATCGTCGGATTTGACCATTGGCTTTCAGTCGAGGACAAACGCTTCGCTCTCCCGCGACGGGTGGAGGTTGGCTGCAGCATCCGCTTCGATATCTAACTAGATGCCCGAGTACTTGTAGCGGTTAACCGCTACATCCGTTCTTCGCCACCCTTTTCGCGTACAAAGGGGTTTCCTCCCCCGGACCGTGCCAAGTCCGGTTCCGTACCCAGATTCCTCCCTTCGAACTGGATCCGTCGTAAGGGACGCATGACTGGAGAAGGCCGACCTGGCTCTCGCCTTCCTCCACGAAGTACCTGGCATCGTCTTGAGCTGGGAGTGGTTTTTGGACCTGGAAAGGGTCAATCTCGTCTTATTGCCAAGTATAGGAAACAAACGAGAGGAATGGATATCCAGAGCGCTCCAGTCAGGACGATCGCAGGGGCGGTTATCCCATAGTCCTGGGGTGTTATGGAGAAGGACGGCGTCGATATTATCCCAACGAATCTCACGACGTTCGTGAAGTAGGTTTCCACCAGGCTGATGAATTGGGCGGGATTAAGGAAGTCGAGGGCGACGGAGATCCGGTAGTAGGCGACGGAGCCCCGGCTTATCTGCAGGATTGTTGCGGCAATCGTGACAATCAGGCCCTGGAAGAAGTCGATGACCAGGAACAAGGCCACGCTCAGTCCGATGAGGGTGCCGGAGGACTTCACGAGATGGGAGAGGAGCATCGCTATTCCGATGAATGCTGCGAGCTCCACCACGAGAGCCCCAGTCGACGAAATCACGATACTCGGGCTCACGAAAGAATGTGTGAAGCTCTGCGCGATCAGGTCCACGATAGCCACCGAAACGACGATTGCTGCGGACATCGCCGCGAAGGTCGAGAGGTATCTAGAGAGGGAGAGCCCCCTCCGAGTGACCGGCTGCGCGAGAACCGACTCGAGAATCCCCGTGACTCGGTCCTTGCCGTAGGTGTTGTACGTCCCCACGATCGCAAGCAGAGGGATGAACAGCCCGAAGATGCTCGCAAAGGATGCCGTAGCAATCTGGCTCCCCTGCGCGCTCGTCAGGCTGTCCGAGGGATACAGCGACGAGACGGGTATCAAGGCATTCGGGTCAGACCGCGCGGAGTCCCCAGGCGTGATAGCGACCACGTTGGTCCCATTCGGGGCGACAAGGCCGATCAGCACGCCTGTGGTGACGGTGAAATTCGTCTCGCTCTGAGGAACGTGGAAGACCTGCACGTAGGAGCTCATCGTGCCGAGCAGCTTGGCGTTCGTCTGGCCGAGGGGTTGCTGGGGTTGGCCTACGCAGCTCGTGCCCCCGTTTCCGCTCGTCTGGCACTGCGGGAAGACGAACTTGTAGTAGACCTTGTATCCCACAGGCGGGGTCCCGTCAGGTCCAGCCCAGGACACCAGGATGTCCCGCGCCGTACCGTTGCCGCCGTCGGTGACGACGGCGAACACCTCCTGGGGGAGGTCGCTGAGCAGAGGGACGGACGCCCCGGGGGGCGTGGCGCTCGAGAACGGCGTGATGGTGCCGCTGGTCGCGACGGTCAGGTCGGGCGCAGTCGCGGTCGCGCTCACGCTGTAAGTGTAGTTGTCGGGGACCGCTACCGTGAACTCGGCCTCGCCGCTGGAATCGGAGACGTCCGAACCGCTCGCGACGTTCGGTGAGAGGTTCGGTACCGTCACGTTCACGTCGAAGCGCGTCCCGCTGAGAGGCTGTCCGAACTGGTTCCAAGCGAACCCTACGAAGTGATACCCGCCCGAGTTGTAGTAGACGAAGAGCTGGCTAGTGTTGCCGCCGCTGGCCCCTGGGGCGGCGCCCGCTGAGAAGTCTGGGAGGACGGCGAGGCTGAGCAATACCATCGCTGCGACGGCTACCATGACCGTCTTGCTCGTTAGCGTCCTCTTCGCGTCATAGAGAAACGGACCGGTCATGTCATGCCGCCGCCTGAGAGCCGCTCGACTCCCCGACCAACTTGAAGAAGTACTCCTCAAGGCTGGTCTTCTCGAGCGAGAACTCCCTGAGAAGGAACCCCCTCCGCATGAGTTCGGCGCTCACCGCCGAGGGGTCCCCCTCGAACCCAGACAGGCTAACTGACTCGGGCTCGACGCTCACGCTCCCGAGACCACGGAGGTAGTCAAGCCCGGCTTCGCTTAGATTTGGGACTACCATTCGAATGACGCTCTTGCTCCGCTCTATGGAGGCGAGCTCGCTCTTCGTGACGACCTTGATTATCCTCCCTCTATTGATGAAGACTATCCTGTCCGACATCACCTCGATCTCCGAGAGTATGTGTGAAGAGAGGAGAACGGACTTGCCGTTCTTCTTGAGGTCCAGCATGAGGGAACGTATGAACTGTATCCCCTGAGGGTCAAGTCCATTGAGCAACTCGTCGAAGAGCAGGTTCTTCGGGTCCGGGAGAAGGGCGAGGGAGAGTGAGAAGCGCTTCTTCATCCCCTGTGAATATGCTGAAAGTTTCTTTCCTTCGTTCCCTGATAGCTCAAGCCGCTGAAATAGCTCCGAGGCCCGCCTCTCGGCGACGCCTCTTTCGAGCTGATGGAAGCCAGCGAAATACAGCAGCAGATTCTTCGCTCTCGCGTTCTGCTCGTAGTTCGGAAACTCGGGCACCCAGCCAAGACACTCCGAGGCCTCTCGCTTGCGAGTCACGATATCATACCCGTCAATCGAGACTTTGCCAGAACTCGGAAGGGCCACGCCGCTGGTGATCCTGATCGTGGTCGTCTTCCCTGCCCCGTTAAGTCCCACGAAGCCGACGATCTCGCCATCACTCACCGAGAACGTAACATCGTCAAGGGCGGCGACTCCACGCCCGCCACCGTATCGCTTTGTCAGGTTCGCAATCTCAATCATCAGAGATGCGGCTCCTAGGGTCTCCATGGTCCAACCTCCGCCGGGCAAGAGAGCAAATCATGCAGGGAACAGCCTTCACCCGACTGGCATAAGCCTGGTGTACCTGAATGACGTCATTTCGGTACACCCGCCCGTCTCGCATGCATGAGAGTCGAGGAGCCGTTACGTCGTTCGCTACGTGCACAAGCGAGGCGCGGGGATGTTACCTATTTGGCGCAAGATTTATCACGTTCCAAGACCGGATTGGCTCTGCTACCAGGCATGCTAGAGCACACCAAGACAACCAAGAGTCTGACCGCCTTCATGCTCGTCTTCTTGATAGGCTCGTCTGGTTGTGTCTCGCTGGTCCCCGTCTCCAACGAGTCCAATCCATTCGGCTCCGCGCTCTCATTCCTTGCGTCCGTACTCGGCGCTAGCAAATCCTTTACCGTTGTTGGAGCCGTTCACGGTAGCTTTGCGGGAGGAGACGTGCCCGGTGGCGGCCCGCCTGGCCTAGAATCGTTGACACCCCCACAAACCGTGTCAGAGTCTCAGCCGGAGGCCTCGACCGGCTCGTCGCCTTCAACGACATCCATCTCTTCACCTCTCTTCGCAATCATGCCGGATCTGTGGGCCGATCATTCCAGAAAGCGGTCGAGATTCGAGGTGTATCTCGAGATACTCGAACTGTTGAAGCGCGGCCCACTGACGCCGTTTGAGGTTGCATTCTACGCGAGGTTGAATCATAAGAGGACCAAGGAGTACATCAACTTCTTGGAGCGCAGCGGGTATCTCGAACTGATCGACGAAGACGGCAGGATTGTGTGTGTACTGTCGACCAACGGTAGCAACGTCGTCGAGAGGATCAGGTCAATCTACGGCCTTTTCGAGGGCAACTTCGCGGCCAGGAAGCCCAACGTGTAGATCGAGCAGACTTTTCACTCCCCTAGACTCTTTCTCGATGAGAGAGTCCAGGGGATGTGACTGACGCTTGGCAAAACGCCTCGACCGCTCGAAATGGTCGCGGTCTCCTTGGCGACCTCGATCCAGAGGATGCCGTCCCTTCCGCAGGAATCGAACCTGGGCGCGGTCGTCGATTGAGTCTTGCTCTCGATGATTTCTGCTGGGTCTGCGCCTCGGTCCTTCGGTCAGACGCCACACGACGCTATCCCAATTGGATTACTCAAATCCATCCAACGAGGGCATACCGGTCGAATCTCACCGGCCCCACCAGCTCTAATTATTTCAATCTGCGACCATGCCGGACGCTGAGGCCGAGGTCGCTGACTCCGCAGACGGCGGTTTGCGTTTGCTTAGCCTTGTCGTGTAGCGCAGTAAGAAATCTGCCAAGATTGTGACCCTGAGGAAAGCCGGGCCGGGTGGTCACTCCCGACCTGGTCTACGAGAAGCGGAAAGAGGTTGTCGTTACTTCATCGCAGCCTTCTCTTCCTTGGAGAGGATGCGGTAGACCTTGTTGCCGGTCACGGCGCTCTTTCCGGTGACGGCCCACCTTCCGTTCTTCATCTTCACTACCTTCGGGTTCTCGATCTTCACTTTCTTCTTCGCCTTTACGTCGTAAGCGGTCAATTCCATGGCGCGGTAACGGTCATTAGCGTATTTAAGGTTATTATATAAAGTGATTTCCATCCATTGATATTCATAATAATTGACTAATCTTTATTAATTCGTGCGACGTCGGTGGGATGTTGATGCCCCGCTTTCTCACCAGCGAGGAGATGGAGGCGCTAAAGTTCGCTATCGGGTTGAGTCACGGACTGTCGGTCGAAGATTGCAACGATGGTGACGAAATCGGGAGACATTTCCTCGCCCCAGGCACGAATTTCATGTACTACGATACGGGCGAGGAGTCGGTCTGCTACGCCTGGATACTGGGGGACGAAGAGAGCTTCTGCGAGCATTTTGTCCACGAGGAGACCCACAGAGTCCTTCACGCGCTGATTGGCCTACGGAGCTGCTGCGATTATGATAACGTGGCTCGATATGCCGAAGCAGTGGAGGCTGAACCGTCTGCCAGCAAGGGGGAAATCTTGGTGGAGGTTCCCGATTCCTATTGCAAGTATGGGTGGGCTTCCAGCAACACCAAAATTGTTACCGAATAGAGGATCACTACCTCGGTACCGTCGCTTTCTGCGAAGTTCCTGAATATCGGGGACAAGACGAACTCGCCATACACGTGCGAATGAAAGGAACGATTGCGACCCAAGACGCGCCATTCGCAGGCGCTTCAGGGACTCTGATGCCGCCACTTCCGTGGCGCCTTCGCTCCGAGGAGGTTACGCGCTTGAGGATCGAGACCGGAGTTCCGCAAGACTACTCTATCTCGACGAAATACGCCAGTACGCCGTCGGCAGCGGTTCCAAAGGCCTCTCCCCCATGGGCGGCGCGGAGGCTTACCATGGGGACACCGAGAGCAGTCCACGAATAGGCAACCGTTGACTGCGTCCCGTTGCACACCACCGGGGCGTCGCTCGTCGCCGGCGACGGCACCTGGGCGGCGAGGGTGAGATTGTTAGTAGTCTTGACGACCGCTCCTACTACGAGAAACGTATAATTCAACGACTCGGAGCCCTTGCACACTCCGCTTATGTCGTATTTGATCGTGCCCGTCGCCGTCGCGACCCCGGTCCCCGTCGTGAGGTCGAGATTGAACTCTCCGTCGGCGACCACCGATTGATTCGACCCGCTGGAGGTCGTGTTGTC
>Ga0335078_10013420_pt1 | contig 12140 bp, 10 predicted proteins | sample Lox_Sample_32_FD_206711 | JGI IMG/M metagenome (GOLD analysis project Ga0335078, IMG submission 206711) | Soil microbial communities from Loxahatchee National Wildlife Refuge, Florida, United States - Lox_Sample_3.2 | ecosystem: Environmental > Terrestrial > Soil > Wetlands | place: USA... | reverse complement strand
CGTATGTGCGAGGCGTACAGGCCGCCGACCTCGCCCGCCGCCGAGGCGATCTGCGCGATCTCCTCGGTCGGCGCCCATTTCCCCGGCGTGTAGATCAGCCCGGTGGAAAGCCCGCACGCGCCCTGCTCCATCGCGCGGCTCACCTGATCGCGCATCGCCGCGAGCTCGGCGGCCGTGGCCGGGCGCGGCTCCTCGCGGCCGATGGTGATCCCGCGGATCGTGTTGTGGCCGATCAGCGCGATCGCGTTGCAGGCGAAGCCGGCCCGCTGCACGGCACTGCGGTAGCCGTCGAGGTCGGGCCAGTCGGCTCCGGCGACCGACTCGATGTCGTCCACGCCGGTGGCCGGGAAGCCGCTGAACCCGCAGTTGCCGATCACCAGGGTGGTGCAGCCCTGCGCCAGCTTGAACTCCAGGTCTGGGTGTCGTAGCAGCGCGGCGTCGTCATGGGTGTGCACGTCGACGAACCCGGGACTGCAGACAAGCTTGCCGCGGGCGTCGAACTCGACGGTGCCTGGTGCGGCCGACACCGGCTCTGCGCGGGCCGACAGGATGAGCCCGCCGGCAACGGCGACGTCGCCATCGGTCAGCGGGCCGCCGCTCCCGTCGGCGATCAGCGCGTTCCTTATCACGAACTCGGCGGCGGGCATCGGCCTATCCCATCCGGGCGGGGCAGAGCCTGGCCGGGTCGGCGGCGGGCGGGTTCACACCGACCAGTGTGCTCCGCCGGCCGTGGCCGGCCAAGCGCGGCCGCGCTCAGAAGAACGTGTGGATCACGTCGATCACGCGGTAGTCGTCGTCCACCAGCGGAATGGCACGCCACCTGTCGAACGTGCCGCACGGGTGCGAGATGCCCAGGCAGACCAGGTCGGCCGGGCCTATTCCGGCGGTGTCGGGCACGCTGAGGTAGGCGTGCTGGTCGTCCAGCCTGGTGACGGTCATGTCCGCGGCTGGCTGCTCGCCTCCGGCCAGCCCGCGTACCCGCAGTGGTACCGGCAGATCCTGATCGAACGACGCGTCACGGCGGCCGGCGCACAGGATCGCGAGGCCGGGCTCCGGCCGGGACAGTACCGGCGCCCACAGCTCCATCGCGGGAAGCAGGGCGGGACCACCGCGCCTGGCATCCGGGCTGAGCCTGGCGTAGAAGCCGTGGTCGTGCGCGAGATAGCAGCCGCTGCGCAGCACCACGGTCAGCGCGGAATCATCGCCGCGGCCCGCCGTCAGCTCGCTGGCGACCACGTCGAAGTAGGCGCTGCCGCCCGCCGAGACGATCCACGCCCGCTCGGCTCCTGGCGGCTGGCCGGGAAGCTGGCGGGAAGGAGAGGAAAGGCCGGGCGGCTCTCCGGGGAGCCGGAGGGCGAGCGAGCGCAGGTCGGCGCAGAACGCGGCGACCGCCGCCAGCGTCGCCGGAGCGGTGTCGTGGCCCAGTCCGCCCTCGTAGCCGGCCGCGCCGGCCAGCGTAAGCACCCCGGCCGCCTGGACCGCGGCCGCGACGGCTAGGCCGTCGGCCACGCTGCGGCAGCCGGTGCGGCCGCCGGGGAAGCCGAGCTCGACCAGGACCGGCAGCGGCCGGGTCGTGCCGGCGGCACGCAGCTCGCGGTCGAGCAGCCGGACGCCCTCCAGGCTGTCGGCGTAGGCGTAGCACTCCCAGCTTGGGTCGGCCGACAGTTCGGCGGCCAGCCAGCCGATCGCGGCCTGATCGGTGAGCTCGTTGGCGACCAGGATCCGGTCGGCGCCGAAGGCGCGGAACACCTGCGCCTGGCCGATCGTCGCCACCGTGACCGCCCAGGCGCCGGCGGCGAGCTGCCTGGCAGCAAGCTGCGGCGCCATCGCGGTCTTGACGTGCGGCGCCAGCAGGACCCCGGCGCGGGCGCACCAGTGCGCCATCGCGGCGATGTTGTGCTCGATCGCCGAGTCCCGCAGCACGAGCAGCGGCTTGGTGAACTCGCCGCCGAGCGCCGGGAGCCGGCGCTCGGCGACGGCCGCGGCGTTGACCGGCCGACCGGCGGCGATCACGCCGAATCCCTTGGCCGTGGCAGGAATCGGCCGCTCCCGCAGGGACTCGACCGCCATCAATGCCCGCACCTCGGCGTGCTCACGTCCATTCCGGCAGCCTATGATCCGCACCGGGAACGGTCGACGGGAGCACCCAGGCATGGCAGCAGGTCCAGGCGCGGCGAGCCAGGGCGCGGCAGCGGAGGACCCGCTTGCCCGGACCGCGAGACACTTCGGCATCCAGGCGCGGGCCTGCGAGGCGCTCGGCAGCACCATCTACGCCGGCCTGCTCACGCACGCGGTGGGCGACCTGCTGGCCGGAGGCCCGACCGCGGCCGTGCTCGACGGCCACCTGGCCGACCCAGGCCGCAGCGCGCTCGCGCTGCGGATGCTCGGCGGCGCGCACGCGCTTGCCCTGGCCGGCCGGGCGGGCGAGCTTGCCGCGTTCTACCCGTCGGCGGGCGGCACCGCAGATCCCGGCCCGGGGGCCGAGCGCGCCTGGCCGGCCCTGCGCCTGGTGCTCGCCCAGCAGGCCGACCGGGTCCGCCCCTGGCTCGACCGGCCGCCGCAGACCAACGAGGTCGGCAGGGGCGCCGCGCTGGCCGGCGCGCTCTGCCATCTGGCCGCCGAGGCCAACCTGCCGGTCAGGCTGGTCGAGATCGGCGCGAGCGCAGGGCTGAACCTGCGTGCGGACCGGTTCAGGATCACTGGCCCTGGTGTGTGCTTCGGACCGGCCGGCTCCCCGGTGCGGATCGAAGGCGGCTGGCTCGGCCGCCCGCCGCCTGGCGGGCCGGTCACCGTGCTGTCGCGCACCGGCGGCGACCTAACGCCCATCGACCCGCTGAGCGAGGACGGCGAGCTGCGGCTGACCGCCTACCTCTGGCCCGACCAGATCGCTAGGCTCAACCGGCTGCGCGGCGCCATCGAGCTGGCCGGGCAGGTCCCCGCGCAGGTGCGTGCCGAGCCAGCGTCGGCGACGATCGCTGGCCTGCGGCTCGAGCCCGGGACCTGGACCGTGCTCTGGCACTCGGTGATGGCGCAGTACCTGGACGCCGCCGAGGCGGAGGCGATCGCCGCTGGCATCGCCGCGCTGGCCGACGCGGCAACCGGATCGGCCAGGCTCGCCCACGTGAGCCTGGAACCCGTCAGAGGGCTCGCCGACATCCCGGTGCAGCTGCGGACCTGGCCGGGGGGTACGCGCCGACTGCTCGGCACCGCGCCGCCGCACGGCATCCCCGTGACCTGGGCGGGCTGACCCGGCCCGAGCTCGCGGCAGCAGGGACACCTCAGGGCTATCAGGCCCCTCCAGCTCATACCTGGAGGGGCCTGATCACAGGATGCCCAACCAGGTGCTCAGAAGCTGGCAGCGACACGCGAACATCACCGGCATAAATGGTGACCGCGCGGTGACCACGAGGCGTCGGCCCCTTACCGGCGCCCCGCCCATTCGTAACGACGGGAACTGCGGCCGAGTATCCGGTCGACCGCCTGCCCGACGCCGCCGTCCTCGGCGATCAGCCTGCGCACCACGAACGTCATCGCTGGGATGGCCCAGAAATCTCCGCACACCCACAAGATCGCGGCGCCGATCTGCTGGTCGGCGAACGGCGGGAAGGTCACGCCAGGGATGTGCGCGTAGACCGAGTACCACGACGTCTGGGTCAGGAAGCTCATCGACATCGCAAGTACCCACATCTCCACGTTCGTGAAGAACAGCGCAACGGCCTGGGCGAACCGCGTCATCGTGATCCGGAACGGCGCCGACGGGATGAACTGGAGCCAGAACAGCACCCCGGCGATGAAGAAGCTGCCGTGCATCAGCCAGATATGCACGGCCTGGTTACGGTAGGCCAGGTCATACGGGCCGGGAAGATGCCAGAAGACCATGACAACGTTGAAGATCGCCACGGCCACCCACGGCCTGAGCAGGAAACCGCCCACGGCACGGACCGGCCGCGCCCAGCCCGCGGTCAGGATCTCCCCGGTGGCGTCCCTGCCGAACCGCCCGGGCAGCCCGTCAAGCAGCGGCTGCCAGGGCGCTCCGGCCACGATCAGCACCGGCGCGGCGAACATCAGCAGCAGGTGCTGGATCATGTGCACGAAGAAGTACTTGTCCGACCAGTAGTCGATCGGCGACTGCACCGCGATCAGCAGCACGGCGAGCCCGCCGTAGAACCAGAACGAGCGGATCCTGCGCTCCCTGGTCCGCTCGGGGCGCGACCTGCGTGCCAGACGGGCCAGGCCGATCTCGTGCCAGACCACCAGGACCGCGGCCACGATCGCGAACGGGTCGAACGACCAGTTGTCGAGCACGTAGTTCATCGGGCCTCGCTCAGCTAGGGGTGCCACTGCCAGGGGAGAGCGCCCGCTCCGCCGCCTGAGCGAACAGGACGGCGTAGGAGGACTTGGAGCTTGCCGTGCCCGCACCGGGATCGGCGTTGAACTCGGTCTTGATGATCCCGCGCCCGTTGATCACGAACACCAGGTCGCTGTGCGCGACCATCTGCCCGCCGGGGACCACCTCGACCTGCACGCCGTAGCTGTCCCAGACCCGGCGCAGCACGCTGACCGAAGCGGTCAGGTAGTGCCAGTTCGCCACGCCGGTCAGCCGCTCCTGCCGGTCGAAGGCCCGCAGATACGGGACGGTGTGGTAGAGCGGGTTCGCCGCGACGGCCAGGATCTCGACGTGCGCGGCCCTCGGCCCTAGCATCTGGTCGGCGACACGCAACTCCTGCGCGATCAGCGGGCAGTCCGTGGTGCAGACCGGGTCGAGGAATGTGAGCAGCACAACCTTCCCGCGCAGGCTGGCCAGAGACACGGGTCTGCCGTTCTGGTCGGTCAGCCGGAACGGCGTCGCAGGGACGTCCAGTGTCGAACTCTCGCCGCCGAGTGCCTCGGCGATGATCGGGCTTGCGGTGGAGGTGCTTGCCTGCGCCGCCGCCATCGGAGCGGCACCGAGCAGCACGAGCCCCACGGCCCAGACAGCGAGCACGCCGGTCGCGCTGGATGCCGCGAAGAGCCCCGCCAGCCGGCCAGGGCTGACCAGGTCGCGCCACCGGGGCCCGGCGCCTGGGCCGGTGGTCGCGATGTCCGGCGCCCCGTCGGCGGCGAGCGCCAGTTCGGGCGCGGCCTCGGGCTCCGGCTCGGCGGCCTGCCGCGGCCTGGTCAGCGCCAGGTAGCCACAGCCGAGCACCAGGAGCAGCGGGATCATGCTGTTCGGGTCGGTGCCGAGCCCGCCGAAGAAGCCGAGATCCTCCACCAGCACCCAGTCGGCCAGGCAGAACACCACCGCCGCGACCAGGACCGGGCCGAGCAGCGCCCTGCGCTGGCTGAGCAGGCCAGCCCCGATGATGGCCAGAGCCGCCACCGCGAATGCGTTCACGCTAAAGCCGTGACTCGCGGTGAACGAGCCGAAGTCGCCGACCAGGCGGGCGAGCAGGGCGGGCTGCGGGGTGCCCGACATCTGGCCGACCATGCCGGTCAGCGTGCCCGGCTGGCCGTGCCCGGCGCCCTGCCAGAAGCCGCGGCCCGGCCAGGCCTGGAGCACGGCCATGGCGACGAAGAACACGCCGAGGCCGGCGAGCAGCCGTCGCCCGAGCGCGGCGCTGTCCCAGGCCCGGTCGGGCAGGGCCACCAGCGCTCCGGCGATGCAGTAGAACACGGCCGCACCCGGCGCGCCGAACAAGATCGTGAGTCCGGGCGCGAAGATTCCGCCGAACGCCTCGCCGAACACCCAGACCACCAGGCCCCAGCCCACGCTGGCCAGGCCGGCCAGCCTGGACCAGGGGCCGCGCGCCGCGGCCAGCATCCAGACCCCGATGCCGACCTGGATCCAGACCGCCGCGGCGCTTGCCTGCACCGGGTGGTAGGACCACGCGGTGCCCGACCAGTTCACCAGGTGCTGCACCCACGCCGGGGAGGTGCCGGCGGCTGGCGCGATCACCTTCGACGGCAGGCCGGCCGCCATCGCCGGCTGCGCCTGAAGGATCCCGTCGAACACCCAGATCAGGCCGAAGCCGAGCCGTACCAGCCGCCGCGCCGGGTGCTCGGGCGCCTGCTCAGCGGCGCTCGCCCGGCGGGCGGCACCGGCTGCGGCCGCCGAGATGAACCGCGGCCGCCACTCGCGCAGGCTCGCCCAGATGATCGCGAGTGTGGCGAGCACAAGCAGCGCGACGAGGCCCTGGTGCATCAGCGCTGACCGGAACGCGGCCACGAGCACCGGGTTGGCTGTGTTCAGCCCGCTATGCATTCCTGGCATCTGCTCGCTGCTCCTCCAGTGCTCTGGGTGACGTCGGCCTGGTCGGCTGAGGCCTGCAACGCTCGCCGCGCTAGCCGTACAGGACCGGGGGCGCGGCGTGGGGCGCCAGCGCCTTAATGGCCGGCCGCAGTTCCGCGTACACGACCGCCCGCTGCGCATTGAGCTTACGCAGCGCGCTGCGCAGCGCGGCCAGGGCGGCGGCCTGGGTGGGCTTGCCGTGGTCGGACAGGGCGGTGGCGACGTCGGTCTGCACCCGAATGGCGTCGGGCGCGGCCCAGTTGATCAGCGCGGTGACCGCGTTCGCTAGGTGGTAGCTGGCGAGCGACTCGGGTACCTGGACGGCGGTCAGGTCGTCGAGCTCCTCGTTGTTGGCCGGCGAGCAGTTCGCCGCACCGTAGTTCACCTCGCTCAGCGCGACCGTGAGGTTGTGGCTGGCGCCGGTGTCGATGTCGCGCAGCAGGACTAGGGCCTCCTGGACCCCCGCCGCGCACGAGCCCACGTCCTGGTTCAGCGTCTGGAGCAGGCCGCGCAGGTCGCTGGCCCGCTGCCCCTTGGTGGGGTGGTGGGCGAGGCCCACCGCCACCGCGATGATCAGCAGCACGGCGCCGGCGGCGAACAGCCAGCGCGGCGAACGGCCGGTCGGCCAGCCGCGGGCACGCATCGGGATGTACGGCGGGTCGGTCCTGGTCTGCTGCATCTAGCTTGCCCTGTCCGAGTGTGGCAGGCTGTCCGCCCAGGCCGTCAGCTCCCGCTGGGTGACGGCCCCGATGACGTGCCTGACGATCTGGTGCCTGGCGTTGAGGAAGAAGGTCTGCGGCAGGGCGAGCACGCCGTAGGAGACGGCGACCGATGCCGACGGGTCGAAGCCGACCGGGTAGGCGACCCCGTGCGCGCGGAGGAACCTCAGCGCCGCCGCGCTCTGGTCGTTGGAGTCCACCCCGATCACCAGCACTCTGCCGTGGTGCGCACGGTAGAACCTGGCGAGCAGCGGGGTCTCCTTCTGGCACGGGGTGCACCAGGAGGCGAAGAAGTTGACCACCACGGGGCGGCCGGCGTCCTGGGTCAGCGCCACCTGCTGCCCTGGCGCGCCGAGCCTGGTGAGGCTGGGCCTGGCGGGCTTCAGCGGCCCGCCTCGTGGTGAGGCGCTCGCGGTGAGCACGCCGGCGGCGACGGCGACGAGCACCACCCCGGCCAGCATGGCCAGCAGAGTGCTGCGCCTGATCCGGCCGGCGCCCGGCAGCCTCACCAAGCCTCCCGCTCCACGATCTCCCTGGCCAGGCCCGCGGTCCGCGGTGCCGGCCGTCCGCCACCGCGCCGGGTGCTGCCGGGCAGCGCCCGGCCGTGCGCGGTACCCGGGTGCGGCGCGTACCCATGCGCGGTCGTGCCGTGCAGCCCCAGGGTGGGCAGCATGAGCTCGAACCGGCTGCCGCTGCCGACCTCGCTCTGCACGCGTACCTCGCCGCCGTGCCCCGCCGCGATGGCCTGGACCAGCGCGAGCCCCAGGCCCGTGCCGCGGGTGCTGCTGCCCGGGTTGGTCCTGAACCTGTCAAAGATATGCGGAATGTCGGCCGCGGCGATGCCTTCTCCGCTGTCCCGCACCACGATCCTGGCCGAGCGGGCACCGTCGCCGCGCCTGACCGAGACCGCGATCTCGTCGTCCTGCGACGTGTGCTGTACCGCATTCTCGATCAGGGCGTCGAGCGCCAGGCCGAGCCGCTCGGCATCGACGAGCGCGGTGACCGGCTCAAGCGGGCCGAGCCGCCAGCGCCGGGGGGCCGTCGGCTGCCAGCGGTGCACCAGATCGGTCACGATCAGGTCAAGGTCGGCCGGCGCCGGGGCGAGGAACTCCGGATTCTGAGACGCGGCGACGAGCAGCAGCTGCTCGCTGAGCGTCCGCAGCCGTTCGAGTTCGCCCACCACCACGTGGATGTCACGCTGCTGCTGCCCGGCAAGCACCCGAGCGAGCAGCTCGGCGTGCCCGAGCGCGATCGTGATCGGGGTGCGCAGCTGGTGCGAGGCGTCCTGCAAGAACAGGCGCTGCCGCTCAAGCATGCGCTCGGCCTCGGCCGCGATCTCGGCCCGGTCCCTGGCCACCGTCCTGCGGTGCGCCTGCCAGGCCATCACCACGAACAGAGTGGCCAGCAGCGGAATCTGCTCCACCGCCTGGCCGAACCGCAGGTGCCGCATCGCGTCGTCGCCGATCGCCGCCGCGGTGGTCGCCACGGCGGTGCCGGTGAGCGCGAGCATGCGCCGCTTCGGCCAGAGCCGGAAGCCGAACAGCAGCGCCAGGCTGATCCAGATCAGGTCGAACGGGATCACCTGCCATGCGGGGAACATCACCATGGCCACGACACAGACCAGCCAGAGCAGCAGCCAGGCGACCTCGGGCTGGCTGCCGGCAGCCGACTCGGGCTGCTCAGGACGCGAGCCGATATCCCTCACCACGCACCGTCTCTATCAGGGCGAACCCGAGCTTGGCCCGCAACCGCCTGATGCAGACGTCGACAATGTTCGAACCCGGATCGAAGTCGATGCCCCAGACCGAGGCGAGCAGCTCGCTCTTGGTCACCGACTCGCCCCTGCGCTCCATCAGCGCCCGCAGGCAGAGGAACTCGAGCCTGGTCAGCGCCACCGGGCCGGAGCCGCTGTCGGCCACCAGCCGTCTGGCGTCCAGGCTGAGGTCGCCGGCTTGCATGACCTCGCCGCGCATCGCGTTCTCGCGCAGCCTGGCCCTGACCCGAGCCAGCAGCTCGGCCAGCGAGAACGGCTTGGTCAGGTAGTCCCTCGCGCCGAGGTTGAGGCACTCCACCTTGGTGGCGGTGTCGGCGTTGCAGGACAGCACGAGCACCGCCTGCGAGGCGTCGGCCTGCAGGATCGCGGTGAGCGCCTGGCGGCCGTCCAGGTCGGGCATGAGCAGGTCAAGTATCACCAGGCCGAAACCGCCGGCCGCGGCCTGGCCGATGCCGGCGTGCGCGCCGTCGGCCACGGCCACCAGGTAGCCCTCATTCTCCAGCGCGCGCCGCACGAAGTTCGTGATGTGCGGCTCGTCGTCGATGATCAGGATGCGCTGGCCGGCGATGTCGGGGGAGCCGTGCGCGGGCGCGGCAAGGGAACCGGACAGGGCGGTGCCCGATCCGGCCGACCGGTAATCCTCGCGTGCGGCGGTCATGGCGCCTTCGATCATCCCTCGAGCAGCCTAGCGGCCAGGGTGGCGGTGGGCAGGCCGTCACGTGACGAGCCACGAGTCCTCCGGCACTCGGTCTACTCCTGAATCCACGTCAAGTCAAGACTAAAGGAATCTAAACGTCATATAAGGTTCATGCCGCCCTGTGCCCGTAACCCGCCGACGGGCCGGCCTGCCGGTGAGAGGAGTTGCGGATGATGACAGTTTCGTCATCCCGATCGCCGGCTATTGCCTCGCGTCTGCCATAGCCGCACTATCGGTGCAGTCGTTTGCCATCCGGCGCAGCGCGGGCAGCCGCCAGCCGCCGGGCCGAGTCGTGCGCGACGAGCGTCGCGCAGAAGCGAGGTGGTGACTGATGTCCCTGCCGGTCCGCGTGGGAACCCTGCTCGTGGCGTTCCTCGCCGTGGTCGGCGGCGCGATCTTCGTCGTCGCCCATTTTTTCCTTGCCGGACCGCCGGTGATCACCGCGGCCGTGGCACCGGGCAACCAGGTCCACCTCGTCATGCAGGAGGATCCGCAGACGACGGTGACCAATCGGCCTGACTGGGTGTCCTACTTCATCCAGGACCCGACCACGAAGAAGTGGGTGCACACCACCTTGTTCAAGGTCCCAGCGGGCGCCACCGTCCACGTGACGATCTACGGCTACGACGGGTGCACGCCGCCGCGCAATCCCTTCTTCGGCCAGGTCACCGGGACGGTCGGCGACGTCGAGTTCATCGACGGCAAGAAGGTCAGCACGCTGAACGGCTGGTACAACTGCTCGATCGGGCACACCTTCTCGATCCCAGGCATCGGGCTCAACGTGCCGATGGGCTCGCCCACCACCGTCGCCGAGAACAACGACCTGTGCACAGTGTCGCCGTGCACTCCCATGGAGGACGGTAAGCCGGTCCCGCACGCCACGATGACCTTCACCTTTAAGGCGCCGACGACGCCGGGCAGTTACCTGTGGCAGTGCCGGATCCCCTGTGGCGGCGGCTACATCACTGGGTTCGGCGGACCGATGCAGACGATCGGCTACATGACCGGAGACATGGAGGTGGGTTCCTGATGGCCGCCGAAACTCAGCCGCCGGCCACCGGAGCGACGGGCAGCGGGTCGAACCACGGACTGCGGATCTTCCTCATCTGGCTGGTCCTCGCCCTCGCGGTCGACCTGATCTACTGGTTCGTCATCGGCCCGAACGTGCCGCCCGGCACCCTCGGCTCGGCTGCGCAGGGCCAGCGGTTCGACATCAACGTGATGACCGTGATGTGCCTTCCCGTGATGCTGATGGTGCTCGTGTACTTCGGGTACTCGCTCGTCGTCTGGCGCCACCGCCAGGACGACGACGAGGACGGCCCGCCGATCCACGGGAACACCAGGATCCAGGCCACCTGGATCACCGTGACGACGGTGATCGTGCTGAGCCTGTTCGGGTTCGGCACCTACGAGCTGATCGCCCCGAACGGCGCGGGCGGCGGCGAGGGCCCGGCCCCGATCTGGAACCCGCCGGGGGCGAGACTGACCGTGGCACAGCAGCGGGCGCCGTGGTCGCCAGGCCAGGTACTGGTCGTCCAGGTGATCGCGCAGCAGTGGAAGTTCACCTTCAGGTACCCGCAGTTCGGCGGTTTCGAGACGCCCAACCTGGTGCTGCCAGAGGGACAGTGGGTTCAGTTCGACGTGACCTCGCTCGACGTGATCCACAGCTTCTGGGCCTACCAGCTCGGGGTGAAGGCCGACGCCAACCCCGGAGTGGACAATGTCGCTTACACCAAGACCCAGCACCTCGGCAACTTCACGGTCCGGTGTGCTGAGCTCTGCGGGCTCTGGCACGGGGCGATGTTCGACTACGGCAAGGTCAAGTCGGTGGCGCAGTTCGAGTCCTGGGTGTCAGCGACCAAGACGCAGTTCGCGAGCGTCACGAGCATCCTCAACAAGTGCGTGCCGTACGCCACGACCTACGACCCGACCACCATCAAGGCCAAGTGCTCCGGGCCGGTGATGAACACGCTCGGCCTGACTTCGGCAGGCGGCGGCTGGGGCTCGCCGCTCGATCCGGCGGGGCCATGACCAGCGCGGGCAAGGCACGTCCCAGCGTCCGTCGATGTGATGAGGTGACTTGATGGCCATCGAAACTGAACCGGGCAGGACCGGGACCGGCGGCGAGGCTGGCGGCGCGGCTCCGGTGCGCGCCTGGTGGATGCGGCCCGGGCTAATCGCCGCGATCATCGGCGCGGTGATCGGCTACGCCATCGGGCACTGGCTGGGCAACCTGATCACGCACGGGTACCCGCAGGCCGCTACCGGCGGCGGTTCGCCAGACAGCAACGACACACCGATCGTGCTCGGCTACCTGTTCCTGGTGATCGGCTGGCTGGCCGGCATGGGCGTGTTCAACGACCTGGGCCGCCTGATGGCCGGCCGTCGGGTGAGCGGCGAGTACGCGGAGTCTAGGGGTCTGGCCAGGTACTTCAGGTTCACGCTGGACCACAAGGTGGTCGGCATCCAGTACCTCGTCGGCATGATCATCTACTTCTGCACCGCCGGGCTGCTCGCCATGGCGATCAGGACCGAGCTGCTCTCGCCGGTGCACCACGTGTTCAGCTCCGCCGTTTACGTCGAGATCGTCGGCGAGCACGGCACGATGATGATGATGCTGATGACCTCGGTCATCCTCGGCCCGTTCGGCAACTACCTGGTGCCGCTGATGATCGGGTCGAA
>Ga0335078_10013419_pt1 | contig 12140 bp, 5 predicted proteins | sample Lox_Sample_32_FD_206711 | JGI IMG/M metagenome (GOLD analysis project Ga0335078, IMG submission 206711) | Soil microbial communities from Loxahatchee National Wildlife Refuge, Florida, United States - Lox_Sample_3.2 | ecosystem: Environmental > Terrestrial > Soil > Wetlands | place: USA: Florida... | reverse complement strand
AATCCAACCCCCAGAAGACGTATTTCCTCGGTAAGATCATCCCCTACCGCGGTTCCTGGGTGGAATTCGAGTACGACACCAAGAACATCCTTTACGTCCGCATCGACCGCAAGCGGAAGTTCCTCGCGACCATCTTCCTGCGCGGCCTGGGGCTCAAGAACAACGCTGAAATCATCAAGGCGTTTTACAAGGTGGAGCAAATCCACATTCGCGACAAGAAGCTTTACTGGGAAGTGTCCGACGGTCTGTTGGGGATCAAGCTTTCGAAGGATATCCGCCACCCGCGCTCCCACGAGACCCTGCTGGCGTCGGGCAAGAGAATCACCACCCTCGTCCTGAAGGAGATGCAGAAGGCACGCGTCACCGAGGTTGAGATCGGGTCTCACGACCTGGAAGGAGCCTGCTCGGCTGCGGACCTGGTGGACACCACCACCGGTGAGGTGTTGCTGGAAGCGAACCACGAACTGACGTCCGGCGCCCTCAACTCGATCCTCGATTCCGGGATCGCCGAGATCGAGGTGTTCTTCCCCGAGCGCGACGATGTGAGTAATGTCATCAGCCAGACGGTGGCTCGCGACGCGCTGAAAACCCCGCAGGAAGCGCTGATTGAGCTTTACCGCAAGATGCGTCCGGGCGACCCGCCCACGCTCGATACGGCCACCGCCCTGTTCAATGGCATGTTCTTTGATCCCCGCAAGTACGATTTCTCGCGCGTGGGAAGATTGAAGTTCAATATCAAGCTGGGGTACTCCACGAAGCTCAAGGCGCGGATGGGCGAGGCCGCTGCCGAGTTTGAAATCGAGGACGCGCGGAACCTGCCGGCCGCCCCGTTCTACGTGGTGGTGGACCAGGAGAAGATTTACGTCCGCAAGCGGGAGGGCAATATTTGCTCGGACTTGGTGCGCGGCTGCGAAGGCACGCTGGCCACGGACCACTCCGAGGCTGCCGTGGTCCAGTTGCCCCTGGAAAAGAGGACGCTCGATCCCGAGGACTTTTACCATTGCATTCGCTATCTGCTGAAGCTGCGCAAGAATCCGGGCGGCGCCTACGGTGTGGACGACATCGATCACCTGGGCAATCGGCGCGTCCGTGCCGTGGGTGAACTGCTGGAGAACCAGTTTCGCATTGGCTTGGTCCGCATGGAGCGCGCCATCAAGGAGAAGATGTCGGTCTACCAGGAAATGTCGACGGCCATGCCTCACGATCTCATCAACGCCAAGCCGGTGATGGCGGCGATCCGGGAGTTCTTCGGTTCTTCCCAGCTCTCGCAGTTCATGGACCAGACCAACCCGCTGTCGGAAATTACTCACAAGCGGCGCTTGTCCGCCCTGGGGCCGGGCGGGCTCTCCCGCGAGCGTGCCGGGTTTGAGGTCCGGGACGTGCACCCGACTCACTACGGGCGGATCTGCCCCATCGAGACACCGGAAGGTCCGAACATCGGACTCATCTCCTCGCTTTCCTGCTACGCGCGCATCAACGAATACGGCTTCATCGAGAGCCCCTATCGCAAGGTCAAGGGCGGGCGCACGGTGGATTACGTCACCATCACCCACGGCGGCGACAGCCTGTGGAAGGTCGGCGAACACGTGGAATTGGGCGAGGTGGAGAAAGTCAACCACGAACTCCGCGAGAAGAAGCGGAAAGCGGTGGAGTACGAACCCTTCTCCTTTTACCAGTCGGCGTGGGAGGAGGATCTGTACATCGTCGCCCAGGCCAACGTTGCCGTCGACGAAAAGGGACGAATCATCAACGAGCTGGTCAACGCGCGCCAGGCCGGCAATTTCGTGCTGAAGCACCGCGATGAGATCGATTACATCGACGTCAGCCCCAAGCAACTGGTCAGCGTTGCCGCCTCCCTGATTCCCTTCCTGGAGAACGACGACGCCAACCGCGCCTTGATGGGTTCCAACATGCAGCGCCAGTCGGTACCGCTGCTGCGCGCGCAGGCCCCCCTGGTCGGCACCGGCATGGAAGAGGTGACGGCACGCGACTCCGGCGCGGTGGTGATCGCCAAGCGCAGCGGAATCGTCGACAGCGTCGACAGCGAGCGGATCATCGTCCGCGTTGAAGGTGACGGCCACAGCCAGCAACTCTCGCGCGAGGTCGGGGCCGACATCTACCAGCTCATCAAGTTCCGGCGCTCCAACCAGAACACCTGCATCAACCAGAAGCCGGTGGTGCACAAGGGGCAGCGCGTCAGCGCCGGCATGGTGCTGGCCGACGGCCCCTGCACCGACCGCGGCGAGTTGGCTCTCGGCCGCAACGTGCTGGTGGCTTTCATGCCGTGGCGCGGGTACAACTTCGAAGACGCCATCCTGGTAAGCGAGAAGCTGGTGAAGGAGGATTCCTACACTTCGATCCACATCGAAGAATTCGAGATTGAGGCGCGCGACACCAAGTTGGGACCGGAAGACATTACCCGTGACATTCCCAACGTTGCCGAAGGGTTGCTCAAGGACCTGGACGAGAGCGGCGTGGTGCGGATCGGCGCCTACGTCAAACCCGGGGACATCCTCGTCGGCAAGGTCACTCCCAAGGGTGAGACTCAACTGACTCCGGAAGAGAAACTGCTCCGCGCCATTTTCGGGGAGAAGGCGGGAGACGTCAAGGACGCCTCGCTCACCTGCCCTCCTGGCATCGAAGGCATCGTGGTGGACGTTAAAATCTTCTCCCGCAAAGGCGCCGACAAGGACGAGCGCGCCCAGTCGATCGAACTCGCCCAGCAGGCGCGGATGGAAAAGAACCTCGAAGACGAGATTCGCATTCTGAACGACGAGCGGCTCAAGCGCCTGTGCGCCCTGCTGGCAGGCGAGAAGCTGCTGGCCGATCTTCACGATGAAAGAACCAACAAGAGGTTGCTCGCCAAGGGGACCGACTTGGACGCCGAGGTGCTTTCACGGATTTCCGCCCGCAACCTCAAGCGCATCAAGATCGCCAAGAAAGACCCCACGCTGATTGAGAAGATCGACGAGATCGAGGAGATGACCTCGCGGCAGATTGACATCCTGCGCAAGATCAGTGACGAGAAGATTCAGAAGCTCAAAAAGGGCGACGAGTTGCCGCCCGGCGTCATCAAGCTGGTGAAGGTTTACATCGCCATGAAACGCAAGCTTTCGGTGGGCGACAAGATGGCGGGGCGCCACGGTAATAAGGGCGTCATCGCCCGCATCCTGCCGGAAGAGGATATGCCTTACATGCCCGACGGCACGCCGGTGGAGGTGGTACTGAACCCGCTGGGCGTGCCCTCCCGCATGAACGTGGGACAAATTCTCGAGACCCACCTGGGATGGGCCGCCAAAGTGCTCGGCGAGCGGCTTCGCGATCTCGTCTCCAACGGGAACCGCGCCGAGGCCATCCGCGGGGCAGTGAAGGAGATTTTCCGCGCCAGTGCGCTGGCGCCCCAGATCGACGAACTGAGCGACGAGGAGCTCATCAATTTTGCCCGTTCCTACCAGGATGGCCTCATCTTTGCGACGCCGGTTTTCGATGGCGCCAGCGAGCGCGAGATCAAGGGCTACCTGGAAAAGGCCGGGCTCAACATCTCCGGCAAGATCCAGCTTCGCGACGGGATGTCCGGCGACCCGTTCGAGCAGCCGGTGACCGTGGGCTACATCTACATGCTCAAACTGTCGCATCTGGTTGACGACAAGATCCACGCCCGCTCCATCGGGCCCTACTCGCTGATCACCCAACAGCCCCTGGGCGGCAAAGCACAGTTCGGCGGGCAGCGCTTCGGGGAGATGGAAGTCTGGGCGCTCGAAGCCTACGGTGCCGCCCACATCCTGCAGGAACTGCTGACCGCGAAGTCGGATGATGTCTACGGTCGCGCCAAAATCTATGAGGCCATCGTCAAAGGAGAGGCCGCCATCGAGCCTGGCGTACCGGAATCGTTCAATGTGCTGGTCCGCGAGTTGCAAAGTCTTTGCCTGGACGTCGAACTGCTCAAGAAGCCGAAAGAGCCGGTTGAGACGGTCGGTGTCGAATAGGTGTCAGGGGTTGTGTGAAGAAGCCGTCAGCCGTCACTAGAAGCGGCACAGTCGAGCTGATAGCTGACGGCCAAGAGCTGAGAGCTCTTCGAAAAACGAAGCCACCGATTTGATTGAAAACAAAGGATCGGCTCCCGGCGGAATGAGGAACGAAGCCACGGTTGGAAGGCCGAAGGGGTTCATGCAGCCCCTTCGGGGGCTGAGGCACAGAGGGAGAAAATTGGGGGTTACCGGACATTACAGGTGTTACAGGCTGGAATCGGGCACAAACGCCCGTTAGCCGAAGGAGGAACGATCGTTGATTTTCTCAAGGGACGAAGCCAAATTTTGTTGATATCAAAGGACATCTTGGGTTGGGTTTCTGGACCGAACCCAATTAAGCCACTATGTCTATGAAAACAGATGGCTTACCTATGGTAAGGCAGCTAAGCGATTGAAAAACATATGAGTTATCAGTTTTCAGCGACGGATTCTCAGAAAAGCTAGGACTTGGGACTGAGAACTGGAGGCTGAGAGCTCAGAGCTTTTTACCCGATTTATCCACCTCAGAAACGAGGAGGCCCAAATTGTTTCGAAGCAGCCCTTATGATCGAGTCAGCACCATCGCCGAGTTTGACAGCATTCGCATCAGCCTCGCCTCGCCGGAGAAAATCCGCTCCTGGTCGCATGGCGAGGTCACGAAACCCGAAACCATCAATTACCGGACCTTCAAGCCGGAGCGCGACGGCCTGTTTTGCGCCCGGATTTTCGGCCCCGTAACGGACTGGGAGTGCTTGTGCGGCAAGTACAAGCGCATGAAACACCGCGGCGTGATCTGCGACAAGTGCGGAGTAGAGGTCACGCTTTCCAAGGTGCGGCGTGAGCGCCTGGGCCACATTGAGCTGGCGTCGCCCTGTTCCCACGTATGGTTCTTCAAAGGTCTGCCGAGCCGGATCGGGCATCTCCTCGATATCTCGCTCCGCGACCTGGAACGTATCCTCTACTTCGAGAGCTACGTCGTGGTGGACGTCGGCTCCGACGAAGTGCCGGTGAAGGAGAGGGAGTTGCTCACCGAGGAGCGTTACCGGGAGCTGCAGCAGCAGTACCCCGGCAAGTTCCGCGCCGGGATGGGGGCGGAGTCCATCAAGGAACTCTTGAAGCGTGTTGCCGTCGATTCCCTCGCGGACGAGTTGCGCGAGAGAATGAAGACCGATCCCTCGCAGCAGAAGCGGGTGAAATACGCCAAGCGGCTGAAGGTGGTCGAGTCCTTTCGCAAGTCCGGCAACCGGCCGGAGTGGATGATCCTCGACGTCATTCCTGTGATTCCCCCGGAACTGCGTCCCCTGGTGCCCCTCGACGGCGGCCGATTTGCCACCTCGGACCTGAACGACCTTTATCGCCGGGTGATCAACCGTAACAACCGGCTGAAGAAGTTGATGGAGCTGCACGCGCCCGACGTCATCGTGCGCAACGAAAAGCGCATGCTGCAAGAGGCCGTGGACGCCCTCTTTGATAACGGCCGGCGCGGCCGCGTCCTGCGCGGGACCAACAACCGGCCGCTCAAGTCGCTTTCCGATACCCTCAAAGGCAAGCAGGGCCGCTTCCGCCAGAACCTGCTCGGCAAGCGCGTCGACTATTCGGGGCGCTCGGTGATCGTGGTCGGACCCGAGCTCAAGCTTCACCAATGCGGCTTGCCCAAAAAAATGGCGCTGGAACTGTTCAAGCCGTTCATCTACCATCGCCTCGAACAAGCCGGCCTGTGCACCACCATCAAAGCGGCCAAGGAAATGGTGGAGCGCCAGGAACCTGCGGTCTGGGACATCCTGGAAGAGGTGATTCACGACCACCCGGTGCTTCTGAATCGGGCCCCCACGCTTCACCGCCTGGGCATTCAGGCCTTCGAGCCGGTGCTGGTGGAAGGCAAGGCCATCAAGATCCACCCGCTGGTCTGTACCGCTTTCAACGCCGACTTTGACGGCGACCAGATGGCGGTTCACATCCCGCTTTCGCCCGAGGCCCAGATTGAAGCCTCGGTGCTGATGCTGTCGTCGCACAACATCCTGTCGCCGGCCAGTGGCCAGCCGCTGGCGGTTCCCACCCAGGACATCGTGCTGGGCGTCTACTACCTGACCAAGGAACAGAAGGGCACGCGGGGCGAGAACCGCTCCTTTGCCAACGCCGACGAGGTCCTGCTGGCCTTCGAGGCCGGCGAGGTGGAGATCCTCACGCCTATCCGTTTGCGCTATACGGGGCGCGTGATCGACTTGACGACGGCCTATGACGATCAGGATCCCTTGCACACCGAGCCCATCACGGTGAACAACCAGTTCATCAACACCACCGTGGGCCGGGTGATCTTCAACGACCATCTGCCCCAGGGCATGCCCTTTGTCAACGGACTGCTGCGCAAGAAAGGCCTGGGCGCCCTGGTGAACTATTGCTACCTGCGCTTCGGCCTGGAGACCACGGTTCAGATGCTCGACGAAGTCAAGTCGCTCGGCTTCCTTTACGCTACCAAGGCCGGCATCTCCATCGGCATCGACGACCTCGTGGTGCCGTCCAGCAAGCAGCGGCTGGTATCCGACGCCGAAAAGGAAGTGGTCGACGTCGAAAAGCAATACCAGGACGGCGCCATCACCCACGGCGAGCGCTACAACAAAGTGATCGCCATCTGGGCGAAGGTTACGGACAGTGTCGCGGAAGAGATGTTCAAGGTCATGGAGAACCAGGAGAAGTCCGGCCAGCTCAACCCGATTTACATCATGGCCGACTCCGGAGCGCGCGGCTCCAAGCAGCAGATTCGGCAGCTTTCGGGCATGCGTGGCTTGATGGCCAAGCCCTCGGGCGAAATCATCGAGACGCCTATCACCGCCAACTTCCGGGAAGGCCTCAACGTGCTGCAGTATTTCATCTCCACCCACGGCGCGCGCAAAGGCCTGGCGGACACGGCCCTCAAGACGGCGGACTCCGGCTACCTCACTCGCCGCCTGGTGGACGTGGCCCAGGACGTGATCATCTCCGAATTCGACTGCGGGACCATCGACGGCATCTTCGTCGAGCCCATTGTGGAGGCGGGGGAAGTGGTCGAGCCTCTGCGCGACCGCATTGTGGGCCGCGTCTCGCTGGAGCAGATCAAGGACTACGAGGGCAACGTCATTGTCGACGTCAACCAGGAGATCAACGAAGATCTGGCGGCGGCGGTGCAGGCCGCGGGCATCGAGCGCGTCAGGATCCGCTCCGTGCTCACCTGCGAGTCACGGCGCGGCGTCTGCATTCGCTGCTACGGACGCAACCTGGCGACCGGCAAACTGGTGGAGATCGGCGAGGCGGTGGGCGTCATCGCCGCCCAATCCATCGGCGAACCCGGCACCCAGCTCACCATGCGGACCTTCCACATCGGCGGCACGGCCAGCCGCGTGAGCCAACAATCGCACCTCGAAGCTCGCAGCCACGGGTTCGTCAAGTACCAGAACCTGACGGTGGTGAAGAACCGCGAAGGGGATTTCGTGGTGATGAACCGCAACGGCGCCGTGACCGTGGTGGATGAGAAGGGCCGCGAGCGCGAGCGCTACATCGTGGTGTATGGCGCCAAACTCAAGTTCTCGGACGGCACGCCGGTGAAGATGGGCGACATCATCGTGGAATGGGACCCTTATACGTTTTCCATCCTCACCGAGGTGGGCGGCAAGGTCCAGTTCAAGGACCTCGAGCAGGGCGTCACGCTGAACGAGGAAGTCGACGAAGTCACCGGCCTCTCGCGCTGGGTGGTGGCGGAAATCCCCGACCCCGAACGCCAGCCCCAGATCACGATTCGCCCCCCCGCCGGCAAGGGCGGCTCCAAGAAATATCTCATGCCGTCACGCGCTCACTTGATGGTGCAGGATGAGGACGAGGTCAGCCCCGGCGACGTGCTGGCTAAGATCCCGCGCGAAACCACCAAGACCAAGGACATCACCGGCGGTCTGCCGCGGGTGGTGGAACTGTTCGAAGCTCGTAAACCGCACGAACCCGCCGTCATCACCGAAATCGACGGCATGGTGAAGTACGGCGAAGTCGCCAAGGGCCAGCGCAAGATTATGGTGGCGCCCGATAAGGGCGAGGCCAAGGAGTACGCGCTGCCTCGCGGCATTCACGTTTCCGTCCAGGAGGGCGAGCGCGTGAGGGCCGGCGAGGCGCTTATGGACGGCCCGCGTAACCCCCACGACATCCTGGCGGTCTTGGGCGAGAAAGAGTTGCAGAAATACCTGGTGGACGAAATCCAGGAGGTCTACCGGTTGCAGGGCGTGAACCTGAACGACAAACACATCGAGGTAATCGTCCGGCAGATGATGCGATGGGTAAAGGTGGAGGAAGTGGGCGATACCGATTTCCTTCTCGACGAGCAGATCGACAAGTTCAAGTTCCGGGAGGAAAACGAGCGCGTCCTGGGTCACAGTGGCAAGCCGGCCACCGGCCGGCCTTTGCTCCTTGGCATCACCAAGGCGTCGCTCTCCACCGACTCCTTCATTTCCGCCGCTTCGTTCCAGGAGACGACCCGCGTCCTCACCGAGGCTTCGGTTCGCGGCGCCGTCGATCAGCTTCGCGGCCTTAAGGAAAACGTCATCATGGGCCGCTTGATCCCGGCCGGAACCGGACTCGAGCTCTACCGGAACTTCAAGCTGCTCACGGAAGTCCACGTGCCGCGGCCTGAAGCCGAAGTCGCGGTGGAAGAGCCGAGCGAGGCAGCCTTGCCCGCCATCGCTGCGGAGGTTGGCGACGAGGACGAGGCGAGGCCTCAATAGAGAGCAATAGGCTAGCTATCGGCGGTCAGCTTTCAGCATGAAGATGGAAAACTCTTCTAGCTGATTGCTGACGGCTGATGGCCGGACGCTTTACTGAGAACTGACAACCGAAAACTGATGACTTTTCGTTGCTGGAAATGCGACGCCACCATCGACCTTCCGGCGGGCGGCCGCGTGGGTAGCCGGGATGCCTGTCGTCGCTGCGACTCCGATCTCCACTCCTGCCGCAACTGCGACTTCTACGATCCTTCCAAGAACAACCAGTGTTCCGAGCCCCAGGCGGAATGGCAGCGTGACAAAGAGGCTGGCAACTATTGCGATTACTTCCGTCCGGCTGTCGGGCCCCCTGTGGACCTCGCTGCGGCCAAAGGGCATACGCGAGCTGCTCCGGCAGTTTCTGACGCCAAGAAGAAGTTCGACTCGTTGTTCAAGCTCTGAAGCGGCGCCTGCTCGACTACACCGCCAGACGTCTCCGGCAACTTCATCGCACTTTCTGCCATCCAACGCGCTGAAGGGGCGAGTGGAAACCTGCACTCGGTGGGTCGTGGCAAGGAGCGTTTGCATGAGGCTCAAATCAGAATCAGTCTTCATTCTCATCTCCTTCGTCGGCTTCGCATTGCCTTCCTATTCCGCGCCGCCGGTCGGGAGCCAGCACTCGCTGACGGAGCAGCAAGCCGCCAGCAAGAAGGATAAAAGGAAGAAGGGTCCCGGCAAGGAAATGGCACAAGGTGGGAAAGACATCGGCAAAGGCGCGGCGAGAGGAACGAAGGACTTGGCGGTAGGCACAACAGGTTCCGCTGCCAACCTCGTAACCGGTCACCCCATTGACGCCGCAACCTCGCTAGGCAAAGGGGCAGGCGGATTCGGAAAGGACGTGGGCGTCGGCGCGGGCAAAGGGGGCGCCAAGATCGGCAAGGGAGTGGGCGGCGGAGCGAAAAAGTTGGGCGAAAAGATCGTCGGGAAGAAGAAAGAAGAATAAAAGAATCAAGAACACGAGATTGGAATGGCGACGCGTTCTGCGGAAGACCCCCGCCTTGTCCGCCTGACGAAGATGTCCCTTGCCCTTCCGGAGGCATCGCGACACTGCCTCGGGAGTCATGCGGCGTTTATGGTTCGGAAGCGGACCTTCGCCTACTTCCTCAATGACCACCACGGCGACGGTATTGTGGCGGTCACCTGCAAAGTGATGCCAGGGGACAACGCCGCGCTGGCGGCCGCGCAACCGGCGAGGTTTTATCTGCCGGCGTATGTTGGACCGAGGGGTTGGGTCGCGCTTCGCCTGGACGTCGGCAATGTCGATTGGGGCGAAGTGAGCGAACTGGTGATGGGCAGTTACCGGCTCGTCGCGCCCAAGCGCCTGGCCGCCCTCGTCAAGGCGTCTCCCGACTGATGCCGATGCGACAACGTGGACACCCGGGTCAACCAACTGACTCAACCGTGGCGCTCGCAGGCTTATGGTCCGGGGATCCTCTCCTACCATTTCTGTTCCTGCCGGCGGGCCATCCCGGTTTCGAGTTTCGCCATCCAACTTTCGTTCCTGGCAGGCCCTGCCGGAAAGGCGGGGCGATTCGAGTCGGTGAGAAGGGGTGGGGAGGGCTATGAAAAAGGCTTTGCCGGTATTTTGCGTGCTGGTTCTCGGTTCAACGATGTTGCAGGCGAAGGAGGCTTCGAAGGCAGCAAACTTTTCCGGCGAGTGGGTTCTGGATTTCGGCCAGACGAAGAATCCTCCCGCGGGGCTCGAAGCTTACAGCATAGTGGTGAACCAGGATCAGCAGCAATTGAAGGTGGAGACGTCGCTCAAGGGGGATTTAAAGGCTTCTCAGGAGGCACCCAATTCCGGGTACCCGGGAAGCTCGCGGGGCGGTAGAAGGGGCGGAGGCATGGGAGGAGGCATAGGCGGCATCGGAATGGGAATGCCGCGCGGTGGAATGGGGATGCCCGGCAGCGGCGGGGGAATGCCGAATGACAGCGGAATGCCGGGGGGCAGTAATGGCGGTGGAGGCGGAAGCGGAAGTCCTCACGTGAGTTCGTCGCGAGGCACCGTTGCCGCCTACAGGCTTTATCCCTCCAATGCAGTCTACAAGCTGGACGGCAGCGAATCGACGGCACCGCTCGGCGACGCGGAACAAACCGCGGCGACGGGAAAAACCGAGTGGACAAAGAACGGCGAGGAGCTGAAGCTCTCGCTGGCCGGCGATGAGAACCCGGAAGGGAAGGGCGGCAAAGTTCAGATCAAGGAGCAGTGGAAACTCTCCGCGGATGGGCAAGTCTTGACCCTCGAGCGAAGCGTCAAAGCTCCGGAAGGCTCAGCGACCGTGCACCTTGTCTTTTCCAAGAAGTAAGTGACGAGAGTCGAGAGTCGAAAGTCAAAAGCCTAACGTAAAGGCCGCCTTGGACTTTCGACTCTTAACTTGGACTTTCGACTCTCCCTGTTGACAGCGCCACGCCAACCGTGCAGAATGAGAACAGTTCAGCCGGTATTGGCGGGCGGGTTAGAGCGGCTTGGTGTTTGCCCTTTCGGTCCACCGGGGTGGTAGCCACGGTCCAACCTGCGTTGCCCGGCTTAAGGGGAGGACTTTAGCGTGCGCCCGTAGCTCAGCTGGATAGAGCACTTGCCTACGAAGCAAGGGGTCGGGAGTTCGAATCTCTCCGGGCGTACCAACTTAACCCCTGCATCCTCATTGGATTAGCGTGCTCCCTTTTCCAAGCACATTCTCTTCCGAGGGAACATTTGGGAACAACAAGCGCGCCAAGCCCTCGACGGCCTGGCGTTTTTTGTCTTCGAGCGGATGGGTGTAGATCATCGTCATCTCGGGGCTCGAATGCCCGAGGAGCGATTGGAGCACCGGCACCGGCACGCCGGCGTCTCCGTTGTACGTGCTGAAGGTGTGGCGGAGCGAGTGCCAGCCGAAGCGCGGAATCCTGAGGCGCGCGCAGGCGGGCCACAGGTGCCGCCGCATGAGGTTGCGGTCGCGGAGCGGAGTCCCTGCGGCGCTCGGAAAGAGCCAGGCGGAACCCGCAGGCCGTAGCGTGAGCCAATGCGTGAGTACAGGAACGAGAAACGAGGCGAGCGGAACTTGGCGCTCGCTCCCCGGCGTCTTGGGCGTTCCCACCTGGCCGCGATAGACATCGCGGCGTACGGAGACCATGGTTCGCCTGAAGTCCACGTCCTCGACTTCAAGCGCCAAGAGTTCCCCGATGCGCAAGCCGGTGAGCGTTCCCAAAAGGAAGATGGTGCGCACCGGTTCGGCCAGGGTGGAAGCGAGCTTCGAAATTTCATCCAGGCTTAGAAATCTCTTCGGTCGGCGGCGCTCCATCGCCGGGAGATCGAGGTCCGCGGCGGGATTCGCGTCCATCCATCCCCACCGCCGGGCCGTACCGAAGAGCTTGCTTA
>Ga0335078_10013418_pt1 | contig 12141 bp, 9 predicted proteins | sample Lox_Sample_32_FD_206711 | JGI IMG/M metagenome (GOLD analysis project Ga0335078, IMG submission 206711) | Soil microbial communities from Loxahatchee National Wildlife Refuge, Florida, United States - Lox_Sample_3.2 | ecosystem: Environmental > Terrestrial > Soil > Wetlands | place: USA: Florida... | reverse complement strand
GTACAGCACTGCCACTGCCACTATCGACACCCTCGTCCAACCTCGCCGCTGCGCCATAGACCAGTCCTCCTAAGGAACATTCTATAAACCTGACAACCGAGGTTATAGACTGCCTAACGTACCCCGGAACCAATATAATGTCAATGTAAAAGTGGGTCTGGGCTCATGGACTCAGAACCTGCACCGACCCCGTTAACCTCTTCGGATGCCAACGACTGCCATCGCCCGACCGGTCTGGCCCTCTTTGCGGTGGGAGAAGAAAAGATCGATATGGCAGGCGGTACAGAAGTCGGCGACTTCGATGTTCAGGGCGGGCACTCCAGCGGCTCGAAGTTGATCGCGAGCCACGGCCACCAAATCGAGGCGAAAAAGTGCCTCGCCTTGGGAGCCGTGCCCGGGGGGTTTGGAGGTGAGAGATAGTGAGGGATTCTTCCGGCTGAAGGCCTGGGCTTGGTCGTCGGGCGGTCCTTCGAGGAAGTAGCTGCTGTCACTGGCCCCGCAGCCGCCGAATGCATTCCTCACTTCTTCACCTACCTCGTAGCAGCACGCCCGGATCGAAGGCCCCACCGCCACGAGGATGTCCCTGGAGCGTGACCCAAAGAGGCGACGCATCTCGCCGACGGACTTCTCAACGATCCGCTTGGCGGCTCCTCGCCAGCCGGCGTGCACGGCGGCAATGGCTCGGAGCTTGGCGTCCACCATCAGAATGGGCATGCAATCGGCCGCCCGGACGGAAAGCAAAAGGCCCGGCTCATTTGTGAGAAGGGCGTCGCCAGCCCAACGCTCCGGGTTTGGCGTTTCGGGATTCGAGGTCCACGGCGCTACGGGATCTCTTCCGAAGCGCGCAGTTTGGGGTTCCTGTCTCCGTGTGCGGGTCCCGGAACCATCCCCCTGACGCCCGGAGGCGTCCGAAATCCCAGCGCCTGCCGGGAAGCATTCGAGACGGCCCGCTTCCGACCTCGCCTGGAAGACATGCGCAGAGTGGACTTGATGCAACGTGACAAGGGCATACTTCTCGGCACCCAGTGCCTGCAGGAACCGCTTCCGATTGCGTCCGACGCGGGCGTGCCGATCCGAAGGAACGAATCCCAGGTTAAGACCATTCGGCGCCCCACCAATTTGATTGGTTCCGCCCTGACGCGTGCTCCATGCATGAACGAGCCAGGGTAACGAGGCCAGCCTGCTGGATTCGAGCCACGCGAGGCCCAGACGCGAGACCAATCTGAAGTTCGGAGCGCTCAACTGACTACGATACCATGAAGGAGAAAGAATTGCCGATAACTGGCGCCTGACACGGCCGGAAGGCTGACGGCGCCAACATTCCCCGGCGGAAGCTGCGACGCCCGGCTTTCGTGTCCGGTCGTTAAGACGCGAATTGTTCTGTTTGTAGCTGTAGCGATTTGTTCTTGACGAAGCGCCAGCTTCGGGTTTAGATGAGTACAGTCGCGGTGGATTCCGCCCCGGAGGGCGAGTAGAAGATCGAACAGCACCGCTTTTGCGTGCGGGCCGTTCACTATGCGGCGAGAAGGCACGAAAGCAGGTCGGAATGATTGTGGGAACGGGCGTCGACATCGCCGAAACGGCTCGCCTCGGCGAAGCCCTCGAGCGCCACGGTGAACGATTCTCGCGGCGCATCTATACTCCGCAGGAGATTGCTTATTGCGAGCGGTTTAAGAACAAGGCGGAGCGTTACGCGGCGCGGTTTGCCGCTAAGGAGGCCGCGTTCAAAGCGCTCGGGACCGGCTGGAGAGAGGGTGTCCGCTGGCTGGACGTGGAGGTGACGCACCAGCCCAGCGGCAAGCCGGAGTTGGTGCTCACTGGGCGCGCCAAAGAGGTCGCTGAACAAATGGGTGTGGCGCGCACCGAGGTCTCGATTTCCCATGCGAATCACTACGTCGTGGCACAGGTGATCTTCGAATCCAATGGCTAGCCGCTTTTCAAGACAAGGCCTAGAGACCAACCAGGTGGTTGCGCCGATCGTGGCAGCCGTCCTGTGGCTGGCCGCCGCGACAGGCGCGAACGCCCAGACGGACCTGACCACCCCCGGCACCGTGGTTCTGAAGAGCAAGACCGCCACCAAGTTGCTGGTGGACCAAGAGAAGCCCGAGTATCCGACGCTCGCGAAGGTGAACTACATTCAGGGCTGGGTACGGCTGCAAGTGCTGGTGGACCCCAAGGGCAGAGTGCGCGAAGCACACGTGTTGAAGGGGCATGCTTTTCTGGCAGCAGCCGCTTTGAAGTCCATTCGGCACTGGGTGTACCGGCCCTACAAGACGGACACGGGACCCACTGACTTTTCCACCCTCGTCGACTTCAACTTTGCCCTGCACATGCAGAACGTGAATGACCTGCCGCCGGAGCCTGAGGACTTCCTGAGCCGGCAGGTCAAGCCGCCCGCCGTTCTGGCGGGATCGCCCGCCGTTCCAGGCGCGACCACCTTGCGACTGCGGGTGCTGGTGAGCGCGGAAGGCGGCGCGATGGACTCCGAGTTGATCCACGGACCGCCCTCGCTCTTCGGCACCGCGCGCCGGAGTATCGAGCGTTGGACGTTCCAGCCGGCGCGCTGGGGAAACCATGCCGTACCTTGGTACATGGACGTTGATGTTCCAGTGGAAGGAAGCTCCGCCGCCCTGACGGGCTCAGTCCCCGGCCGCCCGTGAACCCGGTCCGTGAACCCCTTGCCTATCGACCAAGCAGGGCGGCTAAAAAGAGAGTTGACCGCTTACGCGACCGGGCGTCGGAGTTATTGGCTCAGCGGCCCGATGGCACAATTGAAGTGAGGCCAATGAAGCATCGGAAGTACACCCCCTTGATCGCTACCGCCGCTGCCGTTCTCATGGTGAGCCTCGCCCATGGACACGAATCTCGCGAGACTCACCCGCCCTTTAGCTACGCCGGTGGAACCGAGGCCCTGCCGGAGAACTGTGGGGGCCAACTGGAAGTAAGCCAGGACCAATTGGTCTTCCGCTGCGCCCCGCGCTCCATCGCCATCCCGTTGGCTTCCATTACGCTGATGCAGTACCGTCCCGACGTCAGTCAGCGCGTCCGAAAGCTGAAGCTTCAATGGAAGGTGGAGGTAAGGCCCGTCGAGGGCAGCAACCCCAAGAACAAGAATCGCTACTTCACGATCATCTACGCGGAGAAAGGCACGCCTCATGCCGTGGTTCTGGAGGTGGATCCACTCGACATGCGCCCCTACCTCGCCGAGATCGAGATGAAGAGCGGCCGGCGCGTCCAGGTGATGGGCTACGAACCCTACACCTACTGAGGAAGATAAAAGTCAGAAGCCAGGAGTCAGGAGTTAGGAGTCAGAAAGAAGAGTCCTCGCCCCAGTCCTTGGCCCTCAGTTGTTGGCCTGCACGCCTCGAGTTCTTGGCGAAGAACGTGTTGACTCTGACTCCTGTTTATTTTTGTTCCTTTGGCTGATCTTCCTTTGACGGGGCCGGTTTCTCGCCGGAGAGGAAATAACCGGCTCGCGTCCGCACTCTCAAGTGGGGCCGGTCCACTTCCACTTCGATACGATGAAAGCCCGGGGCAGCCGAATTGGGTACGTAGGCGAGATCGTACTGGCTGCGGATCTCGGTGGCGATCTTATTCAGTTGATCCTGCAGCGCCCCCTTCGACCAGTGGCTATCGAAGACGCCCCCCGTGTAGCCGCAATAGTACTCCAGCAGACTTGAAGCCAACGTGGAACGGATGACCTCCCCCGCGGCGGTCACAATCGGAATGGGCGGAACCGGCGTGTCGTAAATGACCGCCTCGGTGGAAGGCGTGCTCACCGTGCCGGGCGGGCCGGGACCCTGCCTGACGATGGGATCAAGCGGGCTCACCTGGTCCGGCGGCGGCTTGCGCCACAGCGACTGGGCAGGGTTGAAGCCAAGCCCGTAGATGGTCACCTCACTGCCGGTGGCCCGTTTCACCAGGTCGTCCTTTTTGGTATCGCTCCCGCGATCGCTGCCGTCGGAAAACGCCACAATCACGCGCTGCTCGTCCTTGGGGCGCGTCTCCAGCATGGCGATTGCACGCTCCAGCGCGTCGTTAAGGCGGCTGCCGCGGCCTTCCGACTTCAGGCCGCCCAGGGTCTTGGCGAGCACACTGCCGTCGCTCGAGAACTCCTGTGCCACGCGCACCTGGTCCGCGTAGCAAATGACGGCGGTAAGGCCTTTGTCACCCAGCATGAGGCTGGAGAAAAGCGGGCCCACCGGACGCACTTGGGGAAGCATCCCCTCCGTCGTGTCGTTGGTCTCCACCACCACCACCAGCGCGGCCGGGTTGAGGGCTACACCGAAGGTCCTCAGGCGCTGCGGTTGGCCGTTGTCGTAGATCTGGAAATCCTTCTGGTCGAGATCGTAGAGGAAGTTGCCACGGGAATCCATCACTGTCACCGGTACGGTCACCAACCGCGTTGTCACCGTAATGCTGGAGACTGGGCCTTCGCCCTGCGGCTTCTGGTCTGCCGGCAAATCCTTCGACTGCGCCGGCGCGCGCCCCGCCACAGAGTCTTGCGGGGTGCTCTGGGCGTTCCCTACGGGCCCTGCGGCCACGGCAGGCGCCATCGCCAAGCCCACCATCAGCAGGCTGACCGTACCGGTTAACCTAACACGAGCCAAAGTCGCATCTCGCACGGGAAGCTCCTCGTCGCAGCACGCAGACCATTATTGAGATGAGGACTGGGGACGGCGAGTTGCAGGACTGAATCATTGAGTGATCGGGTGATTGAGCGATTGAAGAGCCCTCTCTTCAAATCTCCGTCACCCGATCGCACGACCACTCTATGCCAGCCTTCAATCGCTCCCTCACCGATCAACCCAATCGCTCGATGTTATCGCTGGTGCCGCTGCCGTGCCGCCTCGTACAGCACGATTCCCGCGGCGACGGAGATGTTAAGCGATTGCACCGGACCGTGCAAGGGAATCGAAGCAAGCTGGTCGCACGCCTCGCGCACCAACCGGTGCAGGCCGCGACCCTCGCCCCCCAGCACCAGGGCGCACGCCACGCCGTAGTCCAGATCGAGGTAGGATTTCTCCGCCTGCGCCTCAAACCCGTAAACCCAGACGTTCCGCCCCTTGAGATCCACCAGGGTGCGTACCAGGTTGGTGACCCGCGCCACCCGCAGGTGCTCGAGCGCGCCGGCGGCGGCGCGCGCCACGGCCGGTGAGAGTCCCGCGGCGCGCCGCTCGGGGATGATCACGCCGCTCGATCCGGCGGCCACCGCGGTGCGAACTACCGCCCCCAGGTTGGCCGGGTCCTCGACCCCGTCGAGCACCACCAGCAGCGGCTCCGCGCCAATAGAGGGTGACGTCGCATCGGAGGCCTCGGGACTCGCGCCTGTTTTTCTCTTCCCTGTTCCCTGCTCCCTGTTCCCTCCCTGGAGTAGGCTCTCCAGGTTGTCGTAGGCTTTGGCCGAGCACACCGCCACCACGTTCTGGTGCCGCGTGGTCGCGGCGGCGCGATCGAGCGCCGCCCGAGGAGCGAAGCGCAACGGGACACCTGCGGCCCGGCAGGCATTGATGATCTCCTGCACCCGCTGCCCGTGCTGGCCCTCGGCCACCAGGACATATTCCATCGGACGCACCCCGACGGCCTCCTTGACGGCGTTAATCCCGTATAAGGCGTCGGGCGGCGATGACGACTGACGTTTGGGCATTGAAGGTCGCGGTGGCCCGTAACCAGAGCTCATCTGCTAGCTTATACTATAACAAGCTCCGGGGGCCTTCCATCACGACGCGAACGCGCCGCCGTTCTTCTTCCTTGCCTATGATACCCAACCAGCTTCAAAGGTCAAGGAAAAGCCACATCCAAGGCATAGATGTCGGAGTTGCTGCGGATCAGTGTGGCCAAGGGTGAATCATCCGGAGCGAGGCCGGCAAAGCTGAAGCCGGTCACGTCTTCGGGCAGAGGTTCCTTTAGGTTCGTCACCTGCTCCACCTTGCGGTCGCTGAGCCGGAGGCGGAAGACGGGTTGCTCGCGGCCGCGTGTCACATCCTGGTAGTAAAGACTGGTCCCGTCGCGAGAGCAGCGGAAAACGTGAAACGTCCCGCCCTGAGCCAACTCGGTCCAACGCTGTGACCGCAAGTCGAAGACGGCCAACCGGTGGAAGTCGTTGCTTTCCGCAATCAAACGCTGTCCGTCCGACAGCCACATGCCCTGCTGCAAGCCTTTCGATCCAGGCACGTTCCTGGCTTCACGCTTCTTGACGTCGAACAGCCAAAGGCTGGTTTGCCCCGGCGGGCCGCTGGTCTCCGGTCGGTCAAATACCATGCTCTCGCCGTCGGGCGACCAGTCGGGGTTCCCGCCTGCCGCCAGGTCCTCGGCGAGGCCGCCCTCCAACGATACCCGGTATACCCTCGGCTCGTCACGCGGCACCGCCGCAAACAAAATGGTCTTGCCATCGGGCGACCAACTTAGAGAGGTGGGTGATAAGGGCGGGAAGGAGAGTTGGAGCCGGTCGCTGCCGTCCGCCCGGCTTCTCCAAAGTGAGTTGTCCGTGGTGTACGCCACCCACTGGTGGTCGGGGGAGAAGCTGATCAAGCGCGCCGGGATTCCTGCCAGGAAGGGCACAAACTGCCGCAGTTGGGCGTCATAGCGCACCAGTTCGGTGCGGCTTTGGGCCCCGACAAAAAACAACCTCCGGCCATCGCGCGAGGGTGTGGGCGGCCGCGTACCGAATGGGATTGCACTCAAGAGAACCGGGTTGGGCCGGGCAAGTTGAAGGAGGCCTCTCCTTTCCGGGACCGCCCAGAACGAGTTGGCACCGCCGCTAGTCAACGCGAACACGAAATAGCTGCTGTCGGGAGTCCACCCGCCATCCCCCAGCCCTCCGGCACGGCTGGTCGGCCCAGAGTTCCAGCCAGGCAGCACCGGATGGAGTTGGGACCCATCACTCGTAACCTCCCAGAGCGAGCGGTACGGCTGCGAAGGCCCCTTGGCGGAAAAGCGCAATCGACGGCCATCCGGTGACCAGCAAAAGAAGGCCGGGGGGCCGGGCGCGCTCAATAGCTTTCGCGGTTCACTACCGTCGGCGTTCACCACGTAAATGTCCACCCCATGCGGATAAACCACTCTCTGGCCGTCAGGCGTCCAGACCGCATCGATAGCGGTCATCGCATCGCCCACGCGGCGCGGCGAGCCACCCTGCACGGGCAGGATCCATAGCGCTCGTTCTTCGCCCACGCCGGAAAAGCTGCCGACCAGAAGCTGAGAGCGATCGGGCGAGATGTCGAGCAGTGCGGCACTCGGAAAAGGCGTGGGAATCTCTACCGGCTCCCCTCCTTGCGCTGACACTTGAGCAAGGCCCCAGTGTCCTCCCGTCCTCTCGGTGAAATAGAGCCGGCCACCATCGGTTACCAGGGGTTCAGCGACTTCCACCCGCCCGAAGTGGGTGAGCGGCACCATCCGGAGAACCCTGGGCGGCGGCGGTGAAAGCCAAGCATAGAGCCCGACACCGGCCAACACCAGGCAGGCCCCGAGCAGCACGCCACGCCTCAAGCGTGACCGGGGGCCTTGCCTTGGGGCGGGCGAGGTAGCGCGGATCGCTTCCTCCGGGTGTTCTTCCGCCTCTTCGCAGGCGACCTCGGCCCACTCGGGGTTCCCAAGGCGAATCTCTGAACTCGGCGGGACCGAGTCCCGCACCTCGACAGCAAAGCGGTAGCCCCGGCCCGGCACGGTCACGATATACGGCTGCTGATCCGAGCTTTGCCCCAGCGCCTTCCTGAGGACGAACACGTTCTGGCTGAGGTTACCCTCCTCCACAAAGCTGTCTGGCCAGAGGGCCTTCATCAACTCGTCCTTGTCGAGCAGGCGTCCGGAGTTCTGAACCAGGAATAGGAGGGTATCAAAGGCCTTGGGAGTCAGAGGAACGGGCTCCCCTCCGCGCAGCAGCAGGCGATTGGCGGCGTCAATCCGGAAAGGGCCAAACTCGAACAAATGCTGTCTTTCTGCGCTCATGCCTGGCCTTGAGAACTTTTTGAGAAAACTTTGAGCGCGCCCTAAAGACCCCGAAAAGTCTTCCCCCGGAGAATGGGCAGCGACACGGCCGAAAAACTTCAGGTCTGAGGGTTTACCGGAAGATAGTTTAGCACGAGTTGTCGAACCAAGACAAGTTGAGTAGGGATTGGATTTGCGTTCGCGTTAGCGGCAAGAGAAGGGTTACTTGGCGCCCCCCTGCCGTTGGCGGTAGCTGGATGAGAGCGGCGGAAGCCGCTCATCAACCCCGATCTGGGGAGACAGAGAAAGGGAGGCGACATGGGGTCGAGGCCATACACATGGATCACGGCAATCGCTCTGGTTGCCCCTTCAGGAGGATGTCATGGGAAGATGCGCTCTCACACCCTCGATGAGATGTACATTGTTAACCTAGAACCAGGAACCTTATGTTTCTTCTCTGAACACCGGGAACAATTCCATTCGAAGATCGAGGTCGCTTGGATGAGGCCCGGCTGCGGATTGCTCAACTCTACGAAAGCTGGGGACAGCCCGAGAAGACAATTCCCCGGCGGGCGCGCAGTTTCCCACATTAATCAATCCGCAAAAAGAGTATCGATTTGCACATGGATGTTCCGGCGCCATGCCACTCTAACCAGCCCGTTTTCGCCTATCCAGATGGAGGATTCCAATGGGAAAAGCAACTCTCAGCTTCGACCAAATCACAATCTGCAACAAGCGGAGCGATTCCGCCCACAATGACAATGACTGGATGAACATTGTCTGGTTCGTACAGGGCAAACAGGTGCGCGTGGATACCTTACAGCTTGCCAAACCGGATGGAGGCACCAGCCTGGACACCGGCGCTGTGATCGCGCCGCTCGCGTCTTCGGTAGACTGCAACGACCAGGACCTAGTGACCGCCACATTCCTCGTGGTCAATCTCGGTTCGATGGATGGCGCCGGACAAAGGGCGCAAGCCGAAGCCACGGCGACGGCGATGGCGAAGGCCATCACTGACCTTTATGTGAGGGTCTCGGAGCAGGTAGTGAAAGAGGGGGTCCCACTGGGCGACGTTTTTTCCGATGGAATCGACCAGGTGCGCCTGGCGATTGACGATTCAGTCGGCGCTCTTTTCGAGGACGTCATCATCCCCGGGATTGAAGACGTGCTCGATATTCTCGATGTTGGACCACCCAACTGCAATGGCGAGGTTGTGCACGGTATGGCGGTATTCACCCCCACCGCCGCGTATCCCGTTACCAGTCTGATTTACAAGTATCAGGCAGCGTCAAGTGACCGGTGCGGGACGCCCCCACACACGACCGTGGTCTACACAGAAGAACGCGAGTTTGCCGCGTATCAGTTTCCCACCGCGCCGGCACCCGCCATCCAGTTGGTTCCCGTGCACGACCAATCGTCGGACCTGTGGTTGGGAACGTGGGCTGAAGATCCGAACACACCTACCCCGATCGACAAGGTCGTAGTGAGCAAGTCTCTGCGCGCGTCCAGCCTGTATTCTGTGGAAATCACCGAGCGTGTGGACCCGATTCGCGACGTCGTCTATCAAACGGGCAAGGACCCCATTTCGGTGCACCCGGCCCATGTGGTGCCGTTCGTAGCAGATGTGTTCGGAGCCCTCCGGCCCTGGTTGGCCTATCCCGTGGCGCCCACAGGTATCCGAGCGGTACAGAGGCTGATCGCCAAGCCGCACGTGAAGGCGCTGGCGGCGGGCGCAGCCGCCGCCGGAGCGGCCGAGACGGCGACACCAAGCCCTTCCTACCAGACGGTTATGGCCCTGACTTGGTCGCGTCCAGTAGTAGGCACCCTCCTCGGTTTTCGAGGTCACGGTCCCTTCGACGCACCGGCTCAGCCGGGATTCGCTTCCGACCTTGCAGACGCATTCCATCTGGTCGACCAGGCAATCTATCTTTGCTTGTATGAGATTCGGCAGGGTGGCAAGTCCATCGGCAACTGCGTGCGATACATGCGGCCCGATACTTCCTCCTTCACTCACGCCGACGTGATGCTGTTCCGATGGAACCCGGTGGCGTAGCCGAACCGGCGGCGGGCATGTACTGCAGGTGCTCCGATCAACCGCCGAGTCGTTGTTGGAAAGATAAGGCCTGCTGTTTAGGTCTGCGGCTCGAATCTTGCTCGCGTTCGGCGTTGCACCGATCTGCTAGGGAAGTAAGCTAGCTAGGAGCACGAAGAAGGTACCGCTGAGCTTGAAAAGCAGCTCTGCAATGCCACGTCGTAAAATCTTGTTTTTTTAGCAACATGTTTTTCGGAGCGCGTCTCCGAGGCCGCTTAAAAACAGGTTTTCCACGCCTAGAATGTCTACTGGAGGCGGGTGTTCTCTTTCGTTGTTTTGGTTGCGGCTGCAAGGCCGCGCTGAGCTACCCTTGCTACCCTTGCTATGTCTGCGGACGCACAACCTTCGTCCGCGTCTGCGACGCTCATTAGAGCGGGGTAGTCGAAAACCGATAAAAGGAGATAAAAGAAAGATCCGTTATGAACCGCATGCAGCAGCGACTTCTCTCGGGCGTTCTAGCGACGTTGTGGATGGCTACTTTCACTTCCAAAGGCTTCGGCCAGAGGTATATGTTCGGCCGAGCGGACCTTGCCGCCGGTAACGGTCCAAGGGCCGTGGCCACGGGCGATTTCAACGGCGACGGCATACTCGACCTGGCCCTCGTCAACCAGGCGGATAACACCGTTTCCATCCTCCTCGGCAAGGTGGACGGCACGTTTCAGACCCGCGTTACCTACGCCACGGGTCCAGGCACTGGCCCTGAAGCGATAACTACAGGTGATTTCAACAAAGACGGCAAGCTTGACTTGGCCGTGGTCGACACGAACCACAATACTGTTTCCATTTTGCTGGGCAGGGGCGACGGCACTTTTCAGACGCACGTTGACTACGCCACCGCCACTACCCCCACATCCGTAACAGCGGGCGATTTCAATGGAGATGGCAAGCTCGATCTGGCCGTCGCCAACGGGGCCTCCGGAACCGTTTCCATCCTCCTGGGCAACGGCGATGGCACGTTTAGGACCCACGTCGATTACGCGACCGGCCAATTCCCCGTCTCCGTGGCGAGCGGTGATTTCAATGGGGATGGCAAGCTCGATCTGGCCGTCGCCAACTCCAGTTCCAACACGGTGTCAATCCTGCTCGGCACAGGCAATGGAACTTTTAACGCCCACGTTGACTACCCGGTCGGGAGATTTCCCCTCTCCGTGGCCGCAGGGGATTTCAACGGCGATGGCAAGCTGGATTTAGCGGTGGCCAACTGGACTGACAACACCGTTTCGGTTCTCCTGGGCACGGGCGCGGGCACGTTCGCGGCAAAAGTGGACTACGGCACGGGCGCCAACCCCTCATGGGTGACCGCCCAGGAGCTGCGTGGCAATGGCGTGTCATCGTCGCCAACTATAGTTCTAACACTGTCTCAGTGCTCAACGGCAACGGGGACGGCACCTTCCGTTTCCACGTCGACCACAGCGTCGGCCTCACACCGTACTCGGTGGCCACGGGCGATTTCAATGGGGACGGGCAACCCGACTTGGCCGTCGCCAACTACGGCTCCAACACCGTTTCCGTTCTGGTGGGCAAGGGGGATGGCACGTTTCGGACCCATGTCGACTACGGCGCAGGTAGCTACCCCTTGTCAGTGACCGCGGGCGATTTCAATGGGGACGGGAAGCCCGACTTGGCCGTTACCAACTACGGCACCAACAGCGTTTCCGTTCTGTTGGGCAAAGGCGATGGCACGTTTCAGGCCCACGCGGACTACGGCGTGGGTGCCCAGCCCAGCTCGGTGACGACGGGTGACTTCAATGGGGACGGCACGCTCGATTTGGCCGTTGTCAACGTAGGCTCCTCGGTTTCGAACCCCTCGGTTTCCATCCTCTTAGGCAACAGTGATGGCACGTTTCAGACCCAGGTCGACTACAACGTCGGTCAAGCTCCCTTCTCGGTGACCACGGGCGATTTCAATGGGGACGGCAAGCTTGACCTGGCCGTCACCGACAACTTTGAGGGGGCGGTTTACATCCTGTTGGGCAACGGCGATGGGACGTTTCAGAGCGGTCGCCAATACGGCTCAACTGTCCTTGCCAGCTCGGTGACCATGGGCGATTTCAATAGGGACGGCAAGCTTGACTTGGCCGTTGCCAACTTTAATTCCAACACGGTTTCCGTCCTGCTTGGGA
>Ga0335078_10013417_pt1 | contig 12142 bp, 11 predicted proteins | sample Lox_Sample_32_FD_206711 | JGI IMG/M metagenome (GOLD analysis project Ga0335078, IMG submission 206711) | Soil microbial communities from Loxahatchee National Wildlife Refuge, Florida, United States - Lox_Sample_3.2 | ecosystem: Environmental > Terrestrial > Soil > Wetlands | place: USA... | reverse complement strand
CGATACGTATCGCTTTCTGCCTTCTGCTGGTTTCGCCGGCGCTCGCGCAAACATCGGCGCACAACGAAATCCTGATCAAGAACGCCAAGGTGATGACCGTGACGCACGGGGACATTTCCGGCGGCAGCGTTTACATCAAGGACGGAAAAATCGCCGCGGTGGGTAAAGACGTGAACGCTCCTGCCAGTGCGACCGTTATTGATGCGGGCGGCAAGTATTTGACGCCGGGGATCATCGACTCGCACTCGCACATCGCCCTCGATGACGATGTCAACGAGGCGACAAGCCCGATCACCCCGCACATGATGATGATCGATGCTTTCGATTATCAGGATAAGGCGATTTACCGCGGTCTGGCCGGCGGCGTAACCACGTCGCTTCTGCTGCACGGATCGGCGAACATGATCGGCGGGCAGGCGGTCGTGATCAAGCACAAGTACGGGCTGAACCGGGACGCGATGCTGTTTCCGGGCGCGCCGCAATCGATCAAATTTGCCAGCGGCGAGAATCCCAAGCGCGTTTATGGCAGCCGCGACCAGTTGCCCTCGACTCGCATGGGCAACTTCGAGGTGCAACGCGAAGCCTTGGTCTCGGCGCAGGATTATATGCGCGAATGGGACGACTACAACGCCAAGGTAAAGAAAGGTGACAAAGACGCAACGCCGCCCAAGCACGACCTGAAGCTCGAAGCGCTGGCCGATGTTCTTCGCGGCAAGCTGCTGGTGCAGATCCACTGCTATCGCGCCGACGAACTCCTGACCGAAATGGCGATGGCCAAGGAGTTCGGCTACAAGCTACGAGCTTTCCACCACGCACTCGAAGCTTACAAAGTGGCGGACCAGATTGCCGCGGCGAACATCGGGATTGCGACCTTCGCCGATTGGTGGGGCTATAAAGAGGAAGCCTGGGACGCGATTCCGTGGAATGCAGTGCTGTGCATGAGGAAAGGCGTCCGCGTGGCAATCAAAAGTGACTCGGAAGATTTCGCCCGGCGCTTGAACCAGGAGGCCGGCAAGACGATTCACTACGGCGGAGCGACGGAAGACGAAGCGCTGAAGATGATCACGCTAAATGCGGCGTGGATCATTGGCGTCGATGACAAAGTCGGCTCGATCGACGTCGGCAAGGATGCCGATCTCGTGATCTGGGACGGTTTCCCGCTCTCGAGTTACGGAGTCCCTAACAAGGTTTTCATCGATGGAGCTGTTTATTTCGACCGATCGCTGCCCGGCTTCGGGATGCCGCACTACAGGGAGGGAGAATGAAAAGCTACCGTTCGTTCATCAATCACGGTTCGAAGATGTTGGTGTCGTTCATTCTCGCCCTGACGGCGGTTGCATTTGCCCAGCAGAAGCCGATCGCTCTGAAGGGCGGCAAACTGCTCACCGTCTCGCATGGCGTGATTGAGAACGGTGTACTGGTGATGGCAAACGGAAAGATTTCAGCCATTGGACCGGATGCTGCGATTCCGGGGTATGCACGGGTGATCGACGTGACGGGAATGACGATCTATCCCGGGCTGATCGATTCGGAGACGAACCTGGGCCTGACCGAAATTTCTGCCGAGCAGATGACGAACGATCTGGTCGAACTCAGTGAAGAAATTATGCCGCACATGCATGTTTACGATGCATTTCATGCGGAGTCGGAGCTGATTCCGGTGACGCGGCTGAATGGCATCACCAATGCGATTGTGGCTCCGGAGAGCCGCGACACACTGCCAGGTCAGGATTCGTTTATCCAATTGTTTGGAAAGTCGCGGGACGAGATGCTGCTGGTGCGCGATGTTGCGATGCCATTGAATTTTACGGGCGATCAGCGGCGGAACGAGTCACGCGATAAGAGGAAGTATCCGTCGACCCGAATGGGCTTGGCGGCGCAACTACGGCAGGCTTTCCTCGACGCACAGGACTATCAACAGCATTGGGCGGACTATGAGAAGAAGAAAGACGACGCCGGCAAGGGCGATCAGAAAGACAAAAAGCCTCCGACTCAGCCGAAACGCGATCTGAAGTTAGAAGCGCTGGTGCCGTATCTCGAGGGGAAAAAGCCGATCGTGCTGGCGGCAGAAGAACCGAGCGATTTAGAGACGGCGGTTGGTTTGGCGCGCGAGTTTCACCTGAAGTTTATTGTCAACCACGTCAGCCACACGCAGCCGGTGCTGGACTACGTGGCGTCGTTGAAGGTCCCGGTAATCGTCGGGCCGATTTATGAGGATCCGAAGCCGTACGAACGCTATGACGCGGTGTACAGCCTTCCGGCACAATTGCAGAAACGGGGAGTAAAGATCATTTTTGCGTCGTTTGATTCGCACAACTCCCGTAATCTGCCGTACCAGGCGGGATTTGCGACAGCTTTTGGCCTGCCGTATGACGAAGCGCTGAAGGCGATCACGCTAAATCCGGCCGAGGCGTGGGGCATGAGCGATTCGCTGGGATCACTTGATGTCGGCAAGACCGCCAACGTGGTAGTAGCAACCGGAGATCCTCTGGATGTGCGCACAAACGTGAAGCAAGTGTTCGTCGCGGGGCAGGAGGTTCCAATGACGAGCAAGCAAACGCGTTTGCGGGATATGTACTCGGGGCAGTAGCAACTCGTCTCACGTTTGACCCCGGTAAGCGTCAGAAGTTAGGATGCTGATTGGTAAATTTTGAGCCTCTGCCCTGGTGTGCACACGCAGAGCGACTGTCCTTTACACCGATTCGTACTGGCCGTTACACTACTCATTCCTTTCAGCTCATCGGGGAGGCAAACACTTATGGCTGTTGCCGCGAAAAAGGAGTTTATTGAGAAGGTCCGGCTGATTATCAGCGAGCAGTTGGGAATCGATGAAGCGGATATCACTCCGAGCGCATCGTTTATTGATGACCTGGGAGCGGATTCGCTGGACCAGGTGGAGCTGATCATGGCCCTCGAGGAAGCATTCGATCTGCAGATCGGGGACGAAGACGCGGAGAAGATCCTCAAGGTGCAAGACGCGATCGATTACATTGAGAAGCACGCGAAGTAAGGAATTCAGGGCCGTTCCCCGGGAATCGGCGAAGTGGAATCCGCATCACATAGAGAAGGAGAACTCATGGCAGGGGTTGATGAGAAAGTAAAGCAAATCATCGTGGAGCAGTTGGGCGTGGATGAAGGCGAAGTGACGCAGAATGCGTCGTTCGTGGACGATCTGGGCGCGGACTCGCTCGACACGGTGGAACTGGTCATGGCTTTTGAAGAAGCCTTCGAGATTGAGATCCCGGATGAGGACGCGGAGAAGATCCGCACCGTGCAGGATGCGGTCGACTACATCGGCAAGCACGCGAAAGGCGGGAAGTAGTTGTCACGTCGCGTCGTCGTCACTGGCATCGGCCTGATCTGCGGAGTCGGCAACACCACCGAGGAAGTCTGGAAGAACCTGCTGGCGGGCCGGTCCGGAATCTGCCGCATTACCCAGTTTGACGCCTCGCAGTTTGCCTGCCAGATTGCAGCCGAGGTCAAGAATTTCGACCCGCTGCAGTTCATCGACAAAAAAGAAATCAAGAAAATGGGACGCTTCATTCATCTGGCGCTGGCCGCGGCGGATGAGGCGATGAAGGCATCCGGCTTCACGGTCACGCCGGAGAATGCCACCCGCGTGGGAGTCCACATCGGATCGGGAATTGGCGGATTCGATGTGATCGAGCGCGAGCACAAGAACCTGCTGAACGGTGGACCGCGAAAGATCTCTCCTTTTTTTATTCCTGCGGCGATCGTGAATCTGGCGGCGGGGCACGTCAGCATACAGTTCGGAGCTAAAGGACCGAATGAAGCCGCTTGTACGGCTTGTACTTCCAGTGCGCACTCAATTGGCGACGCTTACAAGATTATTTTGCGGGGCGATGCCGATACGATGATCGCCGGCGGAACCGAAGCGGCAGTCACTCCGATGTCGGTGGGCGGGTTCAGCGCGATGCGCGCTCTCTCCACGCGAAATGATGCCCCGGAGAAATCGAGCCGTCCGTGGGATGCGGAGCGCGATGGCTTCGTGATCGGCGAAGGCGCGGGAATCCTGATCCTCGAAGAGTTGGAGCTAGCGCGCCGGCGTGGGGCCAAGATTCTCGCTGAAATCGTAGGCTATGGAATGAGCGGCGATGCCTACCACATCACCTCGCCCGCCGAGGATGGCGATGGCGCATACCGGGTGATGCTGAACACTCTCAAGGACGCTAAATTGGCTCCCGAACAGGTGGGCTACATCAATGCCCACGGGACGTCGACCGAGTTGGGCGACAGGTTAGAGACCGTGGCAGTGAAACGTGCATTTGGCGAGTATGCGCGGAAGATTCCAGTCAGTTCGACCAAGTCCATGACCGGGCACTTGCTCGGTGGGGCGGGCGGCCTGGAAGCGGGAATCACCATTCTTGCCCTGCGGGACCAGATTTTGCCCCCCACGATCAATCACGAAACCCCGGATCCGCAGTGCGACCTGGACTACATCCCCAACCACCCCCGAAAGGCCAATGTGGAGTACGCCATGTCGAACTCGTTTGGGTTTGGGGGCACCAACGGGGCGCTGCTCTTCCGGCGCTGGACCGAGTAAAATCCGTTACTCCAACCTGCTCACCATCAAGGCCTTACGGGACGTGGGTTCCAATGGCCAAAACCCTTACACCAGTGGTGCATTGACCCTTAAGACCTCGGTTCATTCGCCGGAATGAACTACTGAATGGGCCATTGTCCTTATTCGCTTTTGCCACGCTGCGACTCCCAAGACAGAATGGTGTTGAAGGACAAACATGCCGATGGAGAAAGCTTTTGTGCCGACCACATCCCCGCTCCCCACGAGTCGAAAAGCTGCCGCGCGTGCCGCCCTGATCGACCTGAAAGAACCCGGCAGAACCATGATCGCCGAATGCTTCCGGCAGTTCGGGATCGAAACGGCATTCCTCGGGGCGGATTCGATTGAGCGGCTCAAAAGAGACAAATTTGAAGCCTGCGTGCTGAAGTTGGCTCCGCCCGCGGAAGCTGTGATGGAGTCGGCACGGAGTTCACCGTCGAACAGCCGCATGATCATCTACGGACTTGGTGGCAGTGCGCACGATGCACTGAAATTTTCACGGTATGGCGTGAATGCGATCTTCCGCGAACCGCTCGAACGCAACGCCGCCGTCAAGCTGGTACGCGCGACGCAGATGCTGGTACTGCATGAACTGCGGCGGTACGTGCGAATTCCGGTGATTACCGAAATCACGGTGAATGTTCTGAACGAAACCCGACGATTCGCTGCAACCAGCATTGAGATCAGCTCGGGGGGTATGTCGATGCGCAGCAATGAGGATATTTCAACGGGCCACGCCGTGGAAATTTCGTTTTCCCTGCTGACGCTTCCGCGAGTCTGGGTTCGCGGCAATGTAAGCTGGCGCAATCAGGCGGGCAAGAACTTTGGAGTCCGCTTCGATAGCAGCGATGAGCGCCGCCGCCGCATCAAGGAATGGATCGACGCATACCTGGAAGCGAGCTAGGCAATCCGTGCCAAAACTAGACATCCCGCAGCTCTGACCCTCAATAGCTTCCGTTGGCATCTTCAGGTCATCGCTGTATTGCCGTAAACCGGCCTCCTTCTTACCCTGAATAAGTAACTCATGGACGTGTGAACTCAATCCTTAAGAAGGAGACAACCAAATGAATTGGGACCGTGTTGAAGGCCAGTGGAAGCAGATGAAGGGTAAGGTAAAGACAAAGTGGGGCAAGCTGACCGATGACGATCTCGATGTAATCGCAGGACAAAAGGACCAACTGGTGGGCAGAATCCAGGAGCGCTACGGGATTCAGAAGGACGAAGCCCAGCGCCAGGTCGAAGATTGGAATAAGACACTCGACCAGGAAAACGAAGCCGACCGCGATTCAACACTACGTCGTGCCAGCTAGTTCCGCGTGATTTCAGCGAGGAGGAGCTTTCGAGCTCCTCCTTTCATTTTTGTGCTGCACCCCTCCGGTTCGCGCCAGCCGTTCCCACCCGTGTAAAATTACATTCAGTCATGAGCGGGCTCCACCTTGTCCAAATCGACGTCTCACCGCAGGTGCGCCAGCCAAAGCCGGAATGGCTGAAAGCGAAGGCGCCCGTCGGGGACAACTTCCATCATCTGAAGAAGTTGGCGCGGGGGCTTGGGCTGCATACGGTTTGCGAATCGGCGCAGTGCCCGAATATCGGCGAATGCTGGAACCACGGCACCGCGACTTTCATGCTTCTGGGGGACATCTGCACCCGGCGCTGCGGTTTTTGCGCCGTCCCGAAAGGCAAGCCCGAAGCGATTGACTGGCAGGAACCGCTGCGGGTTGCGGAAGCCGTGGCGAAACTTGGGGTCAAGCATGCGGTCGTCACCAGCGTGAATCGCGATGACGACAATATTGGCGGCGCGAGGATTTTTGCCGAGACCATTCGCGAGATTCGACGGCTCTCGCCGGATTGCCGCGTGGAAGTGCTGATCCCGGATTTTCAGGGGCTCGATGAAGCGCTGAAGATCGTGCTCGACGCGGTGCCGAATGTGCTTAATCACAATACCGAGACGGTGCCGCGGCTTTATCGAGTGGTTCGATCGGGTGCGCGGTACGAGCGGACCCTGCGGTTGCTCGAAAATGCGAAGAAGATTTCTCCCGAGATGGTGACGAAATCGGGCGTGATGGTCGGACTTGGCGAGACCGTGCCGGAGTTGGTGGAAGTGTTCCGGGATCTGGGATCGCGAGGCGTCGACATTCTCACCGTGGGACAATATCTGCGGCCGTCGCGCGACCACCTGCCGATCACGCGTTTCTATACGCCGGAAGAATTTCAGTTCTTGAAAGAAGCGGCGCTTGAGTTCGGATTCCGCCATGTCGAATCAGGACCCCTGGTTCGGTCCAGCTATCACGCCCACGAGCACGCCGCGGCTGCCACGCCGGTGGTGTAGGGCAATTCCTCAAGCAACTTCCCGTTGGGATTGGGTTAGAACACCTTTACGCGGATGGTGAGGTATTTCTTGGGATTCTCGCGGATGGCTTTGATCAGCTCGCGGGTTTCGACCATGAGCTTGTCGGTGTTGTTGTAGAGCGACTCGTCCTGAATCAGCTTGCCGACTGTGCCCTGGCCGGAATTGAGCTCATCGGTCAAGGCAGAAATTTTGTTCATGGTGTTCTTCAGCTTGTCGGCGAATTCCTGATCCTTGGTCAGCGTGCCCAGCGCGCCCTTGCCGGCGTTCACGTCGTCGGTGAATTTCTTCACGTTGGCGACGGTTTCATTCGCGGTGTTATAGAGGGTGGGATCTTTCAGGAATTTCCCGGCAGTTCCCTTGCCGGCATTCAGATCGTCGATGATCACATTCAGCTTGGTAATGGCGTCGTTGGCGTTCTTGTAGAGCTCATCACTGACGATGGCTTTGCCGATGCTGCCTTTGCCGTTGGCCACATCGGCGACGAGGCCCTGAAACTGCTCGACGGTGGAGTTCAGGCGGTTGTAGAGCGCCGGGTCGTAGACCAATTTGCCGAAGGAGCCTTGGCCGCTTTCGACGAAGGCCAGGATGCGATCCACGCGTTTTTCGAGCGAGTCGAGGTTCTGCAGAGTGCTTTGGCTGGCGCGCACTACATCTTCGATTTGTGGGGTTTCGCGCGTGGGAAGCACATCGCCATCCAGAACCTCAGGACCCTTGGCGTTCGAACTGTCGATGTCAATGTAGGTCGCGCCCAGGACACCCGCGGTCGCCAGGGTTGTGAGCGAGTCCTTACGCAGGTTCTGGTGGAATTTTGAGCTCACCTTCATCGTGACCTCGACCGGGGTCAGGCGATGCGCGGGATCGGAGACAACCTGCACAGCGGTGACGCTACCTAGGTCGACGCCTTGCAGGCGGACGACTGCGCCCGGTTGAATGCCGCTGGCGTTGTCAAAATAAGACTTGAGAACGAGCTTGTGGGTGAAAAGGCCGCCGGTGCTGGTCATCAGCAGAATCAGGATGGCGAGAACAATGCTACCCGCCACCACCGTGAGCCCGACCTTCAGTTGAGACCACTTCAACTGTTTCTGACTAGGCACTGATTCTCCGTAACTGCTTCAGCAAAGTGTGCTCCATGTGGTCAAAGCAGACGAGATAATGCCTGATCATAACAGAGGTTTGTAGACGATTCGATATCAGACGGGGCGCACCATAAAAGTCCGCGACAGGAGAATTGCCGAGAGGTAGGCAGCCGCACCGCAAGCCAAGGTGGCGTTGAGACCGAACTGAATGGCGATGACCATGGCCAGCACGGATCCGAGTACGCTGGAACCGGCATTCATCGCCCAAGCCCACTCGATCACGTTGGCTCGGGAGTCTTGATCGCGGGAAACAAGACCGCGCAGTTGGGCGAGCGCCCGCAGGCCGGTCGGGAATGGCATGCCCATGGCGAAGCCAAGAGGCACAAGTAGCAACGCACTGGTGAGCAGCTTGGCTACGAACGGCAGACCGATCAGCGCATTTAGCACCGCTGGGAGAATTAGAACGTAAGCCGCGAGAGCGCAGACGATCAGGATGAGCGGGATCCAGACTTGCTGAGTCTGGCTGCACCAGCGGCGCGAGGCCATGCTGCCGAGCCCGCTCGAAAGGAGCATCAGGAACACAACGACCGTCAGCGCGTAAGTGGGGTGGCCGAGGAAGAGAACGAAGCGCTGAATGAAAGCAATTTCGACCAGGATGTATCCCAACCCGACCACGACGAAATAGAGGAGAGATGAAACCGAGCCGGATCGGCGGCGGCCGTGAATGAGGAGCGGCACGATCAAGAACAGCAAAACGGCGGCCACCGAAATCGCGAGCACCATCGCAAGCACGGCTACCCCAAGGTTGACCTTCCAGTCCATCCCTTCGTCGACGTCCTGGTGCAGCACCTGTCCGAGCTTGAGGGTGAAGAAAAAGAACGGAGCGTTGTCGTTTACGGGAGCGACATTGTAGGCGTAATGGCGCGCGAAACCGCTGGGATCATTGGAGGCGATGAGCGCTCCGAACGGATTTTGCTGAGGTTCGGAGGGAAGATATAGCGCGGCCAGCTTCGAATATTTCTGCAAATGGGCGCGGACGGCGGATTCTTCGTCCGCGGTAAAGGCGGTCTTTTTGGCGAGAACGGCGACTGGGATGCCGTCTTCGTCCAGTTCGCCTTCGGAGATCACGATGAAGTTCCGGGCCGGGTTGGCGACGCCGAGTTCGTGCAGCGCCTGCATGGCGACAGATACCACCCGCAAAGCCTCGCGAGGCTCGTGGAACTCCCAGCGCGTGATGGCGATTATGCCGTCGGAATTCAGGTGATCGAAATATTCGCGGAAGGCTTCGACGGTATAGAGGCTGTTCTCGCTGAGGGCGAATGCGCCAGCGGCGGTGGAGGCCCAGGTGTCGACCAGCGTCATCTGGACGACGTCGAAGGTTTGGTGGGCGTTGCGAACGAACGAGCGGCCGTCGGTGACGTGAATATGCACCTCGGGGCGCTGGTAAAGATGATAGGAGTAATCGGCGTAGCGGCCGCGCATCACTGTGTTGGCGATGATGGGATTGATTTCGATCCCAGTGACGTCGGGGCTGCCGTTCGCCACGGCTCGCAGGACATCGACTCCGCCACCTGGGCCGATGATCGCGTAGGCTCCGTGCGGGCGCAGCACGTTCGCGAGCGCGGGAGGCGCCGACATCAGGTCCCGCTCCCATTCGGTGGTGTGCCATTGGGAGAGGTCGGCATTCATGATGTAGGTGGAGGCGTCGGCATCGATGACCACGGCTTTTGCGCCGCCCTGACGGTCGACTTCGATTCGCGAAATGGCATTCCAACGGGCGAACTCGACCCAGGAGGGATCGCGAAACAGGCCCTTGGCGTAAATGACATCGATGAGCTTTCCGGAGTGGTTGGCGGCGATGAGCAGAACGATAGCCGCGGTCAACGCGTAAGCGATTTTTTTGAAGAAATTCGTGTTGGCCCAGATTGTGGCGGCAACTGCGGACATCAACGCGGAAAACAGCAGGGCGTTTGGCCCTCCGAGCCAATTCAGCAAAGGAACCATTGCAAGGCAGGCGAGCGAACCGCCGACGAGATCGGCGCCATAGAGGCCGGAGATGTGGTCGGACTCGCGCGCGAAGATGACTGAAAATTCGAGGCCCGTAAGGAAGAACGGCACCGCGGAGGCCAAATACATGGCGGTGAGCCGGAGGAAATTCGATCGCGACAGTTCGAGCGAGACCGGGATGTGCAGCACGGTCTCAAGCACGATGGGAACAATGACGGCATTCAGCAGCGAGGAAAGGGTGAGCAGCGGACGAGTTTCGAATTTGCTGAGCCAACTCTTGCCGATGTAGGCGAACACGCCGCCGGAGCCCAATCCGAGCAGCGCAATGGAAATCGCGAGGAAGGCAAAGTGATAAAAAAGCACGACCGAAAAAATTCGGGTGAGGCCTAATTCGAGCAGGAGCGCCGCGAAGCTGGTGATCGAAACTCCAGCGATGAACACGAAAGATCGGCCGTCGCGACGGGTAATTGGAGAGACGTTCTGGACTGCTTCGATGCTGGCTGACATTCGTTCGTGCCGGAAGAATGCGTCAGTCTAACAGAAGGAACAGCGGGGAACTGATTAGTCTTCGAGAATCACCTGGGCCATAGCGAATTGTTCGGTGTGGGTGAGCGAGAGGGCGATGTGCTTGACGCCTAGTTTTGCGGCGAATTCTGCGGCCTTGCGGTGGAAAGTTAAAGTCGGACGGCCGCCGGGCATGCGAGTCACTTCGAGATCGCGCCATGCGACGCCATGATTCCACCCGGTGCCGATGGCCTTCATTCCGGCCTCTTTTGCGGCAAAGCGAGCGGCGTATCGCTCCACGCGATTGGCTTTCTTGTCGCAGTAGCGAATTTCGCCTTCGGTAAAGACGCGGTGAAGAAATCGGTCGCCGAAACGCTTGATGGAATCGGCGATGCGAGGCACTTCCGCAATGTCGATTCCGCTGCCCACGATCATAAATTCAAGGTAGCACAGTGCCGCTTAGAGCAGCCGGTCGCCACGATAGATGACTTCGTCGTCGATCAGGCGAGCTTCGGGCATCAGTTTGTGCGGCTTCGTGGGACCGGTGTCGTCGATGTGAAAGACTTCGTGGCCGTGGGCCACGAGCCAATCGGAAACCATCATGCGATGGCATTTGAAATACACGCGCTCGGCGCACATGTAGGCGGTTCGCGAACGATTGGCAAGGTCGAGCAGGGCGTTGGCGGCGGTGCGGAATTCTTCGGTCAGCATGTAATCGGCGTAGTTGCGGAAGCTGTCGCTACGGATCGCGACATTGGGCGAGTCGTTGCGAATCTTCTTTCGACGGCCTCCGAGGCCTTTCATCCACACGTAGCGGATTCCGGCAGCGGGCAAGCTCTTTTCGAGGGATTCACGGTTGAAATGCGGCAAGCGGCGGGACATGGGGAAAGATCGGATGTCGACCAGGGTCTCGATCTTGTGAGCTTGCAGAGCTTCGATCAGTTCATCCAGAGTGCGGGTGGAATGGCCGATGGTGTAGACGGTCGCCACAGGATGATTTCATCATACGCACAGCATCTGAGTTCAGAGCTGTCGAAGAGCTGAGGCGATGATGGCATCCTGCTCGGGGAAAACTGTGCGGAGATCGAGCAGAACGCGACCGTCTTCGACGCGAGCGATGATGGGCGGAATGCATTTGCGAAGTTTGGTCGCGATGTCGTCAGCGCTCAATCCTTTGCACGTGATAGCAAGCAGATGAGTGGAAAGAACTGCAGATGGCGCAGAGCCGCCGCCGATCAGGGACTCACCGTCGATTAGTTCCATTGCCAGGCTTGTGTCTTTGAGGCTGTGCGCGACGGTATCGGCGCGAGCCGCGATGTTTTCTTTCGAAAGGCGCATCATGCGGACGGCGGGAATTGCGTCATGATCGGCTTTGACATAGACCATCAAGGTGGCTTCTAGCGCGGCGTAGGTGAGTTTGTCGACGCGAAGCGCACGGAACAGTGAGTTCGAGCGCATCTTGGCGATCAGGTCGGCGCGGCCGCTGAGCATGCCAGCCTGAGGACCACCGAGCAGCTTATCTCCGCTGTAAGAGACGACATCGACGCCGGCGCGCAAACTGTCGAGAACACCGGGTTCGCCGCTGACGCCGATCGAACGAAGATCGAATATTGCGCCGCTGCC
>Ga0335078_10013416_pt1 | contig 12143 bp, 12 predicted proteins | sample Lox_Sample_32_FD_206711 | JGI IMG/M metagenome (GOLD analysis project Ga0335078, IMG submission 206711) | Soil microbial communities from Loxahatchee National Wildlife Refuge, Florida, United States - Lox_Sample_3.2 | ecosystem: Environmental > Terrestrial > Soil > Wetlands | place: USA... | reverse complement strand
TGGAGGTCCACCACGGCGACTACGCCGAGCGGCCGACCGCGTTACGGGAGATCCGGCGCGTCCTCGCTCCCGGGGGGCTCCTCGTCTACTGGGAGTTCTCGCGGACCGCCGACATGCGGCGCACCCTGGACGAACTGGGGTTCTCCTCGGTGTTCGTCCGCCACGGGTTCCGGGGCAGCGAACTCGCCATCGTCCGTGCGCCGGTCGGCGGCTAGCCGCCCCGCGAAGGCGAAGGGGCGCTGGCCTACGGCCGGGGCCACTGGTACAGGCCGATGACGTTCCCCTCGGTGTCCTTGAAGTAGGCCGTCCACCCCATGTTGCCCGGGATCTCCTGCTTCGGCTGGATGATCTTCCCACCGTTCTTCTCGACCTTCTTCGCCGCGGCGGCGACGTCGTCCACGACGATCGTCACTACGGGGTGCTCGAGGGGGCCACCCCGCTTCCCGATACCCCCGCCGATGTACCCGGGCTCCTTCGGCATGCCCTGGTCGTCGGTCGCGCCGGTGGTGACCATCGTGTAGTCCATCCCGGACATCGGGTTCATCTTCCACCCGAAGGTCGCCGAGTAGAACTTCCGCGCTCGTTCGGTGTTGTCCGCAGGGATCTCAAAGTGCCCGACTTCGCCGCTCATGGCTGCTCCACGAACCGGAGTCGGTCGATTCCTAAAGAGCGCCTACGAGGTCGTGAAACGGTCCCCTGCGCGCCCACCGAGCGGGCCGGGTTCAGGGCACCCGTTTCGACCGGGTCGCCATCTGGGCGTAGAACTCCTTGGACCGCCGTTCCATCTCGGCCGGGGTAACATCTTCGCGATGGGTGGCGATCGACCACTCGTGACCGAACGGGTCGCGAATCCGGGCGTGCCGGTCCCCCCAGAACATATCGGTGGGGGGCATGATCGAGGTCGCGCCCGCCGCGACCGCCTGCTGATACAGCGCGTCCACATCCGGCACGTAGAGCCAAATCCCGCCGGTGGTGCCGCCCAACGTCTTCGGGGAACGGTTCCCCATGTGGGGGAACTCGTCCGAGAGCATGAAGACCGAATCGCCGATCTGGAACTCGGCATGAATGACCTTCCCGTCGAACGACGAGACACCGGGCCGCTTCTTGGCGGAAAGCGCCTTCTCGTAGAACTCGAGGGCGGCTACTCCGTCGATGACGTTGAGGACCGGGGTCGCGGTGTGGTATCCGTCGGGCACGGGCTTGACGTGGTGGGTCATCGGACGGGCGACGGCCCTACCCTTCTTCAAACCTTGCGCGGCTGAGCCGTGTGCTCAATAGGAATTGTGCGTCCGGCTCGCGGCCCAACGGAGCGGGGCCGAGGCGTCCACCCGTCCTCCCGCGCATTCAAGGCCGACGCTCTTGCGTGTCCTCCCGCCGGGGGTCGCCCGACGAGGGTCCGATTCGGTTCGGAACCGAGGTTGCGCGCGCCTACGGCGACTCCGTCACGCCCTGAAGGTAGCGTCCCGAAGGCGCCTTGAGATGCGCACCGCATCTGCCGTCGCGAATCGCCAGAGCTGATCGACGTTGACGGACTCTGCGCCGACATCGTACGGGTGAGCGACCTCGCGCCGAAGAGGGCGAAGTTCATTCCACGGAACACTCGGGTTCGCATTCTTGAAGGAGCGGCTGACCTTCTCGGCTGCCTCTGCGACGAGCTCGATCGCGTGAGCAGCCGCATAGCGCGTAACGGCATTCGAGGCAAGGGCGGGCTTTCCGCCCCGGACTACCTCTGCGAGCACCTCTAAGTGTCGGAGCATCTCGTCGACCAGGTACCGATCGCGAGTCTCCTCGTCCTTCACAGCGGAACTGCCTCCGCCTCAACCTGGGGCGCGACCGCCCAGTGAAGTCCTCCCTCGTTGACTATGTCCACTCGGCGGCCCAACAGGTTCTCGAGTTCGACAGAGAGTGTTGCCCGGACGAGAAGGGATACGGGCTTCTTCCATCGGACCATGAGATCGATGTCGCTGTTCTCGGTCGCCTCTCGCCGCCGAACGGAACCGAAGACCATGATGCGCTCGACGCCGTGCTTTCGGGCGAGCTTCCGAATATCCCGCAGGTGGGGGGTGAGAATCTCGGCAATCCCCAGTCGATTACCGAGTCTGACCGGCCGGATCTTTGGAATATCCCACAACTTCGACTTACATCGCGGGCACATTCGAACCGGCGATCTTACCGGCGTCCATGTGTAGATGCACCGGTAGCAGTGAAGCCGTGGAATCGCCACCTGCTGCATCGCCCGACTCACCGAACAGGACGAGACCGGACCGCTTAAGACTTACTTCGGAGTAAGTTTCTAGGTAGGCTGCCGACGTAGTTCGAGAGAACGGCTGCGGGGCACCTCTGCTCAACAAGCATTGTTCCCCGTGTCGGCTCCCCGGCTGGCAAGGGTCGCCGGTCGACTGCGTCCTGGAGCGAGCTACCGGGTCGGGGGTGTGGTTCGCTTCTGCTCTGCGGGCGCCCGTCCATTGGACGTGGGCCCACTGCCCGCTACCGGTCCCGCAGAGGGCTTCTTTCGACGCCCGTAGAGCACAACCGCCAACGCGATCACGATTAGGAGAGCGATCCCGAGGATGATTTCGTACTCCGGCGTTAGGAACGACGGCAGGAACGAGTGCCCGGATGTCGGATTTGACACGGTGAAGCTGAACACGGAGAAGATGTACGGAGCTGGATTCGGGTCCTGGTAGAGGTCGACGTAGTACGCCCCCGGGGCGAGCCCGGCAGGGATGGTCGCCTCGCAGTTCGTGATCGTCCCAGTCACGGAAGCCGTGCAGTCCCCGATCGGATCGTAGGTCGCGGAGGAAGGAACGCCCCGTGTCGTATCGAGGTACACGTAGTACGAAACGCTCGGGCCCAGGCCGCTCACCGTGAACGTGACCGACCCCGGGGTCCCGCTGGTCGAGCTCACCGTCTCCACGTACGGGACCGTTCGAGTGAACGTCTCTACGGCGGTTAGTTCCCCCGAGGAGGTGTCGTCGCCCTGGACGCTGTTGGCTCCGGAGGTCGCCCATGGTGGGACCGCGAACGTGCACTCGAAGCCTCCCAAGGCGTCGGGCGTAACCAGCGTGTCCGCGCTCCCGGACGCGCAGTCGGAGCCTCCGCTCGGTGTGAGCAGCTCACCGTCGAACGAGACGGCGGCCGCGGCCGGACCGGCGCTGAAGTCCACGCCCGTGATCGTGAACAACGTCCCCGTCGGGCCGCTGCTCGGGCTCAGGGAGATCGAAGGATAGAGCGTGAACGTGGCGGTCCCGGTGTCGTTCAAGCCGCCTACGACGTTCCCTACCCCTATGACGGAATGCGAACCGGCGAGCCCCCTGTCCACGGTGAAGTCGCAGCTCCCGGTGATCGACCCACCGCTCAGCGTGCAGGACAGAGGGAAGAAGAGCACCGTCCCGGTGATGTTGACCGAACTGTCGGACGGCGAGAATCCACTGCCCGTCACCGTCACGACCGCGGCCCCGGTGCCCGAGGACGGCGTTAGCACCAGGCTCGGCCCCGCCTCGAGGGTGTACGTCTCGACGGCCGTCAGTTCCCCCGTGGAGGTGTCCTCGCCCTGCACACTGTTCGATCCCAGGGTCGCCGTTCCCGGGACCGTGAAGGTGCAGACGAATCCTCCTTCGGAGTCCAGCGTGACCAACGTGTCCGTGGTCCCAGGGGCGCAGTCCGAGCCCCCGGTAGGGGTGATCAGCGCGCCGTCGAAAGTGACGGCCGCCGCGGCCGGGTAGGTACTGAAGTCCAAGCCCGTGATCGTGAACGAGGTGCCCGTCAGGCCGCTGCTCGGACTGACGATGATCGTGGGATAGAGCGTGAACGTGGCCGTCGCCGTGTCGCCCGGGCCCCCGACCACGTTTCCTACACCCGTAATCGACTGCAGTCCGGCGACACCGCCGTCCACCGCGAAGTCGCAGCTCCCGCTGATCGACCCGCCGATGAGCGTACAGTGGAGCGGGAACAGAAGCATTGCACCGGTGATGTTCACCGAGCTGTCGGAGGCCGAGAACCCGCTCCCCGTCACCGCGACGATCGTGGCTCCGGCCCCGGAGGACGGAGTCAGGACGAGGTTGGGTCCCACTTCGAGGGTGAAGGTTGCCGCGGCGGTTAGCTCGCCCGTGGAGGTGTCGTCGCCCACTACGCTGTTCGGCCCCAGCGTCGCCGTGTCCGGAACCGTGAACGTGCAGACGAAATCTCCCTCGGCGTCGGGGGTGATCAGCGTAGCCGTCCTCCCGCCGGCGCAGTCCGAGCCCCCGGTGGGGGTGAGGAGCGCCCCGTCGAGGGACACGTCCGCCGCCGCCGGAAAGGCGCTGAAGTCGATGCCCGTGACCGTGACCGCCGTCCCTACCGGGCCGCTGCTCGGGCTCAGGGTGATCGTCGGATAGAGCGTGAACGTGGCCGTCCCCGTGTCGTTGGGGCCTCCTTCCACGTTCCCTACTCCTGTGATGTTCTGCACTCCCGCGAGCCCGCCGTCCACCCAGAAGGCGCAATTCCCCGTGATCGACCCCCCGCTCAACGTGCAGGAGAGAGGGAACAGGAGCACCGGCCCGGTGATGGTTATCGAGGAATCGGACGTCGAGAACCCGCTTCCATTCACCGTGACGATAGTGGCACCTGGGCCCGAGGTCGGCGTCAGCCCGAGGCTCGGCCCGGCCGTGAGGTTGAACATCACCCCCGAGCAGAGGTAGTCCGAGGTGCCGCCCGTTGCCCAGAAGAAGTAGACCCCCGGGGGGAACCCTGTGGGGACGACCACCGTCAGATTGAAACCGCCCGTGGCGCTCGAATTGACGGGTCCCAGATAGGTCAGCCCCGCACCGCTGGCATAGGCCCAGTAGACGTAGGTGATGTTGTCAGGGTAAAACCCGACGCCCTGCAGATCGACCGAGGTGCCCGCTACGCCAGTAGCCGGGGTGGGCGATGTCACAAAGAGCTGCGAGGACCAGTTCTCGCATGCCAGGCCCGGATTGGCTCCGGTCAGGTTGAACGCGGCGTAGGCGCAATTCGAGGGTGCGGTATTGTTCAGCCCCCAGAGGTAGTAGGTGCCGAGCCTCAACCCGCCGTCCACACCGACGGCCGGCATGTAGACGGTGACGGTGAACGGCTCGGAGGTGTTGGCAGGGATGAACGCTAGGGTGAAGAGGACGGTGCCCGATTCGGAGGTAAGCCAGATTTGGACATATCCGGAGTTCCCCGCGCTGTAGAATCCATCGCCGACGAGGGTGATGTGGGTTCCCGCCGGACCGGAGGCGGGGTCCGGGGAAGTGATGTTGAGGGAGGCGGTGAAAACCCCGCACTCCGCCGTCGGGGGCGGCGTTGGAGCCGCGTGGATCTCGGCGCCGCGTTGCGGACCGAGGACTCCACGGTTCGAGGAAGGGGGCAGGGTGCTCAGGCAGCACAGGAGCAGGGCGGCCGCGATCCCGACCACGAGGAAGAGACGGAGGCTCGTCGGCGTACGGCGACTACTGTCGTCGACGCGCGGCGCACTTGTCGAGGCCGAGGAACCCTCCCTGGTCCCCCAGGGGCCGCAACTCCGGTCGTCCGGCGACCCCGGTCTCGAGCTAGATCTACCGAGCAACGACCGGGTCCGCCAAGGCTCACGGATGGGGTTGGGGCCTTAAAGGCAGAGGTTCCGGGACGGGGTCGAGCAATTCCCGACGCCCTAGCGTTGCATCCAGCAGTTCTGTAAGGTGCTAGGGCGAGGCCGAAGTCGGCAGGACGTGTGCGTTCGTAGTTCCGAAGGCGAACAGCGGGCGACCTCTTGCGTCGCGAGCTGTGTTGAACCCGCCTGCGACCGTAATCGGCGCAGCAGAAGGGATGGACACAGTCTTCGAGTTCACGCTCGAATCGCGGAGAAGCCAAGGGGGATCGCGGGCTCAGCACTGCCGGCCGGGGATGAACCGGAACCATGAGGCCCCGCATGGCTCCGGCTCGGTAGGTGTGCTCGACAACCCGAGTACCGGGAAGACCGGTCTCGAGGGCCAGGTAACATCGCTAGAGCTTCTCGACCTCCTCGGGCGGCACGTGCCCCGGCGATCCGCCGCAGGCCTCACCGGTGGCAGCATGAGGGTGCCGACGGGCGAGGTAACGCCGTCGGCTCCGGGTCGACTCGGGTGGGCTAGCGATGTCAAGGCCAGCTTCAGCGGCGGGGGCGAGAGCCACCCACGCGGGGGAAGGAAGAGTGCGCCCGCCCGAGAGAGGGAGGACCAAGGCGCCGTGGGCGATCACAAGGGGCTCCGCCTCCAACCGGTGCTCGTCCGATAGGAGAGAGAGGGGGTGGCTCGCCGCGCCGGCCATACCGATGAAAGAGAAGGAAGGATACTTAACCAGTGGTAAAATTAGTATCCTAAATTGTGAATCCGATTTGGATTTAGAATTCTAATTTCCCTACGCGAGCTACTCGCGAGGACCTCTGGAGACCCTAGACCCGCTCAGCCCTCGCGCACGATCTTGCCGTCTTCGACGATGGGCACGCCATCGATCTGGAGGTTTCCACCCGTCAGGTCGAGGTAGGCGATGAGATGCGGGCCGCGACTGCGACCCCCCAGCTGGGCGTTGCGCCCCATCTCGAGGGTGATCGTCCCCCGGCTCTGGTCGAACAGCAGCGGGATGCCGGAGATGCGAGGGTTGAGGCCCACGGAGAGTTGACCGGCACGGACCTGCGGGTTCCCGAGCTTGGCGAGCTCCTGACGGAACTGCCTGCCTCCCTTCGCGCAGACGAACTGTTCGAGGGCACCGTGACGGAACGTCCAGCGTCCGGTCGAGAGCGGGATCTCCTGTCCGTGGACGAACAGCACGCCCATTTCGTTGGAAACGAAGGTCCCCTCCGCGTAGGCCTCGTTCACCGTCACGCTGACCACCCCCGTGGGAACGACCACCATCATGTTGCCGGCCTTGACGGCCTTCTCGTCGATCACACCATCATCGAGCTTCGGTCGGCGATGGTCGAGGCGGAGGACGAGACGGGTGCCGTTGCGGTGGGTGATGGTCACCTCCTCGCCGTGCTCCAGGCGGTTCGCGATCCGAGACCCGTCGTGGCGTAGTTCGATCGGGTCGACCATCGTTGCGTCGATGAGTTCCTTGCGCCAGGTCCCAAGATCGACCGCGTACCGTCGAGCCCAGAGAGCGCTCGTGCGGCCCAGGTCCCAACGAACGGTCCGGACGCCATGCTTCTGGATCACCCGCATGATCTCGTGGTTGTTCGACTCGATCCTGCGGGCGACGGCTCGAGGGAGTTTCTCTTCGCGGAGAGCGTCCTCGGGCCCGTAGAGGCACACGTAGGCGTCCGAGGCGGCCAGGGCCGCCAATTCGTGGTTTCCCATCCTACCGAGCTGGCTTGCGGGGCCTTCCGAGACGCCGCGCCAATAGGACGGCTCGTCCCTGACCCAGAGGAGGGGTCGTGCCCCTAGGATGCGGGCCTCGACATCGAAGCCGAGGGCCCAGGGAAGGGTCCCACTCCAGGTCTCGATGAGCAGGTTCTCCCCGCGCGTCAGACGCAGGGTGTTTCGCAGCACCTTGCGGGCGAACGCCCGACGCAGGGACTCGGGGTACGACGGTAACATTCAATGCACAATCTCCGTACCTATGTATATAAGGTGCTGTCAGTTTAGTATTCTAAATCTGCGGAGGCAACATACGAAGGGTGTCCCGTGAGGCTCCGCAAGGTCGTTAACCGGGTGTACCAAGGGACGACCTACTACCGCTGGACCATATCGATCCCGCCCAAACGCATCCGCGAACTGGGCTGGACCGACGGACAGGAACTCGATGTCGCCGTGCGCGGGTCGGCGCTGTGGATCCAGTTGGCACTTCGAACCGTTCCGGGGCGCCGCGACCGGCCCGCGGATTCGCTCGAGGAAGAGGTTCGCCGGCGGACGCTCGGTCGCCGACCGGGACGTTAGGGCGACGCTAGAGGATCAAGATCCGCGAGCCTCGCCTCAGCCTCTCGATCGCGCGGGCAGGCTCTTCCCCCGTGGCAGGGATACCTCTCAGCAGCGCCCGCCGCGAAAGCCCTCAGCTCTGAAGGTTCAATCGGAGTTGAACCCTCGCGCCTTTGGACCCGGTGAGGGCTGGATGCTGCGTCCCAACCATTCGCGATTCGCGAATAAAGCCGGCATGGCGCACGCCTCCCGCAGGTTCGGCTGCGGCTCAGCTAGATTGGGGACTTGCGCTTACCGGGAGCCTCTCTCGATCGCGACGAATCCATCTCTGGGAGCCGGTTCCTTAACGGGTCTTCCTTCGTCGGGTCTTCGACGAAGGCGGAAGGGGGACGCGGGGCGGCCGGCATGGTGTTGCGTAGATCGTCGTCGTCGGAGCCGCCCGCTCGGGCCCTCTTCCGTGAGGTGGAGTCTGTCACCTTGCGATTAACCAGCCTTCCAGCATAAGTGAGGCGACTAATAGAACTATCGTCGCGTTGATCCTGTCCTTCATCACCTGGAGCGTCAGGTCGTTCCTGCTCACAGCGTTTCGAAGACTCTTTAGAATCTTCACCTGAATCTCATTCTCCTCCTCACCCAGCATCCCGATCAATACGGCAGGCTTCGGGGGGTACTCTGCATCCTTCACGACGTACGCCGAGAACCCAGCGAGGATCGACGCTAGCAGTGCGCCAATAGAGAGGTAGAACAAGGGAAGGTACGCCCCCGGAACTCGAGTGGTATCGCCCAGGAGGACACCGATCGCTGCCGCCCCGACGCCAATCAGTATTCCGGCTCGTCCGACTAGCGCATCGCGCGAAGTCCACTGCCGGTCGAGGACCCGTTGGACTTGTTCCAAGGCGAATTTCAGATTGCCCTTCTTCCACTCGCGGGGTTCCTTGAAAGTCCGCTCCAGCTCCTGGAACCCCAACTCCAACGCTTTCGGCGCTCCCCAGAAGCGGCGGAAACGCGACCCACCCCGGGCCGGTGAGCTAGCAGTAGTGACATCTTGGGGGGATTCCGTACCGGAACTGTGCTTTCCAACCATTTAGCAGACTGTTCGGTAGTCACCTTCGAAGATAAGGCGTAATCGAATCTGCACCAACCGTTACGTTCGTGAGCGCTCCAATTGGACTCGGCTGGTCGGAGTGGCGAACCCGTCAGATGAGCTCACCCTGGTGTCTCCGTTCAAACCATCCAGCGGGGGTCTTGCCACCCGTCACGGAAGCTAACCATCGCGCGCACAGTGAGTGTCAGAGCGGGCCGCGCCCTCGGGCAGTATCCTCAACGAGGACACCGCTCAAGGCCGCCTTCGATGCCTTCATGCACGGCGACGCGGAGTCTGCGCGTCCTCTGTTCACCGACGACGTGATCTGGCACGTCTCGGGCAAGGGTCCCCTGTCCGGCGACTATCACGGGTTTGACGAAATCGCAGCATGGGGCGGCCGCCTCTATGAGCAAACCAACGGCACGTTCCGAGAGGATTTGGAAGGGGTCGTTGCCGACGAGCACTGGGCGGTCCAGGTCGCTCGTTTCGCGGCGAGCCGCGGGTCAAGAGTGATTGAAGACTCGTCGGTGAATCTGTTTCGGTTGGTTGACGGACGCGTAGCGGAGTGTTGGGTCGTTTTCGGCGACGGGCAAGCCTTCGACCGCTTCTGGTCGTGAAGGTCCCCGTACCTGAAGTGTTAGGTTTAACGAAAGATGGGACCACCGCCAGCGAAGCAAGCCGTGCTGTGTGCCGCGAGTCTCGGCGCGGGACGTCCCCTCTAAGTGTCGTGAGCGAGCGGTAAGTCGAAGGCTTGGCGTTTGTCGAGTCGTCGACCTGTTATGACGGCAACATACCTCTACACTTTGCCATAAGTGTTAAAGAGTTGACAATATGTAGAGGTATCAATGTCGGCGGTCCGGACCCTGGCCCGCGGCAGTAACCGGTACTACTACCTAGTTCAGACCTACCGATGGGAGGGGGCAGTTCGACGGAAAGAGCGGTACTTGGGAACCACCCTCCCGGGTGGACTGGAGCGGGAACGGGAGTCGCTCGAACGAGACGTGTGGGGTGAGACGTGGTTCCGTTCCTTCGATAGGATTCGAGCGGCGTATCAAAACCGGCTCCGGACCATTCCCAAGTCCGTCCTAGAGCAGGAGCGTGAGGAGTTCATCGTGGACTTCACGTACGACACGAACCGGATCGAAGGCTCCACACTCTCCCGCGAGGAAACGTCGAACCTTCTGACGCGGGGTATCAGCCCACCCTCCCGGCCGATGCGGGACATACGGGAGGCGCAGTTGCACGCACAACTGTTACGACGGCTCGTGTCGACGCCAGAGCCGGTGGATCTGCCTCACCTCCTCTCCTGGCACCGAGCGATCTTCGGGGAGACCAAGCCGGATATCGCGGGACGCATTCGGGACTTCGAAGTCGGGATCCGCCGTAGTCATCACCTCCCCCCCAGCTCGCTGGAAGTTCGTCCGATGCTGATCGAACTCTTGCGTCGAACGGGTCGTCAGGCTAGGTCGACCCACCCAGTGGAGCGAGCGGCTAGCTTCCACTTCCAGTTTGAACACATCCATCCGTTCGGTGACGGGAACGGGCGGATCGGGCGTCTCGCGCTGAACGTGCTACTGTCCCAGGCCGGATTCCCGATGCTGAACATCCGATACGGGCGGAGGGGAGGATACTACACCGCCTTGGAGAAGTCGAGCTTGACTTCGAGCGCGCGACCGTTCGTCCTCTGGTTCTTCCACCGCTATCATCGGGATCAGCGGGTGTGGCTCCGGCTGGCTCCCTCGGCAAAGGGCCGTCGCACATTGTGAGCGGCACGGCCAGGACTGAGCAAGGTCACCCCTGGGCTCGACGCGCGGGCAGTGTGTGTGCAACAAGCGTTGAGCACACGAGCTGGCACGCCCGCGATTCTAGTTCTTGGGGTCCAGTTATCCTCTCGATCGCTCGGATACCTGATCATGAGGGAATCGGGGAGCGCCCCTGGAACCGGATGTCACCAGATGCTGCTCATCGGAAGGACAAACGTCTAAGGGTAGCCGACTCCTCGCTCGGTCGACTCGGGTGAGGAACGTGAACACGAAGATGACAGCGCAGCTGCGACTTCGCTACGGGCCGCCTCGACTGGCGCTGTCTCTGACCCAGACCGACGTTCCTGTCCCGAAGGACGACGAAGTCCTGGTCCGTGTGCGCGCGGCGTCGGTCAATCCGGCGGATTGGTACAACGTCCGAGGAAAGCCGATCCTCGTGCGACTGTCGGGAAGCGGATTCTTTCGACCGAAGTCCCCCCTCGCCGGGGCCGACGTGTCGGGGGTCATCGTGTCCGTGGGAAAGGGCGTGAAGGAGGCTCACGTCGGTGACGAGGTCTTCGGCCTCTGTTCGGGGTCTTACGCAGAGTACGTTACCGTCCCCGAAAAGGACCTGGCCCTGAAGCCGGCGAACCTCTCGTTCGAGGAAGCGGCGGCGATCCCGCTCGCCGGACTGACGGCCCTTCAGGGCGTCCGGACGAAAGGGAACCTCCAGCCGGGACAGAAGGTCCTGATCCACGGAGCCTCCGGTGGGGTGGGGACCTTCGCGGTTCAGATCGCAAAGGCTCTCGGAGGGACCGTCACGGCCGTCTGCAGTTCCGATAAGGTCGACCTGGCACGCTCGCTCGGGGCGGACGAGGTCATCGACTACAGCCGCCAGGACTTCGCCCGGACCGACACGAGGTACGACCTCGTCGTGGGAGTGAACGGGAACCGGCGCATCGGAGACTACCTCCGTGTTCTCACCCCCGAGGGCCGGTGCGTCTACATCGGTGGGACCCTGCGGCAGGCGATCGGTCTGCTGATGTTCGGGAGGCTCCGGTCGAGCGTGCGAAAGGGCCGGCTCCGCTTCTTCATCATGCAGGCGACGAAGAGCGACCTGACGTTCCTGCGCGAGCTCGTGGTCGATGGCAAGGTCAAGCCGGTCCTAGACCGAAACTTCCCGCTTTCGGCGGTTCCCGACGCCCTGGACTACCTCCACGCCGGTCACGTTCGCGGGAAGGTCTCAATCACCGTACCCTAAGGTTCAACAAGGATTGAGCCCATGAGGCTGGGCAAGCAGCTCTTGTGCAGATGGTTCTCAGAAATCTAGGCGGTGGATTTCAGTAAGCTCAGGTTTGATCGTGAAGCGGCTAGAACGAGGACAGTGACTCTGGTCCGATCTCCCTCCTCGAGAAGCGCCACGATCGGAACCACTATGCATCACCTGGG
>Ga0335078_10013415_pt1 | contig 12144 bp, 8 predicted proteins | sample Lox_Sample_32_FD_206711 | JGI IMG/M metagenome (GOLD analysis project Ga0335078, IMG submission 206711) | Soil microbial communities from Loxahatchee National Wildlife Refuge, Florida, United States - Lox_Sample_3.2 | ecosystem: Environmental > Terrestrial > Soil > Wetlands | place: USA: Florida... | reverse complement strand
CCGAGCAGCATCGCGATCCCGCCGCCCGAGGCGATGTAGAACAGGAAGTGGAGCAGCGACACCTCGTGCGCCTCGGCGGCGAAGATCGCGGGCACGAACAATCGCCAGAACGCCAGGGCCTCGTCGTTGTCGGTGGCCGCCCGGAGCCAGCTGCCGAACGTGATGCCATCCCACTCGTCGGCTTGGGAAGCGCTCCACGGCTGCTCGAGGTCAAGCGTCGCGGCCATCGCTTCGAGCTCGCCCGTCAGCCGCCCGACCTCCGCCGCTGCCTCGGGTGACAGGCGCGGCTCGTCGTTGCCGAACCGGGTGACCTTGCCGTTCCAGACGAGCTGCTGGTCGCCCTCGTCGTACTGGGGATAGGTCTCAAGCCCATGCGCCTCGGCGAGCGAGAGGACCTCGGTCTGGGTCGGGCCGAACCACTGGCCGCCCATCTCGATCGTGTGGCCGTCGGACATCAGCTTCCCGGTCGTGCGGCCGCCGACGCGATCACGGGCCTCGAGCACCCGGACACGGTGGCCCCGGTCGACGAGATCTGCCGCCGCCGTCAGGCCGGCCAGTCCGGCACCTACGACAACCACATCCACAAATTCCATGTTTCAACTCCCTCGTAGCGAGACCCGGATCCCCTCGCCGGCCGAGGGCCGAAGGAGGATCGTGGTAGAATCTAAGTCGGACGTCCGTACAACATTTGAGAGGATGACACATGCGACTACAGTCCACAAGGCCTTGGAACGAAAAAACCTCGCCGAAGCAGAATCGGAGCCGACCATGACCGGCGCCTACGCCAAGGCGGAGGTGCGTCGCGGTCAGCTCGTGGGCGCCGCACGCGCTGTCCTGGCACGCGAGGGCATGGCCGGCACGACCCTGCGAGGCGTGGCGGCCGAGGCCGGCGTCCCGCTCGGGACCGTGCACTACATCTTCGCCACCAAGGAGCAGCTGCTCCGCGCCGTGCTCGAAGACGTCCTGGAGGAGATCTCGGTCGCCTTCCGCGCCGCCGCCAGCAGTGCCACCGACCTCGACGCGGCGATGCGGGCCACCGTGCTCGATGTCTGGTCGCAGCTCGTTGAGGCCGATCCCGGTATGCAGATCATGCAATACGAGCTGACGATCTGGGCTCTGCGTACAGAGGGGATGGCCCACGTCGCCCGGCGCCAGTACGAGCTCTACTTGCAGGTGCTGACCGACAACTGGAACGAGGCCGCGGCCCGGGCCGGCGTAACGCTCGCCATTCCCGCCGACCAGCTCGCGCGCCTGTTCCTCGCGGGCGCCGACGGCCTGATCCTCCAGTACCTCACCCTCGGCGACCCCGAGCAGACGCGGGCCGACCTCGAACGGTTCGTCGGTCAGATGGTGCGGCACGCCACCGGGTCCTAGCCGGCCTAGCCCGGGCGACCCGTTACCGCGGGCGACCTCGGTTTGAATTCACGCTCTGGCGTGCGGCCTCGGCGAGCCCTCGCCTGGCCGACCGGCACGCAGTTCATCAAGCACTGATGTGTGATCGCGTCACGGATACGATCGGTGTGTGAGCGCGTCGCCGGAACCGGAGCGACAGGCGGTGGCGGAGCGGGTGTTGCGTGGCCGCGCGTTTGAGTCGGTGGTGTGGGGCATGCCTGCAGTCAACTTCGACCTCATGCATCAGGCGATGGAGCGCGAGACCGGGGGCGCGTTCAATCAGATCGTCTACTGGTCGGGGCTCCCGGACTGGAAGAACCAGACGCTCACCCCGAATCCGGACGCGATCTATCTCATCGCGTTCCTCAACACGAAGGACGTGGGGCCGGTCGTGCTCGAGGTCCCGCCGGCGGGCGACGGTTCGATTACCGGCACGGTGATGGATTGCTGGCAGGCGCCGATCGAGGACGTCGGTTCGGCTGGCGTCGATGAAGGTGACGGGGGCAGGTACCTGGTCTTGCCGCCCGGCTACGCAGACGAGCTGCCCGACGGCTACATACCGATGCGGTCTGATACTTACTCGGGCTTCGCCCTTCTGCGGTCGATCCCGCGCGGAGGCAGCGAGCGCGATGTCGCGCGAGCCGTCGCCTACGGACGGCAGATCGGGCTCTACCCGCTCGCGCAGGCAAACGAGCCGCCGCCGACCGTTTTCCTCGATGCAATCGACGTCGTGTTCGACTCGACGATTCCCTACGACCACCGGTTCTTTGAATCGCTTGACCGGATCATTCAGCGCGAGCCATGGCTGACCAGGGATAAGGCCATGATCGACGTGACGAAGTCAGTGGGGATCGTCAAGGGGAAACCGTTCGAGCCGGACGCGAGGACACAAGCGATGCTCGACGAGGCCGCGGGCGCGGCGCGGGCTTGGCTCGACGCCCGCTACGAGGAGATCTTCTCCACCGCCTTTTATGACGGCAGCCGGTGGGCGCTACCCGTCTCACGCGAGATGATCGCGGGGCAGCAGACGTTCTTCGCAGACCCCAACTCCTATCCGGTCGACGATCGAGGCGTGTCCTACAGCATGGCTTTCTTCAGCCCGAAGCATTCGGGGGCGGGCTCGTTCTACCTGATGGCGATCAAGGACGCAGACGGGCTGCCGTTCGATGGCGCTAGCACGTATCGGCTGTCGGTCCCGGCGGACGCGCCGGTGAAGCAGTACTGGTCGGTGACGATCTACGACCGGGCCACGCACACACTGATCCGAGGTATGCACCGGTCGAGCGTCTCCTCGCAGTCGCCGGGTCTGCTGCGCAACGCTGACGGGTCGGTCGACGTCTACTTCGGCCCTCAACCCCCGACCGGGCAAACGGATAATTGGATCCCGACGAACCACAACGGCGACTTCGAGGTGCTGTTCCGCTTCTACGCCCCCGAGCAGCCCGTCTTCGACAAGACCTGGCGGCTTCCCGATATCGAGAAACGGCCTAATCCCGCGTAGCTCCGCACGCTAGCGCCACCGAGCTCGTCGGCCGGGCCACGGAGCGCGCGGCCGGGGGGCCACGAGGAGCGGTGCCGGCAGCGTTCGCAACCCCTCGATGAAGGTGTCAGACGGCCTTGATGTCGTCTATAGGCCAGGTGCGGTCGAAGTACGGCTGGGTGGGGCCGTAAAGGCGCAGATAGGCAAACCACGCGCGCCCGGGGACAGTCTGGATCCAGTTGGACGACTCGGCGGCTTCGGGGCGCCGCGGGCCGAAGCGCAGCTCGATGCTCCCGTCTGGGCTGATCGCCGGGTTGGTGCGCGACGAGATCTCGGCTTTCTTTGACAGGGTGTCGGGGAGGGTGCGGGTCAGCGCGTCGTAGACGCAGAGCGACCAGAACTGCTTGGCGGGAGGGTCAGGCGGCACGATCAAGCAGTAGTCGCGGCCGCCGTCGAGCCATTGCCCGTCAGCGTCGGTGTAGGCACCCAGGTAGGCCTGGCCGAACCCAACGGCCGGGTGAGCCATGCCCACCCCCATCCCGGACGCTTCATAGAACCAAGCGGCGCGTTCGAAGAACTGGCCGACCCCGTCGCGGGTCTGATCCGGTTCGACGTTGACCACGATGTCCCAACGGCTGTCAGATCGGTACCGCGCGGTCGCGAAGCGCTTGCGAAAAGCGTTCGCTTGAGCGATCGCCTCCCCGTGCACGGCGGCGTCGGTGAGGATGCGCCGCTGGCGCTCGTCGGGCGCGAACGGCTGTCCCCGTTTGAGACCGAGGCTTTCCGCAATCCCGGCGAAGAATTGGTCGCGCTCGGCGATCGGTTCGCGGTCGAGGATCTTGGCCAGCGCTTCGAAATACGAAAGACCGCTCGGTTGCGCTTGGCTCCAGCGGGTGCCATCGGGACGGACGACCCGGGTGCGCAATGTCTGCTCACACCGTCCGAATGGGTACGCGCGGAACGCGGCGAGGATCCGCTCGCTCTGAGCTTCGTTCGTCGTCAGCACCCTGAGGGCGAACCACACGCTATTCGTCTGCGACCCCGCGAGGTAGTGGTCGCCCGCCGCCGGTGCCTGCTGGCCCGGGCCGACGAGCAGATACCGGCCACCGGTTCCCTTGTCCGGCCCGCTCTGACCCATGCCGATGATGCTCCTCTGCCAGAAGTCGCTGGTACCCCCGGCCACCGGTCCGGCCGGAACGTCGATGACCAACGGACCCGTGCGGCTGAGATCGGCGAACCCCATGTAATACGGGGTGATGGTGTTCGGCGTCAGGATCCCCAGCTTCTCGTCGTAGCCGACGTACGCGCCCAGATCGAAGTCCCCGGCGCCGAGCACCTCGCGATGCGCTCGTTGCAGCTGCGCCATCGCGACGATCGGCAGCCCCCACAGGTACAGCATCGTCGCGGCGTGCCCGTCACGCGCGTCATACAGGTTGTCGATCGCGTCTGGCGCGGGCAACCCAAGCCGATCCTCGACGGTTCTTGCTGTCACGCCGTCCTCCCGTGCGATTCGCGCGCGATGCCCGTGCGCCGCGCTCACGACCCAGCCATGCTAGACCCGCTGCAGGCGAGCGGGCGCCCGCTACCGGTTCTCGCCGGTTGGCACGAATTCGAGCGGGGCGCCGGCGGGGATCAGTGGCTCCCGGTGGGCGCTCGCGCGAAAGTCGTGGAGGATCCGGTTGAAGTGAAATGCCGTCCAGGAGTGCAGGTACGGGATTGCGACGTCTTCGCGTTCCTGCGGGTCGGTGACGAGGTTGATGATGCGGGGCGCGGAGAGTTTGCCGGCCGGGTCGCTTGAGTATTTCTGCTCGACCAGGACCAGCTTGAAGTTGCGCCACTTGACACCGTACATCTCTGGGCCCATCCAGAAGATGTATCCCTCGCGCGCCGACGAGTCCCGGTCTCCAGCGAGCCAATCGAGTTGGTTGACGCCATCGATCACGCGATCGGCAGGCTCGCTCAGACCTGCCGCGTGGAGGATCGTGGTGAACCAGTCGGTGACGTGCATGATCTCGTCGCTGACTCGATTCTCGGCCACGCACCCGGGCCAGCGCACGATGCACGGGGTGCGTAGGTTCCCCTCGCCGCCGGCGAAGTAGGAGCCCTCCCAGTAGCCGGGCGTGCCGCGCCACAGCACGATGTCCTCGGGGCCGTTGTCACCGGCGAACACGACGAGCGTGTTGTCCGCGATCCCGAGCTCGTCTAGGAGGTCGAGCAGCACACCGAAATCGCTGTCGAGTTCGAGCAGGCTGTCCGCCCAGTCTCCGTGTCCGGTCTTGCCCTTGAACTCTTCGCGGGGGATGACCGGCATGTGCATCAGGGAGTGGTTGAAGTACACGAAGAACGGCGCGCCGTCCGCGACGCTCCCTCTGATGAAGTCATCGGCGTGCTTGAGGTACTCGGTGTCGCAGTCGCGCCGGACCTCGAGTGTCAGCTGCTCGCCCTCGGTGACGTCCGGTTGGCCCTTCTTGATCTGCACCATGCGCGACTGTGGATCGCGTCCTGGGTCATACCATGGGTCGGTCGGCCACAGCGCCTCGTCGTAGGTCCGCGGCGGCCCGTACCACTCCTCAAAGCCCTTATCGGTCGGCCACCGCCCGGGCCCCTCGCCGACATGCCACTTCCCGTACACCGCGCACGAGTAGCCGGCTTCGCTGAGCACGTCTCCGAGTGTCTTCTCCCACTGGACCAGACCCCAGCCGCCCTGGGCTCCCACGGGCACGCTGTGGGTGCCGGACCGGATCGCGTGGCGTCCGGTGAGCAGCGCCGAGCGCGTCGGCGTGCACTGCGCCTCCGGGGCGTAGTTCGTCAACCGGAATCCCTGCCTGGCGAACGCGTCGATCCTATCCGTCCAGGCGCCGCGGAACGGGCCGCCGCTGTAGCAGCTCAGCTCCCCGAAGCCGAGGTTGTCGACGTGGAAGAACAGGACGTTCGGCCGCTCGGGCGCGTCACTAGCCTCGTCGGACTGATCGCTGCCCTTGCTCGCCACAGCGCCAGTCTAATCCCGCCGAGGGGGACCTAGCCAGCCAAGGTGACGATTGCGTCCCCGATCAGCTTGGCGCCGATGATCAGGCAGATCACGGCCATGATCGTCGTGTTCTCGCGCGCCATCCAGTCGTGCAGCTCGCCGAGGATCTTCGTCGCGCGGTGTCCCGCGAGGTAGTAGATCGCAACCGGCGCACCGACGCCGAGCGTCGCGATCACGATGAACACACCCAGCGCGACCGCCTGGCTCGCCGCGCCCGCACCGGTCTGAGCGATCGCGGCCGCCGCGCCCACGACGAGCAGCCCGTTCTTCGGCTGGACCGCGGACAGCCCGACCCCGAGCGCGGTCGACCTGACCGGGGTGAACGTGTCGACCGCCTTCATCCACGACGGAAGCCCGGGCTGCGAGTCACCTCGCGGCCGGCCACGCCACTCTTTCACGGCAAGCAGCACCAACAGCACACCGAGGACGATCTTGAGGATGCTGACCCACGTCGCCGGGGCGCCGTGCCTGCTCGCGCTCGCGCCGCCGGCAACGAGCAGGACGATCGCGCCGAGGACCGCAATCCCCAACACCCACCCGACGAGGAACGCCAGCCCGTTGACGCGACCCTTGGGCGTGGCGAGCATCAGCACCACGGCGATGATCGGCAGCGGGCTGAGCGCCACGCCGACCCCGAACGAAAGGACCTGGCCGATCGCCTGACCCATCAGCGCACGCCCGATACCTCAGCCCCGCTCACGTCAGCCTCCATGGATCGACACGGTCGATGGCGCAAATCTAACCAACGCCACATTGAAGGGTCCGAAAGCGACGAACCCCAAGATCCCGCAGGGTCGCGGTGTAGGCTGCCGCTCGGATGGGGTGGGTATTTCCCTCGCTGCAGCGCTATCAGCGCGCGTGGGTGCGGGGCGACCTGATCGCTGGCGTCACGGTGTGGGCGGTGCTGGTGCCCGAGGCCCTGGCGTACGCGTCGATCGCCGGGGTCTCGCCCGTGGTCGGCCTGTATGCGGCTCCCGGCGCGCTGATCCTGTACGCGGCGCTGGGGAGCTCGCGCCAGCTCGTCGTCGGTCCGATGGCCGCGACCGCTGCGCTGTCGGCAGCAACGGTCGCGTCGTTCGCCCCGGCGGGCAGCGACCGGTTCGTGGCCTTGACCGCCGGGCTGGCGATCATGACCGGGCTGGCGGCGCTCATCGCCGGCGCGCTGCGCCTGGGGTTCTTGGCGAGCTTCATCTCAGAGCCAGTGCTCAAAGGCTTCATCGTCGGGCTCGCGCTGACGATCATCATCGGCCAGATCCCCAAGATGCTCGGGATCAAGAAGGGCAGCGGCGATTTCTTTGAACAGCTCTGGCACATCGTCACCCATCTCGGCGACACCCAGGGGCTGACGCTGCTCGTCGGCGTGGCGTCGCTCGGCGCGATCATCGGACTACGCCGGATTGCGCCCGCCGTGCCCGGATCGCTCATCGTGGTGCTGCTAGGGATCGCCGCGGTCAAGCTGTTTGATCTCGACCACCACGGAGTCGAGATCGTCGGCCCTATCAAGAGCGGGCTGCCGTCGTTCGGGACCCCGGACGTGCACGTCCGCGACCTCGGCGCGCTGGCGGCCGGCGGCATCGGGATCATGCTCGTCGGTTTCGCCGAAGGGCTCGGCGCCGCCAAGACCTATGCCGCGCGCCAGCACGAGCAGATCGACGCCAACCGCGAGCTCCTCGGGATCGGCGGCGCGAACCTCGCCTCCGCGCTCTCCAGCGGCATGGTCGTCAACGGCAGCCTCTCGAAAACGGCGGTCAACGCCTCCGCCGGCTCCCGCAGCCAGCTCTCGGGCCTAATCGTCGCAGCGCTCACGATCGTCACATTGCTGGCGCTCACCGGACTGTTCGAGGACCTACCCGAGGCAACGCTCGCGGCGATTGTGATCGCCGCCGTGATCGAGCTCGTCGACGTCCCCGCGCTCGTCTCGCTCTACCGCGTGTACACCAGCCGTCTCGGGCGAGAGTTCGGGTTCGTCGCGCGACCCGATTTCATCGCCGCGATCGCGGCGCTGCTCGGGGTGACGGTGTTCGACACACTGCCCGGGCTGTTCATCGGAATATCGGTTTCGCTCCTGCTGCTCATCTACCGCGCCTCCCGGCCCTACATCGCGACCCTCGGCAAGACGGACGACGCCGACCGTCGCTACCGCGACATCGACCGCCACCCCGACGCCCGCGTGCCCGACCACATCGCCGTGCTACGCATCGAGAGCGGACTGTATTTCGCCAACGCCGACACCGTGCGAGCCCGAATACTCAAGGCCGCCGACGCCAACCAGATCCATGCGGTCGTAATCGACGCCGAAACCATCCCGTTCATCGACGTCACCGCCGCCCGAATGCTCGCCGAGCTCACCGACGAACTCGACCACCGCGGCGTGCGACTGCTGATCGCCCGCGACATCGGCCAAGTCCGCGACGTCCTCCGCCACGTCGCCGATAACCCCGCCCTCGCGCACGTCTACCCCAGCACCCAAGCGGCCGTCGACGCAGCACAACGAACCAAATGACGACAAATCACGCGATCCGGGTCGCCAAGAACAGCGGCCCCCCTCGGCCAGGCGACACGCTAGCGGTGCTCGGGGCTAACGAACGGGCCCACCGCGAGCTTGATTCTGATCTGATGGGCAACGTCCTTCTTCTCTCCCTGGCCGCGGCGCTGAATCCGACCCTCGTGGCAGCCACGACCGTGATGCTGTTACTTCCGCATCCCGGGCGGTTGATGCTTGGTTACTGGCTGGGCGCGATGATCACCAGCATCACACTCGGACTGCTGATCGTCTTCTCGCTCAACGGTTCGAGCACGGTCAGCACAACCAAGAAGACACTCAGCCCGATCGCCGACCTCACGCTCGCGACAATCTTCCTCGCCCTCGCGGCAGTGCTCAAGATCCGACGAGCCAAGCGACTCTCGACCGGCCGTTCCCAGCGCGACAAGAACAAGAAACCACCGAAATGGCAGCAGGCGCTGCGCAAAGGAACCGCCAGAACCACCTTCCTGATCGGCGCCGCCCTGACGCTCCCCGGGACCTTCTACCTCATCGGTCTAGACAAAATCCACAAGCTCCATTACTCGACAGCAGCGACAGTACTGTCAGTCGTCGGCTTCAACCTCGTCATGCTGCTCCTACTCGAAGGTCCTCTTCTCGCCTTCGCACTCGCGCCCGACTGGACGCCCGTCGCCATCGAGCGCTCGAAAGCATGGGCCGGAAAGCACGCTACGGAATACGCCATCCGCGGACTCACCGTAATCGGTGGCGCGCTCATGATCAAAGGGATCATCGGCCTACTGTCGTGAACTTCGACAGCGGGCATCGCGATCTGGGACAACACAGCCCCGGGTGACGCTGAAGCTGCGATCGGCGCGCGGAGGCGCTCGGCAGCGCGAAAAGCGCGTCTAGCTGGTCGATCTTTAGTTGCGCGCGGGGTTATGATCGGTGGGCGCGCAAGGGCGTTCCGGTCCGCGGAAAGGGCGAAGCCCACCTTGACCGTTGGTGCTGTGGTTGTGGTCGGTGTCTCCTTTCCGGCCTGTGGTTGCGGACTCCGGGCCTTGGCGAAAGGAGGCCTTTGTGCCACCCCGCGGTCTTCCTGGTAATGCCAACCTCGAGCAGCTTCGCAACGGCGCGAAGAGCTTCCAACGCGCGGTCCGCGCCGGTGACCCCGGCGCGGCGGCGGTCGTCAACGAGTTTCACCCTCGCCTCGGATCTGCACAACCCGGCTCGCCGGAGCTGGGCGCGTTCACTCGCGCGGACGCGCAGTTGGTCGTTGCCCGTCAGTTCGGGTTTCCGAGCTGGCCGAGGCTGAAGGCGCACCTGGAGCTGGTCGCCGACTATGCCCGCTCGCCGCATCACATGCCGGTCGGCGGGCCACTCGCCGATGAGGCTGAGATTGTCGATGAGTTCCTGCGACTCGTCACTCTGAACTATGGCGATGACGATCCTGACCGTCTCGTCCGCGCCGAGGCGTTGCTGTTGGCGCACGACTGGTTGGCGACCGCGAACGTCTACACGATCGCGGCGACCGGGGAGCTCGACGCGGCCCGCGACCTGCTGGCCGATGATCCGGGTGCGGCGTCGCGGGTCGGTGGTCCGTATCGGTGGGAGCCGCTGCTCTACCTCACCTACGCGCGCCTGCCGCTGAGCGCGGGGCGCTCGCCGTTGGCGGTCGCGCGGCTGCTGCTGGAGCACGGCGCCGATCCGAACGCCGGCTATCTGTGGGAGGGTCTGATCCCGCCGTTCACGGCGTTGACCGGCGCGCTGGGTGGCGGCGGCACGATCCCGAAGCACCCGCAGGAGCTGGCGCTCGCGCGGTTGCTGCTCGAGGCGGGCGCTGACGCGAACGATGGGCAGGCGCTCGACAACCAGGGGTGGGGCGAGAGCGCGGGCGAAGGGTGGCTCGAGCTGCTGTTCGAGTTCGGGCTCGGCAGCGGCGACGGCGGGCCGTGGCGCCGGCGCTTTGGCGACCGGCAGGACTCACCGCAGAAGATGCGTGAGGATCTGCTGATCGCGGCAGCGAAGCACGGGCTCACCGACCGGGTCCGCCGGCTGCTCGCCCGCGGCGTCGATCCCCGGGGCGAGAAGATCGAGCACCCGATCTACCGGGGACGCTCACCGGTCCAGGAGGCCGCGCTGAACGGGCACATGGACATCGTGGCGATCCTGGTGGACGCGGGCGCGGTCTGGGAGCACGATCAGGTCGACGAGCGGGCGATCGAGCGGTTCCCCGACCAGCTGGTCCGGGCCGCCGAGCAGGACAGCCATGACGCGGTCGCGCTGCTGATCGAGCTGGGGTTCAACGTGAACGCGCGCTCAAGGACCGCGCCGCTGCACGAGGCCGCGATGCGCGGCAACCCGCCGGTGATCCGTCTGCTGCTCGAGCACGGCGCGGACCCGAATCTCCGCGACACGGGGTACCACGCCACACCGGCCGGCTGGGCAGAGCACCACGAGCAGCCCGAGGCCTACGCGCTCCTGGCTCCGCTCGAGCAACCCAACACCAAACACCGGAAGATCCGGCTGACGCCCTTCCGGACGCCGGCGACCCGGCGCGCGCGGGCGGGCCGGTGGTCCCCGGCGCGGCGATGCGGACAGTCGCTGCCGCGTTCACCGCAGTCTCGGAACGGCGGTTCGATGATCTCGCCGAGCTCGTCGCACCCGACATCGACTGGCGCGGAATCGCCGAAGCGGACGGAAGCGTTCCGAGATGCACCACACGCGAGCAAGCGATCGAACGGATGCAAATCGGGCTGCTCGCCGGCCAGGTATCGGTCAGCGCGTTCGTCGAGGACGGCGACAGTGTCCTCGCGCACGTCCACCGCATCGCCGATGACAACGACCCCGACGAGGATGGGGAGGCGCTCCCGCGTGCGGAGCGATTCGTCGTTGCCAAGGTCAGCGACGGCGTGATCGTGCGCATGTGCGGATACGCGACCGAGCAAGAAGCACGCGACGATCTCGCCCGACCGGGCAGGAGCGAGTGATGACCCCCATGGTGATCGATAGCGTCATGTTGCGATCACGACCACCGCTGACCACCGCGCCAGGTTCATCGGCCCGGTCGTCCTGCACGTCGACAAGCGCACCAGCGCACGCGAGAACCCGCTCTCAATCGTCAACCGTACCGTCGCTCATTCGGGAGAGGCACCCTGGGTCGCTCGGCGGGGTTCGACCCATAAAGGTTGCTCAACCGCGCGACGATCCCTCAGACGGCTGCTGCGTCTGACTGACCAGAGTTCCGGAACCGAGTTCCATCCCTAGCCAGACCCTCTGCGCAATGAAAGCAAGGCTCCGGCCAGGAGCGAATCGCTGCCCTGCTCGTCGCCAATCCCGAGACGCTCGGCGTCGTCGGCGCTCCGTCGCGGATGCCGACGAGCTGGGAGTTGCGCTTTGCTAGGAACTCGGGTGCGACGCCGGCGCCGACTCCGCGGTCACGAAGGTGCTTGCGAATCGCCTGACTCGAGAGGGGCAGCACGCAGTCCGCCGCTGTCGCTCTCATAGTCCGAGCGGGCACCAGCCCAAGCCCGCCCATCTCTTCCCCGATGGACGAAACGGAGCAGCGCTTATCGCGGCAGCGATGAGATGACCGCTTCGCCCTAGCCGAGCAGTAGCCACGTGATCGAGATCGCGGCGACCTTCGGTACGGTCTCTGCCTACGCACGAACGTGACCCTGCTTGCTCGGAATCGGGATTCAGGAAACTCGGTGCCCTGTCGTGATCGGGCACATCCAGGCCTGTTGGTCCCTGGGGACGCCA
>Ga0335078_10013414_pt1 | contig 12144 bp, 11 predicted proteins | sample Lox_Sample_32_FD_206711 | JGI IMG/M metagenome (GOLD analysis project Ga0335078, IMG submission 206711) | Soil microbial communities from Loxahatchee National Wildlife Refuge, Florida, United States - Lox_Sample_3.2 | ecosystem: Environmental > Terrestrial > Soil > Wetlands | place: USA... | reverse complement strand
TGACCGTCGCCCCTTCCTTCACCCAGGCGCCCCGCACCATCTCCGCCTTGCCGATGGCGGCGACCAGAATGTCCGCTCTCCCCACCTCGCCGGCGAGGTCAACGGTTCGCGAATGGGCGATGGTGACCGTGGCGTGTCTTTCGAGGAGCATGGCCGCCATGGGCTTGCCGACGATGTGAGAGCGCCCGATGACGAGCGCGCGCTTCCCTTTCGGGTCCACCCCGGTCTCGTCGAGCAACCGCATCACGCCCGCGGGCGTGCACGGCCTGGGGGCGGGCCGCCCCAGCCACAGAGCACCCACGTTCGCGGGATGGAAGCCGTCCGAGTCCTTGCGGGGGTCGATGGCGTCGAGGACAGCTCCCTCGTCGAGGTGCTTGGGAAGAGGCAACTGGACCAGGATCCCATGGACCTCCGGCGAGGCGTTGAGCTTGCGGACGAGGTCCATGAGCTCATCCTGCGAGGTGGAGGCCGGCAGGTGGTGCTCCACCGACCGCATCCCCACCTCCTCGCACGCCTTTCGCTTGCCGCGCACGTAGATGGCGGACGCCGGGTCGTCGCCCACCCGGACGACCGTCAGCCCCGGTACCGTGCCTCCCCGGGCGAGCTCCGCCACCTGCCCGGCGACCTCGGCGCGGACGCGAGCCGCGATCTGCTTTCCGTCGATGATCATGGGGCGCGAAGTATAACGCCGCCCCGGGACCGGAGGCGCGCTATCATCACCGAGCCCGGAGGAAAACCTCATGGACGTCCCATCCTGTCCGAAGTGCAACACGCCGCTCGACTCCAAACAAACGTGCGTCACGTGCGCCGCCGAGGCGGAAGGGCTGAAGCTCATCGGCAGGTCCGGGTACGCGTCGGTGAAGGAGATGATGGACCTCCTCTCCGGGGAGGGGCTCTCCCCGGCCATGGACCAGGTTTCGCCCCGCCGCCCCGAGGAGCAGCTGCATCCCCTCTGGAACCTCTACGTCCCCGAGGACGAGACAGGCCGGGCGGCGGATATCCTGCAGAAGGACTGGGCGCACCTCATCGGCGACCCGGAGGCCATGGCCGCCGCCGCCCGCGGCCTCAAGGGCGTGGATCTCGACGCCGGCGGCGAGATCGAGTGCCCGGCCTGCGGCCATCGCTTCGCGGCGTCCGTCGCCTCGGCCGACTGCCCGGACTGCGGGCTCTCCCTGGGGGCACCGGCGGAGGCCTCGCCGGACGAGGCGGAGACGTGAGCTAGCGGCCCGCGCGAAGCGGGCCTTAAACTGCGGGGATGCTCGCCGGTCTCTGCGACCTTCACGTCCACGTGGGCGGCGCGGTTGCGCCGCACGTGCTCTGGTCCATTGCCCACGACCAGGGCTTCAAGCTTCCGGTCGCCGACTACTGGGAGTTCCGGGAGCTCGTCTCGGCCCGGCCCGGCAAGGTCCACTCGCTCGAGGAGTACCTGGCCGTCCTCCACCAGTGGACGGAGAAGATCCAGTCCTCTCCCCAGGCGATGGAACGGAGCGTCTACGAGGTCATCGGAAAGGAGTACCGCTCCTCGCGCGTGAACCTCATCGAGCTCCGCTTCAACCCCATGAAGCGCAACCAGGGAGGGGAGCGGGACCTCGACCACATCATCCACGCCGCGCTGCGCGGCATGGACCGGGCCGTGCTCGAGTACGGCGTCCGCAGCGGCCTCATCTTCTGCCTGGCCCGGGAGTTCGATCACCGCCTGAACGAGATCATCGTCGAAAAGGCGCTCAAGTACCGGCGCCGCGGGGTGGTGGGCATCGACCTCGCCGGAACCGAGAAGCACGCGCTCGAGCTCAACCCCGGCGAGGTCCCGCGCTATCGGCAGCTCTTCGCCCACGCGCGCGAGGAGGGGCTCTGGACCACGGTCCACACCGGCGAGACGGCGGGAACCGGCGCGGAAGGGGTCCGGGCCGTGGTGGAAGAGCTCCGTCCGCACCGCATCGGCCACGGGATCCGGGCCGCCCAGGACGAACGGGTGATGGACCTCCTGCGGGAGAGGGGAGTGACCCTCGAAATTTGCCCCACCTCGAACCTGGCGACCCGCGCCGTCTCCTCCCATTCGGAGTTGCGCGAGGTCCTGCAGAAGCTCTGGCGGCGGGGCGTGCGCTTCACCATCAACACGGACGGCCCCTACCTGCTCGACACCAGCATGGCGAGGGAAGTGGAGATGCTCCGCCACCACGGCATCCTCGCCGAGGAGCAGATCGAGCAGACCTTCCGCTGGGCCCGCGAGGCCTCCTTCGTGGAGGGGGCCCAGGAGCTGGAGGACGGCGCCCGTCCCGCTTGAATCGGGGGGCCCCCCTGCCGTCTTCGTCCCGAACGAAGCCCGGTGAGCAGCCCTGCCGCGAACTCGGGAAGGAGGCCGCCTGAAGCTCGCATTCGGACTGGCGCTCTCTTGCCGCCTTCCTCCCGCCTCGCCGGCGGGAAGGGGCTCGCGGTCGAGGAGGAAGAGGAGGCGCGGCAAGATCCCCGCGGACCGGCCCCGCGGCCCGAGCCGTCTCGAGGTCAGGGCGCGACGAGGAGGGCAGTGACGGTGCCCGGGGCCGCCGGCTCCCCGGCGAGGAGCGGGCCGAGTTCCAAGGCGCGGTTGCGCGCCAGGATGGCGAGCAGCTCCCCAGCCTCCCCCTGGGAGGCGGGGCCGGGGTCGGAAGAAGCGAGCAGGGCGCGCGCCGCCGCGGCCAGCTCGGCCGAGGGGATGGGCTGGGGGACGAAGGGGCGCCCGAGCCGCTCGTTCGCGCGGGCGGTGAGGTAGAGCGCCGCCACCGTGGCCGCGCCGGGAAGAGGTGCGGCGAGCTCGAGACCCTCCGCCAGAGCGAGGAGCCCTTCGGCCTTCCCCAGCGCGTCTGCGACCGCGCGGACCTCGGCGCTCGAGCGAAACGGCCGCGCCGAAAGGGCGCCGGTCGCGGGCGAGCCCCAATCCGCGAGCGGCAGTGCCACCCCAGGGTAGTAGCGGGGTCGCCGGAGTCGCACGGCGGCGAGCGTCTCGCCGAGCGGCGAGTCGAAGGCGAGGCCCCGGGGGGCGGCCTGGCGCGCCAGCCGCTGGGCCCGCCAACGGAGCTCGAGGAGTTTCCCGAAGCCGGCCTGGAAGACGCGCTTCAGGGGAGCGGAGGCGAGTACCCGGGCCGCGGCCGTCTCGTCGCCGCCGGCGGTAGCCTCGAGGCCCAATTCCAGGAGCGCGCGCGCCGCCTCGAGCGCGCCCCGCACCTCGTCGGGCTCGCCTGGGTCCACCCGATCGGCCACCAGGACCGCGTTCGCCGCGGCCATGGCCTCGAGCTCGAACCGCTCCCGCGATCGAGCGGGAAGGAGCGCCGCGGCTCGGTCGAGGAGCGTCTGGCCCCGGTGGGCGGCAAGCCAGAACCCCGGCGGCCGGTCCGGAAGGCCAGCCGGCTGTTCCGCCCGGCGCGACGCTGGCCGTGCGAACCAGGAAAGTGCCTCTTCGAGGGGTGGATAGCCGAGGTCGGCGAGGCGGGCGGTGCGAAGGCGGAGCGCCTCCTCGGTGAGCTCGCTCACGAGTTCGTGGCGGACGGCGCTCAGCAGGCGCCCCGCCTGGAAGGCGTCGCGGGCGTAGAGGTCGTCGAGTAGCCGCCGCGCTACCAGCGCGTCGGCGCCCTCCGGGACGAACTCCACGAGGAAGCGTCCCTCCGGGGTCCGGGCGAATCGCTCGCTCTCTGGCTCGGGGTCCGGCTCCTCCTCCAGGTCGTGGACGCGAAGCACGTCTCGCAGGAGAAGGCTCAGGACCTCGAGGTCGAGCGCGGCGAGCTTGTCCTGCCAGGCCGCTTCCGCCCCCTCGTCGGACAGAGTGGGTGGCCGGCCGGCTCGGAGCCAGGGGAGGACGCGCGCGGACGCGAACTCGTCGCCCTGCCAGCCCGCGAGGTCGAGGAAGGTCCGGAACTGGGAGGGGGAGGCGAGTTGGACCACGGAGGGAGCGTCGGCGAGCCCCACCTCCACGACGGCGTGGAAGAGCTCGTCCGCCGGAAGGCCCTGTAGGGCCTCCGGGCGCTCGAGCAGGAGGTCGAGCCTCGCGCGACCCCGGTGGGCGGCGAGCGCCTGGCGCAGCCCGAGCGCCTCCTCCCGCCCGGGCGGCTTTCCCTCCGGTCCTCTCGAGGTCACGCGCGCTCCTCGGGCCCGCGAGCCGTCGGCGCGGCGGGGGCGGCCTTAGCTCCGCGCCGCTGCCCGCTTGCCGTGGTGCGCGGCCTTCACCACGCGCCCGGCCTTGAGGCAGCGGGTGCAGACGCGAAGGTGACGGACCGTCCCCTCGACATCGGCCCGCACCGAGCGGAGGTTCGGGAGCGAACGGGTCTTCGTCTTGTTGTTGGCGTGGGAGACGTTGTTGCCGACCAGCGGCCCCTTCCCACAGATGTCGCAGCGACGTGCCATGTGTGATTTTCCCAAGAAAAGAACGGAGCTTATTGCGCGGAAGCGGCGAAAGGTCAAGTCACTTCGGTTTGGGCTTCCGGCCGAGGTACGCCTCGACCCGGTCGGCGGCCTCCAGGGCAGCGTGGAACTCCCCCTCGAGGCCGAGGCCGGGCACCACCTCCCGGCCAGCGAAGAACAGGTTCGGCAGCGCCGAGCGGGTTGGCAGTCCGGAGACCCCGAGCACCTGGCCGCTCCCCGCCCGGTAGAGCGGGTGGGCGAGGAGGCGGGACCCGCGTCTCTGGCCGGACGCAGCGAGTAGGGGTACGGACTCGTGGACCACCCTCTGCCCGAAGAAGGGCAAGAACTCCTCGACCGCGTCCCGGATGGCGGCCACCCGATCGGCGATCTGCTCGGCCTCCCGGTCCCGGCTGCGCGCCGGGACGAAGGCGCCCGCGGTGAGCACGCAGCGGTCCGGCGCCGGCTCGCACACCCCCTTCTTCCCCGAGCGGAGCGCCGGGAGCAGCTGGAGGAGCACGGGCTGAGCGAGCCGGGACCCCACGGCCAGGGCGGTCGGGCCGAGCGGAGACGGGAGCACGCCGCTCGGAAGGATCCAGTTGACGGAGAGGAGGCGCTGGGAGGGACGCATCTGGTCGAGCTGGGCGGCGAGCTTCTCCCCCGCGCCCGGGATGATGCGGCGCAGCGCCTGCGCGTCGGTAGCGGAGATGAAGGCGCGGGCGGCGAAGACGTCGTCCGAGTCCGCGAGGCGCACCGCCGAGACCCGGCCCCTCTCCACGTCGAGGCTCTCGGCGACGGAGGTGCCGTTGTCCCCGGCGGCCAAGTCGCCCCGCGACTCGGCGATGCGCTTGCGCATGACCTCCCGTAGCCCGACCTCGCCGAAGGGCGTCCGGTGGCTGCCGCGGAGCAGCGCTCCGAGAACTCGGACCATCCCGAGCCGCGGGGGAGGGCCGTCCAGGTGGGCCAGGAAGGGGTACGCGCCAGCGAGCGCCACGGCGAGCGGGTGGCCCTCGAGCTCGGCGAGCGGAAACGGGCCGCCGTCCGCCCCGTCCGGCGAGTGCCGCCGGGCGCGGGAGAGGCGCCATCGGTCGACGAGGCCTCGGGGAGGCAGCGGCGGCCGGGAGGCGAGGAAGGGGCGCTCGGCGTCGAAGAGCCGGAGCGCGCCCGAAAGCGCGGCCTCGAGTCTGCCGCCGTCGCTGCCAAACTCGCGCGCCAGCTCGGCCTGGCGGGGCGCGTCGCCGCGCCACAGGTCGATCCGGTGGCGGGGCAAGAGCAGCTGCAAGTCCGGTGCGCACGGCTCGAGCAGTCTGCCCACGTCCGCGGTCAGGGAGAGCTCGTCGAGCACCGCCTCTCCGGCCGGGAAGGTGCGAGGGGAAGGCAAGAGCGCCGGCCCGTAGGGCAAGAGAAACCCCTGGTCCTCGTACGCTCGGCCGACCCCGTCGTGGTCCACGTGGAGAACGCGGAACCCGCGGCGGGCGAGCAAGGCTCCGGCGGCGATGCCGCCGAGCTGCGACCCGAGTACGCACACGTCGTAGCTGCGCTGGGTCGAGGGCGGCCGGATCGTTTGCGCCACGTCAGCCGTCCAGGGAAGGGTTGGCAACGCCGTCGAGCGAGGGAGCGGCCGCGTCGCGGACCAAGACCTTGCGGCCGCAAAGGGCGAGCCGCCGCTGCGCGAACCACTGCACCGCCTGGGGGTAGATGCGGTGCTCCTCGCGCAGGATCCGTGCCGCGAGGCTTTCCTCGGTGTCGGAGGGCAGGACTGGCACCACCGCCTGCACGACGATGGGCCCGGTGTCGGTGCCGGAGTCGACGAAGTGAACGGTGCAGCCGGAGAACCGGGCCCCGTGCTCGAGGGCCTGTCGCTGGGCGTGGAGCCCCGGGAACCCCGGGAGCAGGGCGGGGTGAATGTTCAGTACGGCCGGGCAGCCGCTGCGGGCGGGCGAGGGGCCGAAGGCGTCCAGGAAAGTGGGGGTGACGAGCCGCATGTACCCGGCGAGGCACACGAGGTCCACCTCGTGCCCCCGGAGGCAAGCCACGAGTTCCCGATCGTAGGCGGACCGGTCTACGACGCCCTTCGAGGGCATGAGCTCCGCCGCGATTCCCGCCCCCCGGGCGCGCTCGAGCGCCTTCGCCTCCGGGACGTTCGAGACCACCACGGCAACGGTGCCGTCGATGCGCCCCTCCCGACAGGCGTCGAGAAGGGCCTGGAGGTTCGAGCCGGAGCCGGAGGCCAAAACGCCGATCCGGATCACCGCATCACCTCGCAGGTGGCCTCGCCGGCGCCCTTCTCCACTTCCCCGACCACCCAGCTGGCGAGCCCCCGGCCGCGCAGCGTCTCGAGGGTGGTCGCAGCGCTCGCGGCCGGGACGGTGAGCACGAGCCCGAGTCCCATGTTGAAGGTGCGGTACATCTCCTCGCGCGGTACCCCGCCGGCGCTCTCCACCAAGCCGAACAAGCCGGGAACGGGCCAGCTGCCCTCCCGAACCACGGCGCGGGTCCCTTCCGGGAGGTTCCGGGGCACGTTGCCCGGCAGGCCCCCGCCGGTGATGTGGGCGATCGACCTCACCGGGACCTGTCCCAGGAGCGCCAGGATGTCCTTCGCGTAGATGCGGGTGGGCACGAGCAAGGCCTCGCCCACGCTAAGGCCGCCGAGCTCAGCCGGCCGGTCGGAGAGCCCGAAGCGCGGGAGGAGGGCCTTGCGGGCCAGGGAGTACCCGTTCGAGTGAAGCCCGGTCGAGGCCACGCCCACGAGGACGTCTCCCGGGGCCGCCGAGCGCCCGTCCACGATGCGGGAGCGCTCCACCACTCCCACCGCGAACCCGGCCAGGTCGTACTCCCCCTCTTCGTAGAAGCCGGGCAGCTCGGCGGTCTCGCCTCCGATGAGGGCGCAGCCGGCCTGCCGGCAGCCCTCGGCGATGCCCTTTACGACCTCGGCCGCCTGTTCCGCCCGGAGCTTGCCGGTCGCGAAGTAGTCGAGGAAGAAGAGCGGCTCGGCTCCCACCACCGCCACGTCATTCACGCACATGGCGACGAGGTCGATGCCGACCGTGTCGTGGCGCCCGGTGAGGAAGGCCACCTTGAGCTTCGTCCCGACGCCGTCCGTGCCGGAGACGAGCACCGGGTCCCGGTACCGGTCTCGGTCCAGCGCGAAGAGCCCTCCGAAGCCGCCGATGCCCGCGAGCACCTCGGGGCGAAGGGTGGGGCGCGCCAGCGGCTTGATGAGCTCGACGAGCCGATCGCCCTCGTCGATATCGACGCCGGCGTCGCGGTAGGTCGTGGTCATGCGCCCCCCTTACCGCGTGCGGAAGAGCACCGCAAGGACCCCGCGTTGACACCGCCGAGCCACGTCGGCTAAGGACCGTCCGTGGCCGCCGACGAACTCTTCCACCGCTTCGGGCGTGAGTTCCCGCGCGGGACGGTCCTCTTCCGCGAGGGGGAGCCCGGCGCCGAGATGTACGTCGTCCACCAAGGCAAGGTGGCCATCTCCAAGCGAGCGGGCGGGGTGGAGAAGGTTCTCACCACGCTCGGGCAGGGGCAGTTCCTGGGGGAGATGTCGATCCTGAACCATGCGCCGCGCTCCGCCACTGCCACCTGCGTGGAGGACTGCCGCCTGCTCGTCGTCGATGCTCGGACCTTCGAGGCGATGGTGCGCGGCAACGCCGAGGTGGCCCTGCGCATGATCCAGACGCTCGCGGCCCGGCTCGCCGAGGCGGACGAGCAGATCGAGAACCTGCTGCTGCGGGACGCGCGCGCCCGGGTGGTGCACTCCCTGGCGGCGCTGGCGGAGCGGGACGCCCGGGAGGGCGGCGGGGCGCGGCTCGAGCTCTCCGCCGACGAGCTCGGGGCGCGCCTCGGCATCGAGGTCGACAAGGTGCACGAGGTCCTCGACTCGCTCGTGAAGGCGCGCCTCCTCGAGCTCGCGCCCCACAGCCTCGTGGTGCCGGAGCCGGGGCGGCTCCGACACTTCCTCGACTTCCTCGAGCTCCAGTCCGGAGCGGAGGGGGCGGCTTGAGGATCCGCGTCCTCGGGGCGTCTGGAGGGGAGCTCCCCGGCCGCAGCACCACCTGCTTCCTCGTCGACGGCGTGTTGGCTCTCGATGCCGGGGCGCTCACCTCGAACCTGTCTCTCGCCGAGCTCGGGCGCATCGACCACGTCCTCTTGACGCACGCCCACCTGGACCACGCGAAGGACGTGGCCCTCCTCGCCGATCTGATGGCCGGCCGGCGCCGCAGCCCCTTCGTGGTGCACGCCTCCCCGGAGGCGGTGCGCACCCTCCGGAGGCACCTCTTCAATGGGAAGCTCTGGCCCGACTTCACGCGTATCCCCAGCCCATCCCGGCCGGTGGTGAAGCTCGCCGCCTTCCGGCTCGGTCGGCCCTTCCGGATCGGGCGTTATCGGATCGCGCCCATCAAGGTGAGCCACGCGGTGGAGTCCACCGGCTTCGTGGTGTCGCGGGCCGGTGCCGCCTTTGCCATCTCCGGGGACACCGGTCCGACGCGCGCTTTCTGGGGTGCCCTGTCGCGGGGACCGCAGCTCGGCGCCCTCTTCGTGGAGACCAGCTTCCCGAGCGCGATGCAGGGGCTCGCGGATCTGTCGGGCCACCTCACGCCACGGACCCTGTCGCGCGAACTCGCCAAGCTGGAACGGGACGGAATTCCCGTATATCTGTACCACCTCAAGCCGGCCTGGGAAGCCGAGCTGCGTCGGGAGGTGGCCTCGCTGCACCTGCGCGGCGTGAAGATCCTCTCCAAGGGCGACGAGGTCGTCGTGTGACGGCGGTCGCCGGTTGAAGGTGCTCATGGCCTGGTTTTCCAAGAGACAGACGCTCAAGGCGCAGCCCGGACCGGACAAGCCGACGGGACCGGTTCCCGCGAAGAAGGGCGAGGGCCTGTGGACGAAATGCGACGGGTGCGGGGAGGTCATCTACACCCAGGAGTGGGAGGGGAACTGGAACGTCTGCCCGGCCTGCGGTCACCACGACGCCTTGCCGGCCCGGCGGCGCCTCGAGATGGTTCTCGACCCGGGGACCTTCGAGGAACTCGACGCGGACCTCATCCCGGAGGACCCGCTTGGCTTCTCCGACTCGAAGAAGTACCGGGACCGGCTGAAGAGCACCTACAAGGCCACCGGGATTCGGGACGCCTTCATCTCGGGGTCCGGGAGCATCGAGGGCCGTCCCGTCTCCATCGGGACCTTCGCCTTCGAGTTCATGGGCGGCTCCATGGGCTCGGTGGTGGGCGAGAAGGTCACCCGCGTCATCGACCGGGCCTACGAGCGCCGTACCCCCTGCGTGGTCTTCAGCTCCACCGGGGGGGCCCGGATGCAGGAGGGCATCTTTTCCCTCATGCAGATGGCCAAGACCTCCGCCGCGCTGAACCGCTACCGGCAGGTGCGCAAGCCCTACGTCTCGGTGATGCTGCACCCGACCACCGGGGGGGTGGCCGCGAGCTTTGCGTGGCTCGGCGACGTGATTATCGCGGAGCCGAAGGCCCTCATCGGCTTCGCGGGTCCGCGCGTCATCGAGCAGACGATTCGCGAGAAGCTGCCCCCGGGCTTCCAGCGCAGCGAGTTCCTCCTCGAGCACGGCATGATCGACGCCATCGTCCCGCGCCCCATCCTGCGGGAGCGGCTCGCGCAGGTGCTCTCCCTGCTAAGCTAGCCGTCCGCCGGCCCGCGCACGGCGCTGGCGAGGACTCGATGCACCCCCAGGCCTACCTCGACTCCCTTCAGCCGCTCGCGATTCGCTTCGGCCTCGAGCGGGTGGAGCGAGCGCTGGCGGCGCTCGGTCGGCCCGACCGCGACCTCCCGGTCCTGCACGTCGCCGGGACGAACGGCAAGGGGTCGACCTGCGCCATGGCCGCGGCCGCACTGCGAGTTGCCGGCCACCGGGTGGGTCTCTACACCTCGCCCCACCTCGTGCGCTTCCACGAACGCATCCAGGTCGACGGTCAGCCGATATCGGAGGAAGCGCTCGCCCACTGCATCGAGCAGGTGCGGCGCGCGTGTCCCTGGCACGAGCACGGCGACCCGAGCGAGCGCCTCACCTACTTCGAGTTCGCCACCCTCCTCGGGCTCGCGCACTTTGCCAAGGAGCGCGTGGACGTGGCCGTTCTCGAGGTCGGCCTCGGCGGACGCCTCGACGCGACCAATGCGGTCCTGCCCGTCGTGACCGCGGTGAGCCGGATCGGCCTCGACCACACTCAGCTCCTCGGGAACACCCTCGACGCCATCGCCCGGGAGAAGGCCGGGATCTTCAAGCGGGGCGTACCGGCGGTGGTGGCGCGCGCTCAAGACCCCGAGGCGCTTCGCGCCCTGCGGGAGGAGGCGGCCGCGCACCTCGCCCCCTTCCACGTGGCCGACGGCGAGTGGAGCGGGCCCTTGGCGCTGCGTGGCCCCCACCAGCGGGGGAACGCCGCGCTCGCGGCAGCGGCCCTGCGGCTTCTGGATCGAGCCGGGGTGAAGGTCGGCGAGGAGCAGGTGGCCCAGGGGATCGCCGAGGCCCGCTGGCCGGGGAGGCTCGAGGAGGTGGGCGGCGTGGTCCTCGACGGCGCCCACAACCCCGACGGGGCGACCGCGCTCGCGGCCGCGCTCCCGGTGCTCTACCCCGGGCGACCCATCGAGCTCGTCTTCGGTGTGCTCACCGACAAGGACCACGCCGGTATGCTGCGGGTGCTCGGCCCGGCAGTGAGGCGCCTGCACCTGCTGGCGCCCCACTCGGCCCGGGCTCGGGCTCCGGCCGACTACCGGGGCCTCGCCCGCCTTCACTGCGAGGACGTCGACGTTCACGATTCTTGCTCGGCAGCCCTCCGCTGCGCGAAGGCAGCGGCCCGGGACGGGGCCATCGTCTGCGTGGCCGGCTCCCTCTACCTCGTGGGGGAGGCCCGGGCGCTGCTCGTCGATCCCCGCGCCATGTGAGATTTCCGGCGACATCCACCCCCGCTGCCCGTTTCTTGGTGGCTGCGGGGCGCGTGCTATCCTCGCCAAAACAATGATCAAACCGGAGCGCGGCATGCGGCTTGTCACCCTGGTCTCCGCAGTTCTGCTCGCCGGTCAGGTAGAGGCGCAGCCGGCGCCGCCCAACACCTTGAGCAGCGTGGGCGTACGCGAAGAGTCGGGCGCGGTGGTGGTCTCCATCCAGGGCTCGAAGCCGCCCAACTTCACGACGTTCTGGATGATGGACCCCCCGCGGTTCGTGATCGATCTAGCGGACGCAAACCTCCAGAGCGTACCCGGCGAGATCGCCGGTGCCGGGGTGGTACAGCTCGTGAAGTGCCTGGCCTTCGGGAGCGGCACCTCCGCGGTGGCGCGGGTCACGCTCGTTCTCTCCCGCGAGGTCGAACTCCCGGACGTGCAGGTGCAGGGAAATAATCTCGCCGTCCGCGTCCTGCAACCGGCCGACCTGGCCGTCGCGGAGGCTTCCCCGCCGCCCGCGCCGGGGACCTCGTCCGCCGCCGGTGCCGCTCCCCCGCCGCCGGCCCCCGTCGCCACCGCCTCCCCGCCTGCCCCCGCGGCTGCGGCGGGCTCCGTCCCCGCCGTCTCGCAGGCCGCACCCGCCAGTGCGGCGGCTCCCGTAGCCGCCGCATCGGCTCAGGCGGCTCCCGCCGCCGGCGCCGGCGCGGGCCCGCCACCCGCTGCCCCGACGGTGGCCCCGGACAGCGATCAGGCGAAGGCAGCGGCCGATAAGGCGGCGGCGGAGGCCCAGGCGAAGGCGGAGGCCGAGAAGGCGGCGAAGGCGGAGGCGGAGGCCCGGGCGAACGCGGAGGCCGAGAAGGCGGC
>Ga0335078_10013413_pt1 | contig 12144 bp, 9 predicted proteins | sample Lox_Sample_32_FD_206711 | JGI IMG/M metagenome (GOLD analysis project Ga0335078, IMG submission 206711) | Soil microbial communities from Loxahatchee National Wildlife Refuge, Florida, United States - Lox_Sample_3.2 | ecosystem: Environmental > Terrestrial > Soil > Wetlands | place: USA: Florida... | reverse complement strand
GCGCGTTGGTGCGCCGCAGCGTCCATTCCTCGTCAATCAGCGTTCCCACCGCATCCCAGTCCGGCGCCGCGAGCGCCAGGCGCATTGCCTGCGCGATCCGCGCGATCTCGGCGAAATTGCAGACCACGCGAGCGTCGCCCTCGATATGCTGTTTGAATACCTCCCAGTTATTGATTCCCGATTGCCGCGGCGCTCCGGTGTAGAAGAGCACAAAGCGCTTGTCGATCTCATCGGCTTCCACTTCAATCTGCTCGCGACGAATTCCGGCGATGTCAAGATGAATTGCGTTCACGCCGCCATACATGGCCGGGTAATAGTCCTGGCAGCCGGTAGGCACGCCGATGAGCTGCGCTTCAACGTTCTGCGCGATGACGCGAATCTGTTCCAGGTCGAGTTCCTGCCCGGTGAAGCGCGCCAGCGCCGCGGCGGTCGCAATCATAAGGGCCGAGGAGCCGGAGATGCCCGCGCCCGCCGGCGACTCGGAATATGTCTCCAGCACGAAACCTTCGCGCGGCTGGAAAAAGCGCACCAGGTACGCCGCGAGCGAAGGCGCGCAGGCCGTCGTGGACAGCAGCTCGTCGAGCGAGGCAAAGCGCTCTTCGCGGCCCGTATCGTGCGACTTGAGATGAATTTCGTGGCCGGCGTGCGGTGCAATGCGGCAAGCCGTTCGAATATCGAGCGCGATGTTGACGCTCACCGCTCCGGGATGAAACAGGTACAGCGGCCAAATGTCGATGGTGCCGCCGGCCAGATCGGCGCGGCAGGGCGCCGTGATCAGGACCTCGTCGCCACTCGCCTGCGCTATGAATTGAGAGAAGGACAACATCTACGAATGGGCCCCAGACTGGATTTCCGCTGCCGTCGCGAGAACCTCGTCGACAATCTCTGCTACGTCGGCGGTCGTAGTGCGATGGTTGACGAAGCAGGCTCGCAACGCAAAGCTTCCGTGAATGCTCGCGTTGGACAAGAATACCCTGCCGCGGCGGACAATGCGCTGCAAAATCGTGCGATTCCGAGCGTCGATGTCCGCCGGTGCGCCGTCTGCAACGTAACGGAAGCAAACCGCGCTCAACTGCACGGGGGCGAGCAGCTCAAGCTCCGGGCGCTGCGCGATGAGTTTGGCCAGATGCTGCGCGTGGCGCAAGTCCTCGCCTATCGCCTCGCGAAACGCCCCAAGGCCGTGATAGCGCAGCGAAAGCCACAGCTTCAGGGCGCGAAAGCGCCGCGACAGCTCCATCGACTCCTCGAAGAAGGTGAACGCCTCGACCGGATCTTCCAGCAGCGACTTCGCGTAGTCACCGGTGTGCGAAAAAGCGCGCCGGGCCGCTTCGCCGTCGCGGTAGAGCAGGCAGCCGCAGTCCACCGGCTGATAGAGCCACTTGTGCGGATCGAGCGAGATCGAGTCAGCCGCGTCCAGGCCGGCGAACTTCTCCGGTTGTGCGAGTGCGGCGAGCGCGCCATACGCGCCGTCGATGTGAAACCAGGCGCGGTACTCGTGGGCTACCTGCGCCAGCTCAACCAGCGGGTCAATGCTTCCTGTCGCCACCGTTCCTGCGGAGCCCACGATGGCGATCGGCGTAAGGCCGTTCTTCACGTCGTGCGCAATGGCAGCACGCAAACGATCGAGCCCAATACGAAATTCGCGGTCGCACGGGATGAGCCGCAGGTGATCGCGCCCGATGCCCAGCAGCGCGAGGGCTTTGGGAATCGACATGTGTACCTGGTCGGATGCGTAGATGGTGCCGGGCCGCACGCCATGTTCGTTGGCCGGCAGACGAGCTTCACGTGCCATTGCCAGGGCCATCAGGTTTGCTGGCGAACCGCCGCCGGTGAGCGAACCCGTGAATCCTTTGCACCCTATAGCTTCGGCAAGCCAGCCGATGACGAGATGCTCCAGGGTCACTGCCGTCGGCGCTGAGCGCCATGCGGTCGTGTTCTGATTGAGCACGCTGGCGAGCAGATCGGCTGCAGCCGCGACCGGCTCGCCCGAGCCAAAGACATAGCCGAAAAAGCGCGGGCTGTTGGGACGGCAACCGTCAATAATCGTTGCCAGTTCGTCGAACGCCTCGTCGCCGACTCCGCTCTCCGGATGCTCGCGCGAAAACGCCGCCTCGAGTTCGCGCGCGCTGACATCAGGAAAGCTGGGGCGCTCGCGAATGCTGGCGAGATAGTCGAGAGACAGGCGCGTGATGCGCTCGAAGATCTGTTCGTATTTCGACTGCGGCAGATCGAGAGGATTCATGGAAAGGAGTAATCCGCATTGTAGCCGCGCAAGGCACCCGCGACGCGAAACTCGAAACTGTACGTCGCCTACAGCTCGCGATAGCTGATCAGTTCGATACCGTGCTGCGCCAGCAACTCTTTGGCCTCTGGCGAGGTTAGCAGCGCGAGCTCCTGCTCGCGCGACTGCCGCAAACGGGTGCGCACGCCGTCGAGTTCGGCGTCGTTGTAGCCGGGATGGCAGACGAACTCCCATGTCCCCTCGGGCATGTGGTCGATCATTGCCGTGAACAGCTTCAGGTCGAGCGAGCCGGTGGCGAGCACGCCCAGCGAGCCATCGGTGGTACGCAGGCCGTGAGCGGCGACCTCATCATGAAACGGCACGGCGAGCTTGCGAAGGACGTTGAGTTGCGCGAAGCGTTTCCACACCTGATGCGCACGCAGCAGATTGCCGAACGGCAGCGGCCACACCTGTCCGAATGGGTTGCGCACCGCGGCAACGCCGCGTGCCTTCGCTGCGCGCAGCAACGGCCGCAGCACCGCCGGAAACATGTGCGCGTGTTTGTGCGTGTCGAAGTGCGAAGGCTGGATGCCGGACCGCTGGATACGTTCGATCTGCGCCGCGGCTTCGGCCTCGATCTCGTCCGGGTTCAGTTTGTGTCGAAACGACGCGACAACAAAATCATTGAGGCTGTCGCGAAAGCGCTGCGTGCCGTTATTGCTCGGCTCAAGTAGTGTGGGGACTCTGTCGGCCGAAAGTAGTGGCTCGCCGTCCATGAGGACAACATGGCAGCCGACGCTCAGCTTACTGTTCCGGGAGGCAGCGCGCGCCACCTCGGCCGCGCCGGCAAATGCGCGGGAGTTGGCCATGAGCGTCGTGGAGGTGACGATGCCGCGCTCGTGAGCCTCAAAGATGGCGCGATTGACGCCCGTCGTCAGCCCGAGATCATCCGCGTTGACGATCAATCGCCGCACGGGTCAAGTGTAGCAACTGCTTGGTATCCCGCATTCCCTAAGAACCGATCGCGTCCTGATAGTAGAGCGTGCCGTCGACAACGGTACATTCCACGAAAACGACGCGTGCTCGCATGTCGGCCGGCAGGATTTGCAAACTACGCTCTACACCTTCTTTCATGCCTACAGTATCCGGCCAACCAAAACGTTTGGCGGCCTCATTTGTTCCAGGTATAGCGACTTCGATTCGTACTCCTTGGGCAAGCTCTTTGTTCCTGTCTATGACCTTCCGTATGGCATCGAGCAAATTTCCTCCGGTTCCGGGATGTAACGAGTAGACACCTGGAAAGTATGTAGGCCTATCCCTATCCCAATTGAAATGGGGTTCCTGAGAGAAATGCGCTTCCAAGGGAGAACCATCAGCGGCAAATAACCACAAATCGTCGTCGCCATTGAGCGTCTCGACAATTTCCATGCCCTCTCGGTTCGCGGCGGCATCTGCGGCAGAGCGATAGACATCCAGGTGGGGAATGTACAGAGTCACCGGTTCAGGATCCTCGGAAGCGGCGTAAGAACGTGTGTCGAGACTGAAAACGATAGGCGCGTCGTCCATGAAAGCACTCCCTAGCTCCTCACTAGTTCTTCCATTGCGCTCTCGTCGATGACGGTTACGCCCAGCTCGCGCGCCTTGTCCAGCTTCGAGCCGGCTTCGGTACCAGCAATGACGTAGTCGGTCTTCTTGCTGACCGACCCCGCGACCTTGCCACCCGCGTCTTCGATCAGCTTTTTCGCCTGGTCGCGGGTGTGCCGCTCCAGCGTGCCGGTCAGGACGAAGGTTTTGCCGGCGAGTGTGGTGGCGCGTTGCTTCTTCTCGCCTTTGAAGCGCAAGCCGGCTGCCTCGAGCCTCTTGACCAGCTCCACGTTCTTCGGCTCGTCGAAGAACTCGCGAATCGAGGCCGACACACTGGGCCCGATTTCGTTCACCTCCTGAAGCTCCTCTTCGCTGGCTTTGATCAACGCCTCGAGTGAGCCGAAATGCTCCGCGAGAAATTGCGCAGTGCGCTCCCCGACGAAGCGAATGCCCAGCCCGTAGATCACCCGCTCCAGCGGCAACCGCTTCGAGTTTTCGATCTCACTAAGGATGTTCTGCACCGACTTCTTGCCCATGCGTTCCAGCTTGAGCAGGTCGGCCTCGGTCAGCTTGTAGATGTCGGCGACGTCCTTCACCAGCCCGGTCTCGACCAGTTGATTGACCAGCGCGTCGCCCATGCCTTCGATGTTCATCACCCCGCGCGACGCGAAGTGGCGAATGCTCTCGCGCAGCTTGGCCGGACAGTTGGCGTTCACGCAGCGATGGTCGGCCTCGCCTTCGGCGCGCACGACGTGACCGCCGCAGACCGGGCAGCGCTCCGGCATATGGAAATACTTGTGCCCGCGCGGCCGGTCTTCCAGCACCTTCACGACTTTGGGGATGACGTCGCCGCCGCGCTCCACCTGCACCCAGTCGCCAATGCGCACACCCAGGCGGTCGATTTCGTCCATGTTGTGCAGCGTGGCGCGGCTCACCGTTGTGCCGCCGATGGGCACTGGCTTCAGCCAGGCGACAGGAGTCAGCTTGCCCGTGCGGCCTACCTGCACCTGGATGTCCTCGATCTGTGTTTCGCCTGAATGCGCTGCGTACTTGTAGGCAATCGCCCAGCGCGGCGCTTTGCCGGTGTAGCCCAGCTCCTTTTGCAAACCGATGCGGTCGACCTTCACGACGATGCCGTCGGTTTCGTAGGGGAGAGAATCGCGTTCGGCCTCCCACTCGCCGATGAATTTCCAGACCTCGTCAATGCTGTGGACCAGCCGATGATTCGGGTTCACTTTGAAGCCCGCGATTTGCAAGGCCTTCAGCGCCTCGGAGTGGCGGTCGAAAATAGTGCGGCCCTCGACAAGCAGGCCATAGGCAAAGAAGTCCAGACGGCGCCGCGCAGTGATGTGGGGATCCAGTTGCCGCACGGTCCCGGCGGTGGCATTGCGCGGATTAGCAAACCGCGGCAGGCCTTTTTCTTCCTGCTCTTCATTCATTCGAACAAACGAGGTGCTGGGCATCAGCAGTTCGCCGCGCACTTCAAACCCCTCGGGCAATCCGGCCTTCTTCAGCTCCTGCGCCGGAATGTGGAGCGGGATGCTTCGGATCGTGCGAACATTCGCGGTGACGTCTTCGCCCTCCGTGCCATTGCCACGGGTGATGCCGAGCGCCAGTCTCCCCGCTTCGTAACGCAGCGCCATCGACATGCCGTCGAGCTTCAGCTCGCAGACGTAGTCGACCTTTGTCACCCCAGTAAGGTCGTGGATGCGGCGTTCCCAGTCGCGCAGCTCGGATTCGCTAGTGGTTTTGGCCAGCGAGAGCATCGGCGTGGAATGCCGCACGCTTGCGAACTGACCACTGACCTGTCCGCCGACGCGCTGCGTGGGAGAGTCGGGCGTGATGAGCTCGGGATGCTTCGATTCGAGTTCGATTAACTCATCCATCAGGCGATCGAACTCGGCATCGCTGATTTCCGGATCGTCGAGGACGTAGTAACGGTGCTCGTGATGGCGAATCTTGTCGCGCAACGCATCGAGACGGCGCTGCACATCTTTGTTGCCGGAGGGCATGCAGCAATTATGCAGTGGCCAGTGGCTAGTAGCCAGCAACTTTGCTGAGACGATCAGTCCCGGTAACTTCGTCGCGTAGAATGGATGTTGAGCTGAGTTCGGACGCTTGATTCTAGCCACTGGCCACTGATCACCAGCCACCGCCTTGAAACACTTTCTCGCAAAATGGAGCGCACTCATCCTAGCGCTGCTGAAACCGCTAGGCGCATGGGGCGTAATGGGCTTTGCTGCCGTGGACGCGGCGCTGCTCGGCATGCCGCTTGACGCCATCGTCGCGGGATACGCGTGGGCGAACCCGCGGAAATTTCTCCTCTACGCTGTGATGGCGGCAGCCGGTTCGGCGCTGGGCAGCATTGTCATTTACCTCATTGGCTATAAGGGTGGCGAGGTTTTCCTGGTCAAGCGCATCGGGCGCGCTCGTTTCGATCGCATTCGCGCATCGTTCGAGCAGCACGAGTTCTGGGCGATCATGCTGCCCTCGATGTTGCCCCCGCCCACGCCCTTCAAACTCTTCGTCCTGTCCGCGGGCGTCGCAGAAATGAGCTTCGGCCGGTTTCTGTCGGCCATCTTCTTCGGCCGCTTTCTCCGCTTCGCGCTTGAATCGCTGATCGTCATCCGCTACGGGCCGCAGATCTGGAGCCTGATCGGCTCCGCGTTCCATCACCACCTGCGTTACAGCATCGCGGCGATTGCCGCCGGCGCGCTAATCGGCTGGTGGCTGGCGCGTTTGCGCAAGCAGCGCCGTTTGCGACGCGCGGGAGATCAGGGCGAGACGGCGTGAGGCTCAGGCCGACGCAGCGCGTCGGTGCGCGATCATGGGTTCGCCGAACCCGCGCCTGATATGCGTCGGCTCCAGGACACGAATGCCTTCCGGCGGATTCTCTGCCGCCCACGTCAGAGTGCGCACCATCTGCTCCAGCGTGACCAGCGCCAGACGCTCGGCGCCGGCGCGCGTGCCGGGATAGAGCCGCGCCAGCCCATACAGCGGAATCAGCAGTGTCGGCCAGCGATGGCCGGGGCCGAGGACGTACCACGGGCGTATGAAGGTCGCCGGGATATCGCTCTTGGCGATCAGGGATTCCCCTTCGGCGCGGGCCGCCTGGTACTCGCGCATGACAGGGGCGGGCCGGGCAACGCTGAGATAGATGAAGTGACCCACGCGCGCCTGCGCTGCGGCGTTCACCGCCTCGCGGCACGATGCCAGGTCAATGCTGCGGAACTCGGCGGCTTTGCGGGGATTGGGATGAGCCACCCCGACGAGATGGATGAACGTGTCAGCCGGCGCAACCTGCGCCGTATAAGTTGAGGACCGCAGCGCGTCGCCGTGCACCAGCTCGCATCCGCTCGGGACCTTGTGCTCGGAGCCAGGCCGCACCAACACCCGCACAGAGTGGCCGCGCTGCAGGAGTTCACGCGTAAGGGCCGTGCCGATGTAGCCGGTCCCTCCGGTAACGAAGATTTCACGCCTGAGCGACTCCATAGCGGTTTCCAAGGCGACGTATAAATCGTCGCATTGTAATACGAGCGAAACAGCGATACGGATTGGAGTGGCAGGCGCGAGATCGATTTAGGCCAGCGCTGCTTGTAGGGCTTCCGGCAGCGTTGCGTAGCGGAAGGTATATCCGTTTGCCTGCAGCTTAGCCGGTATGGCCCGCTCCGAGGTCAGCAGAAGCTCTTGGCCCATTTCGCCGAGCAGGGTTCGCACGGCAAACTCGGGAAAGGGAAAGATTGCAGGCCGATGTAATGCATACGCCAGCGCGCGAACGAACTCCGCATTCTGTACGGGCGACGGTCCCACGATGTTCACCGGTCCCCGCAGATCGTCGTTGTGAAGAGCGAAGATGATCGCTGCGGTTACATCGTCAATGGCAATCCAGCTCCAGTACTGGTTGCCGCTGCCGATCCTGCCACCCAGGCCGAGACGAAACGGCAGCAGCAGCGGCTTCAGTGCGCCGCCATCGCGCGCCAGCACCACGCCGATTCGCAAGCACACGACGCGCACACCGGCTTGGCTCGCCGGCGCGGTTGCAGCTTCCCACTGCTTGCAAATGTCGGCCAGAAAGCCGCTGCCCGCCGCACTCTCTTCGGTCAACACCTCGTCGCCGCGATTGCCGTAGTAGCCGAGGCCGGACGCGGACACGAAAACGTGTGGCTGCCCGTGACGGCGATAGCTTTCCGCAGCCGCGGTCGCCAGGGTTTGCGTCCCACGGACGCGGCTCTCCAGTAATTCACGCTTGAACTTCTCCGACCAGCGGCCCGCGACGTTCTTGCCCGCAAGATGTACGACGGCATCGCACCCGCGCAGCTTTGCAGGATCGAGAGCCACCTTCGGGTCCCATGTCACTTCGCTATCGTGTGGTTCGCGGCGCACGAGGGCGATGGACTGATGGCTTGACTGCCTAAGCGCGCTGGTGAGCGCCGTCCCCAACAAACCGGAAGCTCCGCTGATCAGTATTCGCATGGCCTCGATCGGAAGGCGGATATCGATGAGTGGCGCCGACTAGAAGTCGGCTGGGAATGATAACTATAATCGGCCTATCGGCACGACTGAAGTCGTGCCCTGACTCATGTCCTCTTGATCTCGGTTCTTCCACCAGTTCGTATCGGCGTCTTGCGCCCGCCTGCGCGAATTCCGCTCGCAACTTTCACCGTCAAACGGCGTCGTATAATTTGATATGGCGACTTTGCGCCAACAGATCGCGACCACTGCTCTGACGGTCACACGCTTCCGCGATCTGCTGCGCAAAATCCGCTCCTACCGGCGCGAAGAAGACCTCTCCGTCATCCGCAAAGCCTACGAATTCTCGCTCGAGCATCACAAAGGACAGGAGCGCGAGTCGGGCGAGCCGTACCTCGTTCATCCGCTTCAGGTCTCGACGATCCTCGCCGAGATGCAGCTCGACACCACGGCCATCGTCGCCGGCCTGCTGCACGACGCGGTGGAAGACACCTCCGTCACGATTAGCGAAATCGAAGCCGAATTCGGCGAGCAGGTCGCGCACATCGTCGAGGGCGTCACCAAGATCAGTAAAATCGATTTCGCCTCGTCGGAAGAGGCGCAGGCCGAAAACGTGCGCAAGATGGTGCTGGCCATGATGGACGACATCCGTGTCGTGCTCATCAAGCTCGCCGACCGCCTGCACAACATGCGCACACTCAAGTTCCTCTCGCCCGACCGCCAGCAGAAAATCGCGCGCGAGACGCTCGAGATCTACGCCCCCATTGCGCACCGGCTGGGCATGGGCAAAATTCGCGGCGAACTGGAAGACCTCGCTTTCCAGTACGTCGATCCCATCGCCTACGAGCAGGTGAAGACCGCCATCGAGCAGCGCCGCAAGGAAGGCGAAGCATTCCTCGCCGAGGTGCAGGGCGTCATCGAGCAGAAGCTGAAAGAGAACCAGATTCAGGCGCGCGTCGAGGCCCGCATCAAGCGCCTGTACAGCATCTGGCAGAAGATCCAGCGGCAGCGCATCTCGGTCGACCAGATCTACGACATGCTGGCGTTGCGCATCATCACCAAATCGGAACAGGATTGCTACGCCGTGCTCGGCCTGATTCACAATCAGTGGCGGCCGGTTCCGGGGCGCATCAAGGACTTCATCGCCATCCCGCGCAACAATTTTTACAAGTCGCTGCACACCACCGTTATCTCCGAGAAGGGCCATGCCTTCGAGGTGCAGATTCGCACCGAAGAGATGCACAAGATGGCGGAAGAGGGCATCGCGGCGCACTGGAAGTACAAGGACGGCCCCGTCTCCGCGCGCGATGAGCAGCGGCTGGCGTGGTTGCGGCAGGTGGTGGAGTGGCAGCGCGATATCAAAAACTCGCAGGAATTCCTGTCGACGCTGAAGATTGACCTCTACCCCGAGGAGGTCTATTGCTTCACTCCCAAGGGACGCATCGTCGTCCTGCCGCGCGACGCCACACCGGTGGACTTCGCTTACTCCGTCCACACCGAAGTCGGTCACACCTGCGTGGGCGCGAAGGTGAACGGGCGCATCGTCGCATTGCGCTACAAGCTGCGCTCGGGCGACATCGTCGAAATCCAGACGCAGCCCGGGCATCATCCCAGCCGCGACTGGCTGCAATTCACCAAGTCTTCGCGCGCGCGGCAGAAGATCAAGCACTGGCTCAACGTGCATCAGCGCGAACGCGCCATCGAAATCGGCCGCAAGCTGATCGAAAAGGAAGCCCGTAAGTACCGCATCGCGCTCAAGTCGATCAGCGAAGAAGACATGATGCGTGTCTCGCAGGAGAACGGGCTGGGGAGACCGGATGATCTTCTGGCCGCGATTGGCTACGGCAAGTTTTCGGCCCGCAGCATCCTGGCGCGGCTGGTGCCTGCCGAAGAGGCGCAGTCCTTCTCAGGACACGCGCCACCGCCGCAAACCGAAGACAGCAGCAACGGCGGCCTGACCAGCGTGGTGCGGCGCGTTTTTGGCGGCGACAGCTCCGCGATTAAAGTGAAGGGCCACGATGACCTGCTGGTCTATCGTGCAGGCTGCTGCAATCCCATTCGCGGCGAAGAAATTGTCGGTTACGTAACCCGTGGCAAAGGCGTTGCGGTGCATTCCAAGGCATGCACCAACCTCGACAATCTGATGTATGAAGCCGAGCGGCAAATCGCTGTCGAGTGGGCGCGCGATGCCACGCCCGTGCCCGTCTGGCAGACCGGATATCCGGTGAAGCTGGTGATGGCGTGCGATAACCGGCCGGGCATGGTGAAGGCCATCGCCACGGTCATCAGCGACGCCAACACCAACATTCGCAACATGGACGCCAAGACCGTCGAAGATAGCGCCACCGTCGAGATCGTGGTCGACATCGCCGACCTGAAGCACCTGGAACGCATCCTAAGCGGCGTTCGCAAGATTGCGGGCGTGCGCGACGTGCAAAGAGTCCAGAAGCTGTAAGGCTGCGCCAGTCTCGCCCGACTCTTTACAAAATATCAGATTAGATATATTCTAGATTATGTATGGACGCAGAGGCGATTAAACGGTCGCTGGAAGACAGCGGCTTGCGTTGCACCACGCAGCGCTATGCCGTCATGGCGTTCTTGACAGAAAGCAATCGCCACCCCACGGCAGCGGAAATCTTCGAAGCTGTGAATCGGGTGGATCCGCGCTCTTCCCGGGCGACCACGTACAACAATCTGCGGGACCTGGTGCAGGCAGGGTTGGTGCGGGAAGTGGCGGTCGAGGGCCGGGCCGCGCGATTCGATGCCAAAGGCATGCGGCACCACCACTTCATCTGCGACCGCTGCGGCAACGTTGAGGACGTGGATTGGTACGACGTGCCTGCGCCTGCCAAGCGGTCGCTCGGTAAGCGGGTCCTCAGGGAATGCGAGGTTATCTTGCGAGGACTCTGCACAAATTGCTCTGCGCACCGCGCTTCTCGCAAGTGTCGCAGCGTGTGAACGCGTAATGAAGCCGCCCGGCCAGGGCCGATGCGGTTTTCAAAAATGGGAAAAGCCGGGAATGGATTTGTAGCTCGTCACAGTCTTTCTTGACTCATTCCGGTTAACTAGTTTCGTTTGACTAATTCAAAGGAAGATATAGCTATGGAGAAAGAACTTGCCACCGCAGTTGGGGCATCGGCCCCTGCTAGTCAGCAGCAACCCTCGTCAACCGAAGGCAAATGTCCGGTAGCGCACGGCGCTGGCAGACAGCCCTATACCAATACCAATTGGTGGCCGAATCAGCTCAACGTCAACATTCTGCACCAGCACTCTCCCAAGTCCGATCCCATGGGCAAGGAATTCAACTACGCGGAAGAGTTCAAGAGCCTCGACCTGAATGCGGTGATCAAGGACCTCCACGCCTTGATGACCGACTCGCAGGAGTGGTGGCCGGCCGACTTCGGACATTACGGTCCGCTCTTCATTCGCATGGCGTGGCACAGCGCCGGAACCTACCGCATCGGCGATGGCCGTGGCGGAGCGGGCTCGGGCGAGCAGCGTTTCGCGCCCCTCAACAGCTGGCCGGACAACGTGAACTTGGACAAGGCGCGCCGCCTGCTTTGGCCGATCAAGCAGAAGTACGGCCGGAAAATCTCCTGGGCCGACCTCATGATTCTTGCCGGCAATGTCGCCCTGGAGTCGATGGGCTTCAAGACCTTCGGCTTCGGCGGCGGCCGCGAAGATGTCTGGGAACCGAGCGATGACATCTACTGGGGTCCCGAGGGCAAGTGGCTTGCCGACGAGCGCTACAGCGGCGATCGCGATTTGGCCAATCCACTGGCTGCGGTGCAGATGGGCCTGATTTACGTGAATCCGGAAGGCCCGAACGGAAATCCGGATCCGCTTGCAGCGGCGCGCGACATCCGCGA
>Ga0335078_10013412_pt1 | contig 12144 bp, 8 predicted proteins | sample Lox_Sample_32_FD_206711 | JGI IMG/M metagenome (GOLD analysis project Ga0335078, IMG submission 206711) | Soil microbial communities from Loxahatchee National Wildlife Refuge, Florida, United States - Lox_Sample_3.2 | ecosystem: Environmental > Terrestrial > Soil > Wetlands | place: USA: Florida... | reverse complement strand
CGGCCGGCTCTACGCCGTGCCCGCCGCACGCTGCCTCGCGGACTGATTTGCTAATTCAGCTTGGGCTGCAGCGCGACAGGCTTGGCGGCGGCCGCGCGGGCCTTCGATTTATCGGCGTGCTCCGGCAGATCCCAACCGCCGGGCGGCGCCTCGACATTGACGGCATCGTCCGGCTGCGGTTCCGCGGTCCATTTCTGCACCGCGAGTTTTGCCGCGGCCAGCGCCTGCGCGTCGAGATGGGTGGCGACTTCGTCGCGCTTCTTGGCGGCGTCGGCATCGCCGCCGCCGGCGGCTAGGGCGAACCACTTGTAAGACTCCGCGTAGTTCTGTTCCACGCCGATGCCGCGCGCGTAAAGGATGGCGAGATTGTATTGGCTGTCTTTGATGCCGCGGTCGGCGGCCTTGCGGAACCACAGCGCGGCGTTGCGGTAGTCGGCCGGGCCGCTGATGCCCTCGGCATAGAGCACCGCGAGATTGTGCATCGCCTTGCCGTTGCCCTTCGCCGCGGCGGCCGCATAAAAATCTCGCGCTACGGCGAGGTCTTTCTTCACCACGACGCCTTTCTCGTAGAAACCGCCGAGCCGGAATTGCGCCGGCGCCGATCCTTGCTTGGCGGCAAGTTCGAGCCAGCGTACCGCCTGTTCGTTATTCGGCGGCACGCCGCGGCCCTCGGCAAAGCGGGTCGCCACCTCGAATTCCGCGCCGGGGTCGCCGGCAATGGCGGCTGCCCGCAATCGCGGTCCGCCGATCGTGGCCGGCAGTTTGTCGCTGACCATTGCCGGCGCCGATGCGGGCGGCGGCGCCGCCGCGGTGACGCTCGCCGATGACTCTATTTGCGGCGGCGGCACGCGGCGCGGCAGCGCGCCGGTGATGTCGCCGGAGTAATTTTGCAGCGACGATTGCCGTTGCGGCAATGCCGGGGGCGCCGGCGCGGGCGGTGCGCTCGGCGATATGTTGGGCGTCGCGCTTTGCGGCTCACTCGGCGCGGAACTGGGTGGAACGACGAGGGCGGTGTCCGGTGGTGCGCCGGGTACCGTATTGGAAGAAGCGCCCGGGACCGGCAGCACCAGCGGGCCCGTTTGCGGCGCATCCTTCGAGTTTGTTTCCGGCAGAATTGCGGGCGGCGCGGTTTGTTGCGTCGGCGCGGGCGGGCTTGCGGTCGGGGCGTTGGTTGGGGTGGCGCGATCTTGGAACGCGCGCAACGCGATATGCAGGAAGCCGACTGCAATCAGCACCGCGCCGCCTGCGACGAGCGCCTTGCGCAGACGCGATGGCTTTTCCGACGGCGGCGTGCGCGATGTTGCGCTCTGGGTGCGCGCTTGTCGCTCGGGCGGCGCCGCGGCGGCGGCCCGAGCGGCGCGCCGTGCGGCAGCAATGAAATTCGGTTTTTCGTCGGGCTCGGTAATGGCTGAAGGCTTGGCGAAATCGATGGCGGCTTCAGACGCGGCAATGCGGTCAGCGGCCGACGGCATTGCGCGCTGATCGCCCGCGGTGCCGGGCTCAAGCGGATGATCGGGCGGCAGGTTCGGATCGATTGGCGGTCGAGGCGCTCCGACCCGACGTCCCGCCGGCTCAAGGCTCGGCGGGGCTGGGATGGCCGGTGCGGCCGCCGGTGCAAGGTCTGACGTCAGCGCCAGATCCGGTTCACGCTCGGGCTGAGGCTCGGGTGCCGGTTCGGGCTCGGGCATCGCGCGCGTCGCGATCGGAGCGTCCGCTTTTGCCGCGCCCTCATACAGGCCGCTCTCGATCATCGCCAGCCGATCGACGACCTGCTCGACGGCGCCATGGACGGCTTCCAGCGAATCCTGCGTGCGGCGCTCGCTGCGTTTGATTTCGGCGACATCGCGCTCGATGGCGTCGACGGCAATTGGTTTGGGCGTTTCGGCGGCGGACGCTGCGCCGCCGCCGCGCATCTGATCGAGATGCACCAACAGATCGGCGAGCCCGCGCTCGACCGCTTCGAGATTGCCGAGCCGCGCATCGGACGCATCGAGCCGCTTGATCAATTGCGCGATGCGGTCCTCAAGGGCGCCCAGCGCCGCGTGATCGGTATGCGTGAGCTGAACCCATTCGAGCTTTTCGATCAGCCCGGACAAAAGCTTCTCCAACTCGTGGGGCACGGCGCGGCCGGCTTCGGCGGAGGCAGTGAGTGCGCTCGCGAGCGTGTCGATGCGGCTCTCCAGCGCGGACATCGTCTGCTCGCTGGCGACGGCGTTGGCGACGCTGTCGACCTTGGCGGCCAGCGCGTGGACATCTTCTGCAACCTTGGTCAGCGTGTCGTTGGAGGCGACGTGCGAAACGATGCCGCGCAACGCGCCAATCGCCGTTTCGAGCTGCTGCAGCGCCGCCGGGTCCTCCCTGGCGATGATCAAGTCAACCTTCTGCGCCAGCGCTTTCACCGCATCGTCGAAACCGGCCAGGCTCTCGGCAGGCGTCAAGCTGCGCAACGCATCGCGGACTTCGCCGAGTCCGCGCTCGAGTCCGGCCAGCAGTCCCGTATCGACGCCGGACTCGCGGGAACGATCGAGACGCTGTCCCAGCGCCTGCACTTCGATTTCTAGCGATTCCACGGCGCGGCGCGGCAACGCCTCGGTGAGCTGCTGCCTGATGTCGGTGAGGTCTTGGTGGAAGGATTTTATGAGGCGGTCCAGCTCGCTTGACGGCCGGATCGCTTCAATCCGTGTCGTGATGTGGCGCAGCTGTTCCTCCAGATTGCTGATGTCGACGGCGGGCTCCGGCAGCTGCGGCCGGCTCGCCGTAAGCGGCGCGGCTGCCGGCGCCGTGACCGGCTCCGGCGGAGCGGCCGGGATCGGAGCGACCGGCTCCGGCGGCGACGAAGCGGCGGCGATCGGAGCGACCGGCAGGTCGGCGCCGTAAAGGACGCGTTGTCGCTCGGCAATCTCGGCGACAGCATCGTCCACGGATACCCGCGGGCCGCTGCTCGGCGTGGGTTTGGCATCATGGAGGCGCGCCGGCGGTGGCGCGCGGCCGCCCGGTTGCGGCGCCGGAGCCCCCGTCAGCTGCGGCGCGTTACTGCGCGCCATGCGCTCAAGCTGCTGCGTCAGTCGATCGAGGCGGGTGTGAACTTCGCCGAATTCCTCGCGGGCGAGCGCGGCCTCGCGCTCGAACTCGGCTTGGCGCTCGCGCCGGCGGCGGCGCGGCGGCTCACGATCCTCATAGCGGGAATGGCGGTACTCACGGGGGCGGCGCTGTTCGCGATGATGGTCCTCACGCGATTCCCGGCGCCCATCGTCGCGCCGGTAGTCATCGTCGTCGTCATCGTAATCAACGGCCCGCATCGGCTCGCCGTAATCCTCGTCGCCCTGCTGGATGACATTGTTGAGCCATTCGCCGACCGACATGCCGGACCGACGCGCGGCATCGCGGGCGGCTTCGCGCGTTTCTGGACGGAGGCCTCTGAGATTCCACGGACCGCCAGATTTCATTGTGTGCGCCAAGCCACTTCGGGAGGAACGAGATGGCCCTGTTGTGAGCGGGGGCTCGTAAACAGACGAAGCGGAGGGCGCAGTCTCCTGTCCTCGGCCGTGACTTTTCCGGATTAGAGTAAACAAGCCGTTAATGCGCGGATCGGCCGCAATTCCCGGCCGTTCGCGCTGCAATGCAGCACCCCGTAAATCGCCGTCGTGACGCCGTCGTGAATCGGTTAACTTATGGGGCGATCCGCCGGCCCGGCGGACGCGGGGAGGGACGTCATGCCGAGCTACAAGGCTCCCGTCGACGACGTGATGTTCCTGTTGAGCGACGTGCTCCATATCGATCGCTACAACAACCTGCCCGGCTTCGCCGAAGCGACGCCGGATGTGATCGAGGCGGTGCTCGCCGAAGCGGCAAAATTCTCCGAACAGGTGCTGACGCCGCTGAACCGCGTCGGCGACCGGGAGGGCTGCCGCCGGCATGACGACGGCTCGGTCACGACGCCGACGGGTTTCAAGGACGCGTATCGGCGGCTCACCGCGGGTGGTTGGATGGGGCTGTCGGCAGCCGTTGAATTCGGCGGGCAGGGTCTGCCGATGGTGCTGGCGCAAGCTGTCAACGAATTTCTGTGCTCGGCGAACATGGCTTTCGCCATGTATCCGGGTCTCACCGAAGGCGCGATCGCCGCGCTGCACGCCCACGCTTCGACCGAGCAGAAAGCGATTTATTTGCCCAAGCTCGTTGCCGGGCAATGGTCCGGCACCATGAACTTGACCGAGCCGCAATGCGGCACCGATCTCGGGCTCGTTCGCACCCGGGCTACGCCGCAGCCGGACGCCAGCTACAAAATCTCAGGGACGAAGATTTTCATCTCCGCCGGGGAGCACGATCTGGTCGAGAATATCGTTCATCTCGTGCTGGCGCGTATCGACGGCGCACCGCAAGGCACCCGCGGAATTTCACTGTTCGTTGTGCCGAAATTTCTGCCGACCGCCGACGGCGCGGTCGGCGCGCGCAATGCGCTGTCCTGCGGCTCGATCGAAGAAAAGATGGGTATCCACGGCAATGCCACCTGCGTGATGAATTACGACGGCGCCACCGGCTGGCTGATCGGCGAACCGAACCGCGGCCTGCAGGCGATGTTCACGATGATGAACGAGGCGCGGCTTGGTGTCGGCGTGCAAGGCCTCGCGCTGTCCGAGGTCGCCTATCAGAACGCCGCCACCTATGCCAAGGAGCGCCTCGCCGGACGCGCGCTTAGCGGCGCGAAGTTTCCGCAACAGCCCGCCGATCCGATTATCGTACATCCGGACGTGCGCCGCATGCTGATGACGATCCGTGCTTTCAACGAGGCGGCGCGCGCGCTGGTGCTGTGGACCGCGCTCAAGAGCGACGTGGCGCACCGTTCCCAAGACGCCAAGGAACGCCAGGCGGCCGATGACCATGTCGGCCTGATGACGCCGGTGGTCAAAGGCGTGCTCACCGACCAGGGTTTTGCCAATACGGTTTCGGCGCAGCAGATATTCGGCGGTCACGGTTACATTGCCGAGCACGGCATGGAGCAATTCGTGCGCGATGCGCGCATCGCCATGCTGTACGAGGGCGCCAACGGCATCCAGGCGCTCGACCTCGTCGGCCGCAAGCTGCCCAAGGACGGCGGCCGTGCCTTGCAGGCCTTCTTCGCCGAGGTCACGGCCTATATCAAGGAACGCAGCACGGATTCAGCCATGGCGCCCTATGTTACGCCTCTTGGCCAGGCGGTCGGCGAAATGCAGCAAGCAACCATGTGGTTCTTGCAGAACGCGCTCGGCAATCCCGACAATGCCGGCGCCGGGGCGACCGATTATATGCATCTCTTCGGCCTGGTCGTGCTCGGCTATATGTGGTGCCTGATCGCGGAAGCCGCCAAGGCCAAGGCTGGAAGTGGAGGCGCCGGCGCCGGGCGGATGGCGGAACGACTCGCAACGGGGCGCTTCTTCATGGAACGGATGCTGCCGGCTGCAACCGCGCATCTCGCCCGTATCAAGGCCGGCGCCGCAAGCACCATGGAATTGCCGGCCGAGGCATTCTAGCTTTTCACTTGGCGCTCTTTGCGCCGTCGTGGAGTTTGAGAGGAATTCATGCCCGAGGCATTCATCTACGATCACGTACGAACGCCGCGTGGCCGCGGCAAGGTCGACGGCGCGCTGCATGAAGTGACGGCGCTTAATCTCGCGAGCCAGGCGCTCGGCGCCATCAGGGATCGCAACAACCTCGACACCGCTCTTGTCGACGACGTGGTTATGGGCGTCGTCGATCCGGTCGGCGAGGCGGCTGCCGATATTGCGCGTACTGCCGCGCTGGTCGCCGGCTACGGCAATGAAGTTCCCGGCGTGCAGATCAACCGCTTCTGCGCTTCGGGGCTCGATGCGGTGAATTTCGCCGCGGCGCAGATCATGTCCGGACAGCAGCAGCTGGCGGTCGGTGGTGGTGTGGAATCCATGAGCCGCGTCGGCATCGGTTCTGCCGGCGGCGCCTGGGCGGTCGATCCGTCGATCGCGGTTGCTCATTATTTCCTGCCGCAGGGCATCTCCGCCGACTTAATCGCCACGAAATATGGATTTTCCCGCGATGACGTCGATGCCTATGCGGTCGAGAGCCAGAAGCGCGCCGCGACGGCGTGGGACGAGGGCCGTTTCAACCGATCCGTCATGGCGGTTAAGGACGTCAACGGCCTGACGATCTTGGCAAAGGACGAGCATATGCGGCCAGGCACGACCATGCAGTCACTCGCCGCGTTGCAGCCGTCTTTCGTGCAGATGGGCGAATTGGGCGGCTTCGACGCGGTCGCAATTCAGGCCCATCCGGAGGTGGAATATGTCAACCACGTCCATCACGCCGGCAATTCTTCCGGAATCGTCGACGGCGCCGCGGCGGTTCTGGTCGGCAACAAGGAAGCCGGCGAAAAGATCGGCCTGAAGCCGCGCGCGCGCGTGCGCGCTTTCGCCAATATCGGCTCGGATCCGGCGCTGATGCTGACCGGCCCGATCGACGTGACGAAAAAAGTGCTCAAGCGCGCGGGTATGACGCTTGATGACATCGATCTCATCGAGATCAACGAAGCCTTCGCCTCGGTGGTATTGCGCTATCTGCAGGCCTTCGAGCTCGACGCGGGGAAGGTCAACGTCAACGGCGGCGCCATCGCATTGGGGCACCCGCTTGGCGCCACCGGCGCAATGATCCTCGGCACCCTGGTCGACGAGATGGAACGGCGCAACGTCGCGACCGGACTCGTCACGCTCTGCATCGGCGCCGGCATGGGCACGGCCACGATCGTCGAACGGGTGTGAGACCCATGCCCAAGATCGACATCGCCAAAGTGCCGGCACAGCCGATTGCGTCATACCCGAAGGAATTCGCCGCCGTAATTTCCGGCCGGGAAAAGCAGCGCATCGGTGATGCCGTCGGGCTGACCCAGTTCGACGTCAATATCACGCGCATCAGGCCGCAGTCGGCTTCGGCGTTACTCCACGCCCACGCGAACGAGGATGAATTCATCTTCATGCTTGAAGGCGAGCTGGTGCTGCACGAGAACGACGGCGAGGTCGTGCTCAAGCCCGGTGACGCCGCCGGATTTAAAGCTGGTAGCGGTATCGCGCATTGTCTGATCAATCGCGGCGACCGCGACGCCGTCTATTTCGAGGTCGGCACCCGCGCCAAGAGCGAACGCGTGCATTATCCCGACGTCGATTTTGTCATGGAACGCGACGAGAACGGCCGCCGTTTCTTCCGCAAGTCCGGCGAACCGATCAGGGATTGAGCGCCATGCCGAAGATCGACGTCGCCAAACTTCCGGTCGACACGCGCACGGGCTACCCGAGGCCGTTCGATCGCCTCGTGGTCGGCCGCCAACGCAAGCGCCTCGGCAACGCAGCCGGACTTGACCAGTTCGGCGTCAATCTGACGACGTTGAAGCCCGGCGCAGCCTCGGCGCAGCGGCACTGGCATGAGCAGGAGGATGAGTTCGTCTACATCCTCGATGGCGAAGTGGTGCTCATCGAAGACGGCGGCGAATGCGTGCTCAAGGCCGGCGATGCTGCCGGTTTCAAAGCCAATAGCGGCAATGGCCATCACCTCGTGAACCGCAGCAATCGCGATACCGTTTATCTCGAAGTCGGCACGCGTTCGAAGCGCGAACGCGTTGAATATCCGGACCTCGATCTGATGGCCATCCGCGACGACCGGGGCACGCGCTACACTCACAAAAACGGCGAACCGTATGGCTGAGAGCAAGGCGACCTTCACCAGTTTCACGTTCGACATCGACGGCGACGGCATTGCGCTCGTCGTCTGGGACGCGCCGGGGCGTACGATGAACGTCATCGACGCGACGGCGACGGCGGAGTTGTCGTCGATCGTTGAAGCGCTGGCGACCGACGGCGCGGTCAAAGGCGTCGTCGTCACTTCGGGCAAAGACACGTTCTGCGCCGGCGCCGATCTCACATTGCTGGAAAGCTTGAGCCGCACTTTCGCCGACGTCGTGGCATCGCAGGGCGAAGAAGCGGCCAATGCGCGGCTATTCGAGGAGAGCCGGAAATGGTCGCTGTTGTGCCGCCGCATCGAGACCTGCGGCAAACCGTGGGTTGCCGCGATCAATGGCACCGCCGTCGGCGGCGGATTCGAATTGGCGCTCGCCTGCCATCGCCGTATCGCCGCCGACAACGGACGAACGAGGGTCGGCTTGCCGGAGATCAAGATCGGTTTATTTCCAGGCGCGGGCGGCACGCAACGCATTGCGCGGATGCTGCCGCCCTCCGACGCGCTGCAATTTTTGCTCAAAGGCGATCAATTGCAGCTCAATCGCGCCAAGGCGATGAAGCTTGTCGATGCAGTAGTGCCGCCCGGTGATTTTATCAAAGCGGCGAAAGATTGGATCAAATCGGGCGGCACGGCCAAGGCGCCATGGGATGTCGAGGGGTTCAAGTTGCCGGGTGGGCCGGTCTATTCGAAGGCCGGCATGATGGTGTTTCCGCCGGCGAACGCGATCTATCGGCGTGAGACCTACGACAATTACCCGGCCGCGCGCGCCGTCTTGCAAGTCGTCTACGAAGGCTTGCAGCTGCCGATGGACCAGGCGCTGCGCGTCGAGTCGCGCTGGTTCGCCAAAATTCTCCGCTCGGCGCAGGCCGCGGCGATGATCCGCACGCTGTTTGTGTCGATGCAGGAGCTGAACAAAGGTGCCCGACGGCCGGCCGTGCCGGCGAGGCCATTGAAGAAGATCGGCGTACTCGGCGCCGGCTTCATGGGCGCCGGTATTGCTTACGTCAGCGCGCTGGCCGGTCTCGAAGTTGTGCTTATTGACCGCGATCCGGAAACCGCCGAAAAGGGCAAGGCACATTCGCACAAACTGATGACCGACCAGGTCAATCGCGGCCGCGCCACCACCGCCGACCGCGAAGCGGTGCTGGCGCGCATCCGTCCCACCGCGGATTTCGTCGAGCTGAAGGATTGTGAACTCGTCGTCGAAGCGGTGTTCGAGGATCGCAAGATCAAGGAAGAAGTCATTTCCCGGACCCAGAACGTGCTTGGCGAGCAGGCGATCTTCGGCTCCAACACGTCGACGCTGCCGATCACATCGCTGGCGAGGGCGTTTAAGGATCGCGCCCGCTTCGTCGGCATTCATTTTTTCTCGCCGGTCGAGCGCATGATGCTGGTCGAGATCATTATGGGCAAGGAAACCGGTGACGCCGCGCTGGCGATGGCGCTCGATTACGTGCGCGCCATCCGCAAGACGCCGATCGTCGTCAACGATTCGCGCGGCTTCTATACCTCGCGAGTGGTGGGGACCTACATCCGCGAGGGCCATTTGCTGCTCACCGAAGGCGTGCCGGCGGCGATGATCGAAAATGTCGCCCGTATGGCCGGGATGCCGGTCGGGCCGCTGGCGCTCACCGACGAGGTCGCCGTCGATCTGGCCTGGAAGATCCTGAAAGCGACCGAAGCCGACCTCGGCGCCAAGATGATCGACGTCAAGCAAAAAGCGCTGCTCGAAGAGATGGTGGAGAAGCGTGGGCGCTACGGTCGCAAGAACGGCAAGGGCTTTTACGATTATCCGCAGAGCGCGCCGAAACGCTTATGGAAAGGACTGGCCGAGCTGCAGCCGAAGAAGCTTGATCCCGACACGATCGACATCGCGGTTTTGAAGCATCGGCTACTGGCGATCCAGGCGCTCGAATCCGCGCGCTGCATTGAAGAGAAGGTCGTCACCGATGTGCGGGAAGCCGACGTCGGCTCGATCCTCGGGTTCGGTTTTGCCCCTTTCACCGGCGGCACCATCTCCTATATCGACGGCATGGGCGCCAAGGCCTTCGTCGATTTGTGCAGCGGTTTCGCCAAGGACTATGGCGACCGTTTCAAGCCGTGCAAGCTTTTGCTCGACATGGCAAAAAAGGGCGAGACCTTTTACCGCCGTTTTCCGCCGCCGCTGCGCAAGGCGGTCGCCTGAGCGTCATGAGCGCCACATTGCCCTCACACGGGCGCCGCGTATAAGGTCGCGGCCCATTTTCCCCGGGACCCTGCATGGCGCGTGATCAAGTCGACCTGACGCCCATTGAGCGGCGCGACGAACTCGTGGATTGGCTTGCCCAAGGCAGCAAGCCGAAATCGCAATTCCGTATCGGCACCGAGCACGAGAAATTCGCCTTCACCCTGGAAGGCCACCAGCCGGTGCCGTACGAGGGACGCCGCGGCATCCGTGCGCTGCTCGAAGGCATGCGGCATCTGCTTGGCTGGCAGCCGATCATGGAGGGGCCGAACATCATCGGCCTGTTCGACGTCACCGGCGGGGGCGCGATCTCGCTCGAGCCGGGCGGCCAATTCGAATTGTCCGGCGCGCAAGTCGAATGCGTGCATCAGACATCGAGCGAGCTGATGGCGCATCTGGCGCAGGTGCGCGAAGTGGCCGAGCCGCTGCATATCGGCTTTCTCGGCGCCGGCTTTACGCCAAGTTGGACGTTGCCGGAAATTCCGAAAATGCCGAAGGGCCGCTACAAGATCATGACCGCCTACATGCCGAAAGTCGGCAAGCTCGGCCTCGACATGATGTACCGCACCTGCACGGTCCAGACCAATCTCGATTTCTCCTCCGAAGCCGACATGGTCAAAAAGCTGCGCGTCTCGGTCGCGCTGCAGCCGGTGGCGACGGCGCTGTTCGCCAACTCGCCGTTCACCGAGGGCAAACCGAACGGTTATCTGTCGTTTCGGTCGCAGATCTGGCGCGACACCGACAATGCGCGCGCCGGGATGCTGCCCTGGGCGTTCGAGCCGGGCATGAGCTTCGAGCGGTGGGTCGACTACGCGCTCGACGTGCCGATGTATTTCGTCAAGCACGGCGACGACTACGTCGATGCCTCGGGCCAATCATTCCGCGACCTGTTGGCGGGCAAGCTGCCGGCAATGCCCGGCGCGCGCGCTACCATCTCGGATTGGGCGAATCACCTCAGCACGATCTTCCCGGAGGTCCGGCTCAAGCGCTATCTGGAAATGCGCGGCGCCGATTCCGGTCCGCTGCCGAATCTCTTGGCGCTGCCGGCCCTCTGGGTCGGGATTCTTTATGACGATGTCAGCCTCGACGCGGCATGGGATCTGGTCAAGCACTGGACCGCCGAAGAACGGCAAAAGCTTCGTGACGACGTGCCTAAGCAGGGTCTCGCCGCGATGATCCGCAGCCGCACCGTGTTCGAAATCGCGAACGAAGTTCTCAAGCTCGCGCACGCCGGGCTTGCGGCTCGCAAACGCCACGATGCCGGCGGACAAGACGAGACGCGTTACCTGGAAGTCCTGGAAGAACGTCTGTCGCGCCGCACCACGCCGGCGCAGGAACTGCTCGAGAGATTTTACAAGGCGTGGGACGGCTCGGTTGATCCGATATATGCCGAACAGGCGTACTGAGGACGTATTGCGGCCGCCTGTCTAACTTCGGCTAATCAGTGATCGATGTCGTAGAGGCGCTTCACCTGGTCGAGCGCCGCGTCGCAAGCGGAAGCGTTGCCTGCGGCATCCGCTTTGCGTGCGGCCTCGAGCGCGGCGTCCGCTTGCCTGCGCGCAATCTCTTCGGCGTGTTCAATATCTTCTGGCGTCGGCTGGTAGTGAAGCTGTGCGCCGAGCGTTTGGGAAAAAGTCGGGCCGCTCCTGGGCCCCGGCGGTTTGGTTTTGATCTTCCGCTCCATCGCGGTGATCCGCGCGGTGCAGGGACCGCTATAGGCAACGCCAGCGCCAGCGAGCCATCCGGCAATTGCGCTGCAAACAAAAAGGCCCGGCAAAGCGACGATGCGGAAAACCATCCTTGGTTCGCGAAAGCTGCGCATCGTTGTCTCCGAGCGTCACAGAATACGTCGGTTGAAGTGTGAAGTTCCATAGAGTTTTCGATCCGCCGGCCGCGCCGTGCCGACAACCCTGCTATCGGCGCAAATGTTGCGGCCGTTTCATCGAGCGGTGTCGATTGCGGCCAGCGAATGAATGTTAATCGATGCTTAATGATATCTGTTATTTCCATCAATTAACGGTTTTGATCTTATTTTTACGTATCGGCGTCACAATTCGATTATGACCAAGGCTTTGACCGCCGAAGTGCAACGTCACCACGCAGAGCGCCAGTTGTTCGGCGCTAGGCGCGCGTTGGCCCATCTGGTCGAGATGTACAATAGCGGCCAATGGCGTCACTACTACAAG
>Ga0335078_10013411_pt1 | contig 12144 bp, 12 predicted proteins | sample Lox_Sample_32_FD_206711 | JGI IMG/M metagenome (GOLD analysis project Ga0335078, IMG submission 206711) | Soil microbial communities from Loxahatchee National Wildlife Refuge, Florida, United States - Lox_Sample_3.2 | ecosystem: Environmental > Terrestrial > Soil > Wetlands | place: USA... | reverse complement strand
GTCAAAACCGGGCACCCGCCGCAACTTCCACACCCCGCAAGGCGGGGCCAGAACAACTTCGCAAACGATCATCGGTGGGGCCAGAACTACTTACCAAAGTGGGGCCGAAACAAGTTCGCAAAATCAGGTGCCCGCGCGTGGCTGGTCGAGGCCGCCGCGGCCGGCGCGACCCGGGTCCGCGCGAAGATGGCCGAGGCGGTCGAGCTGGCCGCCCTGGCCGGGACCGCAGCGGTCGACGCCGCGCTGGGCACCGCCGCGGTGGCGGGCCGGTTCGGCGACGGAGACCTGCTGTCCATCACCGGCTACCAGGCCGCCGTCCCCGCCGGCGGCCCGGTGACCGTGCCCGACGAGGCGCACTCGGCCCAGCCCGGCACCGCCGCGTGGTCCGGGTTCGGCACCGGCCCGGGAACCCGGTCATGACCGGGCGCCGTGACCAGGCCTGGCTCGCCGGCCTGGCGGACATGCTGACCGAGGTCGATGAGTTCCTCCGCTCACCGGGCGGGCACGCCGCCCTGGAGAAGTGGTACCAGGCCCGCGGCCCGTCCGTGTTCCATGCCGGGACCCTGATCGACTGGGTCAGCTTCACCGCATACGAGGTGTGCAGGCGGGCCGGGCAGCATCCCCGGCGCTCCTGACATTCCCTGCCTGGCCGGCCCGCCCGGCCGGCCAGGCCTTCCATCACGGCTTTTCTTTTCTTTTCTTTTCTCCTCAGATCAGAAATGAAAAGAAAACCGTCCCTGACCACCGGAAAGGTATTTCTCATGACCAGCAATCCCCCCGCCGGCGAGCCCGGCGGCCAGGTGCCCGGCGAGCCCGCGGCGGCCGTCTGCAAGCGTCCTGGCTGCGGGAACACCACGCCCGCCCAGGACCGCGGCCGGACACGGGTGTTCTGCAGCGATGACTGCGCCCGCCGTTACCACAACGACGCCCGCGTCCGGGCAGCCGCAGCGCAGCTGCCCGCGGACAGTCCTGCTGACCCCATCGCCGCGCTGGAGACCGTGATCCGCCAGGCCGCCGTGCTCACCCGCGCCGCACGTGAGCAGGCCGCCGGGCTGGACCCGGCCCGCGTCCGCGCGCAGATCGCCGACGCCGAAGCCGCGCGCCGCCGCGCCGAGGCAGCCGCCGTCACCGCCGAGGCCCGCGCCGGCGAAGCCGCCGCCGAGGCCCAGGCCATGGCCGAGGCCCTCGGCGCCGCCCGCGAAGACACCCGCGCCGCCCAGGCCCAGGCCGCCGCCGCCCGCGCCCAGGCCCAGGCAGCAGCCGCCGGGCTGGACCAGGCACGTGCTGACGCGGACGCCGCCATCAGCGCAGCCCAGGCCAGCGCTGCAGCGCAAGTCACCGATGCCCGCGCAGAGATAGCACGCTGCACCCGCGAACGCGATGACGCCATCGAGGCAGCCCGCCGGGCCGAAGCCGAGACCGTCCGCGCCCGCCAGGCCGAACACAGCGCCATCGCCGAGACAGAACACGTCCGCGCCGACGCCGACCGCGAACGCGGCACCCTCCGCGAGCAGCACCAGGCACAGCTCGGCGCCGTCACCGCGCTCACCGCCGCCGAACGCGCCCGCGCCGAACGCGCCGAGCAGCTGCTGGAAACCGAACGCGCCGACCGCCGCCACCTCACCACCGCCCTCACCGCACCCGGCAACGGCAACGGCAACGGCAACGGCAACGGCAACGGCAACGGCAACGGCAAGCTACCCCGCGCCGCAGCCGGGAAAGCAGGCGGGCAATGACAGGAACAGCCACAGCCCCGGTCGCGCCGCCGATCCCGGACGAGCTCGACGCCGTGCTGCGCCGGATGCGGTTCCCCTACCTGCGCAAAGCCGCGCCCGGCGTGCTCGCCACCGCCCGCGCCCAGCGGTGGGACCCCGCCGAGGTCGTCCGCATCCTGCTCGAAGAGGAAATCCGCGGCCGCGACGAAGCCGGCCGGCGGATCCGCCGCAAGGCCGCCGGGCTCCCCGCCGGGAAAACGTTCGCGTCCTGGCGCGAAGACGCCTCGTCCATCCCGCTGCCCGCCCAGCACGCCCTGATGACCCTGGAATGGGTCACCCGCGCGGAAAATCTCTGCATCGCGGGCGCAAGCGGGACAGGAAAGTCGCACTTCGCCGAAGCGCTCGCGCACAAGGCCATCGACAACGGGATGCGCGTCGCCTGGTTCACCCTCGAATCACTGACCGCCGCCCTCGGCCGCGCCGCCGTCGACGGCACCACCACACGGGCCATCGCCAAGATCACCCGGTGCGACCTGGCCGTGATCGACGACATCGGCATGCTGCCAGCCGGGCAAGCCGCCGCCGAAGCCCTCTACCGGCTCGTCGACGCAGCCTACGAACGCCGGTCCCTGATCATCACATCCAACCTGCACCCCAGCGGACTCGACACGATCATGCCCAAGACTCTCGCCACCGCGACCGTGGACCGATTGCTCCACCACGCGCACCTGATCCTCACCGAAGGCACCAGCCTCCGGCTCGCCGAAGCCACCGCAGGACAAGGAGTGACGCCACTGACATAACCCCCCAAGGAGATCAGCTGTCCGCGCGGACACATAACCTGTCCGTCCGCAAGGACATCAGATGTCCGCCCACAGGGAAGTCCCGATGTCCCTTGACAGTGCCGGTCATCGACCGGATCTGGAATGAAGAAGGCGCGGTGCGCCACCTGGTCAGCCAGCTCGGCGACCGGCGGCGCTGCGCGCCTGCTACGAGGCCGGGCCGTGCGGGTGCGGGCTGCACCGCCTGCTGGCCTCGATGGGGGTGGCCTGTGATGTGGTCGTGCCGTCGCTGATCCCGCGCCGGGCCGGGGACCGGGTTAAGACCGGCAAGCGCGATGCCATCCGGCTAACGCGGTTGCACCGGGCCGGGGAGCTGACCGCGACCCGGGTGCCCTCGCCGGCCGAGGATGCGGTGCGGGACCTGGTCCGGGCCCGGGCGGCACGCGTATATGACAGTGGCAGTGACCGCGACCACTATGCCGCCCCGGCAGGCCACCCCCGCCCGCCGCCAGCACCCGAACCCCCGCGCCACAAGCCCCATGCCCAGCTGCCCCATTGTCGGCTCTCGCCAGCCAGCGTCCAGGGCGCCTGCGGCGTCGCCACGGCGAGCGCTGCGCGCCCCTGGACCCAGGCCACCGCTCGCACGATCCGGCAGCTATCAGGGCATAGGGCTCAGACAGGCATGCCCCGATACCCAGCCCGAACCCCGCCGCTAACGCCCAAAATCAACAAGGACCGAGCTGACGATCTGCAGAGGCTTGACCGTCCGCTTCATATGAGCTAGGGGCCGTCGCCGCTGACATCCTCGCGGGTGTGCAGCTGGATACCGAGCCCGTCCGGGCCGATCACCTCCAGCGCATGACCGAGGTGGGCCTGGTGCGGCCGGGAGTGTTCGATCCCGAGCTGGGTCAGTCTGGCCTCCCACATGACGAGCGCTGATTCATCGGCGACGGACAAGCCGAGCACGGTGGTCCCGGTGGTCGACATCCGCCATGCTGCGACGATTTCGGGCGCCTCGTGGATGTGTACCACGGCTCCGGTCGGGTGCTCCATGGTCACCATCGTGACCCGGTCCTCTTCCTCCTTGATCAAGACGCTGGAGAAGCCGAACACCAGCTCAAACCAGTCGCTGCTGCGAATGGCGTCCGTGGCAGGCAAGGTCACGTGATGGAGCCCCAGGATGTGCGGCACGGCTAAGGAGCCTACTAGCCAGGACCCCCCTGACCTGAGCCCGGAACCCGTCGCATTGGGGTAGTCCCTGCCGTGATCGGCGGGCCGGCGGCGGGTGCGGCGTCAACCTAAAGCACCGGACGGACGTCCATTGATGTAGCAGTTGGCAACTCGCGAAATGCATAGCAACGAAGGCTGAGGATCTCGAGTGCCATTCTTTCTGTGGTCGGCCTATTCGACCGCCGCTAACTGCGCTCCCGTTGAAGAGCGTCGTTGCCCAAGCCGGCCCTGCTTGCTGGCCGGCCAAAAACGTAGGGGGGACATTCATGTCCATGCCAGCGGGCCAACCGCCAATGCCTGCCACACCGCCAACCCGGCCACAATCGCAGTCTGCAAAGCTTGCGTGGCCGCGTCAGCATCCCATCCGGTCCTCGATCATCGCCATTACCGCGTTCATCGCCTTAGCGGCCTTCATCGGCGCTACCAGCCATGGCACAGGGTCGACCAACGCAAGCTCTAACGCAACGGCACCTGCACCGCGGCCAGCGAGCACCGCGACCGTGGTCCATAAATCCGCGCTGGTCTGCGACGCTCAGGCTGTCAGCACACGGCCCGCCGATCACACCATCGTGAAGATACGGGTCCACACCGCAGCGCATGCCCAAGTGACCGCTACCGGACCGCTGCCGATGCTGGATGGCGAGAGCGCAACTGGCCGGGCCAGCGTCAACGGCAATCGGACACTGCGGTTCCGAGTTGGCGATGCCGCGCCAGGTCTTACGGTCCTGGTTAGCGTGCGAGTGTCGAGCGATGGCCTGCAGGGCAACTGCCGGGCATCGTTGCGGCCACGCCCGGCCCCAGCCACCGCTGTGGCAGCGCCGGCTCCAGCGCCCTCGCCGGCTCCAGCGCCTTCAGCGGCTCCAGCGCCTCCGCCAGCCCCGGCGCCTCCGCCGGCCCCGGCGCCTCCGCCGACGACAGCCGCCTCGTGCTACCCGCTTAGCGACGAAGGGACCTGCTACGAGCCCGGTGAGTTTTGCCGCGACGATGATCACGGCGCGACCGGCCTAGCTGGTGATGGAGAAACGATCACCTGCGAGGACAACGACGGGTGGCGCTGGGAACCGGTGTAGCCACGCCCAGGGTCCGCACACCGGCCGCGCAGGACCCTGGGTAGAAACCCGGTGGGCAGGTCACGCCGGCCCGGCCCCAGTCAGCCCGTGGCCGCGTACCCGGCGCGGTGCCACCGGGCCACGGCTCCCCGAAGCGGCGCCGGTCGGCGTGGTCCCCAAGAACGCGGCCAGCAGGTCATCAAGGGCGCCGTCCGGCGCCGGGCCGAGGTCGCTGGCACGGCTGAGCCGGTCAGACAGCAAACTCGCCGTGCTTGATCCCCTGGACGAACTCTGACCATGCGTGGCCGCTGACGGCTAGCTCTGGCCCTGGGACGTCCTTGGAGTCACGCACGGCCACAGCGCCCGGCCGGCTGGTGCAGACCTCCACGCAGTTGCCCGCGTCGCCGCTGAAGCTTGACTTGCGCCACGTCCTATCGCTCATTCCTTGTCACCTATCTTCATGTCTCCGGCTCTCTGGCGGACGAATGAGATCGAGCCTTCCGGCGGGAGCGCCAATGCCCGAAGATCCTCGAAGATGACCTTGAAGCGAGTCAGGTCTTTCTCGCTCTCAAGAACCAGGCCACCCGCCCTGCTTTCCATATAGACAAGATCGCTTGCTGCGGGATCATCGAATCCAAGCACCGCGAACGATCCGCTCATTCCAGGATGCCCGCCTACATCGTACGGGATGACCTGCACGGTCACAGTCGGAATGTTTCCGGCAATCTCGGCAATATGATCAAGTTGGGCCGCCATGACGTCGTGGCCACCCACCGGCCGGTGTAGCACAGCCTCGTCAACGATGGTCCACAGTCTCAGCGGTGGTTCTCTGTCCAGAACGGATTGTCGGCTCATGCGGGCGTCCACGAGCCGCTGGATCTCCTCACGGCTGGCCGTTGACTGCCCGCGCTGTAGTGCCGCGCGGGCGTAGGCCTCGGTCTGGAGCAAGCCGGGAACGAGCAAGCCCTCGTAGTTGATCAACGTCTTGGCTTCGGACTCGAACGCGATGTAGGCCGCATATGGCTGAGGCAGATCAGCGAACTGCTGGAGCCACGTCTGATCGGCCGATTGCCGGGACAGCGCCAGTAGTTCGCCACGCTCGGATTCCGGTACGCCGTAGAGTTCGGCCAGCGTTCTGAGCGTTCGCAACTGTGGTTTGGCTCGGGCGGTCTCGATGCGGTACAGCGTCGCGGGATCGATCCCGGTTCGTTCGCTGACCTCATCCCTGGTTAAGCCAGCGTCGCCGCGCAGGCGACGCAACTCGGAAGCGAGGCGGCGCAGGCGCAGCGTAGGTGCTGGCACTTTGCGCGGCGGCATGGACGCGATCATAGCGGATCACCTGATTTTTACGTGTTCGCAAGGTTGCGTTGCCTAGCTGGGCGAGACAAGGTAGCGTACGCAATGGTAAGGATAGGTCATCTACGAGAGCCGCGTACTGATGATGCCTACGACAGCGCCAGCACCCTGGCCTCTACAGACTCATCTTCTGCTTGCTGCGTTGCCGACAGCGGTCCCGTGCGCCCGCGGCCACGTCCGGTCAGTAGCCCGTGAGTGGCAGCTGTCACAGGTAGCTGATACGGCGGGACTTCTCGTTTCGGAATTAGTCACCAATGCGCTCCTGGCTTCTGAAGTGCTGAGAGTAAGGCAGGCCGCCGTTCCCGTTATCCGGCTCTGGACGGTCTCCGATCGGGCCTCCATCGTGATTCACGTCTGGGACGGCAACGGCGAGATGCCTGTTCGCCGTAATGCTGTGCCGGATGAGGAATGCGGCCGAGGCTTAATGCTGGTCGAGGCCCTAAGTGCCGGCTGGGGAGCGTACCGGGAGGCTATCGGCAAGGTGGTGTGGGCGAAGATCAGCGCGTAAGAGCTCCCGCCTGCGTCGTAGGGACGGTATTCGGGCTGGGCGTGGCCCGTGGTAAGGGTATTGACTGGCGCTTCGGCAAGGGAAATGTCCGTCTCGGTCATGCGGGAGGGTGTGACCGCGGCGTGGCCGGGCTGCCGGGCGGCGCTGCTTGGCTGCTGGCGGCGGTGAGGTTCACGATTGCCCGTTCGGCCGCGGCTCTCACTCTTGGCACCTGGTCATTGCGTAGCCCGGCGGCGGCTGTGAACGCATCCTCGACGCGGTGACGGGCGATCACTTTGGCGGCCATCTCCCGCACCCGCCAGGCGTCGTCGGTGGTCGCCTGGATGATCGCCGCCGTCGCGCGGTCGTCCCAGGCGTGGAGGAGACCGCGGGCTGCCCAGACCCGCGGCCAGTAGCCTGTCCTTCCGCCGTCCTGGCCGCTGAGCACAGCCTGGGCGTGCGGCCCGGCCAGCGCGAGCAGGAACGAGTCGTCGACGTCATGGCCGCCTTGGAGCAGGTTGATGCAGGCGGAGACCACGGCGGGCTTTCCCCGCCGCTGGCACTGCGCCGCGATGCTCTGGCGTGGCGTCAGCTGCCAGATAGCCGACATGAAGTCAAGTGTCGCAGGCAACCGGGCCAGGGCCTGCTCCGGCCGGGGGAGGTGATGGCTGCTTCGGTCATGCCGGGCTGGGCTTCGCACCGGGCAAACGGCCCGCCATCGGATAACGTCACGGCGCCTGCTCGGCGAACAGCTCGGCGGGGGTCACTTCCAGGGCCGCCGCCAGCGCCAGGATGTTGTCCAGCCCCACGTTGCGCTGACCGCGCTCCAGGCTGGAGACGTAGGTGCGATGCAGGCCGGCTATTTCGGCCAGCTGTTCTTGTGACAGCCCGCGCGCCTGACGCAGGCCACGAACGCGATGACCGAAACTGAGATGCTGAACGCGCAGCTTGTTGTCGTCCCGGTCAGGCATGATGACGGCAACGCTAGGACCGGCGCAGACTATGAAGCTACAGACTATGAGTAACATTGGGCAGGTGCCCGAGGAGCTTGCCGTCGGGCGGGGTGACCCCGCCTACATGGCGCACGCCTACCTGACGAAGGTGCCGGTGCCCGCGATCGAGCCGTTCATCGCGGCTCACACGCCGCCAGGCGGGACGGTTGCCGACCCGTTCGCCGGATCGGGCATGACTGGCGTGGCAGCCGCCCGGCTGGGGCGCGCTGCCCGCCTGTTCGACGTCAGCGTCCTGGGCCAGCACATCGGCCGCAACTTCGTGAACCTGGTCGGACCGGAACTGTTCGCCAAGCACGCGGCCGAAGTCATCCGCGCGAGCCGCGACGATCTTGGCGACGTGTACGCGGTGCCCTGCGCCAGGTGCGGACGCGTTGGCGCCCTGGCCAAGTCCGTCTGGTCCGTCATCGTGGAGTGCTCGGGGTGCGGCGCGCCGGTGAACTACTACAGCGCCATGAAAGCCGCGCACTGGCGCAAGGCCGCCATGACCTGCTTCCGTTGCCGGACGCCGGTCAGCAGCCGGAACCGGCGCGTTGGCGAAGAGCCAGTGCTCGACTCGGTCGGTTGTGAGTGCTCCGCCAGGCAGATCGACCAAGCGCCCGCGGCGACTGCCTTCACGGCTGACGCCGAGAAGCTGGGCTATCCGCGCGTCGAGATCACGCCGGACCGCCAGATGCATAAGGCATCGGCGCTGGGCAAGAGCGGCATGACCACGATCGCGTCGTTCTATTCGGCCCGGAACCTCGCGGTGCTGGCCACCCTGCGGAAGTGCATTGCCGAGGTGGACGATGCCGCGATCCGGGACAAGCTGCTGTTCGCCTTTACCGCGTGCCTGACGCGCGCATCCAAGCGCTACCAGTGGTCCCGGCAGCGGCCTCTCAACGCGGCTAACGCAAACTATTACGTCGCGGCGGTCTTCTACGAGTGGAACGTCTACGAGCTGTTCCGGCGCAAGGTCAAGGCTGTGGCCAGAGCCGATGATTACATCCGCAGCTCCCGAAGGCATTACGTCGGGCGAGGCGAGGTGGACTTTCCCGCCGTGAGCTACGAGGTGGGCAGCGCTGACCGCATACCCCTCGAAGACGGCAGCGTCGACTATGTCTTCACCGACCCGCCGTTCGGCTCTAACCTGTTTTACGCCGACATGGCCCTCTTCCAGGAGGCATGGCTCGGCGGATTCACTGACGCCAGCCAGGAAGCGGTCATCGACCGGAGCAAGGACGGCAAGCGAACCGCGGCCCGCTACGAGACCATGCTGACAGGCGCGCTGCGCGAATGCCGGCGCATCCTGCGACCGGGTGGCCGGATCAGCATGGTCTTCGGCAACTCATCGGGCAGTGTCTGGAGCCTCGCCCAGCGGGCGATCGCCGAGGCAGGGCTCGCGATCGAGCCTGACGCCCTGGTCGTGCTGAATAAGGGGCAACGCTCCGTGAAAGGCCTGGCGTCCGGGTTCGAGGATGTCGCGACCCTGGACCTCATCATCACGATGCGCGAAGCAGGCGCCGGGGCGCGGCAGGCACTGAGAAACCTCGATTCCGCCACCGTCGCCGCCAAGATCCGGGAACTAGTCGGCACGAGCCCGGCAACCCCGAGCCACCTCTACCTGGAACTACTTCGCACCGGCATCCGAGAGGGCTGGCAGCTCGCCCAGCTAGACCTCACAGACGTAACGACCGCGCTTATCGCCGGCGGCTGGGACATCAACCCGAAGACTGGCAGGCTCAGGCGTGCCAGACCTGATGAACCGGACGCGAACGGGCCGGGCTGACGGGCCGGGCTGGCGGGCCGGGCTGGCGGGCCGGACGCGAACGGGCCGGGCTGGCGGGCCGGGCTGGCGGGCCGGGCTGGCGGGCCGGGCTGGCGGGCCGGACGCGAACGGGCCGGGCTGGCGGGCCGGGCTGGCGGGCCGGGCTGGCGGGCCGGGCTGGCAGGCCGGACGCGAACGGGCCGGGCTGGCGGGCCGGGCTGGCGGGCCGGGCTGGCGGGCCGGGCTGGCGGGCCGGACGCGAACGGGCCGGGCTGGCGGGCCGGGCTGGCGGGCCGGGCTGGCGGGCCGGAGCCGATACAACGCCGGTTCGGTCCCGGGTCATTGCCTCCATGGGCGGGAGGGCAGCGCGAGCAGGGCAATCAGGCAGCCGGCCAGGGCGACGGCGGCTCCCACGGCCAGGCCCAGGTCCATCCCGCTGATGAACGCCGTCCGGGCCAGGTGCGCGAGCGCCGCGCCGAGGACGCCGCCAACGCGGGCGGCTACCCCGAGCGCCCCGCCGAGCGAGCCGGTAATCGTGGCCAGCGCCGAGGCCGGGACGTGGTAGGGGGCCACCGCCGCGGTGATGCTGTCCTGGTAGCGGGTGGAAAGCAGGCTGCCGATGACGGCCACGCCCAGCGCGCCGCCGATCTGCAGGACGGCGCCGTTGGTCGCGGACCCGACGCCGGTGTGCTGGCGCGGCAGCGACCCCATGACCGAGCCGGTCCCCGACGGGATGACCAGGCCGGCGCCGACGCCGAGCAGGATCATGCCGGCCAGCGTCCCGAGGTAGGTCGTCGTGGCCGTGGCCCCGGAGATCTGCCACAGCCCCGCCGCGACGACCAGCAGGCCCGCCGCTGTCGTCAGCTTGGTCCCCGCCACGCGGACGAGCAGCGCCGAGAACGGCGCGACCAGCGCGATCGCGCCGGCGGCGGGCAGCACCCGCACCCCGGCCTGCAGCGGGGTGTAGCCCAGGCTGAACTGCATGAACTGGGTCAGCACGAACAGCGCGCCGAACAGGCCGAACGTCACCAGGCCGACAGAGGATATAGCGGCGGAGAACTCACGCCGCCGGAAGAAGTCGAGGTTCAGCATGGGGTGGCTGGTGGACCGCTCCCAGAAGGCGAAAGCCGCGAGCACCGCGAGCCCGGCCAGCCCGCTCCCGATGACCAGGGCCGACGACCAGCCGCGGACCGGCGCCTCGATCAGCGCCCACAGCACCAGGCCCAGCCCGGCGATGGACAGCAGGCCCCCGGCCAGGTCGGGCGCGGCGGCGGCCGGGTTCCGCGAGTCGGGCACCAGCAGCACCGCGCACGCGAACCCGATGGCGGCGATCGGCACGTTGATCAGGAACACCGATCCCCACCAGAAGTGCGCCAGCAGCAGGCCGCCGATGATGGGGCCGAGCGCTATGCCCACCCCGCTGGTCCCGGCCCACAGGCCGATGGCCCGCTGCCGCTGTCCGCCGTCACGGAACATGTCCGTGATGATCGACAGCGTGGACGGCATGATCAGCGCGGCGCCGATCCCCATGCTGGCCCGGGCGGCGATCAGGACCCCGACCGAGCCGGAGAACGCCGCCCAGGTCGATCCGGCGGCGAAAGCCGCCAGGCCCGCGAGGAAGGTCCGCTTGCGGCCCAGGCGGTCGGCCACGCTGCCGGCCACGAGCAGCAGGCCCGCGAACACCATCACGTACGCGTCGACGATCCACTGCAACTGGCTGGTGGTAGCGCGGATGTCCCGGACCAGGGTGGGCAGCACGACGTTGAGGACCGTGTTGTCCAGCGTCACGATCAGCAGCGAGACGCAGAGCGCCGCGAGAGCCAGCCACCGCCGGTCCGGGGGCCGCCGGCCGGCCGGTCGCGCCCGGGGGAATGCAGTCCTTGTGGCCATGCTTCCAGGCTCTGCACGATGCGCGGCGAGGCCAACGGCCGAGGGCCCCCCGCCCGCGGGCCATTGGTCCCTGGTTCTCCGGGCGTGCGGCAGGGAATAGTAGGGACCTGATCGGTGGCGTCGTAGCTGAGGCGGAGGTTCGGTGGATCACCAGGAACGACCGGATATGACGCCGCGGCCGGATATGACGCCGTTGCCGGACCTGCTGCACGGGCGCTCCCGCGCCGGGCCGGTCCGGGACCGCCGGCCTGTCTACGTTGACCTGCTGCCGCCGTGCAACGCCGGCTGCCCGGCGGGCGAGAATATCCAGGCCTGGCTGGCGCATGCCGAGGCGGGCCACCATGAGCTGGCCTGGCGGCAGCTCACCCAGGACAACCCGATGCCGGCGATCCACGGGCGGGTCTGCTACCACCCGTGCGAGAGTGTCTGCAACCGGGCCAGCCTCGACAGCGCGGTCTCGATTCACGCCGTGGAGCGGTTCCTCGGCGATCTCGCGCTGGAGCGCGGATGGCAGTTCGACCGTCCGCCAGCCAGCAGCGGCAAGCGGGTGCTGGTCATCGGCGCCGGCCCGAGCGGCCTCTCCGCGGCCTACCACCTGGCCAGGCTCGGCCACCAGGTCGAGATCCGGGACGCGGGAGACGCGCCCGGCGGGATGATGCGCTACGGCATCCCGGCCTACCGGATGCCGCGTGACGTGCTCGACGGCGAGATCGCCCGGATCGCGGCCCTCGGCGTCCGGATCACCAGCGGGCACCGGGTCCGGGACCTGGACGCCGAGCGGCGCGACGGCGGCTTCGACGCCGCGTTCGTCGCGGTGGGCGCTCACCTGTCCAAGCATGTCGACATCCCGGCCAGGGACGCGGCCCGGATCGTGGACG
>Ga0335078_10013410_pt1 | contig 12145 bp, 11 predicted proteins | sample Lox_Sample_32_FD_206711 | JGI IMG/M metagenome (GOLD analysis project Ga0335078, IMG submission 206711) | Soil microbial communities from Loxahatchee National Wildlife Refuge, Florida, United States - Lox_Sample_3.2 | ecosystem: Environmental > Terrestrial > Soil > Wetlands | place: USA... | reverse complement strand
CCAGTCGATAAGGCTGAGCGTGTTGGACTGCGCGTCGTAGAGCAGATTGCCGGCGTGCGGGTCGCCGTGGAAGAGCGCGTCGGCGGCAGACGAACAGAGCGGAGCGGCTATTAACGACTCCGTTAGCAGCTCGGCGAGGCGGCGGCGACGGGCGCCCGAGAGCCGGCGAGCGGCGGTGGTGACCTTGGCTCCGGGCTGCTCGGTCATGGCGGTGACGAGCGGCGAGCACAGTTCGGGAATCAGGGTGGGAACGGCGATGCCGCGGAGGTTGCGGTAGATGGCGGCGGCTTCGGGGAGGCGGCGCTGTTCTCCGGCGAAGTCGACTTCGTGCTCAAGAAGCTGGCGAACTTTGCGGAAGGTGTCCTGGATGACGCGCGGAGCGAAGCCGTGCTCGCGATGCTTGGAACCTAGATAGGCCGCCATGTCGTGGAGGAGGTCCATGTCCTCGGCGAAGCAGGCGGGAATGTGCGGCTTGAGGACCTTGAAGACGCCGCGGCGGCGCTCATCGGAGTCGGGATCGCGGAAGGTGAAGCGCATCACGGCGCTGACGCTGGCTTCGGAGAGGATGGCGGGCGAGATTTCGACGTCGTAAGTCGCGAGACGCGGTCCGAGTTCCTGCTCGATGATGGCGCGAATGTCGGCGGGAGCCACGTCGCGGATGCCGTTCTCAAGCTTGCTCAGCGCATTGCGCAGCGACGGGCGAAGGTGACGGTTGCGTGCGAGGACTTGTCCGAGCTTCTGCAGTCCGGGAACCTGGCTGATGAGGTGAAGCAGGCGGGTTTCCGGCGAGGCGTTGGCGGGGAGTTCGACCTGGTCGACGATCTTGGGAGCGAGGCGGTGCGACGAGAGGCGCAGGACTTCGAACGTCATCGCCTCGCGGACGATGGGGCGCAGGTGCTCGTATTGTTTGGGGACGAGCGCGTTCGCGGGCAGCATGTGGTCGATGATCCAGCGGGCCATTTCTTCGCGGAGAACAGGGCCGGCGGGCGAGTCGAGGAGAGATTCGACGGCGGAGATGCGCTGGTCGAGAGAGGCCTCTGGCGGGAGGAAATGCGCGAAGGCGGCGCGCAGTTGGTCGGGCGTGGCGCCGCGGAGCTGGGCGACGGCGAAGGCTAGGTCGAGCATGAGTCCTTCCTGCGAAAGCATACGCCGCCGGATATGGAAACGCAGTGACGGAAGGACCGCTCGATGTCAGGCAGAAAAAAGTCCACGATCTTGCGATCGTGGACGCGTTCGTTGGGGTGCTACTTGCGACGAAGGATACCGAGTCCCAGCAGGCCGGAAGCGAGCAGAACGAGGGACGCGGGCTCGGGGGTTTGAGTCAGAACAACATTGTCCAATCCGGCGTAGTTGTTGCCGGTCGGAGTGTCATTGAGGAAAGCGATGGTAGTGTATCCGGAGGCGGTGAAATCGTACGTGAACTGCTCCCATGTAACGTCGTCGGTAGTGTTCAGGTTATTGCTGTAGACGTTGACCGGGCTTCCATCGACGTAGAGCGAGAGCATGCTGGGACCGTTGGTGTATCCGGGAGCAGAGCTGTCCTGGTGTCCCAGCCAGAATGACAGGACGTAAGTGCCGGGGTTAAGGCTGACGGACTGCTTGACTCCGTCGACACCGGCAATCTGATTGCCTTCGCCGGTGAGATCGATGGCTTGCAAGCCATTCTCGACGTTGAAGTTCAAGGTCGGATTGCCGGACACGCCGCCGACAGGCTCGGTATAGCCGTTGGTCATCAGCATGATCGCGGCGGCGGTGTTGTCGCTCTTGCCGACGACTGTCCAGTTGCCGATGTTGTCGTTCACGTAGAAGCACTCGGCGGGGCCATAGCCGCCGCACGTGGAGCCGGAAGGAACTCCTGGCGATTCGAAGCTGCCGTCGAGGAGCAGATTGTCGGCGAAGATGGGAAGCGTGAAGAGTACGAAGACGATCAGCAGAAGAGAGGGTTTGACGGTACGAGTCATTGGATCACCAGAGTAGTAGGGCAAATGGGTTAAGGAAATCCGTGAAACTACCGAAGCGGCAAACAAGGACACCAAGATCAGAGATGCTGGGACGACGTGAGTTGTTGCCGGAGAGGAGAAGGAAATTGGATATTGGTGATTATTTATTGCTTATTGAAAGATCGCAGTACGACTTTTGGTCTCGATAAGCAATCGCCGCCGCGGATTGGCCGAGCCGCTAATCGATGCGGCGGGTGAGCGAGATAGTCATGCTGGTGCGACTGAAGCCGCTGGAACTGGCGACGTTCGAAGACGAATGTGCGAACTCGGCGAACATCCCCCATTTGCCGTGGAGATCGCGCGCTACTCGAGCGCGAAAGGTCCCAAGCGGTTTCCAGGGCTGGTAGGTTTCTTTTTGTCCTCCGAGTCGACCGTAGAAATCGAAAGTCCAGATGTGGGCGCGACGGAATGACACATCGGCGGCCGGAGCGAGTTCGATATATCCCGGAGGAGAGAAGAGTCCGAAGTCGAAGCCGCGGTCGTAGGTCTGATACAAGAACGGCAACGATAACGTTAGACTCGGCACGCCTTCGAAGGTGTGTCCAGGGGTGATGCGGTAGCGCATGCGGCGATTGCCTTCCGACCACTGAGTGGCGTCGACCGCCAGCGAGAGGCGGTCGGCGGCGGTGAAGCGCTGGTCGAGGCCGACGCTGCCGAAGGTGCCGATCAGGTGGTGCAACAAAGCGGGCTGATTGTCCCAGATGAGAATGCGGGCGGCGGCGAGATCGATGCGGGTATTGTCGGCGGGCGTGATGACAGCGTCGGCTTCGCCCGTCAGCGGGTTGAAACTGGCCTCGGAGAATTCGTTGAAGCGCCCCTCGGTGCGCAGGTCGAAGGTCTCGTTGAAGCGGTGTTCGATTGCCGCGCCGGTCCAGCGACCGTTGATGGGACCGAAAGCGCCGTCGAGGTCCGAGCTGCCGACAAACGCTTCGGACGTTGTACGCGGAGCAAAGCTGTAATTGCCGCGGAGCTCGCCGCCATAGTAGGTGGTTCCGTCGGCGTCGCGGAAAAAGTTGAATGTCGGCGTGATCGAGGGCGCGGTCAGCGAGCCGATGTCTTCCGAGAGAGCCGCGAGTTGCGGCGTATGAACGTTGTCGGCAGTGCCGATCTCGAGATCGTGGCGCGCAGCTTCGGGCATCCCAAGGTGGAGATCGGAGACGGCAAGTCCCTCGATGGCCGAAGGATCGGGCTTTGGTTCCGACGCGAGTTGGCGGAAGGTATCGCGCGCAGTGCGGTTCTCGTCCTGCGCGAGTTCGGTAAGGGCAATGCCTAGTTTCGCGTCATTCTGCTGGGCAGACGTGCCGTTTTTCTCGACCTGCTTGTAGATTTTCGCGGCCGCACGATTCCGTTCGCGCCAGCGGAGGACGCGCGCCTGCCCGAGCGCGGTGTCGAGACTCAACTCCGGACAGTTGTTGCGGATGTCGCGATACATTGTCTCCGCTTCCTTCAGCCGATTCGCCCAGGAGAGCGCGAGAGCGTAAGTGGATCGCGCCGAGCAGTCGGCCGAATGTTTCTTTACGAACTCGCCGAGCAGATCGGCGGCAGCAGCGGATTGACCTGACCAGAGGTACTGCTGGCCGAGCTTCAGCAGCAGCGATTCGCGAACGGAGGGATCGAGCTTGATCGCCTTCTGGTAGTCGCTGATAGCTTCGGCGTGATCGTCGCGATGCGCGGCGGCGTTGCCGTCGTTGACCAGAGATTGCACGTCGGCGGACTGAGCGTGGCCAATCTGCACGGCAAACACCGCCAGTAACGACAATGTTACAAGCCTTCGCTTCATGCTGCGGCCCCGCGTGCGATCTTCCAGCGCTGGATCGCGGGCGGCTTCCGGAAGAGCGCCTCGATGGTGTAAATGCCGGTAATCATGGACATCAAGGTCCAGTAAATGAGCGGGTAATAAATGGCCTCGACGAGGCAGAGGCGGATGTTCGAGTCGTACTTGCGGTCTTCGAACGCGCCCATCGCGAGCTGGACGAGACAAGCGGTGGCGATCAACATTCCCCAATAGTTCGGGATTGGCGAAGCGCCGTATGGTGAGTAACCCACCACCATGCAGATGGCCCAATAGGCGGTGATGAAGAGGAAGGTGTAAGCCCAGAGGATCGAGACGATCGATTCGTAGAACACGGGCCAGAGCCGGCGCCACACCCACTTGGTGGGGACACGGCGATAGCGCTTGAGGACCTGGGCGAGTCCGCGGGCCCAGCGGCGGCGCTGCTTCCACAGTTCGCGCAGGTTGGGCGGGACCTGCATCCAGACGACCGCGCGGGGTTCGTAGCGGACATCCCAGAACCGCATTTGTAACCGCCATGTTAGATCGATGTCTTCGGTGGCCATCGACGGAAGGAACGGTCCCACGTCAAGGATCGCCGAACGGCGGAGCGCAAAGACAGCGCCGGAGACGGTCATCACACGTCCCCAGATGCGTTGCGCGCGGCGTTGCATCGAGATGATGGACGAGAACTCGATCGCTTGAAGAACTTTCAGGAGGCTGCCACGATTCGCGACGCGAGGGTTCCCGGTGACGGCGGCAACGCGCCCGGAACGGAAATGGGGGACCATGTGCAGCAGGATGTCGGGCGTGACCGCGATGTCGGCGTCGATGAGCAGGAAGATCTCTCCGCGACAGATGGGCAGGGCATCGTTGAGCGCCATCGCCTTGCCTTCGTTTACTTCCTTCTTCAGCAGGCGAATGGGGCCGCGATGTGAGTATTCGCGCACGATCTCGGACGTGCGATCGGTCGATCCGTCGTCAATGACGATGACTTCGTACGATGGATAGTTCAGCTTCAAGAGTGCTTCGAGCGTGCTACCGATAGCAAGTTCTTCATTGAAGGCGGCGACGATGACGGAGACGAACGGCGCGGGAGTCTCGAGTTCGACATCTTCTTCGCGCTCGCGACGCAGAAAGAAGAAGAGGCTGAGCACGACCCAGATGCACGCCATGAAGACCGGATAGATTCCGTAGAAGTAGAGCAGAATCCGGTAGATGGTCGTGTGATCGATCCAGTGGAGGATCGCGTGAATGGCTTGCATCATGTGGTTACCGACTGGCCGTCGCCGAGGGTGACGTACTCCTTCTGATTGCCGGCCTGCCGGATAGCGATGAGGCGATCGTCGGGATGGTGGAGCGTGGAGAGGCGTCGCCCGAGAGCGTCGGATTCAAAGCGCGGCGGCTTATAGAACGAAACGAAACCGCGCCGACCGCGTCGGGCGATGCGCTTGTTGTGGTGGATCCAGAGAGCCGAGTAGGTCGCCGCGCCGACGACAAGGGCGGCAATCACGACTAACGAGTATGTTACTGCACGAGGGCTGACGGTGCCGCTGTAGGCCTTCCGCCACCAGAAGAAGAACAGGGCCCAGCCGAGAGAGGCACAGATCCAGCGGACGGTCAGGAGAGCGGTTCGCATCGATTAGATAGGAATAAGGATCAACTCAGGGAATAACCAGAATATGACGAGGTTGGTTGTGGATTAGCGGATTAAGGCGATTTACGGACGAGAATCGAGCACCTTACCTAAGAAGAAATGACCACCCGAAGCGGATCGAGTGGCCATTCGGAATAGCGATCAGGCGTTCGCGTGAACCGGAGGCATCTCGGCGTAGAGATTTTCGATCTCGCGCTTATAGCGTTCCTCGATGGCGCGGCGGCGCAGCTTCATGGTCGGCGTAAGAAAGCCGTTGGCGATGGTGAAGTCGTCCGGAATGAGGATGAACTTCTTCATCTTCTCGAACTGCGCGAGCCGCGAGTTGACGTCGTTGAGCAGGTTTTCGTAGAGCGTTATGACTTTGGGATTCTGAATCAGTTCATCGCGATTCTGGAATTCAACGCCGTTCTCTTGAGCCCACGCCTGCAGCAGATCGAAGTCTGGACGGATAAGCGCTGCCGCGAACTTGCGGCGATCGCCCAGCACGGCTGCTTCCGAGATGAGTTCGTGATTCTTCAGCGCGCTCTCGATCGGCTGCGGGGCGATGAATTTTCCACCCGAGGTTTTGATCAGGTCCTTCTTGCGATCGGTGATGGAGAGATAGCCATCGGAGTCGAGATTGCCGATATCTCCGGTGCGGAACCACTCGCCTTCGAAGGCCTTCGCAGTCTCTTCCGGATGATTCCAGTAGCCCTTGAAGACAGACGGGGCGCGCACGAGGATTTCGCCGTCGTCGGCGATGCGGACTTCGACGTTCGATAGCAGGCGTCCGACGGTGCCGATGCGATGGTGTTTTGGCGTGTTGAGGGCGATGACGGGGGAGGTTTCCGTTAGCCCGTAGCCTTCGTGAATACGAATGCCGATGTCGGCGTACCATTCGGCGAGTTCGCGCCCTAGTGGCGCGCCTCCGGAGATGAAGTACTTCACGCGTCCGCCAACCGCCACGCGAACTTTGCTGAAAAGCAGCTTGTTCGCGATCGCCCACGAAGTCGACTGCGGCCTCTCGTCCTTGAGGATGGTCTCGCGATTGGCGTGTCCGACCTTCATCGCCCAGCGGTAAATCTTGTTCTTGAGGCCGGTAGCCGTCTTGTGCTGAACATTCAGGCGAACCTTCTCGTACACGCGCGGAATGCCTACGAAGATGGTAGGTCGGATCTCCTGCAAAGTATCGAGGAGCTTGTTGATGTCCGGTTGATAAGCGATCTTGATGCCGCGGTAGTACATCGCGTAGTCGACGTGGCGAGCGGTTACGTGCGAGAGCGGCAGGAAGGAGATGTAGGATTCGTCACCGATCTCGACCGGGTAGCCATCCATCGACACAGAGATGTTGGCGGCAAGGTTGCCGTGGGTAAGGATGGCGCCTTTCTGCTGTCCCGTGGTCCCGGAGGTGTAGATGATGGTGGCGATTTCGTCGGGGCTGATGGCGCGCGCGGCGGTGTCGAAACTGATGTCGCGATCGGGAGGCCCTGACTGCGTGATCGAACGCATGGGCACAGCGCTTGAGTCCGGGACGTCGTCCATGATGACGACTTTCTGGACGGGCGTTCGCGACTCGATCTCGCGGAACTTCTTCAGCTGTTCGATGGTGGAGAGAAACAGGACTTTGACGCCGGCATCAGTGAGCAGCCAGGCGATCTGTTCCGCGGTGAGCGTCGGGTAGATGGGAACCGTAACGGCGCCGATGAGCATGGTGGCGAAGTCGGCGATCGCCCATTCGGGGCGGTTCTCGCTGAGGATGGCCGCGCGGTCGCCCTTTTGCACTCCCCAGCTTTGCAGTGTGCGGGCTGTGGAAACAACTTCGCGGTAAAGTTGACCGCTGCCGACGGAGATCCAGCTGCCCGATTGCTTGTGCATAAACGCGCAATCGGAGTTGCGGTCAACGACCGTGAAGAACACATCGACGAGAGTTCGAATACCCATGGCCGTACCTCTCTATTGGACGGTGCTCCTCCGTCCGATGCTGCTGCAGAGCATCGAAAAATATGCAGTTGGCCACCCGCTGGCACTCAATGTAATGAAGCTGGGACGGGTTGCGCAAACAAGAAGTGGAAAAGTGGCACTACTGTTGACCCTATATGGGAATCAACAGTAAGGTGCTGGCGTTACTTGGCGCGTACGCGCGACGAGGCATAATGGATGGTTGAGATGGCGATGTCCGGATCGCTCAAACAAAAGTCTTGCCGGATGCGGAGGATGGAAGAATGAGGAGAATTGCGACAGGGTTGCTCCTGCTTGCTCTGACAACAGCGCTTTGGGCCGAAGGGCCCAAGCCAATGAAATTGAAAGTCGGCGACACGGCACCCGATTTCACCTTGCTGTCGTTCGACGGCAAGGACATCAAGCCGGTCTCACTGCACGACTTCAAGGGAAAGAAGAACGTCGTGCTCGCGTTTTACGTGTTTGCCTTCACTGGCGGTTGAACCACCGAGATGCGGAACTTCCAGCAGAACATCGACAAACTGGAAGCCGCAGACACCCAGGTTCTGGGTGTCAGCATGGACAGTCCCTTCGCTCAGTACGCGTTTGCGCAACAGAACGGCATCAGCTTTCCTCTGTTGGGGGATCAATCCGGCGCCGCCACGAAAGAATATGGACTGGAACAGCCGATGGACATCAAAGGTGTGCACCTCGAGTCTGCCCGGCGGGCGACGTTCCTGATCGACAAGGAAGGCAGGATTTCCGAGATTCAGGTCGACCGCGAAGCCATCGACCCGAGCCACATCGTGACCATCTGCGAGAGAAAGAAGAAGAGCTAGACGCGGATTCCTGCTGTTCAGATTGAGCCCTATCCGTAGTTTCGATCAGACTTGCCCCGAGGTTCGGTAGTCAGCTGCGGCCTCGGGGCTGCGTCCTTCTTCTCCGTTTTCTATCGCCAAGCGACTACCCAAACGGCTCTTCTTCGTGTAGAGTCGCAGGCACATATTTGTGGGATTACGGGTTCTTTCGCTATATCAGCTAGCCATCTATCCACGAGCTTAACCAGGGCCGTTCGTGCACGCGGACTGCTCATCCAAGGTCAACTAACTGGGAGGAAGAAATGAGCACGGTGGTTCAGGCACAACCAATCGGTACCGCGAGCGTTCCGCCGCTACCCAAGGCGGATTCGTGCATTCTGGTGATCTTTGGCGCGTCCGGCGACCTGACGAAGCGGAAGTTGATTCCGGCGCTATACGACCTAGCATGTGCCGGGTGCATGGCGAAGGAGTTCGAGGTGCTCGGCGTCGCGCGCAGCGAGATGACCTCCGAGGCGTTCCGCGACGCGATGTATCAGTTCACCTCCAAGTCCCGCGATGCGCGCAAGTTCAACGACGCGTGCTGGGAGGGTCTGGCGAAGCGTATGCAGTACCTGGCCGGCGACATCAACGATCCCTCCATGTACCTGAAACTCGCCGACAAACTGGCAGAGATGACGAAGAGCGGATCAAGTCCCAACTACCTGTTCTATGTCTCAACGCCCGCGTCATTGGCCCCTCCGATCATTCAGGGCCTGGGATCGGTCGGCTTGAACCATCCGGCAAATGGGTGGTCGCGCGTGATCCTGGAAAAGCCATTCGGACGCGATCTCGACACCGCGCGGCAGTTGAACCACGTGGTGTCTGAGGTGTTCGAGGAAAAGTACGTCTACCGCATCGACCACTACCTCGGCAAAGAGACCGTGCAGAACCTGTTGGTGTTCCGGTTCGGCAATTCCATCTTCGAGCCCGTGTGGAACCGCAACTACATTGAATTTGTCGAGATCACGGCGGCCGAGCCGCTGGGAGTGGAGAGCCGCGCCGCGTTCTACGAAGAAACGGGCGCGCTACGCGACATGGTGGCCAACCATCTCCTGCAGCTGCTTACGCTGACAGCGATGGAACCTCCGGTGGCGTTCGATGCCGACGCTGTTCGTGAACAGAAGGTACAGGTGCTGCGCTCGATTCGCCCGATGACGCTGGAAGAGGTGGCGCGACGCACCGTGCGCGGACAGTACGGAGCCGGTGCGATCAACGGACAACCAGTCCCCAGCTATCGCGACGAGAAAGGCGTTAGTCCGAAGTCGATCACCGAGACTTTTGCCGCCGTCGAGTTCTATATCGACAACTGGCGGTGGGCTGGCGTGCCGTTCTTCATTCGCGCCGGCAAGCGTATGCCGCGCCAGGTGACGGAGATCCGCGTTCACTTCAAGCGCACGCCGCAGGCGCTGTTTGCCCGCACCCCGGATGAGCAGATCGAGCACAACGTGGTGACGATGCGCATCCAGCCGAATGAGGGAATCGCAATGCGGTTCGCGGCAAAGCGTCCCGGAACGCAGATGAAGACCATCTCGGTGCAAATGGACTTCCTCTACTCGGAGGCGTTCGGGGGCGACACACCCGTCGCTTACGAGACGCTGATCCTGGACGCTATGCGCGGTGACGCAACGCTGTTCACGCGGCGCGACGAAGTGGAAGCCGAATGGCGCATCATCACCCCGATCGAGGAAGCGTGGGCCGAGTTGCCGCCGCCGAGTTTCCCGAACTACTCCTCGGGAAGCGAAGGTCCGGCCGAGGCGCACCTGCTGATCAGCGGCGATAACCGTCATTGGCATTCGTTGATGCTATGAGCCAGACCACACCATCTCTGTCGCCCGATGTGTCGATCGTGGTCAGTCGTGACAACGAGAGCGCTTACACGCTCGCGGCCGGGACGATTGTCGACCTGGCGCAGCAGGCGGTGAGCGCTCGAGGTAAGTTCACCATCGCTCTCTCCGGCGGTTCGACGCCGAAGAAACTCTACGAACTGCTGGCTTCGCCTGCGTGGCAGCCCAGGATGCCGTGGGCTCAGACCGAGTTCTTCTGGGGCGACGAGCGCTACGTCCCATCAACCGATTCGTCGAGCAACTTCAACATGACGAACCAGGCGATGCTGTCTAAGGTCAGTGTGCCGGCCGCGCAGGTTCATCGCGTGCTGACCGAAAAAGACGCCCAGGAAGCGGCGGCGCTGTACGAAAAAGAAGTGCGCAACGCGGTGCCGGCCGGCTCGGACGGAATGCCGCAGTTTGATCTCGTGCTGCTGGGCCTTGGCACTAATGGGCACATGGCTTCTCTGTTTCCCTACCAACCGGCTCTACACGAGAAGACGAAGCTGGTCATCGCCGAATACATTGACGAAGTGAAGATGACGCGGCTGACATTCTCAGCTCCGCTGATCAACTCGGCGCGCCAGATCATGTTCGTGTCGCTTGGTCCGGACAAGGCTACCGTGGTGCGAGATGTCGTCCTGGGTGTCTTTGATCCGGAACGCCTGCCGGCACAACTTGTAAGGCCCACGCATGGGAAACTGACGTGGATCCTCGATCCGGGATCGGCGGAGAAACTTCCGCCGGAGATCGTTACCCACCAGAAATAACTACTTCACCAGGTGAATACCACTGGAGTCGCGATAGCTGGAGGATTTTCCTCCGGCCAGGACTCTCAGCAACTGCTTTGGTTCGGCAGGCTTGGCTAGTACCTCGAACTGATATCCCTTTTTGCCGGCTTCTTCCAGTAGTTCGGCGGAGCCGATTTCACCTGACAGCAAAACGACCCGCAGTTGCGGAAACTCATGCTTCAGGCGCAACGAAACACTGATGCCATCAATATCCGGAAGATTAATGTCGCAGAGAAGCGTGTGGGGCCCGAAGGCAGGAGCGACGGCGAAGGCTTCCTGTCCGTCACGCGCGCCACGCACCTCATAGCCATTCTGTTGGAGGATGAGTTCGAGCGTGTGAAGCACAACGGCTTCATCTTCCACGATCAGTATCTTAGGACGGCGCTCAACCATGGCATGACCGTAGGCAAGAGAAGCCAACTGAACTACAAGAATAGTCTATGAGATGGCTTCCGTGCTGGCAAACGCACCCACCTCCCACATCTGCCACCATTGACAGATGTGAGAGGCGAGATCGGGCCGTCGACGCCGCATGAGCCGCTAGTCGGTGCTTATGCCACGCGCCGTATCTCGGCGGGCGGTTCGGCAGCGTGCATCGCAGCAACGTTAGCCGCGGCCGCCTGCGATCCACCTATTGCCGCCGCGATGAAGCCCAGGAACATGGCGCACCAGAGTGCCCACCCACCACTCGCAGTGACCGAGATGAGGTTGCCGGCAACGTTCGTGTTGCCAGCAGCCCGAATCGAATAGGGCGCTGCGGTGGCGAGTGCAAGGCCAAGAATGAGGGCTGTCGCCACGAACGACAGGCCGAATGTGACCAGGCCATGCCACATACCGATGCTGCGGTCTGAAATGCGAGCCAGATGCGAGGTGGCGCGTGCCGCTATGTAGAGCGAGATGATCGCCACGATGGAGTTCCAGATCACGAACCCGAGCGAGGTCCATCCGTAGCTCGAGAAAATGGCCGACGACAACATCAACCCAAACGTCGACATGAAGGCGACATAGACGAACGTGCCGCCGAAAATAGCTCCCCATGCGGTGCGGCCTTCGTTGTCGTAAAGCCTCGGTGCTAAAACACTGCTTCCCATACGTTTTCCCCTTTCCGATTGCAATGGTCAGATATCAATTTCTCCGTTACTCAATTCGATGGGACCGGCAATACTTTTCGTTTCTCGGGTAAGTAAAAATATCGTACAACGATGTAAAAAGTAGCCATAGCCGGGCGATTTTCGCAAATTCCGAATTCCTGTTACCCTGCTCGGTCGACTTGAGCGAGGTGCTGGAATGTTCGCGAGAGGCTTGTTGCAGGGCAAACGGGCGTTGATC
>Ga0335078_10013405_pt1 | contig 12146 bp, 11 predicted proteins | sample Lox_Sample_32_FD_206711 | JGI IMG/M metagenome (GOLD analysis project Ga0335078, IMG submission 206711) | Soil microbial communities from Loxahatchee National Wildlife Refuge, Florida, United States - Lox_Sample_3.2 | ecosystem: Environmental > Terrestrial > Soil > Wetlands | place: USA... | reverse complement strand
GATCATCTCGGCCTTGCGCTCACTCATCTTCTGCACGACGACGCCGGAATGCTCCTCGTCGACGTCGATCACGACTTCCTCGATCGGCTCCTGCCATTCGCCGGTGGCCTCGTCCTTCTTCAGGACGACGCGCGGGCGGGACACCGACAATTCAAAACCTTCGCGGCGCATGGTTTCGATCAGGATCGCCAGCTGCAATTCGCCACGGCCCGAGACTTCCATGGAATCCTTGTCGTCGGCTTCCGTCACGCGCAGCGCCACGTTGCCTTCAGCTTCGCGCAAAAGGCGGTCGCGGATCATGCGGCTCGTGACCTTGTCGCCTTCGGTGCCCGCGAGCGGCGAATTGTTGACGATGAACGACATCGACACCGTCGGCGGATCGATCGGCTGTGCCGGCAGCGGCGTATCGACCGACGGATCGCAGAAGGTATCGGCCACCGTGCCCTTGGTGAGGCCGGCAATGGCGACGATGTCGCCGGCTTCGGCTTCGTCCAGCGGCGTGCGCTCGATGCCGCGGAACGCGAGAATCTTGGTTAGCCGTCCCTGTTCGATCAGCTTGCCATCGGCGGAGAGCACCTTCACCGCCTGGTTCGGCTTGATCGAGCCGGACGAGATGCGGCCGGTGATAATGCGGCCGAGATAGGGGTTGGCCTCCAGGATGGTGCCGATCATCCGGAACGGCCCTTCCTCGACGGAGGGCGGTGCCACGTGGCGTTCGATCAGATCGAACAGCGGCTGCATGCCCTTGTCTTTCGGGCCTTCCGGGCTCTCGGCCATCCAGCCCTGCTTGGCCGATCCGTAGAGAATCGGAAAATCGAGCTGCTCTTCGCTCGCGTCCAGCGCGGCGAACAGGTCGAACACTTCGTTGATCACCTCGGTCGGCCGCGCATCCGGCCGGTCGACCTTGTTGATGACGACGATCGGCTTGAGGCCGACCTTGAGCGCCTTGGAAACCACGAACTTGGTCTGCGGCAGCGGGCCTTCGGCCGCGTCCACCAGCACCAGCGCGCCGTCCACCATGTTGAGGATGCGTTCGACCTCGCCGCCGAAGTCGGCGTGGCCGGGCGTATCGACGATGTTGATGCGAGTGTCCTTCCACTGCACTGAAGCGGCCTTGGCCAGGATTGTGATGCCGCGCTCGCGCTCCAGGTCGTTGGAGTCCATGGCGCGCTCGGCGACCTTCTGGTTCTCGCGGAAGGTGCCGGACTGTTGCAACAGGCGATCCACCAGCGTTGTCTTGCCGTGGTCGACGTGGGCGATGATGGCGACGTTGCGAAGGTTCATGTTGTTTCTTCTGCGTCAGGCAATGAGGCTAGTGGAGTGGATTTGACATTCGCTCCCCACTGAGCCGCGAGTTCGTTGAGCGAATGCTAGAATCGGACCGAGAGTGCGATCTCGCCGGAAAACCGGGATCCGCTCTTTAAGGATCACATTTAAAACCCTGGATGTCGCACGGGTGCCTTGGCGCACCCCAAAAAGGAAGCCCGGCCGTCCGACGACCGGGCACGCCTTTACTGCGGCGCAATATAGTCAGGAATCGCCGGAAAACAATGTGTTATTTGTGAATTGGTTAGCCGTTTGGGGCCGAAAAACTCCGGGGAATCCGGGCTATTGGACCACCTCGACGGGATAGACCCCTCGAAGCACCTCTTCGAAGTGGTTTTTGACAGATTCGTTACAGAGACAGGCCCGCATTTTGAGGCGATCGGGATCGCGCACCACGATCGAACCGCGCCGGGTTTCGACGATGCCTTCGGCCTTGAAGGTCTGGATCACCCGGCTGGCATAGCTGCGGCCGACGCCGAGCAAGGTCGAAAGCTGCTCATGCGTCAGCGGCACGATGTTGTCGCCGTCGGTGCGCTCCATCGCCGAGATGATCCACTTGGCGGTGCGCTGCTCGATGGAGTGGATCGCGTTGCAGGCGGTGGACTGAAACATCTGCGCGAGCAGACAGTCGGCGTAGCGCGCGAACACGTTGCGCAACGAGGCGGAGGCCATCTTGGCCGCGTCGAGTTTCGCGATCGGCAACCGCACGAACGGTCCGCCGAACTTCACCGTGATCCGCGTGTAGGCCGGCAGGTAGCCGAGGCTCACTATGCCGCCGACGGCGCCTTCGCGTCCGACCAGCACGGTCTCGACATCGCGGCCGTCTTCGTTGGAAACGAGGTAGGAAGCAAGACTGGCGTCGCAGGGAAAGTGTACGACGTCGACATCGTCGCCGGGATTGTAGAGCAGTTCATCATCGGTGGCCTCCTCTGCGGACAAATGCGGCGCAATGAGCGAAAAGTCCTTCTCGCTCAGCCGCCGCAGCAGATTGTTGTTCGGCCGGTCGCCATCGCGCTCCGGTCTTCCCGGTGAGATCATGCCGCCTCTGCCTTTCCACTTTCCCTGGTGGGTCTCACAATAGCCACGGGGAGTCGGAAGTTCCGTGCACAAGTGCACAGACAACGGCGGCGGAGCGTGATCGTTTCATGCAGGGAACACGGGGCAGCCTCGCCAATGCATCTTCGGCAGGACTGTCTTGCCGTAACTCATGCCTCTTGCCGGAACCTTCGTTGTCGCAATGATCGATGCGTCGAGTAATGGACTGCCCGACGATGTCCTTGTTGTCGAGGACGACCCGATCATCGCGATCGACTTCGAAGACACGATTCTGCGTTTCGGCGTGAAGACGGTTCGCACCGCGAGCAACGTGGCCCGCGCCCTTCAGCTGATCGAAGAGCGTGTGCCAGACTTTGCACTGCTCGATATCTCGTTGATGCGGGAAAAAAGCTTCGCGGTCGCCGAACGGCTGGAGGCGCTCGGCATTCCCTTTGCGTTTATCAGCGGCTATGGCGCCGACGCCGGACTTCCCGCATCGCTCGCGCAAAAGCCACGATTGCCAAAACCCTGCACGGAGGACGCGATGCAGGCCATGTTGCGAAACGGGGCCTGCCGCGTGGTGAAATGAGCCGCGCCGAGCTAGATCGCGTTCGGGTCCAGCGTCGTTGACCACAGCGCGACATCATTGCGGTCGCGCAAGGTCACGGTCATCTGGCCGGTCGCGCCGTCGATCCTGACATGACCGAAAAATTGCAGACCATCGGAAGGCGACAGCACCACGCCTGGCGGCGCGGCCTTGGTAAATCTCACCTCCGGCCCGAACGTGTTGTCGAGTTCATTCTGCGCGCCCGTTCCGGCATGCAAGGGACCGGCGACGAACTCCCAGAACGGCATGAATTCCTGAAACTGCGCCTTGTCCGGGTTGTAGTAGTGCGCGGCTGCGTAGTGCACGTCCGCAGTCACCCAGATCGTGTTGGCAATGTTCGAATCCCTGATGAAGCGCAGGAGGTCGGCGATCTCGAGCTCGCGGCCGCGCGGCGGGCCGTCGCCTTGCGCAAACGCTTCCGAACCTCGCCTGTTGGCGTAATCGTCATAGACGATGAGGCTGAGCGGCATGTCGGAGGCAATCACCTTCCAGGTCGCGCGCGAGTTCTTCAGGCTCCGCTTGAGCCAGGCCATCTGGTCCGGGCCGAGGAAATAGGCGTCGGGGCCATAGGTCTCTTGCAGGTTCGCCCCATTGGGCCCGCGGTAGCTGCGCTCATCCAGCATGAAGACGTCGAGATGCGGGCCGTATTTGATGGTGCGATAGATCCGGCCGGGCTCATTTAGGCTTTCGCGCAAGGGATACATCTCGTGAAAGGCGCGCGAGGCGCGCGCCGCCAAAAGATTGATGTCGCGCACTTTGTAGGCCGCCGGAAGCTGCTTCGAAGCCGACCAGTTGTTGGTGACCTCGTGATCATCCCACTGCACGAAGATCGGAACGTCCGCGTTGAACGCTCGCACGTTGTCGTCGAGAAGATTGTATTTGTGTGCAGCGCGGAACTCGTCCGTGGTTTCGGCGACTTTGGTTTTTTCCGGAACGAGAAGGTTCTTCCAGACCTTGCCGTCGCGCAATTTGACCTCGGCCGAGAACACGCCGTCGGCATAGATGGTGTCGCCGGAGTGGATCAGGAAATCGGGGCGGTGCCTGCGCATGGTGGCAAAGCTGACCATGCCGCCATCATCGGAATTGATGCCCCATCCCTGTCCTGCAACGTCGCCGCCCCACACGAAGCTGACGTCGCGCCGGTCGGCCGGCGCGGTGCGGAAGCGCCCGCTCACGGCCTCGCCGACAATGTCGGGATGCGACAGGTCGCGGAATCTGACGCGGTAGAAAATATCCTGTCCGGCGGGAAGGTTTTCGATCAGCATCTTGGCCGTGAAATCGCTCTCGGGGAGGGCCGCGATCGGCGGCAGCGCGCGCGCATTCGAAAACGACTCGGTGGCTGCGACCTCGACCAGCATCTGCGAGGGACGATCGGCGCGCGCCCATACCACGCCGCCGTCGGCGTTGACGTCGCCGGACTGCACGCCGTGGGTGACGAGTGGCCGATCGGCGGCACGGGACAGGTAGGGCATGGCGACGAGGGTCGCGACGCCGGCGGCCTGTTTGACGAAACGCCGGCGGGAGACCCCGCGGGAAAGACGAATTTTCATGCGCGCCCTCGGACCAAGCAACAGGTTAGCACGCCTGAAACGTAGGTGACCAATGTGACGGCGAGATGCCGCGGAAGCCGGAGTTTTCTGCGGGTCGCGCCGCACTCATTCCGAAAACAGGCAAATGGCGCTGCCGGCCGGCGCCGGTTGATCTCGTCATCGTTCCACATGAAGATGCCGCAAGTCGTTTCAACTGCGAACCCCAGAGGTGCTATCCGTGCCGCGCTCGCTCACCAGCGTCGCCGTCTTTTGCGGCTCCAATTTCGGCGATTCGGATGCCTATGCGGAGGGGGCGCGCCGGCTCGGCCAGGCGTTGGCGGGTGCGGGAATCACGCTGGTCTACGGCGGGACCACGAAAGGCCTGATGGGCGTCGTCGCGGATGCGCTGATCGAGGCCGGCGGCACCGCGCATGGCGTGATCACCGAGAAGCTCCGTCAGCGCGGTCATGCGCATCCAGGTCTCCATCACAGCGAGATCGTCGCCTCCTTGCGCCTTCGCAAGCAGCGGATGGTCGAACTCGCCGACGCCTTCATCGCGATGCCCGGCGGCATCGGGACGATGGAAGAGATGATGGAGGTTTGGACCATGAACCAGCTATCCGAGATCGATAAGCCGGTCGGTCTGTTGAACATTGCCGATTTCTACCGGCCGTTTCTGGCCTTCATCGATCACATGGTGAACTGCAGGTTCCTGCCGCCCGAACACCGGCATTCGATCTGCGTAAGTGGCGACGCTGCTGCGCTGATCGGTCAGTTGCGCAGGTTCGTCCCGACCCATGTACCGAAGTGGTTGTGAGCGCTCGCGGCGCGGATTGGCTGTGTTGCGAATCACAAGCAAGCGGACCGCATGATCGGCACGCGGCCAGCTGGAACGGCCGTCGGAGCTGATTTCCGAGAGACGATCTATCGAGCGTGCGCTGCGGCTCAGTCCGAGGGCCGGATGTTCGGGTCGATGCCGCCCGCCCTCGAGTGGTCGAAGATCGGTTCCGGGACCCAGCCGTCGCCATAGAACAGCGGCCCGATCACGGGAGCCTCATACACGTGGCGGTAAACCCGTGTCCGGTAGGCGGGGCCATAATAGCCGGGGCCGTGATAGCCCGGAGCGTACCCACGTTCGTATTGGGCATAGGCTGGCGCGGCCAGCGTCGTGGCCAACACGGCGGCGGCCGGGATCACAAATCTGAACCGCATAATGATCTCCTCGCTTGAAACACGTCGAGCAAATCTTGGCCGCCAGGGTTCCGTTCCGCCAGGCTGGCGCACCTCGGCGTGAAGAACGCCCGTGCAAATTTGAAGTTCCATGGACTTCCGATCGGCGGCACCGGTCAGGTTCCGGTCACCCGCAGCGCCGAGCCTGCCCGTTGCAGGTTTTGCGGGATGCTCATCAGCAGCAACCGCCGGTCGCCGGCCGCCTGATGAAATTGTCCGAGCGCAATGTTGAAGGAGGTCAAGGCGCCGTCCGGGATGGCGCCTTGCTCGAACGAGTTGAGGGTGTCGCGCAGGATGTCGTCTGCTTCAGTCTGCAGGTGGTCGAGTTCCTCGATCGAATCGCTGCGTCGCGCAGCAGCGATCATGTCGAGCACCCGCTCGCGCAAACCGGAGTTGTTGCCGCGTTCGTCTTTCTTGAGATGGCCGCCAAACCATGCGCCGATCGAACCCATCGCCGACAGCGCCATCAGGCTCCACCAGATGATGTCGCTGTAGCGGTCGAGGAAGGTCTTTTCCTCGCCATCGACGAAGGCTGCAGCCCCCGGATGCACGGGGATGAAGGCGTCCTTGTCGGTATCGGGCGTCTCGATCTTGGCCGCGAGCGGAAACTCGGTCATCACTGCCTGCCGAATGGCGAAGAGCTGTCGTGTGAAGGCGGCGACCGTGGCATCGGACAAGTCCTTTCGCGCCACGATATGGTGCGAGAAGCTGATCGTTTTCACCTCTTCTTCGGGACGGTCGGGCGAGCCGCCAAACGCGCCGGCGGGGATTTCGGACGCCTCATACATCGGATGATTTTGTGCAATCGCCTCCGCCGAATCGATCTTCAGGAAGGTCGGCGCCCTGCCATCGTGGGTCGAAGCCGCAATCGCTTCCGACGTGATCTTGCTGTTGACCGGCCCTGCTGCGAGATAGGCGTCGGCCTTCTGGCCTCGGATCGCGTCAACCGCTTCGGTGATCGGAAACTGCACGATGTCGACCTTGCCGGGATCGATGCCATATTGCTGCAGGATCACCTTGAGCAGATCGACATTGGCGGGCGTGCGGCCGATGACGCCGATGCGGCGTCCGGCGAGTTGCGAAACCTTGGTGATCTTTGCGGCCGCCTTTTTGCCCTTTGTGGGGGCCTGTACCCACAGCACCGCGACATTCTTGCGCAAGCTCGCCACCGCTTGCGCATTTTTCGGCACGCTCAGATCGCCACGGACGATGGCGAGGTCGGCCTTGCCGTCCGCGATCGTCTGTGCGCTGGCGGTCGCGCCGTCGGTCTGGATCGGCCGCAGGCGGATCTGGCTGTGGGCGGTCGCGAAGGCCTGGCTCAATGCCTGCACGACCTTGAGGTCGTCGCTGTTGGCAGGGCCGACGGCGATCCGCAAGGTCACGGGGCGTACCGCGAAGTAATAACCCGCGGCCATCACGCCGATCAGGGCGAGAATCCCCGCCAGGACCACGAGCGCCATGCTTCTCCGCGCCGAGATGCGCGCAGCAGACCCGTTCGGTGGCTCTGTTGGAGCGTCGGTCGTCGAGAGGTTCGGGGCCAAAGGGGGCTACCAGTCAGGTTCAGCCAAAAGCGTAGCAAATTTGCTGCCTTCCCTGAATTACAACGCCGTCATGGTTAGTGGAACTGCCATGGGTCTATCCGACATCGGTGGATAAGCGGCCCGGCCTGTCAAACCATGTCTTTGATCCAACAGCGCCTTTTTAAGGGCAAAGGCCTTCGTTTTTCGGATCGTGTGCAGCCGTTCGGTGTTAGATATCTGGCGGGCGTAAAGCCAAGGAGGCCGTCGTGGCGGAGCGATTGTCAGCGGATGCACGGAAATCGGCGCTGAAGGAGTTGCCGGGCTGGAAAGAGGTGGCTGGGCGGGAGGCGATTGAGCGCACTTTCGTGTTCAAGGATTTCAACGAGGCCTTCGGCTTCATGAGCCGAGCGGCTCTGGTCGCTGAAAAAAGCGACCATCACCCGGAATGGCGCAATGTCTACAAGACAGTCGAGGTGGTCCTTGCGACCCACGACGCCGGTGGCGTGACCAAACGCGACATCGAACTGGCCAAGGCCATGAATGCCATTGCAGCGCAGCTTGGCCATGGGTGAGGCGGGGCCATCTTGCAAGAGCTTGCAGGAGCGGTACAGCATCCCCAGCTAAACGCGCGGATTCGAAGCGTCGGCGGCAGGAGCGCAAGCGCCATGGTCTCTGAACATACGGTTGGATTTGAGCCGGCCGATCGGCTGGCCAAGGATCGGGAGAGCGTCCGCAAGCGCTTCTGGGGCAAGTTCAAGCGCGTCGCGGCTAAACTGCCGTTCGCCGAGGATTTGCTCAGCGCCTACTACTGCGCCTTCGATCTCAGGACGCCGCGCCATGTTCAGGCCGCGCTGCTCGGGGCCATCGCCTATTTCATCCTGCCGTTCGACTTCATTCCGGACATGTTGCCGGTGCTTGGATTCACCGACGATGCGGCGGTGCTCGTCACCGCGATCCGTCTGGTGGCAGCGCACATCACGCCGGAGCATCGCGAGGCCGCTCGCGCCAGGTTGCGGCGGATCACCGAAGCCAGCGTTTGACAGACGGTTCAAATACAAGGGCCTGACGCGATTGTCGCGTCAGGCCCTTGGTCGCTCTCCCTGTTTTCTTTGCCGAGCGTTTATCGCGATCTCGGCGCGGGCGCCTGGGCCTGCGCGCGGGCGTTTTGCTCGGCCTCCCAGGCCTTGTATTGCTTGAACAGCGTTTCCTTGTCGGTGTCGGCCGGCAGTTTTCCGGCGGCCGAGCTGTGCTTCAGGAAGTCATCAAAGCGGTTGCGGGAGACCGGTTCGATGCCGTGCGTATCGAGCCATTGCTGGGCGTAGGGCAGGCGTTGCCAGCCAGCGAGCGGTGCCGACAGCGAAACCTCTTTCCATTTCGGGTGGAAGGGCGGGTTCTGGAACTGCGGGAATTTCGTGAAGAATGCATCCACAAAATTCGTAAGTTTGCGGTAGCGATCGGTGTTGGGCGCCCAGTTGTAGGCCGCGAGCAATGCCGGCACCGCAATGGTATCCACGGATTCGCCCTCGGAGATCAGGTTGGGGTAGTCCTTGGCGGTCAGGGTGGCGGGCAGATAGTCGCCCTGCAGCGGCCTCTCATAGTCCACCTTCACGAGATGGAAGCGGCCGTCGTTGCTGAAGTTCGAAACCGATTTGTAGGGCTTGCCGCCGACCACGATCACGGCGTCGACTTCGCCTTTCTTCAGCTTCTCCATTGCGATGCGCTGTTCGATGTAGACCCAGTTCGCCTTCATCCCGATCCGGTCGGCCACCGTCAATACGGTGACGAAGGTGCTGCCGTTCGGCAGGTCGACGCTGACCGTCTTGCCTTCGAGGTCTCTGAGGCTGTTGATCGACTTCGGCGCAATGACCTGCATTTCCTCGTTGTAGAGCTTGGTCACATAGGTGAACTGCTTCTTGATGTCCTTGGCGAAGCCCTTGCGCTCGAGATAGTCGAGCGTGTCGGCGCGCACGATGCCGATGTCGACGCCTTGCAGGAACAGGATGTCGGCGACGCTTTGCACCGAACCGCGCCCGACGATCGGAAGTACGCGTAACTTGTTTCCGTCGTCGAGCACGGAGGCCAAGTCGGCGCCGAACTGCACATAGGTGCCGCCGATGGTGCCGGTGATCAGGGTCACCGTGTTCTGGTTCAGCGCCTGCTTGGTTTGCGCAGAGCCGAACTGGAAGATCGCCTTGAGGCTGTCGGAAACCTTGGCCGGGTCGACCGCTTCTTCGGCACGCGCCGCGAAGCCGAACGCCAGCATCGTGGCAACGAGTGCCATTCCAATCAAACGTCGCATTTTGTTCTACCCCTGAATGAAGACGACTATTGCAATTGGCTGAGACGCCGCTGCGCGTCAGTCGAGCCGAGCTGGGCGGCCCGCTGATACCAGCTGCGCGCCATGGCCGGGTCCGGCGTAATGTTGCGAATGTCCTGCGTTCCCAGCACCGTCGGGTCGTAGGTCTGCGCCAGCAGCAACGCCGCGCTTGCGTCCTGCGCTTGCGCCGCGCGCTCAAGCAGCAGGCGGGCGGGCGAGATGTCGCCGGAGGCAAGCAAGGCTTTCGCGCGCGTCATGAGGTTGGCGAGCTCTTCGCTGTCTATCCGCCGCGCAGGCGGAACCGCCGGAGCGACCGGTGGCACGACGGGCGCCGCGATGGCTACGGGCGCGGCTGCCGCGGCCGCTGGCGTCGCCGGCTGCTGGATCTCGGCCGGCGCCTGGTTCTGATGCGCCGTCCTGAGCGCGACAGCGATTTCATCGCGCGAAGGCAATGGCGCTGCGGCCGTCGCCAGCGCGGGTCCCGCGACCATCGCGGGCGTGCTGGCCACAGCGGCCGGCGCGGCCTGGCGCGGCGGCGCTGCCGGCGCCTGCGCGGATTTGACCTCGGAGGTTCCCATCAGCGAAGCGGTCGCGTTGGCAAAGACGGTAAACGGATTTTTAACGGCTACGAACGTAGCTATCAGAGCCGCGATCGCGAACGCGCTGGTCTTCAACAGGCGTGAGCCGCTTTTTCTCTGCCGGCCAAACTTCGACGAGCGAACTTCCTCGTCGGAGCCGGATAAGAACAGTGGAACGGAATCGTCGGGAAGGAATTCCTCACGAGTCGCCACTGACCGCGCCGGATGTTGCGATCTGAGTTGTGAGCCGAACGCGTCGAGATCTACCGGTTCAGCATATTGATTGTCGTATGAAGCGTAGTCCGATTCATACGGAGCCTGATACGAACGGTAGCGCGGATCCTGCGCCATGTTGATGCCTCCCGTTACTACGCAACATCGGGCATGCCGGCATCAGTTCACGGCCCCTGCCCGCTACTTATAAACTGTTCCTAAATCGCATTTTGAATCCGTCCAAAAAGCGACGGACATGACCTCGATTTGGGAGATTTTTTGATTTTATTAAGGCATTTACATGCCTGTTCGCCGGACGAGCAACAGCCTATACGCGACGCAAATGAGGGACACTTGTGGCGCATTGCGGCGGGTAGCACAAGATGAAGCGCCCGAGATCGGCTGTCGGCTATTTTAGCCATAGGCGCGTCATCCGGCTGTCACGATCGCGCTAGCTGCGGCAGATGACGGCGGCCACGAACATCGCGGCCTCAGGGGTGGAGGATCACCTTTCCCATGGCCTGGCGACCGGCGAGTACCTTGAGCGCATCGGCGGTTTGCGCCAGCGGAAAGGTCCGGTCGACATGGGAGGAGATTTTGCCGTCCGCCGCCCATTGCACCAACCGCTGGAGATTGGCGCGGTTCTTGTCCGGATTGAGCCTCGCCCAAGCGCCCCAGAAAACGCCCCTGATGTCGCAGCCCTTCAACAGCGCGAGGTTAAGCGGCATTTTCGGAATCTCGCCGGCGGCAAAGCCGATCACCAGGAAGCGGCCCTCCCAGGCGATCGAGCGCAGCGCCGCTTCCGCGTAGCCGCTGCCCACCGGATCAAAGATGATGTCGACGCCCTTGCCGCCGGTGAGCCGCCGCAGGCCCTCCTTGAGGTCTTCCTTGGCGTAATTCAAGCCCAGCTCGGCGCCGTGCGCCTTGGCGAATTCCAGCTTCTCATCGGACGATGCGCAGGCAATCACTTTCAGGCCGAGCAGCTTGCCGAGTTCGCATGCCGCAAGTCCGGTACCGCCGGCTGCGCCCAGCACGGCGAGCGTCTCGCCGGGCTTTGGGCTTGCGCGATCCTCCAGCGCATGCAGTGCGGTGCCATAAGTGATGATGACGCCGGCGGCGCGATCGAAATCAAGCCCTTCGGGAATCTTCACAATGGAGCTCGACGGCAGCGCGATTTTTTCGCGCGCGCCGTTATGGCCGCAGGAAGCGATCACGCGGTCTCCGCGCTTCAAGTCGCTGACGCCGTCGCCGACGCTGTCGATCACGCCCGCGACTTCGGCGGCAGGCGAAAACGGGAAAGGCGGCTTGATCTGGTACTTGCCCTGGATCATCAGGAGATCGAAGAAATTCAGCGCGGCGGATTTGACCGCAATCACGGCTTCGCCGGGACCCGCGACGGGGTCGGGTATCTCCGTCAGGACGAGATCGTCGGGGCCGCAATATTGCGAGCAGAGCATGGCTTTCATGGGCGGTCCTGAGTTCGGCGTTGATCCTGGTGATCCAATTCTAACATTCGTAAACGAGCGCCGCGACAGAATACGAACTCAGAACCGGGACACGAGCAGTTAAATGGTGCCATTGAGGATCGTCCAACTGCCTTCCGAATCAGGCTTCCGCCGGCTATCCATCGCTGCGGTGATCGGAAGGATGGCGGGCCATCTTCCAGTCACAATGATAATGGACCAGATGGCTTGATGTCCGTGCGGGGAATGCTGACAGCTTCGATTTCGGCTGCGCTGTTGTGCGCCACCGCTTGTCATGCGCTGGCGCAGGCTGGCCCGAAGGGAGCAA
>Ga0335078_10013404_pt1 | contig 12146 bp, 13 predicted proteins | sample Lox_Sample_32_FD_206711 | JGI IMG/M metagenome (GOLD analysis project Ga0335078, IMG submission 206711) | Soil microbial communities from Loxahatchee National Wildlife Refuge, Florida, United States - Lox_Sample_3.2 | ecosystem: Environmental > Terrestrial > Soil > Wetlands | place: USA... | reverse complement strand
CATGAAGGCCATCCCTGCCATAAATGAAGCAAGGGCGAGGCCGTTCCTTGCCTCGATATCCATCCCGTTGCAGAATGCCCTCTCGATGAACTCATCGACGAGCGAAATGGCATCGGCAGCCAGCGCCTGCGTCACTGGGGTGGAATCCAGGGACATTATCGACTCGATGGCATGACAGAGCGCATCGATCCCAGCCGAGGCCGTCGGGCCCGGTTGGGCCGTGACTGCAAGCGCGGGGTCAACAATGGCTATTGCTGGGTACAGGTGCTGATGGCTGAGAGCAAGTTTTGCTTTATCCTCGGCGATCACCGTAATTGGTGTCACCTCAGAGCCGGTTCCGGCGATTGTGGGTATTGTGATCACTGCCGGACCTTTTCTGGCGACAGGTTCACCCTTGAAGTACTTCATAGGCTCCTTTTCATTGGCGGCCATAAGGGAGGCCAGCTTTGCGGCATCCATGGTGCTGCCACCGCCTAGTCCGATTACAAGATCCAGCCGCTCACGCCTTACCTCGGACGCCAGGGCGTTCACTATGTCCGAGTTAGGCTCGGGGGCCACGCTTGTGAACTCAACAACTGTGCCGAGTGAGGAGAGCGTCTCCTTGACGCGCCGGTAGGCCTCGGTTTTGCACATCGAAGCCCCGGTTATAAGCATGGCTCTTTTGAAGCAAAAAGGCTTGAGCTCGTCCTTCAGCCGCTCTAACGAATTTAGACCAAATACAACTTTTGTTGGTGAGTAATAGGTGTTCGTTCTCATTAACGCGTGATAGGGTAATGACATATAATCCCACAGGATCTCAACTGGAGATGCGTCTTAAAAAAGCATATCTTCAAGTAGGATTCCGATTAGATTTTGGCGCCTGGACGATCATCAGTTTAAATAAATAGAGAAAAAAATGAGAACTTCAGCGAACACCATCGTCCGTGGACCGGCCTGCCTTCTTGCCATCATTTTGTGGGTCGGATCCTCGATAACAGTATTATTACTATGACGAAAATCAGCGCCAACGCAATGGAGTACTGCAGAGGTATGAAATAAGCCGTTGCAAGGCTGGCGAGAATAAGACCTACCCCCATGTAATAGTACCTGTCACCTCTTTTGAGCAAGAAAATGCTGGAAACAACGCACCAAGCACCGGTCACAAGCAGGAAGAAGGCGAGGGAGCCAAGCAGGTTCAGTATCCCCAAAAGCGCGAGAATGATAGTCACTAGCGCAATGACAATAACCCCAAGACCTAGACCGATCCTCAAAATAATCCGACCTATATTCAACTACGGAATTATTCGTTTATCTATTTTAATTTGACCATCGGATTTTTTGCCCAGCTTTTTTCAGAGAACATCCCGCCTTTACTAATCCCTGGGCTCATGGGTCTCAGCATCCGACGGGTCTTTTAGCCGAGGAAGTTAAATACCTTCAAACCAAATCAAATTTGGTTGAGAGGATGATTAACAGAGAACAGGTCTGGAGGATCATCGAAGGCTATAACGCCAAAAAGATCACAGTAGGAACGCTGGGCAGCCACTCTGCACTCGACATCGCAGATGGTGCAAAGGATGAAGGGTTAAGTACTGTAGTGGTCTGCCAGAAAGGGCGGGAGCTGCCATACAAGGTGTACGGCAGGATCGTGGATGATGCTATCGTGCTGGACAAGTTTGCCCAGATAGCATCTCATGAGATCCTGGACGCCCTCAAAATGAGAAGCACGATTTTTGTGCCACATAGGGCCTTCACAACTTATGTCCAGTACGATACGATTGAGAATGAGTTCACGCTCCCCTTATTCGGGAACCGGCAGATTCTGCGATCCGAGGAGAGGACGGCTGATAGAAACCAGTATTACCTGTTGGAAAAAGCAGGGATAAGGCAACCAAAAAAATTTTCCTCGCCCTCGGACATCGATAGGCTTGCCATCGTGAAGGTGCAGGAGGCAAAGCGCAGAATAGAGAGGGCTTTCTTCTACACCACCAACGAAAAGGACTTCAGCAAAAAAGCGGAGGAAAGGATCGCCTCAGGTCTTATTAATCGGGACGAATTGGAAAAGGCAGTCATCGAGGAGTTTGTTGTCGGGACATACTTCAACTTCAACTACTTCTACTCCCCACTTAGAAAGGAGGCGGAGTTCATGGGAATAGACAGGCGCCTTCAGACCAACCTCCATGACTTCGTGGCACTCCCCGCAAGGCAGCAACTGGAGGTCGATGTGGCGCTGCAGAACATCGAGATAGGGCATATGGGCGCCACCATAAGGGAGTCGATGCTCGAGCAGGTCTTTGAAATGGGGATCAAGTTCGTACACGCAACCAGAAAGGAGTACCCGCCAGGAATTATAGGACCGTTCGCGCTGCAGGGAGCCGTTACCAAAGATCAGGAGATAGTGATATTCGATGTTTCCCCAAGGGTCCCGGGGAGTCCGGTCATCGGGACGACGAGCCCCTATACCAAGTATGCATATGGAAAACAGATGAGCGTAGGGAGGAGGATAGCCGTAGAGTTGCGCACAGCTGCGGAGACTGATAGCCTAAGGGAGGTCGTAACCTGAGTTGGCATCTTCAGCTTCATCAATTTCGATCGCTACAATAGGCTCACACTCCGCTCTTCAGATACTCAAGGGTGCAAAAATGGAGGGGCTCCGCACGGTGCTGCTCTGCCCTAAAGGAAGGGAGCCCATTTATGGAAGGTACGGGCTTGCTGATAGGGTAATTACAATTGATAGGGTTGAGGACATCCTTGAAGAAAAAGTCCAGGATGAGCTGCTCGCGGAGGGGGCGGTCTTCGTGCCGCATGGCACCTTGATTTCCGGAGGCGGGCTTGACCGGTTCGAAAAGGAGTTCAGGCCACCTGTGTTCGGGAACAGACACATCTTCAGGTGGGAGTACGACCGCGAGCTAAAGGACAGGATCCTGAGGGAGGGGGGAATTAATACACCCAAGACGTTCCACGTCGGCGATGACATAGACAGGCCGGTGATAGTGAAGCTGCCGGGAGCCGAGGGAGGGAAGGGCTACTTCATAGCCAAGGATTCGCGCGATCTGGAGAGGAAGCTGGAGGTCATGTCCCGAAGGGGAGTTTTCAACCTCGACCTTGGCAAGCCCGAGCTTTTCATACAGGAGTACATCATCGGCGTGACGCTTTATCCCCACCTTTTCCATTCTCTCCTTGCGGGCAGAGTGGAGCTTCTTGGCTGCGACAGGCGCTATGAAACGAGCATCGACGGCATAGGAAGGATTACTGCGCCCGATCAGATGGAGTTGGACCTTGTTCCGACATTCAGAGTGATAGGGAACAGCCCGCTGGTGCTCAGGGAATCGATGCTGCCCGAAATCTTCAAGGCAGGGGACGGGTTCGTCACAGCATCTAACAGGCTCGTGCCGCCAGGCATGATAGGCCCATTCTGCCTGGAGATGGTCTGCGATGAGGCGGGCAGGCTTTTCACATTCGAATTCTCAGGCAGGATCGTGGCCGGCACGAACCTGTTCATAAACGGATCGCCGTACAGCGACCTGCTGTTTGACGAGCCTATGAGCATGGGCAGGAGAATCTCGCGTGAAATAAAGATGGCATTGCAGAAAGGCATTTTGGATCAGATAACGACCTGAGGCGGCCTTGGATGTACCACCTGAAATGCGCTAAGGAGCTAGTGGCTAAAAAGGCACTTACGTGCGGGGATCCTGGCAGGGTCACCAAGATAGCCGGGCTTCTGGAGAGCTCGCGCCTCGTCAATAGCCATAGGGGACTGCTCACTTACACAGGCTGTTATAACGGCGAGAAAATCACAGTAGCCACAACCGGCATGGGCGCACCATCTGCGGCCATAGTGAGCGAGGAGCTTGCGATGCTTGGAGTCAAGGCCCTAATCAGGGTGGGCACGACGGGCGCGATATCACCAGAGGTAGAACTCGGGGACATCATTGTACCCACCGAGGCAATACCGCTGGACGGTGCCACAAAGGCGTACATGGCGCTGGGCGCGGTACCCAAGGCGGACCCGGGCGTTGTTGAGGCCTTGGAGAAGGCGCTCGAGAAAAGGGGAGCCCGATTCCATTCTGGGGTGATCTGCACGAGCGACACATTCTACCTGGAGGAGGAAAGAGATGCAGGAATGTGGTCTGCCAGAGGCGTTCTCAGCTTTGAGATGGAGTGCTCGGTGACCTTTGCGGTTGGCAGTCTAAGAGGGTACAGGGCCGGAGCCATCCTGGTCGCAACAGGGAAGATTTACGGCGATAATAGAGTTCTCGATGCGGACAAGGTGAGCGGCAGTATTGATACAAGCATAGAGTCGGCCCTGGAGGCTATTTCCGGTATCGAAGTAGAGAGATGAGGCCTTCGGAAGGCCCAATTATTTAGAGGGTGTTTCGGCACCATCACATTTTGATTGCGGCATATCAATAACGCATAATTCCAAAACCGAACGTTATGCGGATGCGCAGTGAAGAAGCATGTCATCACATCAACTTCCGTACCGCGATAGCTCATGCCTTTTAACAGGCACTAAATGAACCGATAAATATGATGCGGAGTAAGGTATTCTGCCGCAATCGAGACCGAAAGTGCCTGCAACGGCAAATATCGGATATGTGCGGGACCTTCCGAAAGGAAGTAAAGCAACAGCCGGTAAGCGCAACGGGCAGGATGCATAATGGGATAGATCCAGGGTGTCTGGAGAAATCCGACGCCACGACCAAGGAAAGTTTTGCATGGGAATGACGGCACAAAGGGCCTTGCCATGGAACTGCCGCTTGGCTGTCATCCTCCGCGAAAGACGTTCTCGATTGCGGTCTTCATCTTTTAAATGATTCACTATACCTTAAGAGCGAGGCTGGCAGGAGTATCTTCTAAAGAAGGTTTCTTAATGGCCAGGAAACCAAAAAGCCCAAAGTACTATATGGTAGTTAAGGCAGAACTAGGATCCATCATCGAGGACATCAACTACCGCGTCTCCACAGTCATTGTCGAGGGCCCTAACGACGAGGATGCGCTCAGGAATGCAGGCCTAAAGTCACCGGTTGTACAGTTTTGCAGTTCAGGAGTCCCAGTCTTCGCGTTCGTTGACGATATGGTCGGTGATTACAAAGGGCTTACAGTCCTTGTCCTACTGGACTTTGATGAAGAGGGCGCAAAAATGGCCGAAAGGCTGGAGAGGGAGCTGGAGGAAAGAGGCGTCAGGGTGGAGCGGTTCCTCCGAAGGAGGATAGGACGGATCTTGGCCAAGGAAGGGATTTTCAGGCTCGAGGAGATAGACACGATAAAATCCAAGGCAGAGTTTTGATTAATGGTGGCCCGTAATTTATGGCAGTCAGGAAATGTTTCCGGCTAACGTTTTATAATACCTGCTACAAACGGCTTTTCGGGGATTGAGTGGCGCAGATAGGATTCGAGCCGAAGTTGGCATTTCTCTGCCCGCTATGCAACCGCGAGGTTGAGATAGTTTACGAAAGGGCCAAGGACGACTGGGTATCTGAGCACTCAGGGTGCGTGAACTTTTCGGTGATCAGGTCGCTGCCGCAACTGGCGGGCATCCAGATGCCAGGGCCGCTCGTATTCATTGTGCTCGAGTCGGACTTCTCAGTAAAGGAGGCGGCGGAAGGGCTCAGGGCGCTGTCAAGGGAGGAGAAGGATACGACGAAGAAGCAGAAGCTGGAGGCGGGAGCCAAAAGGATAGAGTCCAAATTAGGAACGTCTGAAAAGAATCTCTCCAGGTTGGTCGACACGTTGAAGTCGGGCGCCTTCGGGCTCAAGATCGTATCCGGCAGAGAGGTCTCATCGCTGGTCTGGAGATCGGGACAGAGGTTTTTCGGCGTTGCTGATGGGGGTCACCCCAGCCAGATAGGTGGAGGCGGGGTGGCTTACGATGCCCTGGTTGCAACGGACAGCGCGGAGGAGGCGAAACAGTTCATACTGCACTGGCTAAACTACTGGGGAGAAAGAATGGCTTAGGCGGCAGTTTTTGCATATATTTTATAAGGCGACGGTGAAAGGGATAACAGTATGATCGGAGGCACACGTGTTGCAGCTGAATTATGCGGTAAGAGAGTTTAAGCCAGAGGATCTTGACAGCGTAACTGAAATAAACAGGATATGCCTCCCCGAGAACTACTCCCCCTCATTCTTCCTCGATCACCACTATGAGAATCCCAAGATCTTTCTAGTCGCGGAGGTCAGCGGCAAGGTCGTGGGTTATAACATGTGCAGGGTAGAATTTGGGATGTCGAATTTGAGAACTGCATTTGCGAGGAAGGGACACGTAATCTCTATTGCCGTTCTCCCGGATTACAGAAGAGCAGGAATAGGAAAGGCCCTTATGGAGCGGGGACTTAAGGCGGTCAGGGAGAGCGGGGCAGGGGAGATGTACCTGGAGGTCAGGGTCAGCAACACCCCTGCCATAGAGCTGTACAAAAAGCTGGGCTTTAACCCAGGAAAAATATCCGAAAACTACTATAGGGACGGCGAGGACGCCTACATAATGGTGAAGGATCTCAAGTAGGAAAGAGTCCTAGGCTCTTTCGTGCCGGACAATCAGACATGCCACTTCAGAAAAAATCAAAAAGATTTCCCTTTTCCTTTGTTTTCCCGCGCCTTCCTTACAGCGGGTGGATCTCGCTTTCTCTTCCACTCTTGTACCACAAGTAGAAGAAGAAGACCACTAGGAGGGCTAGCGGCAGCTCAAATACCAGAAATTCAAACTGGTATACGAATATGGGACCTATTGTGAACCTTATGACGAGAAGAATCAAATTAAAGACTGCCATTATTCCGATTGCGATTCCCGCGCTTTTCATGTCATCTTCTGCCGTAGGCTCACGCTCCAAAGATTCAGTTGTATTTCATAATCGTGGTCTAATCTTTCTGTAGACCTTTCAGAGATCGAATGTATATATGTCTGCCTTTTTCCCGCTGTTTACGGGCAGTAGAAAAAATCAAAAAAGAAAAGAAAAAAGGAACAGGTTACACCGACTGGTTTTTGATGAGCCACTTCAGTGGGATGTCCTGGTGCCTCATGTCCGGAAGTCTGCGCCTTATGGTGATGGGCAACACGCCCTCTTTGAGCTCCTCCTCGGCTATCTCAATAGGTGTGTTGGCCTTGGACTCGATGAGCGGGGGAGCTCCCATGGAAATTTGGAGGGAGCGCGCCCCTAGGACGCGCGCCTTCTCGAACCGGGTCATTATTGACGGGCCTAGTATCTGCCGATTCTCCTTTTCCTTATCTTTCTCCTTCTCCTGCTCCTGAGTCAACTTACATGCCGCCCATGCCGCCCATGCCGCCCATGCCGCCCATGCCAGGCGGCATCTCACCCTCATGACCGTGAGGTGCTCCACCCTTGGGGGCGCTGGCAGCTATGACGTCGTCTATCTTCAGCAGGGTTATTGCGGCTTCTGTTGCGGACTTTATAGCCTGTTTCTTCACGCTCGCTGGCTCAAAGATATTGCTCTTTGTGACATCGCACACCTTTCCGGCTGCGACATCCACACCTGCTGTCTTTCCTCCCTTTGCATGAGCCGCCCTCAGCTCCACCAGAATGTCGACTGGATCAAGACCGGAGTTCTCTGCCAAGGTGATCGGAATCTCCTCCATAGCCTCAGCGAACTTCATCACTGCTAGCTGTTCCCTTCCGCTGAATGAGCGGGCAAAGTCCCTGAGCTTCGTGGCGACTTCCTCCTCTGACGCACCACCGCCTGGGACAAGCATTGGGTCCTGGACGACGTTCCTGACCACGCACTTCGCGTCGTGCAGGGAGCGCTCAGCCTCGTCGACCATTCTGTCTGTCCCGCCGCGGATAAGTATGGTCACGGACTTGGGGTTCTTGCATCCCTCGACGAAGACCATCTTGTCCTTTCCGACTCGCCTCTCCTCCACGAGCTTTGCAAATCCCAGATCCTTGGAGGTCAGGTCATCGAGCGTTGTGACGACCTTGGCGCCGCTGGCCTTTGCCAGATTCTCGACATCGGACCTTTTTGCCCTCCTTATCGCCATGATGTTCTTCTTTGCCAAGTAGTGCTGTGCGATATCGTCAATTCCCTTCTGGACAACAAGGACGTTGGCACCGGAGTTGACGATGGCGTCGACCATGGACTTTAGCATGGAGGATTCCTCGTCCAGGAAGCTCTTCATCTGATCCGGCGAGGTTATGTTGATCTTGGCTGTGATCTCGGTCTTCTCGATCTCCAGCGCGCTGTCAACTATCGCGATCTTTGCGTTCTCCACCCTTTTAGGCATCCCGGGGTGGACTACCTCTTTGTCGAGGACTACGCCCCTGATAAGAACTGTGTCATCAAGGGTTTCACCTTTTTTCTTCTCCAGTTTTATGTTATCCAAGTCAACATGGTACTTGCCATCCTTTTCCTCCGCCACTTGGAGGACTCCTTCGACGATCAGTTCCGCAAGCCTTTCAAAATGGCCGGCAACGACGCTCTTTCCGCTCAGCGTTGTGATCGCGACCTCCATGAGCTTCTTCTTGTCCGTAGGCTCCACCTTTGTGGCGAGTTTGTCCACGGTCTCGAGCGCCTTCTCCATGGACTTCTTGTAGCCTTCTATGATAACTGTTGGATGAATGTCCTGATCAAGAAGATCCTCGGCCTTCTTCAAAAGAGCGCCCGCGAGGATCATTGCCGAAGTAGTACCGTCGCCTACCTCTGCGTCCTGCGTCTTGGCGACCTCGACCAGCATCTTTGCGGCAGGGTGCTGGACGTCCATCTCCTTAACTATGGTAGCCCCGTCATTGCTTATCGTGACGTCCCCGAAGCTACTGACGAGCATCTTGTCCATGCCCTTCGGACCAAGCGAAGAACGGACGGTCTCAGCCAATGTTACTGCGGCTGTAATGTTGGCCTTTTGGGCATCCATACCCTTCGATCGGGTGGTGCCCTCCTTTAAAATTAAAACCGGTAGATTTTGGGTAGCTGACATTGTTTAAATCACCTTACGTAATATGCCTTGGAAAAAACAATAAGCACTTCTATATATCATTTTCGAGGAGCTTCAAAGACACGCAAGCCATCGCTTCATGGCGCCCGGGCAGTTGCCCTTTTTGCTATCAGGGCTGCAGCGACAGCCGCCCCAACCCCGTTGTCTATGTTGACGACGACTAGCCCTGTGCTGCATGACTGCAGCATCGAGATTAGGGCACCCTCGCCCCGTCCCCCGGCACCGTACCCTGACGATGACGGAACGCCTATGACGGGTACAGAGACCAGACTGCTGACCACCGACGGGAGGGCACCCTCCATGCCTGCAATAACGATGATAGCGTCGACGTCCTTCTCAACGGTCTTCTCCAAAGCTGGGAAGAGCCGTTGGATTCCGGCTATGCCAACATCGTGGAAACTGAGGGTCGTGCAGCCCATCTCCTCAAGGACCATCCTTGCCTCCTCGGCTACACGTATATCCGAGGTGCCGGCCGTTAAGATTGCTACCTTTCCCCGAGGGGGGGCTTTGGCCGCCTGCTTTTTTATTACGATTACCCTGCCCCTTTCGTTGTGGTGAAACTCGGATTTGCCGCCGAACTCCTTCTGAAGCGCCGATGCCTGAGCATCGGTCACCCTCGTTATGATTACTTTTTCATTTTCCTCGTAAAAGGCGCGGGATATCCTCAGCAGATCCTCAGTGGATTTGCTTTCTGCAAAAACGATCTCCGGCACACCCTTCCTCGCCTCACGGCAGAGGTCAAGGCATGCCCCCTCGATCTCCTTTACGGCAAGCAGCCTAAGCCTAGCCGCGGCATCCTCGACAGAGGTCTTGCCGTCCTTTACCGAGCGGAGTACATTGAGTATGTCCGAGTCCAAGGAGCGCTCACTTGTTACGGTTATTTGAGACGAATATATAGAATTGTCGTCGTGCTGACCAACAAAATCTGGAGCACCCAGCCGTAGACCATCTTCTAGCCAATAATGGCTCAATATTGGTTCCGCTCAGTCGCCAGAGGCGAATATGGTTAAAAACAAAAAGGGCAAAACGGACGGTATGGTGGATAAATTGAAAATGCTGGAGTCTTTTGAGGAGAGCTTGAACCAACCGGATGTCATAGGATTCCAAGTACGCAGGCCCGACGGGGATTTTGATGTTTTCAAAAACGGGGAGGACGCCGCGGAGGCGGGCAAGGTTGAGGCAGAGAAGAAAAATGGTCCAATCAACATCTGCGTCCACATACAAAGCCTTGTGGTGTTTGAGGACGGCCTACGAATCAATGGCTCATACGTCCCGCTTGCCGGAATAATAAGCATAAGGATGCTGCGAAAAGATTACCTCAGGAAACGAGACTGATCGATTCTGTTGAGAGTTATCCGTTCTGTGGTGTACCTGCCTGGCAATGGCGCTGCGCTTACCCCCAAGCCGGCATCATTGCCAGGCCACTTGTGAAATTATTGAGGCCGCCAAACAACGGCCGCAGCATTTAATTCCTGCGCACCGGCCCGCCCCATGTTTGAAGATTACCCTTTTTTTGGAAATACTGGCGATGGGTGGCATTAATGAGCACACGGCTGAGCAACCAACGCTGCACATCCTGGATACGGAAACGGCGCTCGGATTTCGGCGCAACCCACGCAAAATTGCCTCCCAGGTATTGCGAATATGCCAGAATTCCATAGGTAGATTTCCTTGAAGCCAGATGGCAAAGTTAGCTTTAAAGCATGGGTCCAACGATCGCCTTCTTAGCGACACTAAGCGTGGTTAGGAGAAGTGTTCCAATTGAATGTGGTCCTTATTGATTGTTCAATGGCCGGTGCCTCCGGAGACAAGCTGCTCTCCGCCTTCGTTGACGCCGGCGTAGATCATGCGGCTATCCAGGATGAGATCTCGAAGGCTCTCGTCTCTGCAAATAAAGCAGGTTTTGTAAGATTTCAGGATGCTGAAAGCAGGGAAATTCATGGCTTGAAAATGTCTACCTCGCTAGATGATTCAAGGATGGGCATGAATGAGCTTGAAAACGCGATAGATATGGCCTCAAACGCCGTCGGGCTCAGCGAGTGGGGGAGAAACGTCGCCCGAAAGGGATTTGAGTATCTCATGAGCGGCGAAAAGGAGGTTCATGGCGATGTCCACCTGCACGAGATAGGAGAGGCAGACACTATAGTGGATCTGGTAGGTACAGCCAAGGCCGTGGAAATGCTCGGATTGGCCGGCGCAAAGTTCTACACTGCCCCGGTAGCAGTAGGCTGCGGCAAGGTCGAGGGCGCGCACGGCACTATGCCAGTCCCGGCGCCTGCCACAGCCAAGATACTGATAAGCGCGGGGATCCCCGTCGCTCCCTCAGATATCCTAGGCGAGCTGACAACGCCAACCGGCGCCGCCTTGCTGGCCGCCCTGACCGGCGGTGCACAGAAGGAGGGGGAGGAGAAGGTGCTTGTGATAAAGAGGGAGGGGGTGGGAATCGGGAATCATGCTTTCCCGGTCCCAAACATAGCCAGAGTATTTATTGGCTCGGATAACCGACCTCTTGAACAGGAGAGACTATCGGTTATTGAGACCAACGTAGATGATGTCACCGGGGAGGTTCTTGGATGGCTGCAGGAAAAATTGCAAAAGTGCTCGGAGGACGTCTCCGTAACACCAATGATCACAAAGAAGAACCGCCCTGGCTTTTGCATCAGGGTAGTCGCTCTGCCCGGAAAGGTTGAGGAGGCCAGGGAAGCACTGATGAATGAGACGGGGAGCTTGGGGGTAAAAGTCTTCCAATGCATAAGGTACAAGGTACCAAGGAGTTTAATCGAGGAAAACTTTGAGATATGCGGAAGGAACTTCAAAGTCAGGATCAAGAGAAGCGAGGACGGCAGCAGGGTAAAGCCTGAATACGAAGATCTCAGGAGAATATCCTTGGAGTTGGAGATGCCCCTAAGGGGAGTTATGGAAGAGGTTATGAGGAAGCTTAAATAACAAGTAAGAGAGGATGCAAATGGAAGTTCCGATGAATATAGAGGTTGGGGACATAAAGGATCTGGCTAGGCTCGCAGCCTCGGTGGCCTCAATGGGGCAGCCGATATACCTTATAAGTTTCAGACACGGAGGCAGACATTATTATGGGCTCCTTGGCGTTTACAACCATTATTACGAGAAGCAGGGGATGCCGCTCTTTTACCATTATGCCTCTGAGCAGCCCCTCTCCGATAAAACAAAGTATCTCCTCGCCAAGCTGGATGAAAAGGAGGAGATC
>Ga0335078_10013403_pt1 | contig 12146 bp, 6 predicted proteins | sample Lox_Sample_32_FD_206711 | JGI IMG/M metagenome (GOLD analysis project Ga0335078, IMG submission 206711) | Soil microbial communities from Loxahatchee National Wildlife Refuge, Florida, United States - Lox_Sample_3.2 | ecosystem: Environmental > Terrestrial > Soil > Wetlands | place: USA: Florida... | reverse complement strand
CATCGGCATGGGGCGGCGGCCTGCCGGCACGGCTTCGGATTTAGCCGCCGAGATTTCGTCGGCCGGCACATGCGCAAGTGCCGTAAACCGATCGAGCACCCGATCCCTCGCCGCCCGAGCCGCATCCACCGAGCGGTCGGGCCTGCGCGCCTCGGGAGATTGTGGCAGCGCCACCAATAAAGCCGCTTCGCCAAGGGTCAGCCGCCGCGGCTCTTTGCCAAAATAGGCGAGCGAAGCGGCGCGGATGCCCTCGATATTGCCGCCGTAAGGCGCAAGTTCGAGATAAAGCGTGAGGATTTGATCCTTCGTCAGTCTCCGCTCGATTTCTACGGCGCGTACGATTTGGCGAAGCTTGGCGGGTAAGGTGCGGCCGCTGCGCGGTTCAAGGAGCCGCGCGACCTGCATGGTCAGTGTCGAACCGCCGGAGCGAATTCGCCCGCTGCCAAGGAGCTGCGTAGCCGCCCGTAAAAGCGCCAGCGCGTCGACGCCGCGATGCTCGCGAAACCGCTTGTCCTCATAGGCGAGCAGCATATCGAAGAAACGCGGATCAACATCGCCGATCCGCGCCGGCAGCCGCCAGCGGCCATCATTGGTCGTGTAGGCGCGCAACAGCCGGCCGTTGCGATCGGTCACGCGCGGCGAAAACTGCAAACTTTTGCCGTCAGGCGCAGGACCGAACGAAGCGATCCACCAGCCGGCGACTAAAATAATTGCTAGACAAAGACCCACAGCGCCAAACATCGCCAACGGCCAACGCCGCTGCCAACTCTCCCCTCCGAGGGCGCAATTCATTTCGACGCCGTCACTTCCACGCTTTCGGTTGCGGTGCGGCCGAAGCGATCGGGGCGATACATGTCTTCGACGCTTGCTTGTGGACGAATATATTTGCCGGGAGCGACCGCGCGCACGACATAGGCGACGGTGAACACCGGCGCATCATCCTTCTTGCGATCGAAGGCGGCGGTGAAGCGATCGTCGCGGAATTCGGTATTCGCGGGCGCGACCGCATCCGTGATCCATGCCAGCGTACCGGTGTCGCCGGACGATACGAGGTGCGGGTTGTCGATCTCAAAACCCGCCGGCAGATAATCGGCGACGATGACGCGGCCGAATTGCGGCTGCGCTTCGGTGATTTTCAAGACCACGACGAGGCGGGTGTTCTGCTTGACCTTTTTTGCATCGACCGGATCGCCGTCGAGCGTGTAGGTCGCCCGCTCGATCTTGAATCCCTTTTCTGCGGGAGGCTCCGGCGTGATTGGCGCACCGGTGACGGTGACCATGGCTTTGACATCGTCTTCGCCGCTATTGCTTATGCGCAGCGGCTCCTGCAAGTCGCTCGCGGTAATGGTGCGGTACAGAGGTCGCTGTACCTGCTCGCCGCCGACATCGAGCGAAATCTTGCCGGCGTCTTTGGCCATGGCGCTGGCCGCGAGCAGGAGCCAAGCGTCTTCCTGGGTCGACGTGGGATGCAGATCCGCCCGCAACGCTTCGACCCGCTGCAGGGCGGTTTGCACCGTTGCCTGCGGCGCCCCGCTCTCGCTCGCCAGCGCTACCAAGGCTGCGGCATCGCGCAACGCCGAGCCGTAATCCTCGCGGCCGAGGGGATCCGCCTGAACGGGTGGCGAAATCGCCGTCAGCGCCGCCGCGTAAACGCGCTCGGCGCGGGCACGGTCGCCGACCATGGCCAGCGCGGCCGCAATCTGCGCTTTGGCGATCGGCGTCGCCAGCGCATCGAGCTTGGCGTCGGCGAGGTAGCGGAGATCGCCAATCGGCGCCAGGCCGTTGCGCGCCAGCACATAGAGCGCGTAGGCGAGATCTGCGCCGCCGTTCTTGCCCGGATCGCTTGCGTTAGCGACGGTGTTGCGCAGCCGGTCGAGCGCGAGTTTGAAGGCCGTATCCGGCAGGGCGATCTTGCGTTCACGCGCCCGCGTCAAGAAGTCGGTCACATAAGCGTCCAGCCAAACATCCTCGCCGCCGACGCTCCACAAGCCGAACGAGCCGTTGCTGTCTTCACGCGCAAGCAGCCCCTCGACTGCTTCGCGGAGATGTTGGTCGGCCGCTGGATCGGCCGTAATTTGGGCATCCTTTGCGAGGTCGCTCAGGTAGAGAAGCGGCAGCGCGCGGCTCGTTATTTGCTCCGAGCAGCGGTAGGGGTAGCGATCGAGCGCCGCCAAAAGCGCCGCCGCGTCGAGCGCCGTCGACGAGCCGACCGACAGCGACACCGCCCCGGTGCCGGGCACGAGGTCGGCAAAGAGATCGCCGGATAGGGTGAGGCTTCCACCCTTGGCGATGGTGCGCACGGTTCGCCGCGACAGAATCTGCGCCGGCTGGCGCACGGACATGGCGACGCTTCGGTCCAGCGCAAAGCCCGCCGGTCCAGTCACGCTGACATGGACTTCGCCGTTGCCGGCCGCGGTCGCGGCCAGCGGCACAGTGAGCGCGCCGCGCTCGTTGGCGCGCAGCGAAAGCTTCTGGCTCGCGGCCGCGGATAGCGCTCCCGCGCTGGTCACGGCAATCGCATAGTCGCCTGCTAGACCCTCGACATTGTCGAGATCGAGATGAAGGCTCGAGTGGTCCCCGGGCAACAGGAAGCGCGGCAGCGTTGCCGAGAGCACGACCGGATCGCGCACCACGACGTCGGCCGCGGCGTGCCCGACCTCGTCCTTGCTCCAGGCAACCGCCATGACGCGGATCGTGCCTGCAAAATCGGGCACATCGAAAGCGACTTCGGCATTGCCGTCGGCGCCGACAGTCACCAGTCCGGAATAAAACGCCACCGGCGGTCCGGTCGGCGGACTACCCTGCAGCTGCGCGCCTTGGTCGCCGCCGGAGCGAATTAGACCGCTGGCCCCTTGCATGCCGTCGATGAGTTCGCCGTAAAGGTCGCGGATTTCGGCCGAAAGGGCCCGCTGGCCGAGATAATAATCCTCAGGCGACGGCGGCTTGTAGTTGGTTAGATTGAGAATGCCGACATCGACGGCGGCAGCCACAACGCGCGCCTCCTCACCGGCGGCGAGACCCGAAATCTTCAGCGGCACGCGCAACACCGAGTCCGGCCGAATGAGCGCCGGCGGCTTTAACTCCACGGCCAGTGTCCTGGCCGCACGGCCAATGGAGAACCATCGCACACCGATGGCGCGGCTAGGCATGCGTTCCGCCGGCGCGTCCAGCGGCCGGCGCAAGGTCGCGACGATGTAGGCGCCCGGGCCCCAGTCCCGCCCCACGGTCAGTTTCAGCTGAACCTGTCCGGCTTGCACGTCGGTGGACTGATTGGCGAGAAACCGGTCGCCGACCACGTTGACCGTCAGGCGGCCGGCGCTGCGGGCGGTCACCGCAACGGTCATTGTTTCGCCGGGCTGGTATTCGGGTTTGTCGAGGGCGAGTTCGAGCATGTCGGGCGTATCGGCGCTCGCCTCGACATAAAAGCCGGCATCGAACGGCACCGACGTGATCGGACCGTTGGCATCGCCGGTCGAGATTTCGAGTCGGTAGCGGCCGAAATTCACCGGCACGGAAATGCGCGCCGGCTTGTCGGCCGTGGTATCGATGCTGCCGTCGGCGACGCGCTTGGTGATCTTCACCGGCTCGTAGTGCCAGTTGCCGTCACGCTTGTAGAATTGATAGCGACTGTCGATACGCAACAATTCAAAGTGCAGCCCGCGCTGCGCTACCGCGGCGCCGTCGGGCGCGACAGTCACCACATCGAAGGCGGCGCTGGCGCCGTCGGCGAGCGAGCGGCCGGAGAACAGCGGTTTTATTCCGATCATGTTGCCAGCCGACGTGACCGGCAGCGTGATGCTGTGCTCGACCGCGCGGCCGCCCGGTTCAGCCATGCGCACCGTAATCTGCGCTTCCAATGGGCGCGTGCTCGGCAGCATTTTATCAAGATTGACGAGGAAGCTTGCTTTGCCCTGCGCATCGGTGGTTGGCAGGTCGGAGAGCGGTTGCTGCACCGGCTGAAAGTCTTCGTCGGCGAGGCCGAACTGATAGCCGGCAAAGCCGTTACGCTCTTTCGCAGCTGAGATCGTGACCTCGCCCTCGAGATCGAGATCGGCCGCCGGAGCCCCGTAGAGGAAGCGTCCGGAGACTTCCGCTTTGGCCGGACTTTGCGGCGAGATATGTCCAGCCGGCGAGGTCAAGTCGAACTCGATCCGGTCAGGCACATAATCCTCGACCAGAAAACTCGTCTCGCCGACCGCCGGGCGCTTCGGATCGGTGAAGGCGCGCGCGTGCCACGTGCCGGTTGCCGCAGCAGCCGGCAGTGTCAGTGTGAGGCCGTGACCACCGAGCCCTTGGTCGGCGACCAAGGTGCGGCGGAACTCAACGCCGTCGGGGCGTTCCACCACGACGGTCAGCGGCACGCCGAGTGCCGCCGATCCTTGCGGGTCGCGAAGGAGCGCGGTCAGATGCACGGTCTCGCCGGAGCGATAGACGCCGCGCTCGGCGTAGATGAAGGCATCGAGCCCGCTCGCCGCCGGGCGGCCGCCGACACCGCGATCGGTAAGGTCGAAGGCCGGAGCCTTGAGGCTGAGGAAAGCATAGTCGCCTTTAAGATCGCTCGCCGTCACCAGGGCTGGCGCGGCTCCGCCCTCTCCGCTCGCTAGCGGCGCCTCGAATTGCACATGCCCGGCCGCATCGGTCCGCCGCGTCGCCAAGACTTCGTTGCTGCGCGCGACGAGCCGTACCTCGACGCCGCTCTTTCCTTCGGCGCTGGCGAGCGAGTTGACGAAAACGTGGATGCCGTCATTGCCGGAAAAGGCGGTGAGCCCGAGATCAGAGACGATGAACCATTGGGTCGCCAGCGAATCGAAATTGTTGTCGAGATTTTTGGTTTCCTGTGGCTGCGCCACCATCACGTAAACGCCGGGCGCAATGTCGCCGATCGCCTGATCCACCGGAAAGGCGGTGGTGACGTCGGCGTTAAGCGGCGAGGCATCCACTGCAAGCTCGCCCTTCCACACCGCGATGCCGCGCGAGGCGCGCAGCTGCTCGACCTCGTAGCGGCTTAGACTTCGCTGGAAATCGCCCCGGCCCGAATCCTCGCCGCCCACCGTGTCGTTGAGATTGCGGTCGCCAATACGGAAGATTTCGACTGCAACGGCGCGCGTGTTGGTGGAGATGATGGGAATGCCGCGCTGGCCGGCGCGCGGCAGAACGTACGCGGTAGAGGAAAAATGCACCGCCGGCTTGCGGTCGCGCACATAGATGGAAAAATCGGCCGATTTCGACAAAGTCTCGTGCACGGTCGAGGGCAAGCCGGCGCGCAAGGTCATGGTATAGGTCTCGCCGTGTTGCAGCCCTTCGACGCAAAGCTGCTTCTCGGCGGCCGAGAGCGCCGGCTTGTCGCTGCCCGCGAGCGCGACGAACGGCGAGAAGTCGGTGCGCCGCGGCAAATCTTCGGAGAACTGGAAGCAGACGCGCGGCGAAGCGGTGTCGGAGTCGACGCTATAGTCGAGCACACGAAAGCCGTGCTCGTCGCGCATTTTCTCATATAGACCGCGGAGGTCGGCCACTTCCCGCAGTTCGAGCGAGAGCCGGAGCGCATCCAGCGCCGGCCGCCACTCTTCGCGCTGGCCGAGCACCTTACCGAGGAAAGCAAGGCTGTCGGCCTCTTCGGTGCGGTTCGTGGTGCGCTGGTAGGCGATGTAAGCTGCGGTCGAGGCGCGCTCGAGCAAAAGTTTTTTCTCGTTATCGTCCGCCGGGCGGATTTGCATGATGGTCCGCGCCAGCCGCAGCCAGGTGGTGCTGTCGTTCGGGGCGGAAGCCACAATTTGGCCGAGCAGCGCCATACCGCCGCGAAAATCGTTTTTGGCGAACGCCGCATCAGCGTCGCGGCGGATTTGCGCGAGCGGTTTTGCCGGAGTGCCTGCGTCCTGCTTGATCTGCGCTTCCAGCGTTACTGCGCTGTCAGCAAGGCCCCGGTTTTGGAAGGGCTTTTCGGCAGCGCCAACCGGGAGCGCGGCAAACGCCAACAGCGCGGCCGCAAGCCCGGCGCGAACGAACCACAGCATCGGTGATCTCCTCCCGCGGGGTGCGCAATTTCACCCATAATGGGCGGATTTGAAGCTCCTGGAACGTGGCGGCAAGCTTGTATGGGAACTTCAACTCCAAAAGCCACACCACACCAAGCTTATATCTTATTCGTCTCCCCTGTGATTCCGAAACTCGCCACGGCCGGATCGAACACGGTCTCGCGATGAAGCTTTAGCGCGGCGAGCGTCCCGGCTTTGTCGACGCCCATCATGCGCGAATAGCCGACCACATCGGCGGCAAGAACCGCCACAAGGCGCCGGTTGGTTGGCTGGCTTTCGGGCATGCGGCAGTCCTATTGGATCGCGCCGGGGCGCGCCAGTGGCGGGCAAAGGCCGATTTACCGGGCGTTGGCGCGGACTAATCTATATAAGTATCGGCACGCGGCCCCGTAGCTCAGGGGATAGAGCAACAGCCTTCTAAGCTGAAGGTCGCAGGTTCGAATCCTGCCGGGGTCGCCACCTTCTTTTGCGTCTCCTGCGACATTACGACTTTCGGTCGCTTCCGAAAATCAAATATCCGCCAGCGATCCAGGACGACGGTTTTTGTGCCCGCGGATCGGGTCTTCGATTTTCTCCCCAAGCACTCGTGTTTGTTTTATCTGAAACGATTATTCGGTCTCTCGATTACGATTGCGGGGATGGCCGGCAAGACGGTGCAAACTCGGTTAATTTCGGGCGCCGTGAAGGCGGATTTGGTTGCAATTTCTCGCTGACGCATTGCCGACGATGGGCTATCGTCGCCTCGAGGCTAGTCGGAGAGGATGTCCTGGTTGCCGATCAACCGATAGCTTTCGACGAAGCTTTCGGAGCGCGGTTGCGCGATCTCTTGGTCTGGCGTCGCGACGTCCGGCATTTCCGCCGCGACCGGTTACCGGCTGGTACGCTTGAAGCCCTCATTGAGCTTGCGTGTCTTGCGCCATCGGTTGGTCTGAGCCAGCCTTGGCGTTTCGTCATTGTTGATGATGAAACCGTTCGCGCCGGGGTGCGACAGGCCTTCGCAAAATGCAACGCCGAAGCCTTGGCCGCCCAATCGCCCTCGCGATCGGCGCTCTATGCGCGGCTAAAACTTTCCGGCTTGGAAGACGCCCCATGCCACTTGGCGGTGTTTGCCGATCGCATGACCGAGCAGGGCCACCGCCTGGGCCGGCTCACCATGCCGGAAATGATCGAGTATTCGGCTGTGACCGCGGTGCACACGATGTGGCTGGCCGCACGCGCGCAAGGAATCGGCATGGGTTGGATATCGATCATCGAGCCGGATGCGGTCGCCGCACTCCTCAATGTTCCGCCGGAGTGGAAGTTCATCGGCTATTTCTGTCTGGGCTATCCGGAGGATCAGGGCACCGTGCCCGAGCTCGAGCAGACCGGGTGGGAAGAGCGGCGCACGCCCGAAAAATTCATAATCAGGCGCTGACGTTAGCTGGTAAACGAGCGCCGGATCGTTATGCAGCTCAGAATCGCTGGCGCGCCATCGTAACCTTAATCTCTAACCCCGATGGATGGCTTGTCCCGCGCGTGCTTTTTTCGCGGCCGGAGGGATAGCAGCGGTACAGCGTACTTGCTGTCTCCTCTGCGGCCCCCAAGCGCGCTCGCCAGCCCTGGTGTTGCGCTTGGGGCGCCGCTTCGATCATCGGCCACATCGCGATCTGTGACCATCCGGCAAAATGCTGAGGTCCCCAGGGCTTCCGTTCAATCCTCCGGAAAATGCGTGCCAATCTCAAGCGCGATCGTGCGGCAAGCAGCGCGATCCAACCGCGGAAATTTCTACGCTGCGGCCCGGAATTCCGCCGGGTTCGCCATCGCCCAGGCTGTTTCGAACCGTTTGTCCGCGGAGCCGGCGAGCAATTCTCCCGCCTCCAAGGTCGGGTAGAGCTCGGCAAAGCTTTGCACTTCGTTCGGCGACACTCGGCGCGAGAAGTGCACCGGTCGTAACTCGCGCGGATGATCGAGACCAGCGGCCGCCACCAGCTCGGCGAGCGACTCAACGGTTGCCCGGTGGAAGTTGAACACTCGCTCCGATTTGTCGGCGACCACGAGCGCCCGCTGGCGCGCGCGGTCCTGCGTCGACACGCCGGTCGGACAACGGTCGGTATGGCAGGACTGCGACTGAATGCAGCCGAGCGCAAACATGAAGCCGCGCGCCGAATTGCACCAATCGGCGCCGAGCGCGATAACGCGGGCGATGTCGAAGGCGCTGATGATTTTGCCGGAGGCGCCGAGCTTGATGCGCTCGCGGACATTGATCCCGATCAGTGCGTTGTGCACGAAGTTGAGCCCTTCGCGCAGCGGTGTGCCGACATGGTCGGCAAATTCCAGCGGCGCCGCGCCGGTGCCGCCCTCGTTGCCGTCGATAACAATGAAGTCGGGATAAATGCCGGTCTCCAGCATGGCTTTGCAGATTGCCAGAAATTCCCAGCGGTGACCGACGCAAAGCTTGAAACCCGCGGGCTTGCCGCCGGACAGCCGCCGCATGGTGGCGATGAACTGCATCATTTCGATCGGCGTCGAAAATACCGAGTGCCGCGCCGGCGAAATGCAGTCGACGCCCTGCGTTACGCCACGCGCCGCGGCGATTTCAGGCGTGACCTTGGCGGCAGGCAAAACACCGCCATGGCCGGGCTTGGCGCCCTGGCTCAATTTGAGTTCGACCATCTTGACTTGCCCGCTGCCGGCATTGGCCGCGAACTTTTCCGCGCAGAACGTGCCATCGGGATTGCGGCAGCCGAAATATCCCGAACCGATTTCCCAGATGATGTCCCCACCGTGTTCGCGGTGATAGGAGCTGAGACCGCCCTCCCCCGTATCATGGGCAAAGCCGCCTTTTTTTGCTCCGATATTGAGCGCGCGAATGGCGTTTGGGCTCAAAGCGCCAAAACTCATGGCGGAAATATTAAAGATCGAGGCGAGATAGGGCGTCTTACAATCGGGCCCGCCGATAGCGATGCGGAAGTGATCCTTGCTCGGACGCTTCGGCGCCATCGAATGTTGCAGCCACTCATAGCCGCTGGAATAGACGTCGTTCTGGGTTCCGAACGGCCGCTTGTCCAAGGCTTGCTTGGCGCGCTGGTACACGATCGCCCGCTTGTCCCGGGAAAACGGCGTGCCGTCCTTTTCGCTTTCCAGAAAATATTGACGGATTTCCGGGCGAATTTCCTCAAGAATGAAGCGAATGTGCGCCGTAAGTGGATAATTGCGCAGGATCGCGTGGCGCTTCTGGATGAGGTCGAAGGTGCCGATAACCGCGAGGCCGGCAAATAGTGCCAGCGGAATCGCCAAATAAAGCGGCGGCGACGCAAAGAGAAATGCTAAACTAAAAACGAGTGTACCCAGCAAAACGAGCGTGTAGGCGACAAACCGCGCGCTTAACGGCAACAATAACGTGCGCATGCTAACCTCCCCGGCCGTCGGCCCCCAAATTGGTCATTATACCTGGGCACATTTGACAGTTTGATGAGAGCACGGGATTGCGTAGGAGTAAGTGAGGCCGTGATCCCGGCCTCGCTTGTGGAGGGAGTGGGCGGGGGTGAAAATCAATCACCACGGTGTGCGGCTTTGTTAAAGCTGCAAGGACGAACGGCCGTCGTCACCGGGGCCGCCGGAGGCATCGGCCGCGGGATCGCCCTCGCCTTGGCGCGCCGCGGCTGCGCGCTGGCGCTCCTCGATATTGACGATGCAGGGCTCGCGATTACGGCCGCCCAGCTTGCCGCGTTCGGCGTGCGCGTCAGCACCTATCACCTCGACGTCTCCGACCAAAGCGCAATCGCCGCGTTTCCTGCGCAACTGACCGCCGAATATCCAGGCGTTGATGTTCTCGTCAATAATGCTGGCGTAGCGCTCGGCGGCACCTTCGAAGACGTCAGCGAAGCCGATTTCGAGTGGCTGTTCGGCATCAATTTCTGGGGCGTGGTGCGGATGACGCGCGCCTTGCTGCCGCTGCTGCACAAAAGCGACGATGCGCGGATCGTCAATATTTCGAGCCTGTTCGGCCTGATCGCTCCGCCGGGCCAAACCGCCTATGCGGCGAGCAAATTCGCGGTGCGCGCGTTCTCAGAATCGCTGCGGCACGAGCTTGCCGCTACCCCCATTGGGGTAACGGTCGTGCATCCCGGCGGCGTCGCCACCTCGATTGCAAAAAGCTCGCGGATGCCACAGCACTTATCCGCGGAGGACGCGGCCGAGCGGCGGCAGTTTTTCGATTCCTTCCTCACAATGCCGCCCGAAACCGCCGGCGAAATCATTGTGCGGGGAGTGGAAAACCGCAAAGCCCGCATCCTCGTCGGGGCCGACGCCAAGCGCGCCGCGCTGCTTGAGCGCCTGATGCCGGTCAGCTACTGGAATGTGCTGGGAGCAAAAAGGTCGAGAAAATGAGCGTGATCGCCTGGATTATCGGCGCGGCCGTGGCCGCTCTTGCCATTATGGCAGGCGGGCTCGCCATTTTCGCTGCATGGACCGCGCGGCGCGTCGAAAAGGCGCTGCCGCCATGCGGCCGCTTTGTCGAAATTGACGGCGCGCGTATCCACTATCTCGACGAAGGTTCGGGTCCGCCACTCGTACTCATCCACGGCCTCGGCGGCCAGATGCACAATTTCACCCATTCGCTGCTTGATCGGCTCAAGCTCAATCACCGGGTCATTATTCTGGATCGGCCCGGCTGCGGCTATTCCACCCGTCCCCGTAGAGCGTCGGCCGCACTTGGCGGCCAAGCCAAAGTCATCGCCGCGTTCATTGACAAGCTCGGTCTCGAACAGCCGTTGATCGTCGGCCACTCTCTGGGCGGAGCAATCGCGCTCATGCTGGGGCTGGAGCACCCGGAAAAGATCGGCGGCCTTGCGCTGCTTGCGCCGGCCACGCATGCGGGCAAGACCGTACCGCCGCTGTTCCGCGGCATTTACGTCCGCTCGCGGTTCATGCGCCGCATCGTGGCTTGGACGCTTGCCATCCCAATGTCGATCACCAACCGCGAGCTTGTACTGGGCACAGTGTTCGGCCCCGGCGCCGTGCCCGCCGACTTCGCGATCAAGGGCGGTGGCCTATTGACGCTGCGGCCGCGCAGCTTCATCGCCGCGTCAATGGATTTAATTGCCGCCATCGAGGATCTGCAGCACATGCCTGCGCGTTACGGCGGCCTGACTGTTCCGGTGGGTATCCTATTCGGGACGAACGACCTTCTTCTTGATCACGCGGTGCACGGCGGCGGGTTTGTGGAAAAGCTCCCTGGCGCACATTTCGAACTCGTCGAGGACGGCGGGCATATGATCATCATTACCGCCGCCGACCATTGCGCCGATTTTATTGCGCGCATGGCGCGCCGCGCGGCCGACGCGCGCGCCGCGACGGAATTGGTCGCTTAAGTTTTTCGCTATGGCCGAACCCATGACGGCGCATGTCGATGTCATCATTGTCGGCGGCGGATTATCCGGCATCGATGCGGCCTATCACGTGCAGACGTATTGTCCTGGCAAGCCCTACATCATTCTCGAAGCGCGCGATGCCATCGGCGGCACCTGGGATTTGTTCCGCTATCCCGGTATTCGCTCCGATTCCGACATGTACACGTTCGGATATTCCTTTCGTCCCTGGCACTCCAATGCCGCCATTGCCGATGGAGCCTCCATCCGCAGCTACATTCGCGATACCGCGCAGGCCTTCGGAATCGAGCGCAATGTGTACTTTCAGCACCGCGTCAAACGCGCCTTCTGGTCGTCCGCCGACGCGCTGTGGACCGTTGAAGCCGAGCGCGGCAGCGAGCGCGAGCCGGTGTTCCTGACCTGCAACTTTCTCATCGGTTGCACCGGCTATTACGACTATGCGGGAGGCTATACGCCCGCCTATGTCGGCATCGACGGCTTCCGCGGACGGTTCGTACATCCCCAGCAATGGCCCGAAAAACTCGACTATGCCGGTAAGCGCGTCGTGGTCATCGGCAGCGGCGCCACTGCGGTGACAATCGTTCCGGCGATAGCCGAGCGGGCGGCGCACGTCATCATGCTGCAGCGCTCGCCGACTTACGTCGTTTCTCGTCCGTCGCAGGATGCAGTAGCGAAATGGCTGCGCCGCCATTTGCCGACACGAGCGGCCTACGCGCTGGCCCGCTGGTACAACGTGCTGTTGGGG
>Ga0335078_10013402_pt1 | contig 12146 bp, 13 predicted proteins | sample Lox_Sample_32_FD_206711 | JGI IMG/M metagenome (GOLD analysis project Ga0335078, IMG submission 206711) | Soil microbial communities from Loxahatchee National Wildlife Refuge, Florida, United States - Lox_Sample_3.2 | ecosystem: Environmental > Terrestrial > Soil > Wetlands | place: USA... | reverse complement strand
CCAGCGGTGGACGGTCCCCTCGCCGGCCAAGCCGCTGTTCGAGGCCGCCTCCGCGAACCTGGTCCGGCGGTCGCCCGCCAAGGTCAACACGGGCAACAAGACCCGCGGACCCCTGCTGCTGATCGCGGGGGGGCACGACCATACCGTCCCGGCTGCGATTACCCGGTCGACCCGCAAGCTGTACCACAAGTCTCCAGCGATTACCGACCTACGGGAGTTCAACGACCGGGGCCACTCACTAACCATCGACCACGGCTGGCGTGAAATCGCCGACGAGGCGCTGAGCTGGCTCGGCCAGCGCCTCACGTAGACATGCTGGCGGGAACCTACGCCTGGAGCGTCGGTTCGTCGGGTGCGGACAGGCTCAGCACGGCGCCGGCCACCCCGGGCGACGCGCAGAACTTCGCCTCCAGCGCCCGCAGCCGCACCGCCACGTGCGACTCGGTGTCATCACCGGTGAGGTCGACATCGCCGGTCACGAAGACCATCCGCGGCCCGACGATTTCCAGCCGCAGGTAAGTCACCCGGGCCACCTCTGGCATCTCCATCAGCGCCCGGATAGCCGCCGAACGTACCCGGGGGTCGGCTTCCTCGCCGACCAGGAACCGCCGGTTATGGTTGATCAAGACGACCGCGACGACGCCCAGCAGCACGCCGACCAGGATCGAACCGATTGCGTCCGGGACCGGGGAGCCGGTCAGCTGGTGGGCGGCCAGCCCGGCCGCCGCGATGACCAGGCCGGTCAAGGCGGCAGAGTCCTCGGCGAACACCGCCCGCAGCGTGGGGTCGGAGGTGGCTATCACGTGCTCGATCAGATCCCGCTGCAGCGACTCGGCCTCGGATCTGGCCTGCCGGACCGACTGGAGGAACGAGATTCCCTCCAGGACAAAGGACACCGCCAGCACCACATACCCGACGAGGAAGTGTTCGGCCGGCTGCGGGTGGATCAGTTCCTGGATGCCGTGCGTCACCGATATGGCGCCGCCGGCCACGAAAAGCCCGACCGCGGCGAACAGCGACCACACGTAGGCTTCCCGGCCATGGCCGAACGGGTGAGCGCGGTCGGCCGGGCGGCGTGCCCGGCGGTTGGCGATCAGCAGGAAGATCTCGTTGCCGGAGTCGGCCCACGAATGCGCCGCCTCGGCCACCAGCGACGCCGATCCGGTCACCACGGCGGCGGCCGACTTCGCGAGCGCTATCAGCACGTTCGCGCCGAGGGCCACCAGCACCGTAGTGAAGCTCTCCGATGCGTCGGCGCCGCGCAGCAACGGCACCGGCATGAGCGGCTCACGAGATCCGCGGGCAACCCCCTCAGCCGCCACCGGTGCCGGAGCCTGCTCACCACCCTGCTCGCGCGCCACCAACCACTCTTAACACACGGGAACGGGGATAATGAATTCATGGCCAGCGGAGTGGTCCGGTGCGGGCACTGCGGCCAGGCGAACCGGGTGCCTGCCGCGGCGGCCGGGATGCCCCGTTGCGGCACGTGCCATCAGCCGCTGCCATGGATCGCTGATGCCGACGACACGACCTTCGGCGAGGTTGCCGATGCCGCCAAGATTCCTGTCATCGTCGACTTGTGGGCCCCCTGGTGCGGGCCGTGCCGCATGGTCAGCCCCGCGCTCGAGCAACTCGCCCGCGACCTGGCGGGCCAGGTCAAGCTGGTCAAGGTGAACGTCGACACCTCGCCGCAGATCACGCAGCGGTTCGGCGCCCAGGCTATCCCGACCCTGCTGGTACTGCGCCGCGGGCAGGTGACCGCCCGGCAGACCGGCGCCGCCCCGCTGGCCGCGCTGCGGACCTGGGTCGACAATGCGCTCGCCAGTGCCGCCGGCTGAGCGTTGAATCTCAGGGCCGCCGATCAGGAGAATCTCGGCGTGCTGGGTGTGATGGCTACTATGCTCAGCTGCGGTGTCGGGCTTGCGGAAGGGACAACTCCCCGCCCTGCGGCGGCGGTACGCGTGCGGCCGTTGGGCCGCACGCCTGCTGCGTGCGGCCGCGGCCGTGCTCGTGGTGCTGGCGTCCGTAGCCGCCGCCACGTCCTGTGGCGGTGCTCCCCGGCCTGACCAGCACGCTCAGGTCCGCCTGGCGGCACAGACCCGCCCGCCCGCGTCCCAGACGTCGGTGCTGGCCGGCCAGGCCGATGTGGTCGCCGGGAGCCTCGTACAAGAATTGTTCGCCTCGGCGCCGGTGGTGATCATCGCCAGTCCGGACCGGCCCGCTGAGCTGGCGGCGGCTACCCGGTGGGCTCTGCGGGCCCACGCGCCGCTGCTGCTGGCCTCGGCCGGGCCCGGCGGGGCCGTGGTCAGCGCCACGCTGCGGGCGCGGATCAAGGCACTGCACCCGCGCGCCGCGCTCGCAATGGGGGTGGACGGCAATGCGCTCGCGGCCGCGCTGCCGGGCATCCGGGTGGTCACCGACCCGGCGATGCTGCCTGCCACGACGGCACCCCCGCCCCTGGGCCACCTGGCGCTGCTCGTGCAGGCCGGTGACCGCGGCGCCGCGACGCTGGCCGCAATGACCACCGCGCGTGTGGCGGGAGCGCGGGTGATCGCCGTTCGCGGCGGCGACCCGCGTACCGACCCGGCCGCCATCGCCTCGCTGTCGGCAGCCCGGCCCCGGCAGGTGATCGCCATCGGCGCAGGCTTCGCCCCGGCTGGCCAGCTGGCCTCCCGGGTCGCCGCCGCGCAGACCGGGGTGCAGTTGCCCGGCGGCGGCCAGATCATGTTCCCCGGGCGCCTGCTGGTCGCCCTGTACGGGCACCCGGGTGCTCCTGCGCTGGGCGTCCTGGGCCACCAGGGATTGTCGGCCAGCATCGCGCGGGCCAGGAAGGTTGCCGCGGCGTACCACGCCCGCAGCCGCGTCCCGGTCATACCCACGATGGAGATAATCACCACCGTTGCCGAGGCGCACCCGGGGCCGGACGGCAGCTACTCGTACCAGTCCCCCGTGTCCTTCCTGCGCCCCTGGGTGCGCCGGGCGGCGGCCGCCGGGATGTACGTCGTCCTGGATCTGCAGCCGGGCCGGGCCAGCCTGCTCGCCCAGGCCAGGAGGTACCAGTCGCTACTCAAGCTGCCCGATGTCGGGCTGGCCCTGGACCCGGAGTGGAAACTGGCGCCGGGGCAGTTGCCGGACCGGCAGATCGGCAGCGTGAGCATCAGCGAGGTCAACAGCGTCATCACATGGCTGGCCGGCCTCACCGCGCACTACCGGCTCCCGCAGAAGCTCCTGGTGCTGCACCAGTTCAGGCTGTCCATGATCCGCGACGAGCACGAACTCGACACCCGGCACCAGGATCTGGCGATCCTCATCCACATGGACGGGCAAGGCACTCCCGGCGATAAGCAGCAGACCTGGGACGCCGTCACCAGGGCCGCCCCCGCCGGGGTGTTCTTCGGGTGGAAGAACTTCTATACCAAAGACCATCCGATGATGAGCCCGCAGCAGACGATAGCCAGGACCCCGCAGCTATCCATGATCTCCTACCAGTAACCACACCTGGCTTTCTCGACCAGCAGCCAGGCTGGGCCGTTTGGCCCGCTCCGCACGGGTAGACGTTGCCGGTTGCCGGTAATGCGACCGAGCGAGAGGATGCGGCGGAATGAGCCGATCGGTGAGGGCGGCGCTGTTCGACGTGGACGGCACCCTGGTCGACACCAACTACCTGCACGCGGTGACCTGGTGGGAGGCGTTCGCCCAGGCCGGCTACCAGCCGGCGATGGCGGACATCCACCGGGCGATCGGGATGGGCTCGGACCAGATGCTCGACAAGCTGCTCCCAGCCGATCGCGACAGGGCCGCCGACGCGGATATGCGCGCGGCGCACAGCACCCTGTACGCCACGTACTGGTCCCGGCTGCGGCCGCTGCCCGGCGCAGCCGATCTGCTTCGGGCGTGCAAACAGCGCGGGCTGGCGGTGGTGCTGGCCAGTTCGGCCGATGAGCCCGAATTCAATGCGCTGCGCGCCGCCCTGGACGCCGAGGACGCAATCGACGCGGCCACATTCGCCGGGGATGTCGAGTCCAGCAAGCCCGCCCCGGACCTGGTGGAGGCGGCACTGGACAGGGTCGGCGTGCCGGCACACCAGGCGGTATTCACCGGTGACACGGTCTGGGACGTACAGGCGTGCCAGAAGGCCGGGGTTTCGTGTATCGGCCTGCTGAGCGGCGGCATCAGCCGTGATGAGCTCACCACGGCTGGCGCGGCCGAGGTCTACCCTGGCCCGGCTGACCTGCTCGCGGCTCTACACGGCAGCCTGCTGGGCGGCGCCAGCCATCAATGAGGAGCGCGGCGATTCCAGATCGCGCCGAGCCTGCCGGCCCCCGCTCGGGCTCCGCCGATACGGCGTGGATGCCTCGCTCATGTCGCTGTTAGGGCTCGTAGAGAAATAACCCGTGTCGTTCTGGGCCAGGGTGCCCGCATCAACCAACGGGAGCGGACGGCCCTGGCTGCCATGGAAAATGACCTCGCTCGCTCCAGCCCGAAACTGGCGTCGATGCTGACGATCTTCTCCCGGCTGACCGAGCTCCCGGTGGGCGAGTGGGTCCAGCCTGCTGTCGGCGACCTGGGAACGGGTGTCGCCGAGCGGGTCAGCAGCCGCCGCATCCGGCATCATCTCAGCCGGGCGCGGTGGCGGTGGCTGTGGCTCGTGGCTGCGGTGGCGCTACTCGCCCTGGCCCTGACGGTCAGCCATGGCACAGGGAAGCAACCATGCACGGCGTCGCGGATCGGGGTATGCGGACAGGCACACGTCGCCCCGGCCGTGCGGCCAGGCACAAGCAGGGCGGGCGGCCTGTAGGCAGGCGCGGACTCAACCGGTACCCCCACCCATTGCCGTCCCCGGACCCGTCGGCCGGGCCGCTGCCACGATCGCCGGAAAGCTTCGGGACCGACCGTTCAGAATCCTGAAATCCACTGAGATGGCAAACATGTCAGGCTAGAAGAAACCCCATCCCTGCTGTCCGGCCGATAAACCCGAGGACATCATCTCAGCGGAGCCGATGCGATAATAGATTCGGCTTCGCGTCATCGCGGCGCTATCTTCGCTTCGCGATGTAGTGGCCGACGGAACATTTTCGGGCATCCGCCGACGAATTATCGCCGACGTCAGCGGCCTGAGCAGCTGGAAGGTGACAATGCCGCGGCTGACCCAGCGGGACTTCGAGCGGCTGCTGGAGTTCCGCGTCACCTTGCGGCGCTTCCGGCGCTGGAGTGAGGACCAGGCGCAGGCCGCGGGCCTCACCCAGGTACAGCACCAGCTGCTCGTAGCGATCAAAGGGTACCCGGGTGACGTGCCTCCCACCGTGGGCGAACTCGCGGGCTACCTGCTCCTGCGCCCGCACAGCACGGTGGAGCTCGTCGACCGCGCCGAGGCCGCCGGCCTGGTCGAGCGGACGCCGGACGCCGACGACGGCCGCCTGGTGCGCGTTCGCCTAACCCGGGAAGGCGACCGCATACTGCAGCAGCTGACCCCGGCCCACCTGGACCGCCTGCACGAGCTCGCGGTCGTCCTGGACGAGCTCGTGACCCGGCATGACAGCCGCCCCGATGCCCCAGCTGAGACAGGCTGATCCGGATTTCCAGCCCGGCCAGCGCCCGATCCTGCCCAGCTAGTGACACCTCGCCACGCTTATCTCAGCCTGTCCGTGAACATCGGCAAGTTTATTTCGTGCTACGATATAATTAAACCTGTTTACGCAATCCAGGATTCGCTTAGCGGTGGAGGTGAAAGGCCATGGGCCTCAGCGCACGCGAGCGGCAGGCCCTGCGCTCGATCGAGGGCGATCTAACGGTCTCGGAACCGAGGCTGGCGTCGCGGCTGGCTATGTTCAGCCGTCTGACCGTTGGCGAGGCCTTCCCGGCGCGCGAGAGCATCCACGCCTGCTCGTTCAGCGCGGAATTTCGCTGGCCGTTGGTGTGGCCGGTGCTATGGCTGGTCATCAGCGTCGCACTGATTAGCGTGGGACTGGCCGTTGGTCATGACGGCGGCCAGGCGGCATGCCGCGCGTCGGCCCCGTCCTGCGCATGGCATACGGGAGGGTTCGCGGTCTGGTAGGCCGCGGCGAGGGCCACGCGCCGGTCAGACGAAGAGCCGGCGGGTGACGATGCCGTCCCCGACGGTACTCCCGAGCCACAGGTCGAAATGACCTCCGATGCTTAGGTAGTCGGTCACGTCATCGCCGGCCAGCCGCAGCGTCGCCAGAAAGCGAGAGCTGCCCGGCTGGATGGGCCTCTCATCGTCGCAGCTGACCAGGGCCGTGTAGATCTGGCTGCGCCCGGATTCCTCGTCCCGGCCGCGCAGCACCATGCGTCGCGGCGCGGAACCCAGCGTGGCGCCCGGGTCGCCGTCACTCCCGCCGTACAGCGTGACCAGGGCCTGAACCTTGGCGCGCACGATGTCCCGGTCACGCGGATCCAGCGGCAGGGGCTCGAGCCGCCGCTGGGCTGGATCATGGCGTTTGCTGATACGGATCTTCCTCATTGAGGCTCTCTTCCGCACGGTACCTGCCGCTGCCAGGAGCGAGCCCAGTGCGCTTCGAGCCTCGGCTGTCCTCTTGGCTACCCACCAGCGCCAGATCATGCCTCGATCTGGCGTTGATCATTCCGGGCGGGCAAGAAAGTCGCCGTCTGGCCTCCATGCCGCCATGAACGCACACCACTGCCGGCCAAGTTGCTTCCGTCGGCTCATGCTCAATGCGGGCAAGCACTCAGGCAAGACATCGCGCTCCTCGTGCACGAGGTGCTCAGCGCTGACCGCCATGACGGTCGTGACCGCACGCCACCACGGCGCCGACCCGACGGATTGCGCGGCTGCCTCACCGATGCTCCCGCGGATGTCGTCATGGTCGGCGATCGAGTCTGCACCGGCTGACCGCCCTGGTGGCCGAACTGGTCCCGGGCGGCACCGCGGCGGCGGTGGCGATCGCCATGGCCAGTGGGGCGCTGGTTTTCGCGGCTTCGGACCAGCGGCTGGAGGAACTCCACCGGCTTCAGGTCGACGGCGACGACGGACCGGTCGTGGAGTCCCTGCGGCACAACGAGCCGCGGCGGGTGGATGACACGACCGCTGAATGCCGCTGGCCGGCGTTCTGCCGGGCCGCCGCCGACGCCGGATTCGCCAGTTGCCTGGTGCTCCCGCAGAGGCCTTCGGCCTGCTCAGCCGCTACTCCCAGAACACCAACCAGCGGGTCAGGAAGATCTCCGCCGCGCTCGTCCAGGGACGGATAGCCGCCACCAGATTCCGGCCGCCGGCTGACCCTTCCGTCTGACTCGTGCGCGAATAAGCAGTCATCGCCACCCACGGCGCGGCGGTTCCGCTCCGGCGGACCGAGGCTCACGCGCGGGCATGATGTCACCGCGGCGGGGCAGACGGGGCTCATGCGGTACGAGGAAATGCGCCGGCAGACGGACCACGACGATGATCGCCTTGGCCCGCCCGGAGAGGGCGCCGCCGAGACGGCCGAGAGGGCGGGACGCGAGGTGGCTGAGACGGGCCGCGAAGTTGCGTCCAGCCGGTGGATGTGTGGGCTGGCCCGGGCGGGCCTGCTGGCGCGGGGAGTGAATTACCTGCTCGTCGGGGCGCTAGCCGTGCTGATCGCACTCGGCTCCCGCGGCGAGCAGGCTGACACCACCGGCGCGCTGCGCGCCGTCGCCGGGCACCCCGGCGGAATCGTCGTGCTGTGGCTGCTGGCGGCGGGATTTGCCGGGCTGGCCCTGTGGCGGTTCGCCGAAACCGCATACGGGCAGGCCGGGCCGGGCGGCCAGGCAGTGCACAAGCGGCTGGTGTCGCTGGCACTGGCCGTGCTCTACGGCGGCACCTGCGGGGTCGTGGTCAATTTCATCCTCGGCGCCGGCGGCAGCACGTCCAGCGACACCGAATCGAAGAGCTTTACCGCCCGGCTCCTTGCGCATAGCGGCGGCCAGGTGCTGGTCGCGGGGATCGGCGTGGCGGTTGCCGCCGTGGGCGTCGGCGTGGGCATCTACGGGCTCCGCCAGATGTTCGCCACCTACCTGCGCACGGCGCAGATGAGCGCCGCTACCCGCAAGGTGGTCGAGGGCCTCGGCGTCGCCGGTTACCTGACGCGCGGAGCGGTGTTTTGCGTCGTCGGCGCGTTCCTGATCGATGCGGCTGTCACCTTCGACCCGCAGAAGGCGCAGGGCCTCGACGGCTCGTTGCGCAAGACCGCAGCTACCCCGCTGGGCCCGTGGCTGCTTCTCGCCGTCGCGCTCGGATTGGTGATCTTCGGGTTGTACTCCTGGTGCGAGGCCCGGTGGCGCATGGTCGAGCCCGGCTAGCAGGGCAGGCATGTCCGCGGCCATGACGGGTAGCGGGATTGCTCACGGTACCGACTGACCGGTTGGGAACAGGACGATGGCGACTGTCACCGAGGTAAACCTCACCTGTGACGTATGCGGCGACACGAACGACATCAAGACCAGGACGTTCGGCCTCGATGGCCAGGCATACGAGATTGATCTGTGCCGGCGTGACGGTGACGCCCTGGGCAGAGTTGCCGCTCGGTACATGGCGAGGGCCCGGAAGGTCACCGCCAAGCGGCGTCGCGGGCCGCGCGGTGGCGGGCCGCGGGCGAAAGCGACAACCAGCCGCTCGACGACGGCCGCCAGCGCCGCGGGCGTGCCGCGGCAGAAAGGCATCTATGTCTACGGGATCCTCCCGGCTGATATCGAGGTGGCCGCCGGCATACCTGGCGTCGGGGAACATCCCGGACTGCTGCGTGACGTCCGCTGCGACGGGCTGGCCGCCTTGATCAGCGAGGTGGACTCGTCCGGACGGCTGGGGTCGCCCGATGACCTGCGGACCTACCGGGAGATCCTGGATGCCACCGCCGCCGAAGTACCCGTCCTGCCCCTGCGCTTCGGGACGATCATGGCCAGTGAGGACGCGGTGGCCAAAGACTTGCTGGCGGCCCGTCACGGCGAGTTCACCGCTGCTCTCGATCGGCTTGAGGGCCGCACCGAGTTCCAGGTCAAGGGCCGCTACGTCAAGGACGCCGTCCTGGGTGAGGTCGAGTCGCAGAACAAGCAGGCCGCGGTCAAGGCCAGGCGAGAAGAGGACACGCGGACCTTGATGCAGGCCATGGAGGGACTGTGCCTGGCCAGCGTCGCGCGGGAGCCGGCCCGCGAACTGGATGCGGTCCATGTCGCGTTCCTCGTGGCCGTCGACCAGGAGCCCGAAGTGGAGCGGGCGATCGACGATCTGGCCCATGAGTGGGAAGGGCGGATCGACGTTCAGCTGCTGGGGCCCATGGCCGCATACGACTTCGCCGGGGCTGCGCAACCCGAAAGCTGACGGTCAGGACTCCTGTACGGGACAGCGGTAGATCGTGAACAGTGCGCTGGCCGACTCGGCCCGCAGGAAGCTGCCGTCGTGGCCGGTTACCCACGGATCAAGCGTGACGCCCCTGTCGTGCGCAGCGACGGCTGCCCCGTCCTTGGCGTATAGCTCAGTCGCGTACGCCACGGGCTTGTCGATGTCGTCGCTGATCTGGAGCACGTAGACAACCTGCATGGCAGGTGCTACTGCCCGGCAGAGCGCGGGTCTAATCACGTTAGGGCCCACGTCGACGGGGTAGAGCACGGCCTTCAGCGAAAGGCGGTGCAGGCGTGGACCACAGGACGACCGACGCGACAGCCGATCCGGGCACGACACAGCGGCCCGATCCCCCAGACGCACTGGTCAGGCTCGGCGCGGCCGGGTGGGCGGCGGCGGCCAAGCGTTCGATGAAGGAATTCAAGGAAGACAACCTGCGGGACTGGGCGGCGGCGCTGACTTACTACGGAATCCTGTCGATCTTCCCCGGCCTGCTGGTCCTGGTGTCCTTGCTGGGCCTGCTGGGCAAGTCCGCCACCCAGCCGGTGATCACCGGCCTGACCAAGGCGGCACCGGGCTCGGTCCGCCAGGTCGTCCTCAACGCGATGGTCCACCTGCAGCACAGCCACGCGGCCGCCGGGCTCCTGGCGGCAGTCGGCATCGTGGTCGGCCTGTGGTCAGCATCGGGTTATGTCGCCGGCTTCATGCGCGCATCCAACGTCATCTACGACGTGCCCGAGGGCAGGCCGCTGTGGAAGACCGTGCCAGTCCGGCTGGGCGTGACCCTGGTCGTACTGGTCCTGCTGGTTGCTTCGGCCCTTATCGTGGTGATGACCGGCACGCTCGCGGCCAAGGTGGGACACGCGCTCGACATCGGGTCGGCCGCCGTCACCGCCTGGAACATCGCCAAATGGCCGGTGCTGCTGATCATTGTCAGCGTCATGTTCGCCATCTTGTACTGGGCCAGCCCGAACGCCAGGCACGGGTTCCGGCTGGTGAGCCCGGGCAGCGTACTGGCCGTGTCGCTGTGGCTGATCGCATCGGGACTGTTCGCGCTCTACGTGGCCAACTTCGGGAGCTACAACAGGGTCTACGGCAGCCTCGCCGCAGTGATCATCTTCCTGATCTGGATGTGGATCTCCAACATCGCGGTGCTGATCGGCGCGGAGTTCAACGCCGAACTCGAGCGGGGCCGCGCCATCGCCAGCGGACTCCCGCCGGACCAGGAACCGTTCACCGAATTGCGCGACACACGCAAGCTGCCCGCGGACTAAAGGCCAGGCCTGCCCAGGCTCCGTACCTGCATGTCAGCAAGGTGCGTCACGTCACGTGAGCAAACCTGCTTCTCGTACATGAGCACAGCGTGTCACAAGAAACTTGGCTACTTGAACGGTAAGCGAAACTCGGCCTGCGATGCGCTGACCTGGTATTACGCCGCGAGGCACGGCCGGGAGCGAGGCGGCCCGCGATAGTCGTCGGCATTACCGTGCACTTCTTGTTTTGGCCGTGCTGACCAGGGGTAGTCGGTGGACTCATGCGTGAAGCCATGAACAAGACGTAGTAGGGGAGATCGACCCGTGGAGAGGGGTTATTGAGATGAAATGCGGTGCACAGACCGCACTAGCGATCGGTGTTGGCTACATACTCGGTCGGCGGCGCAAGATGCGCCTGGCCACGATGCTAGCCGCCGGAGCGGCCACCGGAGCCGCGGCCAAGTTGGGGCCCACCGCGCTGAAGCAGGGAACCAAGTACCTCGGCAAGACCGATATCGCCGGTGCGCTCGGCCCTCAGGTTACCGAGATCGTCAATACCGTTCGCGGGGAACTGCTCGACGCGGCCAAGGGTGCCGCCACCGCGGCGGTAACCAGCCGGATCGACTCGCTGAGTGACAACCTGCACGATCGGGCCGAAACCCTGAGGAACCCCGAAGCCGCAGCGGGCAAGGTCGCCGACACCGCCGATGAGACTGTGGACCGCGCGGGTGAGACCGTTGGCCGCGCGGGTGAGACCGTGGGCCGCGCGACCGGGCTACGGCGTCGTCGCCGGGCCGCCGACGTCGAGGACGAGGCCGGGTCTGACGACCAGGAGCGGGGCAACGGCCGTGTCCGGCGCGGGAGGTCCCGGGCCAGCGAAGAGCCGGATGAGTATGACGAGCCTGCCGACGAGTACGAGGACGAGGACCTAGACGAGCCGCCGGCGGATGAAGCTGACGAACCCGAGGAGGACGAGGAGCCCGCGCCGCGGCGTCGCAGGAGCACTCGTTCGCCTGTCGTCCGGAGGAGGTAACCGACATGGCGCGAGAAGAACCGGAGAACCGCGACGGGCCGATGGGCCGACTCAAGGGCGAAGTCGGCGAACTGGCCGGTGCGCTCAGCAACCGGGCCGTGACGTCGCTGCTCGACCGGGTCCAGGGTACGAGTGGCCGCCTGAACAAGTACGTGGAAGGCGGAGGCGGCCCAGGCATCATGGCCGCCGTCACCGGGGCGAAAGGCATTGCCGAAGGCAAGTCTCCGGGCCGGTCCATGCTCGGTGCCGGGATGGCAGGCATCAAGGAGAAGGTCTCCGGCCTGTTCCGTAGGGGCGGTAAGGGCGGCGGGAGCAAGAAGCTCAAGCTGATCAACATCGTCGAGTCGATCGACGTGGGCGTCCCCGTCACGCTGGCCTACAACCAGTGGACGCAGTACAACGACTTCCCCAAGTTCACGAAGAAGGTCGAGAACGCCGACAAGACCGGCAACGAAGACGAAGAGCAGAAGATCAACTGGAAGGCGCAGGTCTTCTGGTCGCACCGCACCTGGGAAGCCACGGTCATCGA
>Ga0335078_10013401_pt1 | contig 12147 bp, 11 predicted proteins | sample Lox_Sample_32_FD_206711 | JGI IMG/M metagenome (GOLD analysis project Ga0335078, IMG submission 206711) | Soil microbial communities from Loxahatchee National Wildlife Refuge, Florida, United States - Lox_Sample_3.2 | ecosystem: Environmental > Terrestrial > Soil > Wetlands | place: USA... | reverse complement strand
GCGGCGCAGTCGGCCAGTGTGAAGTCCTCACCGGCCAGCCAGCCGTCGTGCTCGCGTGCGTTGAGGTGGCGGTCCAACGTGGCGTAGGCGAGGTCGAGGCCGGCATGAGCCTGGGAGACGCCGTATGGGTCTCTAGCGCCGGGGGGTCGCAATGCGTCGCCGACGATCCTCTGCACCGGCGTGCTGACATAGCCGTCGGCCACGCGATCCCACAGTCGGGCCTGCAGCGCCTCATTGGGGTCGGCGGGAATCAGGGGCGGCGCGTCGCCGTGGCGGTCGAGGTGCTCAACGATGATCGACGACTCGGCGACTACGAGGCCATCATCGAGGAGGATGGGGATCGATGCCGGTGGCCACAGAGCCGCGAGCGCGGAGCGGTCGACCTCGACGAGGTCGGCCGAGAACGGCACATCACGCTCGTAGAGCGCGATGAGCGCCTTCCAGCAATACAGCGCAAAGGGGTGCTGATACAGGACGAGGGTCACGCGGCAACCTCGCCGGCGAGGGAGGCCGCGAGCCCGTCGAGCAGCAGGCCGGTGCCATGTTCGCGCTCGGCCGGGTCTTCGAGGTCGTCGAGGAACGCGCCGTGCTCGGTGAAGATCAAGTGGGTGCCGGCGCCGTCGTCAGTGCGCAGTTCGATGGTCGTTAACGAGACCGAGGTCAGGCGCCCGTCGAGGAGCATGTCGTAGGCGAACACGATCCGCTCGTTGTCGACGATGTCATGGAAGCGGCTGCGGAAGAGGTGGTGGGTGCCCCGGTGGTCGCGTCCTGCGTTCAGCTCGCCGCCGCCGACGCGGAAGTCCAGCGACCACTCAATGTCGGTCCAGCTGTCGGGCATCCGGAACCAGCGCTGTCGCAGCTCGGGGTCGGCGAACGCCTGGAACGTCTGCTCGGGGCTCTGGCGGAAACGCCGTTCGATGGTGAAGTCGTGCTGACGGATGCTCATTTGTTGCGATATCCCTTCGTGGTCGGGAAAGCGTCGTCGAGGACGTCGCCCAACAGGTCGAGCCGACGTTCCCAGGTAATGCGGTGCTCGGCGATCCAGTGCTCGACCGCGCGCATCGGGCCGGGTTCGAGCCGACAGGTACGCACCCGGCCGACCTTCTCGGAGCGCACGAGCCCGCTTCGCTGGAGCACGTCGAGGTGCTGCAACACGGTCGGTAGCGACACGTCCAGCGGCGCCGCGAGTTCGCTTACCGACGCGGCGCCACGGGTGAGCCGCACCACGATCGCGCGGCGGTTGGCGTCGGCCAGCGCGTGGAATGACTGATCGAGTTGCCGGGGCTCAGCGAGCGCCACGGCTGGACACCGTAGCACAACACTTAGGTGACCGCCTAACTATTTTCTCGTCAGACGTTGCTCACTACCCTCGGGGTTACGATCGAGCGGCTCGCACCGGGGTATGTCGAGCTAGGGCTGGCCAGTCGCGCGGACCTCATGCAGCAGCACGGATTCGTCCACGCCGGCGCCATTAGCACTATCGCCGACTCCGCCTGCGGCTACGCCGCCTACACCGGATTTCCACAGGATCGCGATGTTCTCACCGTTGAGTTCTCGATGAGTCTCGTCTCGCCCGCGGCACAATCGGCGTTTGTCGCCGCCGGGCGCGTTATCCGGTCGGGTCGAACGCTCACCATCCGCCGGGGCGAGGTCTACGGCCTCGGAGAGGATGGCGAGCGGAATCTGGTGGCGCTCATCCAGGCAACGATGATGGCCGTCACCCGGATGTCAGCGAACGCATAAGAGTTCAGCTGTTGGCGATGACGCTTCGAGGCGCCTACGCGCGAGCCTTTGGCGCAGATGCGCTACCGCCGGAGTGCCGTAGATCTCGCCGGAGTGATGCTGCGGCCGACGGCGGCGCTCCGAGAGATGCAGGAGGTCAACGGCGACAAGGACGCTCAGTGCGACGGCCGGCCACAGCCCGAGCACGAGCAACGGGTGGGCAAGGTCATGCCCGTTGAAGTAGACGACGTCCCGCACGCCGCTGACGATTGCGTTGTTTGGAAGCCAGGGAGCGATTTGACGGAAGCCGCCCGGGAGGAATCCGATTGGCACCGACCCGCCGGAGATGGCGTTACCGACAAAGATGAACGCGATGGCCGCCAGTGCGGTGCCGGGCAGGCCGACGACGGACTGCAGGGCAGCGACGAATAGCACGAAGGAGAGGGCGCCGAGGAAGCCGAGGCCGATCAGTGGAGCGGCGGCGCCGGTGAGGGCTCCGAGGATCGTGTCCATGGCCAGGACGCCGGCGCAGGCAGCGAGCAGCGCGAACAAGGTCGCGGCGGCGACGCGCCACCACAGCCGCAGGCGCATTCCGACCAGGAACAGGCCAACGCCGCCGAGCACGCTCGGAATGAGCAACCCGAGGCCGAACACGAAGCTGGAGAGGCCGCTGCGGTCGGCATTCGACAGCGGAGCGACGTCGAGCGACTTGGCGGCACGATGCATGGACTGCGACGCGGCGGTGAGCGCCGCCGTGAGTGCCTGCTGCTGGAGGACGTCTTCTGCGCCCGCGGTCACGATCGTGACCGGGCCGGTTGAGGGCACGATGAGGGCGGCGGCGGTCGACTGCGAGCGCACGCTATCTGTCGCGGCCCGGGCGGTGGCGGCGGTCTGGAGGTCGAAGCCGCCCGGTTGGGCGTGCTGGAGGCCGGCCCGGAGATGGGCGCGGACCGAAGGCGCGGCTGCGACGGCGATGCGCACCCCGTGCGGCTTTGGGGCGTGGTCGGCGTAGCCGAACGACAAGGTGATCCCCAGTCCAAGGATCGCGGCGAACGCAGCGATCGCGAACAGTCGGCGTGGGCTGGGCAAGGGGGGCGCCGGTCGGTGCCCAAGCGCTGTCGGCGCAGTGTCCGCGCTGAGATCCATGGGTGCCTCGGAGGTGGTGTTCATGGCCCATCGATTCGTCGGGAGGAAGTTTCTCTACGTGTTGAGAATACACGTTGAGTAAACGTGTGTCAAACTCTCTTTATGACCGATTCGGGCGCCCCTTCACAGGGCCCGGGTGCGCGCCGTCGCGGCGGCCGGCGGCCCGGCAGCAGTCCCTCGCGTCAGAAGATCCTGGAAGTCGCCCGACTCGCCTTTCCCGCCAACGGCTACGCCGAGACGTCGTTGCGGGGGATCGCTCGCGAGGCCGGGGTGGACCCGTCGCTGATCGTGCAGCTATTCGGATCCAAGGCGGGTCTGTTCGCAGCGGTTGTCGAGTGGCCGTTCGACGCGAGCCAGATCGCCGCCCAGATCCAAGACATTCCAGCCGGGCAGGTCGGCGAGCACACGGCGCGCCTGTTCATCGGCCACTGGGATCGCGATGAGCACCGCAATCCGATCGTCTCCTTGATTCACGCCGCGCTCTCGGACTCTGCCGCGGCCACGATGCTGCGCGAGTTCATCACGGTCAACCTCACTCTGCCCGTCGTCGAGCGCGTCGGCGCCGACCGACCCCAGCTTCGTGCCGCTCTGCTCGCCTCACAACTCCTCGGGTTCGGTCTCTCCCGCTACGTCCTTGGCTTCGACGCGCTCACTTCGGCCGACAGCGAGGAACTGATCGCCGCGCTCGGCGCGACCCTGCAGAACACGTGCACGAGTCCCCTCTCATGACCGCGCCTTTCCGAGAAAGCCCAGATGTTTCACGAGGAGCTCTCCAAGGGCGTCAGCATTGTTGATGGCCCCAACGTCAGTGGAGTCGAACACCGCATCCCAGATCTGGGAAAAGAGCTCCTGCGTGTAGATGGTGCCGTCGCCCCGCATCACCACCTTCACCTGGTCGGTTGCACGTGCTAGCGCCTGCCGGTACTCACGGGCGGCTTCCCTGCCTCCGAGCACGTCCTCGACCAGAAGCTCGTCGAACATGTGGATGTACGCGCCGTGGCCTGTCTTGTCCAGCGCGTAGTCGATGGCCGGCTTGTCGTGGCCGAGTGCGTCGCGGAACTTGTCAGCGTCGAGGCCCTCATCGAGGTTGACGGGCATGCCGGATGCGCCCCCGAAGTGGTCCTCGAGCCAAACCTGCGGCCGGACCGGGACGATCTCGTGGCCGGCCTCTCGGTAGATCCTGAGCATGAGCTTCTTGATCCGGTCGGGGTCGCGCCGTGCCACAAAGACCTTCTTGGTGTCCTCCCAGAGCTTCGCCATCTTAGGGTCCCCCTTCACGAGCTCCGCCCAGTCCAGCTTCTCGAGCTCTGCCCACTCCGAGTTCACCTGGGCGAGGTCGTGCGTGAGCGCCCGGATCGGGCCATCAATGGCCTGATCCAGAGCCTCGACCGTCGCGTACTTGCCACCAGGGGGCATGCGCCAGATCGGGCTCCTTCGCGCGTACGGCGGGAGTGGTCTGGCGGGAGGCTTCGGATGTTCTATGCGTGGCTTGGGTTCGTACGCGGTCGGCGGCCTCGCGGGCGGCTTGGGGTGGGACGTGGGCGTCGGCGTCGGCGGCTTGGGCTCGTACGCGGGCGGCCTGACAGGCGGCTTGGGGTGGGAGTTGCGGTAGCTCTTTAGGTCATCGAGCGTCTGCTTGCCGAAGCCGGGCTGCTTCTTCCCGGCGATTCGGTCGAGTTCGTCGAGGAGTCGTCTGAGCCTCGCGGCTTCTTCGATCTCCCGGCGGGCCTGGACGAGCCGGTTCAGTTCGCTGATGGCATGGAACGCTTTGATCAGCGGAAGCCCGTCGATGCCAAGGGAAATCAGGTCGACGGCGAACGGGAGTAGGGACGGGTCCTCAGTCGAGAGTGCCTTGGCTCGGTCCAAGGCGGTGTTGTTCAGCATCTTGTGCTGCTTGTAGCTCTCCCAATCTTCGACCGCGCTGGTGGCCGACAGGGCCGCACCCGCTAGTCCGATCGCGACCCCCAGGGTCGCGCCGCCGGTGGGGATCAGGGTGGCGAGCACGATCAGGGCCATCAGGCCTTCGGCGATGTAGGTGGAGATCGAGGTCTCCTCGGCGGCGTCGACGAGGTCGTTGACCTTTCCGGCGCGGATCGATCCCTCGGGCACGAACATCGCCGCTTTGGTCAGGGCGACGACCGGTGCCAGCGAGAGTGCCTTCAGATAGCTGTGATCCAGGCGGAAGCGCAGGACGCGGATGTCCCGCAGCTTCGGCAGGAGGTGCACCAGCATCGTCTTCATCTGCGGCCTCGATCCCTGTTCGCCGCCGACCTGGTCGAGGGCGCCGAGGTCGACGTCCTTCAGTTGCGGTTTGGTGCTTCGGAACGAGGCGAGGACCGGATGGCGCTCCTCTGCCGTGGCCCACATGACAGACAGCCGGCGGTCGGCTGCCTCGAACCGTTGCCTCGCGGCCTGGTAGCCGACCTCGTCGGGGATGTACTCACCTCGCTGCCAGTCGTGCTTGACGAAAGCGGCCATCGGCTGGCGCAGGTCCTCGACGACTTGCTGTTGCGCCCTCAGAGCCCGGACGTCCTGGGCGAGGGTGAGGCGGTGCATCCTGCCCGGCCTCGGCTTGTTGATCTCGTCGTGGTAGCTGTCCGCCTCCCATGGGGCGGGACTACTGACGAGCCGCTCCGCGACGTCATCGACGCTCTGGTGAGCGAGGTCGTTGGCGCCCCGGTCAGCCCACTCCGCACTCAACCCGTAGGACATGAGGGTCCGCAGAATCTCCTTCTCGCCCTGAGCCAACATCCCGCGCGCGAAGTCTGCGGCCTGGATCTCGAACTGCCGTCCGAAGGCGTTCGCCTCGGTCTCAATCGCCGAGATGTCGAGCTCGACGCTCTTTGACCGGTGCTCGATCTTGTCGGCGGCCTTCTTCAGCGAGCCCGTATCCCTGATCCCGGCCTCGAGTAGAACGCGAATGTTCCGGCGCTGCATGCCATCCCCGTCGTGGCTGTAGTAGTCGTCCCGGCGCACCAACGGGTCCAGGCGTCGCTGCGCGGCGACAAACTCGATCGCCTCGAGTTCGAGGACGTCGCGGTCGTGGTCCGGCCCGTACCTCGACGCACGCACCGCAACGCTCTCGCGTTCCTGAAGGAACGCCTCGCTGGTCAGCTTCGCGAGCTCGTCAATTTCCTTCCCGAGTGGCTTGTTCGGGTCGGTCGTCTGCTCCGCCCATGAGCGATCGGCAGGCGGTGGCGGCGCCGCGACGGCCGCCGGCTGGCGCGCGAGCCGTTGCGAGGCGATGCGCGCGACCTGCCGATTCCCGTGGGTGTGCTGAAGCGCAATCACGATGCTGGTGGGACCTGCGTCCGGGTGCGTCGCCCGGGTGTCACGTGTGGGCGATCCCGACGACTCCTGCTGACGTTCAGGGCTCACGCCGGTTGACCCTCACGATGTGGTCCCCCGACGCGATTAGCTCATCGGGCGCCAGCACGATCTGTCGGGCCGCCGGCTTGCTCGCGCGTTCGCCGGTTCCCAGGTTGACCTCATAGAGCCGAAGGATCTTGACTGCCTCAACCCCCGCTACGGCCTGAACGACCGCGTACAGCTCACCCTGGTGGAGCGGTCGCCCGCACGGCCAGCCCAGGCCGGCGCCGCCGATCAGCGGGTTCAGATAGGTATGGAGCGCGTCGCGGACCCGGTGCTCGATCTGCTCGGTCTCTGCTCGGGGCGTTGCCTCCAGGTTGACCACAACGGACACGCCGCGGAACCGCACCGGGGCCAGCCGCACGGGGCACCCGACGACCTTACGTGCGTCGAGGTACCGCGCTACCACCTCGAGGAGCTCGCGGTCCGGCGTCAGCTCATCGATCGTCAGTCTGCGGTTGGCAGGATCGATGCGCGGCAGGATGCCCAATGTCACACCGGGCTCGCCGGCTGGCACGCGCACTGCCCGCGCGACGCGCGGGGAGGCATCGGTAGCGAGGAATTCATAGTCCTGTGCGGTCACGGCACGGTGGCGGGTGCGAATCTCCAGCGCCGCCTGGGCGCGCGCGGAGCGCACGCTCTGCGAATCGACGCCGCCGCGGGCCGGACCAGGGTTGGTCACGGACGCGACGCCCGGGATCGCGCTGCGTAGCGTGCTCAAGCTTCCGGGGGAGACGTTGCCGATCTGACCGCCCCCGTGCCGGTAGCGCGACATGCGCAGTGCCCCGCCCTTGGTGGCGGTCGAGCCGTGGCGCACCAGGCCGGCGAGTGGCTCGTGGACCTCCGGGCCGAGCCGGATCAGCCCTCGGACTAGGTCGATCGTGAAGTGGCGGTCGTCGGGATCCGAGTCGGCAAACGAGTCCACCTCCTCCCAGGCTTCCCACTCGCCGCCCGGCGTCTGGACCTCGAGAGTCTCGCCAGGGGCGAGCTCGAGCACGGGGGCGAAGCGCGTCGTGAACGTCTCCCCGGGCTCGCCGGTGCTGGTGCCGAGGAGCTCTCCGAATTCTGCTGTGGAATGCTCGGCGGCTAGGAGCGCGCCGATGGGTGCGGCGGTGATTCGGTAGATCTCGGGCGTGTGCTGGTAGGCGGCCGGCTGGTCGCCGACACGCGTCGTTTCTGCGATGCGGCAGCGCAGCCAATGCAGGCGCCGCCCCGCGATCGGCTCGATCCCCGAGGTCGAAGGCATCTGGAGCTCGACCGTCCCGGAGCCGTAGTTGAACCCCCCGGTCAGGTCGGTGAGCACATCCACCTCGCTCCACGCACCGTCGCTCTGGCTCGCCTCCCACCGTAGCGGCGGATCTTCGGGACGGACGCCGGCGCCGCGCGCCATCGAGGCCTCGAGCGAGACCTGCACGAGCAGCCGCGCGATGCTCTGCTCAAACCCGAGGTAGAGCGCGTCCCCGACCGCAGGGGGCTGCGCGTACGGAATCCGGTCGGGGCCGTGCGGATGTGCGACGCCGTCCATGACGCCGATCTCCCGGGCAGCCCCCGCGCGTTCGATCACGTACGAGACCGGGCGCAGAGGCGCGATCGTGAACGGCTCCGGGACGTGGAACACAATCGAGTCTTCGGACGCCGTGCGCGTCGTACCGACCTCGGTGCCGGCGCGGATGTTGACGGGCCGCTGCGCGGCAGCGCTGAGCCGCAGTCGGAGATCAGCGCACGCCGGTGCGGGCGGGCGCAGCTCAATTCCCAGCATGTCGAGCAGCGCGATGTGAAGCTTGTCGGGCACGCGCGCCAGCCGTTCGATCGCGAGCCCTGTCATCCATGCGAACAGCTCGATCAAGGTCTCCCCGGGATCGCTCTCGGCGTGCAGCTCCGGGCAGAGGTTTGCGATGCGGGCGCGCGCCTCGGCAGTCAGGTCAGCGTGTCCACGGGGGTCGAGGCGGACGCCGGGTGGGATCATCCGAACTCCTCGGCGGGGATCGCATAGAACGGGTAGACCAGGTTGTAGAGGCGGCTGGTAGCGCGTACGCGATAGGTGATCCCCACGAGCAGCTTGCCGGGCTCGTCGTTCGACTGCTCGATCTCGAGCTCGACCACCTCGATGCGCGGCTCCCAGCGCTCGAGGGCCTCGTGCACCGCGCTGTGGACCCTGGCGAAGATCGCGGCGTCGATCGCGTCGAACACCACCTCGTGGACGGCGCATCCGAACTCGGGCCGCATCGGCCGCTCACCAGGCGCGGTGCCCAGGATCAGCGCGATCGCCTGCTCGATGTCCTCGACGCCCTGGCTCAGGGCGAGTGATCCCCGCTGATCGGCATGGAGCGGAAAGGCAAGGCCGGATCCGATCAGGTCGCTCATCCGAGGTTGATCATCGGGCCGCTGACCGTGACCCCGCCGCTGTTCAACTGGATCTGGCTCGGTCCGCACTTCAGCGTGAGCGTCGTTCCGGCGTCGATCGTGATCTCGGTGTCGGCGGTGAATGCGAGCTTCTGGCCATCGATCGCGATGTCCTCGATCGCCGAGATGTGCACCTTGTGATCGCTGAGCAGCGCGAACGAGCCGTCGTAGTCCTGAAGCAGATCCTCGCCGGGCTTATCCACACCGTTGAACAGCGACCCGAGCACATAAGGGCGGGTGGTTTCGTCGTGCTCGAAGCCGATCAGCACCTCCTCGCCCACGACGGGCAGCATCAGCATCCCGCGCGCGTTGCCGGCGCTCGGTGTCACGATGCGTGCCCACGCACCCTCGATGTCCGGTCCTAGCGACGGGTAATGCACTCGCACGCGCCCCATGTCGTCGGGATCTCGATTGTTGGTGACCACGCCGATGACGAGCTGGCTGCCGAAGGGCGGCGCGGCGGCGGTGCTGGTGGTGGTTCCCACGTTGCCGAGCAGCGTGTGTGCGGTCTCGGTGGCGAACGTCGTCTCGTACATGCTGCCCCCGCGCAGGACATGCGTGGCGGCGGCGACGCGGTAGGTCCCGCTGAACTTCTGCCCGACGCCGGTGATGTTCACGGGCGTCCCGGCCCGGATCGCCGGGTTTCCGTCGCAGACGCCCTCGGCGGCGACGTAGGCATTAGCAAGTTTGTCGAGCAGCGCCTGGGCCACAGCCTGGCCCTCGCTATGGCTGTCGACGGGTTCGGTGGCGATGTGGACGCGGGCGTCGTCGAAGGCGTGTTGGACCGTCTGACGGTCGATGCCGATACGCGAGATCTGATTCGGATCGGAGGCGGTCGCATCGATCGCCTCCTTGGTCTTCGGGTCGAACGTGGCCAGCGTGACCTCCTTGACCTGCTGGATCGCGGTAACGCGTGGGCGGAACGACCGGAGCGCGTCCGGCCACTCAAGTTCGGTTGGGGATGTCTCGGTGCTCTGGCGGCGGAAATGCGCGACCCCGTCTGCGACCACGAACTCGAAGCCGATCCGCTCGGCCAGCCGCCAGATGAAATCCCAGTCGGTCTCGTTGTCCTGCTGGACGAACTCGTGTGGGTCGCCGCTCGGGTCGGTGTCCAGGTCCAAGCCGGCCTCGCGGGCGATCTTCTCGACGATGTCGCTCGCTGTCTGGTTCTGGAAGGTGCGCACCTTTCGTGAACGCTGCAGCGTGTGCGAGCGGTCCAGGCCACGCACGAGCAGCTCGATGCTGCCCGATCCGAACTCCACATCGAGCGTGAGGATGTCGCCGTTGAACAGGGTGGTGGTGGTCAGCTGCTCGCGCGCCCCAAGCTTGATCTCGAGCCGGCTGCCGATCGCAAAAGGATGCTCATCGATCGGCTCTGGGGTCCCGTTCGCTCCCCGAGGGAAGGTGGCGGTGAACGTGCACACGTCCGGGAGTCGCAGGTAGTTGAGGATGCGCACCTCACGCACGCGCTTCGCCAGCCGCTCGTCGATGGCCTCGCCGTCGACCAGGATCGAGTAGAGCGCGACGTGTCGCTCCTGTGTGGTGCCGGGCGTCATCCGTCCAGCCTCGGAACGGTGAGCGAGGTCCCGCGGCTGATGCGCAGCGGATCGTCGATGTGGTTGGCCTCCGCGATCGCGCGCCACTTTGTCGGATCCCGGTAGGTCTGATAGGCGATCGACTCCAGCGAGTCGCCGCCCTGGACGACGTGTTGGCGGACTCCCGCGGTGCCGCGGGTCGTGGGGTTCTGGGCCTGACCGACGGGGGAGGTTGCTTCCGCCTGGGCGAGCTCGAGCTCGACGAACGCGCGCACGGGCTCGCCGTTGGGATGGAACATCGCGTACTGGATCGAGATCGACATCGGCGCCGCCTTCGGCAGCTTCACCGACCCCCAGCTGAAGGTGATGAACTTCGGAGCGCTGCCGTTTCCGTGCATCGCCCGCATGAGCTTGTTCGCGTCGTCCTTGACCGAGGCGTCCGGGCCGTCGAGAGACGTATCGAGTAGCAGGCCGAGTTTGTAGGTCATCGGCAGCCCGCCACCGAACTCGGGGTCGGGCAGGTCGCGGCCCTGCGTCGGCTTGTACGTCCACACGTTGGCCTTGCTGATGGTGTAGGTCTGCGGGTTGAAGGCGCATTCGATCGAGTCGCCGCCGTCGATCTCCAGGCGCGCTTTCTGGAATCCGCTCGGGATCGCCATGGCCGTGGTTACGTGGGGAGGACCATGCCCGAGTGGGCGATCTCGAGCGTCTCGGTTCCGAACACGGCCGCGCCGTTGGCGTCGAAGGACGGGCCGGTCCACTTAACCGGGAACGCATCGTGGAACGCGAACGTGCGCGTTTGGTCGCCGCCGCGGACGGTCAACGTGATGTCGCCGGTCTGGGCTTTGGTCTTGGTCTGGGCGAACCATCTGAGCAACGCGTCGGAGTCTGTGAGGCCGCGGCTGAGAACCAGGTTCGGGTAGGTGAGCCGGCCGGGGAGCTTGTGGGCGAACTCGTTGTTTCCGCCCTCGGCGTACTCGAATACCTCGAACGACATCTCGAGGCCGGAGCAGCGCGAGAAGTGGCCGACCGTGACCGAGCCGGGCAGCTCGATCTTGAAGATGTCGTTGGTGAACAGGTCTTCTCCGCGCATCTTGGGAGGCATGACGATCAGAACGGGTGAGAGATGAGCTGGCCGAGTTGCTCGCGCTCCTCGCGGACCCTGGTGAGGAGGTCGCGGTAGGCGGCGTCGGCGTGCTCGTTGGTCGGGGCGGGCGAGGTGGTGGCGGCGGTGGTGGCGGGCTGACCGACGTGAGGGACGGATGATGGGGTCGGGTCGTGGGCGATGCTTGAAGTGGGCAGGTTCGGCGCGACTGGCCCTGCGGGCGCCCGCATGAGCGGTTGGGATGAGCGCTCTGCGGGCGCCCACGGCTGTGGTTGGGAACTGCGCCCCGGTCTTGCGACGACGGTGACGGGCGGGGGCGCCGATGGCGCTGAAGTCACGTATATGTCATGTTGAACGCCATCGGCCGCTGGGGGGCGGGCGGGAGCTGGTGATGCCGCCGGCGTTGGGCGCGGGGCGAGCGCCGCGAGCGCGCGCCGCAGGAGCGACGGGCCGCGGGGCGCCGGCGCGGGGGCCGGGGCAAGGGTGGGGGCGAGACTCCTCGGCGCGGGTGTTGTCGGTCGCGGCACCCGCTGGATCGTGGGGCGAACGGCCGGGGAGTGGCGCGGCATCTCGGAGCGCACCGGGACCGGCCGGCGTGACGCCGGCACGGCGGCGCGCCGCGGCGATGGTGGCGGCGGCTCAGTCTCGCGCCGCGGCGGTGGTGGCGCGGGCGTGAACGAGGGTGGGGGCTGCGGCATAGCGGCGGGGCTCTGTGACGGTCGTCGTGCGAGGCGAACCGAGCGCGGACCCGGTGACGGCGGGAGGAGCAGCTTCGTCCGCGCAATGACCGCGGCCTGCGCCGGCCGTGCTGCTGACGCGATTGCCGTGGTCGGTGGCGGAGCGGTGGCCGGCGCCGTTGGCGGTGGC
>Ga0335078_10013399_pt1 | contig 12149 bp, 8 predicted proteins | sample Lox_Sample_32_FD_206711 | JGI IMG/M metagenome (GOLD analysis project Ga0335078, IMG submission 206711) | Soil microbial communities from Loxahatchee National Wildlife Refuge, Florida, United States - Lox_Sample_3.2 | ecosystem: Environmental > Terrestrial > Soil > Wetlands | place: USA: Florida... | reverse complement strand
CCGGCTTTCCAGGAGCCGACCTCAGGACGACTAGCGGTGGGGCCGACGAAATGTTTGAGGCAATGCCTCTTCGATACACGCCGAACAATTTAGCTGGCTGGTCTGATCGCCGCGTCGCACCACGCGTTCTGCTAGTGTGTACCGGAAGCACGTCAGACGCGGCGCTTGCCGCAAATGAAATCCGGCTCGCCCTTCAGCGCCACGCTTTACCGCTCGACATAGTATCGGGCTCCGGCGCGTCGCAGGCCCTCGAACGGCTTTTCCAATTTGCGCGATCCAATCTACGGCCAATGCTGCTGACGTCGCTCGGACGGTCACCCCAGCTTAGCCAGGGCTGCCGTGCATTATCAGTTGTCGGCAGCGTTCCATACTACGAGGTCGACAGCGGCAATTTCCCGCTCGCTTTCTGGGACGAGAGCGGATTCGTCCGGACTTACCGCGATCGCTTCGATTTGATCGATGGCGTGATAACGAGATTGCGGAATGGTCAGCCCATTTACCAGTCATTCCAAGCGCCGGATGCAGGATGGAGCCGACTGTGGAGAAGACTTGACGTCGACACCCGGACCAACGGGTCCATGCCTGCGGGCTAAAGCGTCGCTAAGTATTACAAACAACAGGAATTGACCATTCTTACTACATTGACCATACGGGCGGCGCACGAGGGGACGGATGCGCAATCGAATACTCGATCAGTTTTGGTCGTAAAGGGCAGCCAGAATCGCCAGCTGAGGGGCTAGATCCTCACTCGAAGGATTGCCGGTCCACGATCGAACGCCGGGAAAGAGCGCCCGACCGAGAAGCAGCAGAAGCTGCGCGCCGGCGGGCTTCCATGGCTGCAGTTGGAAAGCCGAATTGTGGCGATCCTCATTAATCCGCTTGGCGTCAAAGGGAACTGTGGTGTTCTGAAATTCAATATGCTGACGCTCTCCTAGATAATAAGGCTTGAGAAAATCAATTCCTTTTTCAATGATCTTGCGAGTATTTGCGTCGGTTATCGCTGGCGTATAAAGCGCAATTTCCGCAAGCGATCGCAAATCGACCACGTGATAATACAAGGCATCGCGCTGAATAAAATCAAATGTCGCACCGTTGCGGGTGCCATCCGCGCCTGTGACGAAATTACGAGCGATGAAATCGTCGAATAAATTTCGCGTCTCCGCCTGCATCCCGGCGTCATCGACGATGGTACTCGTCAGCGCTCGTATCAGCAGCCGGGCCGCCATCCAATTATTGGCGCGCGATGGATGCTCCGGAGGAACATGAATATAGAAGCGATCGCCGGCTGCCGCGAACTCGCGTAGCCACGCAGACAATCGCTCGCGATCCCGGGGCGGCAGCTCCGGCATGACGAGGTCAGCCGACTGCAACAAGGGCGTCATGAATTGATCGTTGATCGGATTGCCGGAAGGTCGGTAGGTGCCGACCCAATCGAGCAAGACCGAGGCCGCTTTGGTGAGGCACGCTTGGTGTATCGCGACCTGTTCCAGTCTTGCACAAATGGCCAAGGCCAGAACGCCTGGAAAATTTTGCTTGGCTTCGTCTGCCTCGCGATGCGCGGGATCGATGTTGAGCGTGCCCTGAAGGTGGAATGCAGCAACTGGCTTGGAGACCGTGTTCAACGAATCCCCAGCAAGCGTGACCACGGTGGACATTCCCGGTGTAAAGACCTGCGGCGCCTGGGAAACAAATTCAACCAACCGGCCCCAATTGAGCGCCGAACCGCGCACCCCGTCGGCGGAAGCCTCGTCTTTGGGCCATAGCCCGGCTGCAACCGCGGCAAAGGTCGCCGTGAGCAGGATTCTGATTTTCGAATTTCGGCGGGCCACAAAACCAATATAAGCTCGCAAAATACGATGTCTACAGCATAAATTCATTGCGGACCCAATGTTGCCAACTCCCGATTCCACGTGCTACTGCAAACGTGGAGTCTGCGCGCGCTCTCGCACCGGACGATTTGGATTCGCGGTCGCCATATGGGCATGCTTGAACTCAAGAGAGCCGGCATCGTCGATTATGTTGACGCGGTGCGGCGAAGATGTTCCGGCTGGGGATTTCTGCACATTCACAAAACAGCAGGCACGTCGTTGATCGCTGAAATCGGCGAGCACGCGTCGCCCTGCTATCTTATCCGCCAAGGCGATCTGAGCACCGGCGGTCAAGCAAAGCGCGACGATGAATGGGCCGCTGTATTGGCCTTTGCGAGACAGCAGAAGTCGTTATCTGATGACCGCAAATATCGATTTTGGGCGGGTCATCTTCGCAACGTTCACGTCCAATATCTCAAGGCCGAGTTTCCCGGAACACACTGTTTCGCCATGGTGCGGGAACCGGCCAGCATGGTGGTTTCGGCCTATCGCCATTTGTTGACGGCGCATCCGCGTCGCAAGGAGTGGAGCGAACGCTATCCAACCCTGGAAGACTATATTTTGGAGAGCAAGGTCAGCCGGAACGTGATGGTCAAGCGGCTTGCTCCGGCGTGGTATGACAATATCGAGCAAACCGTCAACGGTATTCTCCATTATTACGATTTCATCGGTACTCTGGAACTCTACTCCTTTTCCGGTTCCGTTATTTTTCAGATGATGAATTTGGTTCGGATGCCGTCAGCGCATCTCAACAAGGCTCAGGAATCGACTGACGAGCGTTTTATGCCTACCCCTGAAATGATTGAACGCATTCGCGCGCTCAACGCAGCCGATGTCGCGCTGCATCAAACAGTCACACAAATACTCGAGGCTCGACAGACCGTCTGGTGGCGGCATTTCCGCGAGCTACAAGCGGCGGCAAGGGTTCCCCTTCCGATCGCGTGAACTATGGGCTGGGAACGGGTCGTGCTCAAGCCAAACACGAAGATGCAAAACACGGTGAACGGATTACCCCGCCCCATTTGAGGATACAGGAACCGTCAAAATGCCGCAGGTATCGGCTCACGGGGCTTTTCGGGGCACCAACCGAACGTTGATATCCTCCAGAGGATCATCCGGTTTTGTCGACATACAGCGATCGCCATTCGCAGCCGGTGGCGACGCACCGCCCTCGAAAAAAGCGCCCTCGTAATACACGTCGTAATTTTCTCGTGCGTGCGGCGCGAGGCGAATTGCAAATCCCGTAAGCGGCATGCCTTGGCCGCGCGTGCCACAGAGCTTGCCGTCGGTTACCCACGGCGTCTCGCGCCCCTGCGGACCGAATGCCTTATATTCGATTTCCTGCGGCGACAGGAATTCGAGCGGACGGATTCCGAAGGCCTCGATACGCCGTCTTTGGCCGCGATTGCCGATCCACCCTCCACCGGGAAAAAGACGGTCGCCCAAACGCTCGACATGGACGAGAACCTCCGTCTTGATTTCGTGTGCGCCGGCTTTGGAGACACCGTTCTGTTCCGACTGTCCAACTCCCGCTGCGGCCGCGGCGGAGGTTGCGGTACGAGATGCTTTCGGAGCGGATTGATTGAGTCGCGTCACCTGAATTTCGATTGGAACTGCATCGTGATCGGAGCGTCGGTACGTTGTTATCCAGATGTGCCCGCCGCCGGCCGGGATCCTGACGACGATTGAGCCGCCCTCAGGTCCAAGCCAATCGCCCGGTCCGGTCGCGCCCCCGAATACCTCTATTTGCCCTGCTGGAGCGCCGGCCACGTATGTCGCCGGCAGCAGGACACCGGGACCTTTGGTGACGGATCCGCCGCATTCCCCAAGTCCCAATAAATAAAGCCCTGCTCCAAGCTCAAGCACCTTCACACTCGCCGATAGATTGGAGACCGCTGCAATATGCGGCACAGGCGACTTCCCGATCGGCGACTTGCTGGCGTCAGATATTGTTTGTGCCGCCTGACTCGGCGCGCCCGATCCTTGGTGCGTCGTCTCTGTTCGCTTTTCGCGACGTGTAGCAGACGACGATGTCACGGTTTTTTTTACCGGCACGCTCGCAGCTTTCTTCTGTTTGGCCATGCCACACGCTTCGGCGTCGACGAAAAGGCGTTTTTGCTTGCGTCCAACTTGAACGCCCCCAAATATCGTGGAAAGTTTGAGGCGTCAATTTCTTGCTCTGACAGAGTATAACTCGTTCCAAACCGACCGCATCAACGATTGCAGAACTGAGCAGCCGCGTGCCGCTGGCTGTCCTGTCTTGCCCGCTCCCCCGCGGGTGCAGAGTCTAGCAACCTGGTATCCGGCCCACGCACTGGGCCTCTTGACTCAACACGTGAAGTTCTGAAATATCATGCCACAACTAGTAACTGCTTGCGAAAACTTTTGGCATCTGGAAACTGTCGTGGCTGCGTGACGCTCTCTGGCGGCCGGAGACAAACTTAAAGCAAATTCAACACGTTGGCGTAAGCGTCAGCCAGCTTGGCAAAGGTCGGGGTTGCGTCAGTGCCTGGCTCGTCGACCATCGTTATTGCGCGCGAAGATCTGTCAATCCCAGGGTCTGAGCATGATCGGGCAGGCCAAATGGGCAACGAAGCCGATCGCGAGCGCCGCTTCTTCGAACTGATCTGGCAAAGCAGACCCGATGTCATAGTGCTCGATCTAAGCCGCACGGATGGCAACGGTATTGTGACAATCCAGAGGATTCGGGAAAAGTGCGACATCCCGATCCTTATCGTCTGCGCGGAAGCGGATCCGCGTCAGTCGGACTATAGGATATCCGGCGCCGCTGAATGTCTGCACGCTCCTGTCGATATGCTTTATTTCAATCGGGCGATCCAGCACATCATCAGGCTTACCCGACGGGTGGAGCCGCACGGCGCTCGACAGACGGCCTTTGCGTTCAACGGCATTACTTTTCGACCCGACCAGAATTCGGTCATGGGCGCGAATGGCTCGTCCATTAAATTGACGACTTCCGAAAACGATTTGCTCTGCTATTTCGTGTCCCGCGCCTGGAAGGCCTGCACGCGCGCCCAGATTGCCGAGAGCCTCTACGGACGGCATCGGCCAAACAGCGACCGCGCGATCGACGTCGTCATCAATCGCCTGCGCAAGAAGCTTGCCACCGTTCAAAGCCATAGCAAGCACGAGTTGGTAAAAACCGAATTCCGCCGCGGCTACATGTTCGTTGCCGATGTCTCCACCCTGCCCGGCGAATCTTCCGGAAGGGGGCCGTCGTGAACGCGCTTGCTCGCACGCTGACCGGTTCCCGCGCGGCGGACGCCGAAGTGCGTTCCGCCACAGACCTTGGTTTGTGTCGCCGCGCTGTGCGGCGCCGCTTCCTGCTCGCCGTGCACGGCGTAGCGGCAGGCGAACGGGCACGCCATCCAAGTCCGGCCTCCCCCGCATCGGAGTTCCTGCTGTGTCGGCCCTAAGTCAAAGGATTGGCGAAGCGACGCGCGGCAATGCTATTCCAACCGCGCTGACGTCACCGTCGCTTCTCGGCTGCCTGGTTATTGCGGCGCGCTATCGCGGCATTCATCTATCGGTCTCGCAACTCATCCACGATCATATTCTTGATTCGGCAGAGCTTTCAATCGAACGTCTGCTCGAAATCGCGCGCGCATCAGGATTGCGGGCCATATCCTTACGACTTTCGCTGCAGGATTTGGCCAAATTGTCCGGCGCGTTGCCGGCGATCGTGCTTCTGCGCAACGGCGGCGGAATGGTGCTGCTGAAGGTCGAGCCGCGTAACGGCGCACCAGTTGCGACCCTGCAAGATCCAAACGCCGGCGAGGATGCCACTCTCACCCTCGATGAAGCCCGCTTCGCCGCTGTCTGGACCGGACAGGTTATCCTGCTTAAGCGCGATTATAGACTTCGCGACGAAGACCAGCCGTTCGGAATAAAGAGCTTCGTCGCATTGATACTGCGCGATCGGAAGATTGCGCGCGACACCGCCATCGCCGCGTTCTTTGCCAGCGTATTGGCGCTCACGCCGATCATGTTCTGGCGTCTTATGATTGATACGGTGATCTATTACGACAGCCAGAACACGTTTGCGGTCTTGACCATTGCAATGGGCATTTTGATAGTTTTCGAAACCGCATTCGGCTACTTGCGTCGACACTTGGTCCTGCATTTGACCAATCGCGTCGATGCCAAGGTATCGACCGATATCTTCAACAGGCTGCTTAATCTTCCCGTCGATTACTTTGAACGCACTCCCACGGGAGAAATAGCGCACACCGTTGCCGAGTACTGGAAGGTGCGTCACTTCCTGTCCGAAGAAATCTTCGGCACCGCGCTCGATGCAACGGTAATTATCGTCATCCTGCCCATTCTGTTCGTGTTCAGCCCACTGCTTACCGGCATCGTGCTGGCGTTTTGCGTAGTGATCGTCTTGTGGCTTCTCCTCATGCTGCCGATTATCCGACGCAAAGGCGGCGCGGTAATAGCCGCTGAGGCCGCAAAAGGAAGCTTTCTCGTCGAGACGCTGCACGGAATTCGCACCGTGAAGTCGCTGGGACTCGATGCGCGCCGGCGGCACGAATGGGACGTGCTTGTCGCCCGCGCGGCCGACTTGCGCTTTGATGAAGGGATGACGGCCAATCTCGTACAGACCGTTGTGTTGCCGCTCGAACGGCTTATGACAGTCGGCGTTTTTGCGCTCGCGGTATACTTCGTCATCACCTCGCAGGATCAGGTTTATGTCGGAGCGCTCATTGCTTTCATGATGTTGACGATGCGCATGATCCAGCCCTTGACCAGTCTGGCGGCAATGCTCCCGCAATTCGATGAGGCCCGCGGGGCGGTTCGCGCGATCGAGAAAATGGTGAACCAACCACCCGAGGATGGACGGCTGCGCACCGGGCTCCGCAGTTCCTTCGTCGGCCGAATCGATTTCCAAGAGGTGCAATTTCGCTATGCTGGCGCGACCATGCCCGCACTCAGCGATGTTTCGTTCACCATTCCAGAAGGGACGATATTCGGGATAATGGGGCGCAGCGGCTCCGGCAAGACGACCGTTACGCGTCTTCTGCACATGCTGCATTCAAGCTACCAGGGATTGATCAAGATCGACGGACATGATCTGCGGACGATCGATCTGGACCACCTGCGCAGCAATGTTGCCGTCGTGCTTCAGGAGAATTTTCTATTTCGCGGCACGGTTCGGGAAACGATCGCTTCGGCCACATCGCAGGCCACGCTAGACGATGTGATCGTCGCCGCCCGTCTCGCCGGAGCCGAGGAGTTTATCGAGCGGCTGCCGTATGGCTATGAAACGTGGATTACCGAAGGGTCCACGAATCTATCCGGCGGACAGCGGCAGCGACTTGCGATCGCGCGCGCTCTCATTACCGATCCGCGCATTCTAATACTCGATGAAGCGACAAGCGCTCTCGACGCCGAGAGCGAGGCGATCATCAATGCCAATCTGCGGCGCATCGCGCGCAACCGTACGCTGATTATCATATCGCATCGCTTGGCCTCCCTCGTTGAAGCCAACCAGATAATGGTGCTTGAGCGCGGACGCGTCTACGACCTGGGCCGTCACGAAGAGCTGCTGGCGCGTTGTGATATATACAAATCTCTTTGGCATCAGCAGCATCGACATATCCTTCCGGTCGCGTCATGAGGCCATTCAGCGCGCGATCGACACCAGCCGAGTCCGAGCCTCCAGTCCATAAGCTCATTCGGATGTTCCAATCCGAGACGGCGGAGATTCGCGAGCTGCCCGGGCCGGTCCGCGCGCGTATTGCAGTGACTCTCATAGCCGCCATGTTTGCAGCCCTGGTGCTTATCGCGTGCTTTTATCAGGTCGACCGAGTCGTGACATCCACATTTGGCCAGCTCGTCACCAGCGATCCGACAATTGTCGTGCAGGCGCTCGACCCGTCGATAATCAAGACAATCGATGTCAAAGAGGGCGAGCGCGTTAAAGCGGGGCATGTACTTGCGACGCTCGACCCGACTTTTGCCGCCGCTGATGTCAACACGTTGCGCCTTCAGTTATCGAGCCTCAAAGCGGAAATTGCTCGGTGCGAGGCGGAACTGGCAAACCGCCCATTCACATACGAGGGGGACGACCAACCCGGCGGGAAGCAGTACGCGGCCTTGCAGAAGGCGTTTTTCGATCAACGCAAGTCGCAATTCGATTCCCAGGTCGAGGCCTACGACGAACTGATCGCACAGAATAAGGCGACGATGGCCAGACTCAAGGAAGATCAAAATTTGTATAGCTATCGCGAAAAGGCCAACAAGGAAATTGAGGACATCAGGGCGGCGGAGGCCGCGCACGAATGGGGAAGTCGATTGTTGCTGCTGCAGCAGACCGACCTCAAACTCGAAGTGCAACGCCTTCTGGAGGCAGATCAAAACAGCCTCATAGAGACGCAGCACCAGCTCGATGCCACGACGGCGACCCGCGCGGCATTTGTCCAGCAGTGGTGGGCGCAGACCACTCAAGAGCTGATCAACGCGCGAAACCAACGGGACTCGGCGCAGGAGCAGTTGGATAAGGCCGCCAAGCATCAGGAACTGGTGACGCTGCAAGCGCCCGAGGATGCCATTGTGCTCAGGGTCGCCGACCTGTCTGTTGGCTCGATCCTGCAGCAAGGCCAGTCCTTCATCGAGCTTGCCCCGCTGCGATCTCCAATTGAAGCTGAGGTCTACGTCATGCCGCGGGACGTCGGATTTATCCGCCACGGCGACAACGCCGTTATCAAGCTCGATGAATATTATTACATCGAGCACGGCTACCTCACCGGCAAAGTCGAATGGATCAGCGCCGGCACCTTTACGGCCTCACAAATCACGACGGCGGGCGCGATTGGAGCGGCAGGCACCTCGCCGGGCGGCAGCAGTGCGCTGTCGAGCGGGAGCAATCCGACAAGCGCTCCCGACACCTCCCTGAGTCAGCTAAATGGTCCCTACTACAAAGCGCGCATTAGGATCAGCAAAATCGAGCTAAAAGACGTGCCGGAGGATTTCACTCTGACCCCCGGCATGACGCTGGAGGCCGATGTTTCGGTGGGGACGCGATCTCTGTTTTGGTACTTGATGCGCGGGGCTGCGCGGGGAGTCGGCGAATCGATGCGCGAGCCGAAATAATGACGGAGCACAACGGCCATCGTTTCGGCAAAGCCGGATTGTGGCAACGGCTTTGGCCGTTAGGTTGGCGGTCGAAGTCGACTGAGCGCAAGACAGCCAAGGGGATCACGGCCCACGCCGCGGGTCGCCACGTAAGAGCCTTCCACCACTTTGCCGCAGCTGCCCTGCAGGGGAGTGCAGAGGCGCAATATCGCATGGGCGTTCTCTATGCTCGTGGCCAAGGTGCTTTGCGCCAGCCCGCAGATGCCGCGTTTTGGTACAGAAAAGCCGCAGAGCAAGGCCACCTTGAGGCTCAATTGCAGCTCGGTCTGCTATGTCTTCTCGGTCAAGGGGCAGTTCCCGCCCACGATGTTTGGTATCAGACCGCCGCGGCCCAGGATCCAACGGCAGCAGATTGCAACTCGAACCTGCTTTTTCCAAACGGTCGATCGGTTGCCCCTGACTATCCTGAAGCATTGAAATGGAGTTTGGCCGCAGCCGAGCGAGGGCGGGAGGAAGCACAGGCAAACGCGGGGTCACTTTATCTCCGCGGCTTGGGCTGCGAATGCAATTACGAAAAAGCTCATTACTGGTTCGAGAAGGCGGCGATGCAGGAAAATGCCGAGGCCGAATACGGTCTTGGCGTGATCTATGCGAACGGACTTGGCCTCGAGGTGGACCTGGGAACTGCCGCCCGATGGTATCGTAGCGCCGCCGAGCACGGGTCCAGCGATGCCCAAGTCGCGCTTGGTCTTATGTACGTGTCCGGGCAAGGCGTGGCGCAGGATCCGGCGCGAGCGGCAGCCTTGTTTCAACAGGCGGCTCGCAAAGGCAACGTCCGTGCATTGTATAATCTCGGACTCGTGAATCTGCGAGGGGAAGGCGTCGACCAGGACTTCCTCGCAGCCGAAAGCTACTTTCGCCAATCCGCCAGGCTTGGCGATACGCGAGCCATGCAAAGACTCGCTGAAATGTGCGATCAGAGGCAAACGGCAACGCAAAACAAGGAAGAATCGGTGCTGTGGTACCGCGCGGCCGCGGAATTGGGAGATGCGGAAGCGCAATTTAGCTTGGGGCGGCTTTACGCCGAGGGAAAACGCGTACCTCAGCAACTCACCGAGTCAGCGAAGTGGTTTCGTCGGGCGGCCGAGGGCGGTCACGCCGTCGCGCAGTTCAACCTTGGCGTCTTTTTGCTGCACGGGACCGGAGTGGCGCCGGACCCGGTCGAAGCTGTAAACTGGTATACGCGCGCAGCGGCAGGTGGCTTTGCCACGGCTCAGGTCAAGCTCGCGCACCTCTATCTCACCGGAAATGAAATTCCGGAGAACGTTGACGCCGCGATTCATTGGCTGCAAGTAGCCGGCGAAGGTGGCGATACTAACGCGCGAGCCACTCTTGCGCGTCTCTACGCGGAAGGCCGCCGAGTGCCGCGCGATTTGCCGCGCGCCCTGAAACTTCTCGAGGATATCGCTGCGCGCGGCGACATGGGTGCCTGCATGCAGCTCGGCAATCTCTATTCATCTCTGGGGGGTGAAGCTAACGCCAAGACAGCTGCGTCCTGGTTCCGAGTAGCGGCGGAAGCCGGCAATCTGGATGCGCAGCTTATTTTGGCCCACAATTATTTGGTTGAGGACGGCTTTCTCTACGATACCTCGGCTGCTGCATTGTGGGTCCGCAAAGCCGCCGAACAGGGACATCCCGGAGCAAGATTCCAATTGGGGGCGATGCACTATACCGGCGAAGGCGTACCGCGTGACCTGGCGGCGGCGGCCGAATGGTATCGGCTTGCGGCGGAACAAGGAAACGGGCCGGCACAGCACAATCTCGCTGGAATGTTGCTAAATGGCGAAGGCGTCGAGCGAAATAGAACGGAAGCTATTGAATGGTATGCGAGGGCGGCCAAGGCCGGAGTGCAGGAGGCCGAGGATGCCCTGCGCGAACTCCGCGGATGCGAGCAATCGCAAATTAGCACCGGTGCCGAGCCAATCTGGCACCAGAAAGCGGCGGAAGTTGAATCGTCGGGTATTGTAACTGAGTAGACGAAGTCTCTCGTCTCGGAGTACCGAGGCCAGGTCTTCGAGCGTGGAGTATCGTAGCGGCGTTTCGCGGGTGCCGCCCGTGATGTGGTTGGAATTTGGTGTGGCGCGATCTCCGGTAACATGAAGGTATCGTTTCAGGCAGCGAGGTCAATCAGCTGATCGATAGGCTTCGCGGCGAGCGTCTGCCATCCATCAATTTTTCGCATGTTGAGTTGGCCGGAGGCGAGCAGGTCCAAAATAACATGGCGGCGGTGTCGGCCAACGGCAGCACGGTCTGCGTCTTGATCCTTCGTTTGAACTCCTCGTGCAGCCGCTCGATCGCGTTGGTCGTACGAGCGCTGCGCCATTGGCTTGGTGGCAGGCGGGTGAAAGTGAACAGCCAGTCGCCGGCTTCCTCCAGGCTGTCGGCGACGGCGCGATGCTTGAGCCGCCACTGCGGATGAAGGCCTTGCGGCGAGCTTCGATCTCCTCACGCGGGGCGGCGTAGATCATGTCGGAGTAGTCGGCGGAAATCTCGTCGTGCAAGCGCGCGGGCGCATGCGCCAGAAGGTTCCTGTGCTCGTGGACCGTGCAGCGTTGGACCGGCACGCCGTTCCAGACGGCGGCGATCGCCTTCTCAAGCCCTGGCGCGCCATCGACGATGAGGAATTGGGGCCGCCGCAGGCCGAGCCTGATGAGATCGTCAAGGACGCTGCGCCAAGCTTCGGTGCTCTCGCCGCCCATGCTCTTGATCGCGAGCAGCACTTTCTGGCCGTCGTCGCGTACGCCGGGGACGACAAGCAGCGAAATGGAAGTCGCTTTGCGGTCGCGCCGCACGCGCACTATTGTGCCGTCGAGAATGAGCTGCATGATCGGTTCTTCGGCAAGCGAGCGGGCGTTCCAGGCGTCCCAGTCGCTTTTCACTTTGCGCCAGACCCGGCTCACCGCGTCCTTGCCGACCTCGCCGCCAAACAAGGAGGCGAGCGCACGGCGTACCCGGGGTGTGTTGGTGCCGGCGAGGTAGGCGCCCGCGATCAGCGCGTCGGCAACAAGCGTGCGTCGCTGATAGGCTCGCAGCGCCGCGCTCTTCCACTCGGTCGTCCTGCCATCGAGAGTGTTCAGCCTGGCGCGCGGCACCTCGATCTCGACCCGGCCGAAACTTCCCAAC
>Ga0335078_10013398_pt1 | contig 12149 bp, 7 predicted proteins | sample Lox_Sample_32_FD_206711 | JGI IMG/M metagenome (GOLD analysis project Ga0335078, IMG submission 206711) | Soil microbial communities from Loxahatchee National Wildlife Refuge, Florida, United States - Lox_Sample_3.2 | ecosystem: Environmental > Terrestrial > Soil > Wetlands | place: USA: Florida... | reverse complement strand
GTCACGCCATCCTGGGTTTGATAGTTGCCGGTCAGCTGCGCAAAAGCCTTGCCCATGCTGATGTCGCCCTGCGTCACCGTTCCACTCGTCGTCTGCAACTGATGATCCACCGCGTACTTCAGTTCAAGGGGCCTGCCGGCAGGCGATCCGTTCTCAACCAGCTTCAGCTGCTGCGCATCCAGAGTGCCTTCGGTGTGTAGCTGCTGCCCGTCCGAACTGACCAGCCCGTTGAAATCCGCGATGCCGGCCACTCCGGGAAAGAGTTCCGCAAATCCGGAGGCAGCCAGATCGAGCTGCTTCACCCGGATCTTCGCATCGAACGGCGTCACCGTAATATCGCCCATGCTGATCGGGCCGGCGTGGCCGTTTAATTGAATCTCTCCATTTTCCGGCAGCGACGCCGTGACTCTGAACGGAAACTGCGCAGTCAGCGAGAGATTGTGCATTACGATGTTGACGTGCTGATACACATGCGGCGCCGGCGGCGATGAGGAGGACGAATCCGCATTCGAATTCATCTGGCTCACCGTCAGTTGCCCGTCCTTCACTTCCAATTTTTTCACCACAAAGTTCTGGCTCGCCTGCGGGGAAGCATTGCCGGCATTCTCGTTCTGTGGCGTCGCAGTGTCGGTTGAGCCTGCTGAGCTGCCATTTCCTCCCAGGCTGGCGAAGTTCCACACGCCGGCATCGGAGCGCAGCAAAGTGATCTCGGGCTGCTCCAGCGTCAGCTCCGTGATGTTCAATTTCTTCGAGAAGATCAGGGGCCGTATCTCCAGTCCCACTCTCAGCGCCTTGGCGTGGACAAACGCCCCCTGGCTGAACGACGGATCATCCGCAATCGAAAGTTCTTCCGCAGCCACGCTGCCCGACCACAGGGAGAGCTTCAGATTTCCTACTTTCACCTGGCGTCCCAGCCCGCTGGAAAGCTCTGCCTCGAGTTTCGGGCGGAAGTTGTTCACATCTATCGTGAAGGGAAGAACGATGATGGCGATGAGCAATACGGCTACAACAATCCCCGCGATACGCAGCGTCAGTTTCATGCGCGGTTCACCTGGCTAGGCCATGCTGGATAGCGCCGGGAGGGGAGGGGACTCCGTGGGCCGGAGCATTTTATCAGAAGCAGAACGCCATTACTGCTGCGGCTCCTGGGTCAGTTCGGGGCTGGGCAGCTGCCCGCCGTAAAGCTCATGTTCTCTTCGAGTTCGAGCAGCGCTGGTCATTCGGCTGACCGTTTCCATTTCTTCGCGCGCTTCCCTGGTCCGTCCTAACTTCTGCAGTATCTGACCGCGCACGTAATGCACGGTGTGCCGGTCGGGATCCAGTTTCAACGACGCGTCAATCTCGATCAATGCATCCGTACACTTTCCTTCGCGCTGCAAAACCTGCGCCAACTCAAAATGGGAGCTGCTCAGTGCGGGATCAAGGCGCAGAGCTTTGCGCAGCGCCTTTTCCGCCTCAGCATCTTCATGTTCGCGATAATCTATAAACCCGAGCTGATCGTAGTCGTACGCAACATCCGGCTCGATCGCGATGTCTTTCAGGAATTCCGCCTTGGCATCATCGAGATCTTCCTTCTTCAGATACGCCGCACCCAGATTGAAATGCACGAAAGGCAGTTTCGGATTGCCCTTTGCCGCCAGCTTCAGCTCAGCGATCGCGTCGTCATACTCCTCGCGATTGATGTGCGCTTTCCCCATCAGCAGGTGAAACTCCGGAGAGTTCTGCCCGGTTTCTACCATTCGGCCCAGCGCGCGCTGCTCCAGTTCTCCGCGCCCTGATTCGTGCGCAGCAATTCCCAGGACATAGAGATAATTCAACTCATTCGATTCCCGCGCCCAGAGCGGTTCCAGCGTGCTCGCCGCCTCGCCATAACGTTCGGTAAAGAAGTAGCACAAACCCAGCAGGTATCGAGCCTGCGCTGAATCCGGCGCGTCGCGCACCACAGATTCAAACGGCGCAATCGCCGACCGGAAGTCATTCTGCCGGAAATACACCAGCCCAATGTTCAACCGCACGCCGGCAACTTGGGGAGCCAGGGCTTCCGCCTTGCTCAGCATTTCAAGCGCGGGTTTCCAGCGCTTGCGGCGCATTTCAATCACGCCCAGGTTGGCATAGGCCCCCGCAACATTGGAATTTGCCGCCAGCACGCCGCGAAACGCGCGCTCGGCTTCGTTCAGATCACCCTTGCGCAGAGCTCTTTCGCCCTGCTGAAACAACTGTTGCGGATCCTCCGTGGCAGCGCCGTCTGCCCAGGCGCAACGCTGTGAGAGCAAGAAGATATTCAACCCTAGGAGAAAACTCACTCCGAATTTTCTGGTTCGGCTTGACACCGCTTTGGCTCTCTGTTTTAGTGTCCGCCAAGCCGTCGCGTGAATTCAAGCGCGGCAGCCAGTCCCGTTGTGAGCGGTAAACGCAGCAACAACTCGATGGTCACTATCCGCGATGTGGCAAAGGAGAGCGGTTTTTCCTCCACCACCGTTTCTATCGTTCTCAACAATGCTCCTTTGTCCCGCTACATCCCTGCGGCCACCAAGAAGCGCATCGAGCGCGCCGCCCGCACCCTCGGCTACCGGCCTAACCTTTTTGCCCGTTCGTTACGCAGCAAGCGCAGCCACACGGTCGGGGTCATGGTCTTCGACATGACCGATCCGTATTGCACGCTGATCCTGCGGGGCATTGAGAACTCGCTCTATCAATCGTCGTACCTGCCGATTCTTACCGACGGCCATAACGAGCGCGGCCGCTTTGAGCGTTATCTCGAAATGCTTCTCGACCGCCGCGTCGAGGCGTTGCTCATCGTGGCGAACTGGCTCTTCGTGGACATTGACGTCCTCGCCGACGTGGAAAAAAGCAGCATCCCCACAGTGATGATCGGCCGGGAGCCGCATACGGACACCGTAAGCTCGGTCCTCGTAGATAACGAACTCGGGGCATACACCGCGCTCGAACATCTTTACCAGCTCGGGCATCGCAAGGTGGCTTTTATTCGCGGGCCGAAAACTCTAGGCGATAGCGCTCCACGCTGGAAAGGAATTCGCTCGCTGGCGAAAGCGAAGGATCTGGCGCTCGATCCGCAATTGGTGATGGATCTGCCGGAGTCGCGCGAGCCGAGTTCAAGCTTTGAGGCCGGCTTCCAATTGACGGAAGAATTGATTCACCGGAAACGGCCGTTCACTGCGATCATGGCATTTGACGACATGACCGCCTTCGGCGCAATCCGCGCGCTGGCCAAACACGGTTTGCGCGTTCCCGAACACTGTTCCGTCATTGGGTTTGATGACGTAGCCGCATCGAGCCTGTACACGCCCGCGCTGACGACCGTGCGCCAGCCCATGGAGCAGTTGGGGGCGGTGGCGGTCAGCATCATGGCGGACGGCATCAACGCGGTAGTGGAGAAGAGACCGGTTCCGACCGTCCATCGCAAGCTGGCGCCGGAGTTGGCAGTGCGGGAATCCACCCGCAGGGTGCCGTGAACCGTGCCGCCAGAACAGAAAACACGCGCGATTTTTCGCTTGACACTAAATCTGGAGTTCCAGCAGTATTGATACGTTTTAATAGGCGGGTTTTGACCCGACCACCGCGCCGAACCGGCTCCGGCCACGAAGCCCGGTTTCGGTTTTGTACGGATTATTTTCCTCGGGGTTCCGACTCCGCGGAACTTGTCACCTGAATAAGGGGGCGTTATGAAAAGTTGTTTGCGCCACTGGGCGCTTTTCTCGATCCTCATTCCGGTCGCCGCGCTCGCCCAAGATACCGCCTCCATCACAGGAACCATCACGGACGCCACGGGCGCCGCCGTCGCCAATGCGAGCGTTGTGCTGCGCAGTGGAAGCCGCGGCATTGATCGCAGCACGACCAGCAATGGCAGCGGAGACTATTTGTTTCCCGCGCTCCCGATCGGTGCCTACGATCTAAGCGTGGCGGCGAAGGGCTTCAAGCGCTACGAAGCGAGAGGCGTGCTTGTACAAGTGGCGCAGAAGGCACGCATTGACGTGACTCTGCAGGTCGGCGCTGCCAGCGAGGAGATCACAGTCCAGGGATCGAGCGTCGCCCAGGTGGAGACCCAATCATCCGACCTTTCCGGCACTGTCAACGGAAAAGAAATCACTCAGCTCGAGTTGAATGGACGTAACTTCACGCAACTGGTCACGCTGGTCCCCGGCGTGAGCAATCAAACCGGGCAGGACGAAGGACAGGTCGGCGTCGGCGGCAGCGTAGCCTTCAGTGTCAATGGCGGACGGACCGAATACAACAACTGGGAACTCGACGGCGGCGACAGCATGGATAACGGCAGCAACACCACGCTGAACGTTTATCCGAGTATTGACGCCATCGCCGAGTTCAAAGTCCTCACCTCCAATTACGGTGCGCAGTATGGCCGGAACGGCTCAGGCACCGTTGAAGTGGAAACAAAGTCGGGCACGAATCAGTTTCACGGCGATGCCTACGAGTTCGTCCGCAACGACGCGTTCAACGCTACGCCTTACTTCCAGAGCGCCCCGCCGTCTTACAAGAAAAACGACTTCGGGTACACCATCGGCGGGCCCGTGTATATTCCCGGCGTTTACAACAAAAACAAGCAGAAGACTTTCTTCTTCTTTTCACAGGAGTGGCGCCGCGACCGCGTGCCCAGTCCGTTTCCCGTCACGGTTGTTCCTTCCGCCGCCGAGCGCGCTGGAAACTTCAGCGACCTATGCCCGAACGCGAGCACCGGCTCGATGGCCGATTGCCCAATCAATCCTGCGACCGGAACGTTTTTCCCCAGCAACCAGGTGCCCATCGATCAGAATACCGCGCCGGCGCTGGAAAGCATGATTCCTTTGCCCAACGGCGGTTCGCCCGGCGCCGAAACCTGGACTGCCGAACCAACGCTGCCCACGAACTGGCGCGAAGAATTGCTGCGTGTGGACGAGAACTTCAACTCGAAAGTCCGCGCCACCTTCCGTTACATTCACGATTCCTGGGACGAACTTTATCCCACCCCCCTGTGGACAAGTGGCACCAGTTTTCCGACCATTGAAACCAACTTCAAGGGGCCCGGCGTCAGCCTAGTTACGCGGCTCACCGCGACGGCTTCGCCCACGCTCCTCAACGAATTCGTCTTCAGCTACACCACGGACCACATTGATCTGGTGCCCGAAGGCGCCTGGCAGCGCCCCGCCAGCATGACATGGGGATTATTTCAGAATGGTTTTGGCGGAAAATTGCCAGGCATCGGTTTCAGCGGAGGAATTTACGGAGGCATTGCCGAAGACGCCGGATACTTGCCCAACGGCCCGTACAATTCGAATCCCACTTACACCTACCGTGACAACGTCACGAAGATCATCGGCGAGCACAACCTGCAGTTCGGCGCCTATGTTGTGGCCGCGGAGAAAAACGAGTTGAGCGCCGCTGGCCAATCGGTCAACGGCTTCTTGACCTTCGATACCAGTTCCCCGGTTTCCACCGGCAACGCATTCGCCGATCTGTTGATGGGCAACATTGCAGAGTTTCAGCAGCAGAACGTCCAGCTCAAGTACTACAACCGCTACAAGATCGTCGAACCCTACTTCCAGGATGACTGGCATGCCACCAGCCACCTCACCCTGAATCTCGGCCTTCGCGTCAGCCTGTACGGCACGTATCGTGAGCGTTATCACAATGCCTGGAATTTCGATCCCAGCCACTACATCGTGGGAGACAGCGGCGTGGATGCCGATGGCCTGGTCACCGGCAATCCCTACAATGGCATGGTGCAATGCGGCGTGACGCAAGGGGTTCCCGCGGGATGCATGCAAGGGCATCTTTTCAATCCCGCCCCCCGCATCGGTTTCGCCTGGGACCCGCACGGGGACGGCAAAACTGCCATTCGCGGCGGCTACGGCATCTTCTTCGAGCACACCAACGGCAACGAAGCCAACTCAGAGTCGCTCGAGAGCTCCCCGCCGGCCTCGCTCATTCCCGGCATCTTCAATATTGCCGGCCCCAATGGGTATGAAACCATCGCTCCGCAAACCACTTCCACCAGTCCGCTTGCCGTGGTATCAGTGCCGAATAAAGCAGTCTGGCCTTATGTCCAGCAGTGGCATCTCGATGTTGAGCACGAGCTCGCCAGAAACACGGTCGCCACCGTCTCCTATGTTGGAAGCAAAGGTACGCATCTCACCCGCGAGTACGATCTGAACCAGGTGCATCCCACTCCGCTCAGTCAGAATCCCTACGCTCCGGGCGAAGCCATCGGACCCAATGACTGTACGACTTTCACCACGCCGAGTGGTGTGCCGGTCACTGGCCAGGCAGCGATCAATCTTTCCATCGCCTGCGGCGCTGATCCCGATCCTTTCCGTCCCTACCCCGGCATCGGCGGCATCACGCGCCGCGAGGAGTCGGCGTCGTCGTCCTACAACGCATTGCAGGCTTCTCTACGCCGCAATGTAGGCAGCTTGCAGCTCAGCGCCGCCTACACCTACAGCCATTCCATAGACGACTCATCCTCCGGCCTGGATCTTGGCCAGGTGAACACCTACGATCTGGCATCTTTCCGCGCCAGCTCGAACTTCGATCAGCGCCACGTTTTCAATCTCGGCTACGTGTACGATCTGCCCATCTTCAAAGGCTCGGGCCTCTCACACAAGATTCTCGGAGGCTGGCAGTGGTCCGGCATTACCACCATCCAAACGGGAACTCCATTCAGCGTGGCCAGCGGCGCTCCCGTCAGCGACAATGCCGGCGTAGCGAATACGGTCGCCGCCAACTACAGCGCCTATCCTGACCTTGTTGGCGACCCTAATGCTGGCGTGAGTCAGGCAAATGGCGCCATTAATTCGGGAGCGCTGGGCCTCGGTCCGCTGTTGTTCAATCCCGCGGCTTTTGTTGCGCCGCGCGGCCTCACCTTCGGCGACGCCGGCCGCAATCTGGTCAACAATCCCCGCCGCACGAATTTCGATATGGCGCTGTTCAAGCATTTCGCCATCAAGGAGAACCTTGCCTTCGAATTCCGCGCCGAGGCCTTCAACGTCTTCAATCACATTGAATGGGGCTGGATCGGCGGCGACGCCGGTTCCGCCGCCAGCAACAGCCCGACGGCAAACCCGACCAACACGACATCGTGCTACGGCGGCCCCGACAACTCGGCCGGCGACCCGTCGTGCACTGGCTCCGCAACCTTCCTGCACGCCGCAGTCGCGCACAATCCGCGGATTTTGCAGTTGGGGGCGAAGTTCATTTTCTAGGGAATTTATGACGACGTTTGGCGCTTGCTCGGGCGGTTATCCGAGCGCGACCCACCGTCTTTCTTTGGCGCTCCTGGCGATCGCATCGCACAGCAACATCTCTTCGTGCCCGGTCGCAAAGGTTGGAAAGTTGCGCCGCGCTTGCCAATCGCCGACCGCAATATAGGCATAAAAATCCTTGAACAGTTGCACGAATGTATCCGGATACCCCTCCGGATGCCCGCCTGGATACGCCGCGTAACCGCGCGCCTCCGGGCTCATCAGTGTCGGATCTTTAATCATGTCTTGGTTCGGCTCGCTCCGTTTTCCAATCCACAATGTGTTCGGCTCTTCCGAGTTCCAGGCCAGTGAACCCTCCGATCCATCCACTTCCCACCAAAGCCGCGTCTTCCTTCCCGCGCTGATTTGCGAAACCGTCATCACACCGCGGGTATTGCCCTCGAAGCGCAGCAGCACTGAAGCGTAATCGTCGGTCGCGATCTTCACTTCGTCGAACTCCGCATTGCTGGCCTTCTGAAAGGTCTCCACGCGCCCACGCGGCTTGTTGCGGACCGGAATCATGGTCGCCAGGTCGGCGCACACCTCCGTCACTTTGCGGCCCGTGATCCACATCAGCAGGTCGAGCCAGTGCGTGCCGATGTCGGACACCGCTTTCAAATCCCCGCCCAGCTGTGTCTCCAGCCGCCAGTTCCAGTCGGTCGGATAGAACAGCCAGTCCTGCAGAAAGCTGCCATGCACAATGCGCGGCTCCCCGATCAGGCCGCGTTCCACCATCGCTCGCGCCTCCTGGCACAGCGGGTAGTAACGCAGGTTGTAGGTGACGCCGCCCACCCGCTCCCGCTTGCCCGCGATTGAAACCAGTTCCGCGCTCTGCCGCGCATCCATCGCCAGCGGTTTTTCGCACATCACGTGTTTGCCCGCTTCGAGCAGCGTCTTCGATTGCTCGAAATGAACATGGTTGGGCGTGCAGATGTGCACCACGTCCACGCTTTGGTCCTGCGCCAGTTCTTCGAGCGAGCGATAGCCGCGCTCGAGATTCACCGCGCGGCACGCTTCTTTCGTGCGCTCAGGCGAGCTGCCGAGCAGCCCCTGCACTGCGATGCCGCGCCGCCGCAGCGCTTCCAGGTGCGCCCGCCCCACAAAGCCCAAACCAATCACTGCTGTCCGCAAGTTCGACACGAACCACCTCGAGACGAATCAATTGAGCGCTGACTGACGGGATGTCATTCCGAGCCGTTGACAGGCACGCAGCGCCAAGAACGTGCGAAGGATCTGCAGTTCCCGTGTCGCGAAACAGATCTTTCGCTGCGCGCAGAATGACAAAGGGCTGGACGAAACTTTATCCCACGGCCATCTGCGCCGGCCTCACCGCCGCCAGCGCCTGCTCCAGATCGGCGATGAGATCGTCGGCATTTTCAATGCCGATCGAAAGCCTGACCAGTTGCTCGGTAACTCCCATTTTGGCGCGGTGCTCAGCGGAAATCATCGCATGCGACGTCCGCACCGGAATGCTCACCAGCGAGTCCACGCCGCCCAGGCTGGGGGCCAGGCTGAACAGCCGCAGCGCCTCAGCCACGCGGCACGCATCCTCGCCGCTGCCTTCCACATCAAAGCTCACCACGCCGCCGCCGCCGTGCATCTGCTCCATTGCCAGCGCCTGCTGCGGATGGCCTGCGAGAAACGGATAATTGACCTTCCGCACCTTGCCGTGCTGGGCCAGAAATTCCGCAACCCGGAGCGCATTATGGTTTTGCCGCTGCACTCGGACCGCAAGAGTTTTGATCCCGCGCAGCAACAGCCATGAAGCATGCGGATCCATCGTCGCCCCTGTAGTAGTGCGGGTTTCGTGGATCCTGTCAATCAATTCCTGCCGCCCGGTCACCAACCCCGCAATCAGATCCGAATGCCCGCCGTAGTATTTGGTTGCGGAGTGCATGATCAGATCAATGCCGAATTCCGCCGGCCGCTGATTGATGGGCGTGGCGAAAGTGCTGTCAATCATTGTGATCAGTCCATGCTGCCGCGCCAGTGCCGATACCCGCTTCAAATCCACAATGCGCAGCGTTGGGTTCGTCGGCGACTCCAGATAAAGCAGCTTCGTGTTTGGCCGCACGGCGCGCTCATGCTGCGTGTAGTCCGTCGTATCTACAAACGTCGTTTCGACGCCGAATTTCGGCAGCCACGCGCTCAGAAATTTCGTGACTCCTCCATAGATATCGCGCTGCGCCACTATATGATCGCCCGCCTTCAACAGCGCCATGAGCGAAGTCACCGTGGCTGCCATTCCGGAGGCAAACAGAAGTGCGGCATCCGTTCCTTCCAGTTTCGCGATGGTACGCTCGACCACGGTGTGGGTCGGATTTCCGTAGCGGGTGTAGAACATGTCGGTCGGGGTTGCCCGAAGCTGCTGCTCGTTGTCCGTCACCTCGAAGGTGGAAGTCTGAAAGATCGGAGTGGATAAAGGCCCATTTTTCTTTTCGAGCTCGGTCCCTCCGCGTACCGCTTCGGTCTCGGGACGGTAAGAATGACGTTTCATGACATCTCCTTCGCGCATCGCGCCGCATTCAGCATGTAAGACTACCGTCCGCGCAAGTGCCGGGCAAGCGGCATCCCGCGGTGGGGCGCATTTATAATCGCATGCTTATGGAAACTGGGCTGAAGAACCGGGTTGCGATTGTGGCGGCATCAAGTCAGGGAATTGCGCGCGCAACTGCGGAAGCATTTGCGGCCGAGGGCTGCAAACTCGCCCTCTGTGCCCGCAACGCGAAGACCTTGCAGGCGGCCGCAGAAACAATTCAGAAAGAATACAGCGTAGATGTGTTTGCCCAGCCTTTCGACGTGACCGATCCCGCCTCGGTATGCGACTTCGTCGCCGCCGTCGTGGCCAAGTTCGGGTCGGCCGATATCTGTGTGACCAACGCTGGCGGGCCGCCCGCCAAAGGTTTTCTCGCCACCACCAACGCAGAATGGCACAAGGCGGTGGAGCAGAATTTTCTCAGCACCGTATACTTCGCCCGCGAAGTCATTCCCCACATGCAGCGGAAGCATTGGGGGCGCATCATCACCATTACTTCCATCACCACCAAGCAGCCCGTCGCTGACCTGGTACTTTCCAACGCCGTTCGCGCCGCCGTCGTCGGCCTAGTCAAAAGCCTCGCCAACGAGTTCGGCAAAGACGGCATTCTGGTGAATAACGTCGGCCCCGGTTACACCGCCACCGACCGCCTGAAGGAACTGGCCAAGTCGCGCTCCGCAGCTTCGGGCAAAAGCGAAGACGAAATTTTTGCCGGCTGGGCCGCCGATGCACCTTTGAAACGGGTTGGTGAGCCGCGCGAAGTGGCCGACGCCATCGTATGGCTGGCTTCCGAGCGCGCCTCCTATCTGACCGGCCAGACCATTCTGGTGGATGGCGGCGCTTACAAAGGACTATAACTTTCAGCAAACTTTCAAGGACAAGAGAACATGGCGACTACGAAAGCAAAGAAGTCAGTGAATGGGAAAAAAACGGCGACACGCTCCGCCTCCCGGTTCGCCGCCGCAAAATCTCCTGCCAGGGTGAAGGCCGAGCTGAAATACATTGCCTGGAGTTCCGTCGAGCTCGAAACCCTGAATCCGCTGCTGCAGCGCCAGCTTGTCGTTGGGCAGAACATCATGGTGGCGCGCGTGCTTCTCAAAAAAGGTTCCATCGTCCCGTTGCACAGCCACCACAACGAGCAGGTCACATACATCCTGGAAGGCGCGCTCAAGTTCTGGATTGACGGCAAAGAGATCGTCGTCAACGCCGGCGAAGTGCTCGCCATTCCCCCGCACATGCCGCACAAAGCCGAGGCCGTGGTGGATACCGTTGATCTCGATATCTTCAATCCGCCCCGCGAAGACTGGATCAACAAGACCGACCAATACCTGCGCGGCAATAAATAGCCTCAAGAAACGGGGCGCTTCGCCCGCGTCCCGTTTTCCGGCTCGGTCGGGGCCGCTGCCTCTGTTATTCTGAACGTACTTTTTTGTCGCGCCGCTGCGTTTGACCGCACCAATCATGAGGAACCAGGCCATGTCAGCCGTCCAGCTTGAGGCTCTCGCCTCGCGCCTGCATTGCATTGGTTGCGGCACAGAAAGCGACGGCATGACCCGCGACTTGCGCTGCTCCAGTTGCGGCGATCTGCTCGAAATTGTTTACCCGGGCTGGAAGACCAGCGAAGGCATGCGCGTCGCCGGGCTGGATGCCGCGGCGCTCAAGGCCGAGTGGCGCAACCGACGCACCTCGCGCGCCGCTTCCGACCAGAGCGGTGTCTGGCGCTTTCGCGACGTTTTGCCCGCGCTCGGTCCCGAGCACTCCGCCATCACGCTCCTTGAAGGCAACACGCCGCTGCATGAACTTCCGCTCTGCGCCCGCGCCGCCGGCGTGGACCGCCTCTTCGCCAAGCACCAGGGCATGAATCCCACTGGCTCTTTCAAAGACACCGGCATGACCGTGGCTGCTTCCTTCGCCCGCCGCGCCGGATTTCGCTGGGTGGCCTGCGCTTCCACCGGCAACACGTCCGCCTCCATGGCCGCCTATGCCGCGCGCGGCGGCATGCGCTGCCTGGTGCTCATTCCTGAAGGCAAGGTTTCCTGGAGTAAACTCTCGCAAGCGCTTGATTACGGCGCCGTCACGTGCCAGTTGCGGACCGATTTCGATGGCTGCATGCGTGTGCTGAATGAAGTTGTGCAGCGCATGCCCGTCTATCTGCTGAACTCTGTCAACCCCTACCGCCTTGAGGGGCAAAAAACCGCCGCCATCGAACTGCTGGAGCAATTCGACTGGCAGGCGCCCGACCACATCATCGTCCCCGGCGGCAACATGGGCAATTCCTCCGCGCTGGGAAAAGCGTTTCTGGAGATGAAAACCCTCGGCCTGATTTCGCGTTTGCCAAAGATTTCTATCATTCAGGCCGA